>Ga0310121_10001873_pt1 | contig 20703 bp, 7 predicted proteins | sample CB27_Tmax_986_MG_FD_203504 | JGI IMG/M metagenome (GOLD analysis project Ga0310121, IMG submission 203504) | Marine microbial communities from Western Arctic Ocean, Canada - CB27_Tmax_986 | ecosystem: Environmental > Aquatic > Marine > Oceanic | place: Canada: Western Arctic Ocean | collected...
GAAATAGGATTATATTTAGGTGCTGCGTCGAAATCTTCAGTATACAGGTAATAATTTATAGCATCTAAAGTCTGTTCTTCGCCGTGTTTGTTTACATTGGGGTCTAGTATCTTGTTATCTAAATTGAAGCCATCTACAGAGTGATCGGTAAAATAATTAATATTATTCATATACGTATGTTCTACAGTTGTAATCTCAGGCTTGGCTTCGAGATTATTAGTTACTCCTTTTTTGACAGACAATATGTGGCGCATTGGCTTGTATTTGCTTGTAACCATTGGTTCTATGGAAGAAGTGATTGTTTCAACGTTTATTGTTTTGGTATCGCCTTCAACAGACAATTGGCTTGACTCTAGATAACTTATCCTGTTTTCTTCTCTGTGTGTTCTTATAATGGGGTGTTGTTCTCCGCGAACTTGTTTCCAAGATGGCCAGCCATATGGACCTTGACGGTGATTTATCAAACCGTTTAATAGTTTTGGTACGCCTTTATAGGTACTTGAATACTTGATGGTGCCACCATCTGTCAAGCCTCCTAAGTATGGGCTTGCATCGACACCAATCTTATAAATAGTGCCAAGAGGATATCCCAAAATATTAGCGCTAGCACTGACTGGTTCATATAAATTTGTATTTAAGCCAACAAAGTCTACAGGAATAAAGTCCGCAAGGTTAGGCGGGGCGCCGTAAAACCGGTTGCCGCCGGTTTCGTAAGTCCCAACATCGCTTGAACTTGCAAACGTCAAATCAGTAGAAGCCAAGCTAGCATTACTAAAATCAGGTTTTTCAAATCCAAATTTAGCTGCTCCATCATAATCACTTACAATACTTGCTGTAATCCAAGCATACTGAAGGTCAGTTTGTGGGATTTGATGTTGGACAAACCAGTTATCATGAGCGGAAGCGATTATAACCGTGCCGTCATCGTCGGTATATTCATTTGAATACTTTGGTTGTTTTCTCGTGTTTCTATTGATCTTATGGAACGAAGCAGAACCATCATAGTTTGCTGCACTTACGGAGCCGCTTGTGCCAGGATAAGTTTCGCCTGCTGTGACATAACTAGCTGAATTGTATGCATCACTAAAATATCCAAATTGTTTGCAGTGATCTGCTTGTAATTCGTTGAGCGGTTGTCTTACGTTTAGATTGCGCCATGGCAATGCATTATAAACGCTGTATTCTCCAGCTTCAACATCCAGCATACCTTCAGCCATTGTTGCAGGGTCGCCAGGAGCGCTAAAGCGGTTCGCAATGATATATTTGTTGCTGCCTGTTAGGTCTCTTCTTGGAAGAACGAAATCAACAACGCCTGAAACATAATAGTTGTCTACACTAGCTGTGAGTATATCACCTTCCGCTTTTATAAGAAATTTATTATTCTCTGATCTGTCATTGGTCATAACTAGTTCATATGCTTTGGAATAGTTACCAATTACTGTGACATCGGAAGGGTGTATATACTGATCATCGGTCGTGGCAGCGCCAGTTGTTTGTTGAATATTAGCAATATTTACAGGACGTTTGGCTAGCCCATCGCGGAAATATACTGATTTATTAATGGACGAAGTACTGAAGTTCTTTAGGTCTAGCGCCTCTGAACTAGCACTCAAAATCCAACCTTCTAATCTCTCGCTAGCATTATCGGGAGGATCATTATCACGAGTAAAGTTTGTAAATACATGTCTATAAGGACGCCCACCAACATATTTTTCTGTAAATGGACCTTGCATTGGTACATCGTTATAGGGACCATAAGAATCGTGGTGCAGGTTAGTAATATCTAGATTAGCTTGGAAATCAGAAAGATTACCTCTAGACGGATCATCGTCTAGCGAAGAACTGTATAAAGTAAACGGTGCAACGATGTCCCCTTTATATTTGTCGCTATCTGTGAACTCATTAGAATCGATACTGGATTGAGCAGAAAAAGCATATTTTCTTTTACCTTTAAGGTTTGCTAGCTCTAACGGATCATTACAATCTACAAAATCTTCAATAGAGGAGCCGGGGGGCTCTATAGAAATAATAGCGCCTTCCGACTCTCCGGAAGGTGTTGGTCTTTGTCTAATAGCATCCCAGAAACCAATTTTCTTATTTTGATATTGATTACCTCCGCCATGAAGTGCTTTTTGTACGTTAACACTAATTTTATAAGGTCTTGCAAACTTTCTTATTGCGTATGTCGAGCCTTCATAAGTTCCTGATGAGCCACTTAAGTTTGGCGCTTCAGCATTGTTTTGATTATTGATTATTTCTAATATTGTATTACGATCAGAATCAACATCGGCATCGCCTGAGCTTATAGTGGAATTATCGCGTAAAGCTCTGTCTTTCCACCAAAAACAATTTTCATTTGAGATTTCGCTGGGTATAGAGCCGCGACCACCGGCTAGTTTCCCACCTGTAAGAGCACTTTCGTTGACAAGAACTGTACCAACTGTGTCTGTAATTGCGATATTATTTCCGTTCGAACCGGCAACGTCGGCGGTTAGACTAGCAAATGAGTCCGTAGTCGTTACTCCATCGGATGCCGTGAGACCTTTAATGCCAACTGTGGTACCGCTTGTGACACCAGAACCAAACTTCACTTTTGAAGTATCAGAAGTACCATTGATTGCAAGCTTTAAATTTGCTATTTTATTGGCGTCAGTACCAGTTAGGTGCCAATGAATCTGATTTGCGCTTGGGGTGCTTCCCATCGATGTTCGCGCCAGAACTGTAACAGTAACTCCACCAGTCAGTCCACCAGCATTTTCAGGGACAAGGACGGTGAATGCATCGTTATGCTGAACAGTTCCGCCTGTAATTTTAAGCGCGTCGATAGCCTGGGCGGCAGCGGAGGGTGGCGCATGACCATATTTCCAATTGTAAAGCATGCCTGTAACACCAAGTAAGCTAGCTTGAGGATCGCTTTGCTTGAACTCATATGATGGAAATTTACTTTGATACTTGCTTCTCTCTAAGATATGTGATTCGATTACAGTTCTTAAGGGTCTTTCATCCAAACCAGAAGACATTGGCGCTATTTTTTGTATCATAGCTGTGACTGCAATGTCAAACCACTTGAAATACTCAATATATTTGTCAACGTCAGGAGCGTCTTCTATTCTCTGGAAAAATAACTCACGTAAGATGTTCATCGGTTTATATTCATGACGATATCTATGAACTGGATGTCCTATAATGTTGTTGAAGTCGACAACAGTTTGCATAAACTTCATCATATCATCAGATACGCTTTGATATGGACTTTTCTCTGCATATAAATCAAAGAATGTTGGACGGCTTTCTCTAGTATAGTAAATATCGTCGTTTTCCATCACAGTGATCATATCATCACTTCCTAATACTTCAGGAAGTTGTGGTTTAGCTGTCACAATTTCGTCGACTATACATACCTTTGTACTTGATGCTGTAAAACCATATCCTTTGCCGAGATATTGTTGTTTGTTAAGACCAGAAAGCCAGCCATATCTGTTTATTTGAGTTGCAGAGCCTGATGTAAGGTCTTCTACAATGAATTCACCGCTAGCATCTGAACCAGTAACGTTATCATAGTTCCAATGTAAAAGTAAAGTTTCTTTATTTGGTACATATGTGGTGTTGATAGATGAATTGAGCAAATAGGCATTCTGTGCAGGGTTTCCAATTCCATAACTATTTGGGTCAGAAGCATGCTTTCTTAAGTCTACAATGTCTAATTTGTTTTGCCAGACTCGTAAATTGTTCATTTTAGCGTCTGTTGGGGTTATTAGAGTTCCAGTGAAGTTCGTTCGATGTGAACCGGCAAAAAATCTCTTCGGAGATGCCAAAAACTTAGTTGCATGGTCAGCGGTCATAGATCCTGTGACGCTAAACTCGCTAATAACAGTATCAACAATGCTTTGAACACCAGCAAACTCTACTGTATAACCGCCTTTCACGGATCCTGAAGTACCTGGGATTATATCTGCATTGAGGTATTTTTCAGGATACAGCGATACCATAAAGTTCCAATTTTTATCAGAATATACTTCAGAAAACTCGGAAGAAGAGAGTTCAGGGATAAAACCATCAGCCGTTCCAGTTAAAACAAAATAGGCTTTATCAGTATATTTTTCTGGTTTGACCGCTTTTACAACAAAGTTTGCATAATCATTGCTAGCCCACGTGGTTTCCACCGGGTCAGTGCCGATGGCAGTATGCACACCGAATAGACTTGCCGTGGTCACAAGAGGATAGCTGTTTATAATATCTTCAGACTCATATGACATTTGGCTTGTATCAGCATATTGAAGTGCCCTATACGGGAAAATAACGTTTGCTTCTACAGAAAATGGTAAATCAGATTCAGGTGACGTCAAACTGTCATAGTTTTCACTAGCTGAGATAAATGTTGTAGAATTGGTGTTCAGGCTACTAGAATATTGGTATATAGTCGCGCTAGAATTTTCTTTAGTATTATGGTTTATCAGTTTATATCGTTCTGAAACGGTTCTATAATTGTCTCTAAAAACGAATTCAGTATTATTTCCGTATAAATTGAAACGATATATATCATCGTCGACTCCAAAACAGCGAACTAAGTTCCGGAATGACTTTTCAGTACCTTTCGTTTTATTAATATAATCTAAGTTATTGTAAATATTCTGTAAAATGATATTTTTTACATCGTATACTTTCTCGGTGTATGTCTTGTCTGTTGTTCTGTCTTCAAATGCTTCTAAAGCGTCTAAGGCAGAAAATATTTCTGGAACAATGAAGTTTTTAGATTCTAAAATCCTGTCCATAAACGGAATTGGCTTTTGAGAGCCACTTAGATAATCTGTCTGTGCCAATCTAGGTAACGTTCTGATTTGAGTAGTAAGGTCATCAAAATGACTGCTTAAAATTTGTGTTAGATTCCAAAGAGAGTTGGCAATTACCCCTTCGTTTTCTGGAAAACTAGTTTCATGTTCTTCTATGAGCCACGATGGAAGGCTATAATATAGATTGGATTGATTAGCATGATCGTATTCCTTTCCTTTGCTCCTTTGTGATGTCAAGAAGCTAGACACGTCTGAATGTGTAGAATAAAGAATCGGATCTTTGAATTCAGTAGTGGTATATGTTGATAGGTTAGAATCGTCTATCGCTGAACCAGTGTTTCTAGAATACAAAGCATTATAGCCCGTCCAAGTGCCATTATTTACTCTGCCAGAATAATCTAATACAGTTTGGTCAATTGAATCCGTAGTAGTAACACCTTCGTTAAACTTAAAGTATATACCTAAGTCTGTATTTGCATCATCTGTGTTGGTGCCGCCCCCAACTTGATCAAACCATCGTAGCTGAACTTGGTCAGAACGTCTCCATATTTTCCAATATCGGAACTCATCAACGGAACCTGACAGTTTGCCCCATCCTTTTGCTGCTTGGGGGGCGCCTGCACGAGAACCTGACGGCTGTGTAGCTAATGCGCCTATTGTGCCTACGATTGTACCGCTAACATAGTTGATAGCTGTTCCAGTTGTAACGCGATGGTTATGTTTTCCGTCAATAAATAAGTCAGTTACAACATTGCTGCCAGTGTTTTTGAATCTGAAAGCATAGTGATGCCAACTATCGTCTGCAATTGACGCAGTAGTGATGGAAGAACCGATGTTTTGATTGGAAATTCCATCAGTACCGGACATAAAAGTAACATAAAATGGAGATAAAGTGTTTGTGCCGACGCCATGACCAGACATTTCTATTCGTAAACGACCATAATCAGCGCTAGAAGATATAGAAGAGGTCGTGTGGGTATCAAAAATTACTTCTTTTTTGGTGGCAGTTGGGGCAAAAGCAGCCTTTTTTAGCCAAAATTCTACTGTATTTCCATCTGTTCCTCCAATTTTAAGGTTACATTCTCTGTTTTCTGAAGTATCCCAAATATTTGCACCTTTACGGTATTTAGCCTCACCAGTATCAGGATCTAAATAAATTGTGTTTCCGGTGCCCTTCTGTGGACCTCCATTCACATAAACATATTCATATGAAGCAGTGCCTGCGGCGCCATACTCTTCAGAGGTGTCAGTAGCAGTAAGACTAGATGTAGTAAAAGTAGCATATCCAGTGGTTCGTGGATATCCATTTTCGAAAAGATAAAGATCTAATTGTGAAGATGATATTTCCCAAAGAATTTTTTCTTTTTTTGAACCATCATAAGGATAGGTTTGGGTGATTTTTTTGACACTATCATAATAATATTTTTCTGCTGAGCCGAATCGTGCGAAATTAGCAGGATTAGAATAGTCGACTAATGGTTTGAATCGATCTTTATTCTTTATATAAAATTCAATATATTCTGCAGATTCAACGTTACCAGTCAGATCATTTTGTGATACTGCAGCGAGATATTGAAACTTTTTTTCCTTGAATAAATCTTTTAAAGACATAAGTTATTCTACTCTAAATCTAAATGTTTCTGGTTGCTCAACATAGCTACCATTTATTACGTATGCGAAACTCAGCGCGTAAGCAGTGTCTGTATCCAATATGTTCATCTTCAAGTCAAAATAGCTTCCACTTGTATCATAAGACAATCTAGTATGGTTTAAAGAACCTGTACCAAAAGGTACTACTGCTAAGTCATCTGACAATCTAGCTATTTTATAATAAACATCCTCAACTGTTGATGTTTCTATGTTTGTTGACGATACTGTATAAATAGTTGGAGACCAATCTTTTTGTCTAACGTATAACCTGAATCTAGCCGTTTCATTGGAAGAATATATATCTCTCAAATTAGTTACCTTAGAAACATATTTTTGATCTAAATTATAATCTAAACTATCATATGTGTTTACTGTTATCGACGAGCCAGTATGATATTCAACAGAACCGCTATGCCAAACATCAAATATCTTTGTAACACTGGAAGATACATAAGCAAAAGATGCTGAATAAATACCAGTTTCTACCCAAGATGCAGTGATATTCGTATCTCCAGTCGCAACTACTCCTCCACCGATTGGTGAAAATAGTTTGCTACCCGCTGGCGCACCGGCTTGGCTTCCACTATAAATGCTAACACGCAAATCATCAGTGCCGACTGCGGGAATATTTGTTAGGTTGCCTCGTACTATATTATAAAGATATAACTTCATTAGGTTGTCAGAAGCTGGTACCAAGGAAGAGCTTAGAGAAAAATTGCCTCTATTGTCTTTTTTGCTGTTATCCCATCGTGCTTCAAGTACTGGTCTCTTGAAAAAGTACTGTGATCCTCGCGCAAAAAACATTTTGGTATAATAAGAATCTGTTGTTGACTCTAAACTACTAGTCAATCGGACACCAAAACCATAATTGTCTACAGTTCCAGCCATCCAATCTTCAACAAGATGACTAACATCAATTTCTAAGTTTTCGAAACCAGTATCAAAGTCTTGAGTAAACAAATATTCAGTTACCTTAGAAGCTGAGCCAGTCTTGTAGCTACCACCGGTTTGTACGTTGTCATTGTCATCAACCCACTTTGTCACTCCACTAGCAGTTAGCCAGTTTGATGCATCAGCATCGGTATAGTCCTCCATATCAAGCCCAAGACCTTCTTCCCAAGACTGCGAAACGGCGCTGACTACAAGCTTATAATCTTTTGGAGTTGTTTGTGTGTGTTCGGCATCATAAAGTTTTAAAAAAAAGTTTACACTGCCGGATGCTGGAATAACACTGTTTGTTCTGTCTGTAGAAATAGCACTAGTGTCATATTGAAGGAGTATTCTAGAAAGTTCCGAGGATAAGCCAGTGGAAGAACTTACTTGGGCATAAATACTAAATACTTCTAAAATATCAGATTGTCCCATGTTGCCACTGACGCCACGTGTACTTAAGTTAGATTTATAGGCATTTGTAATCGTGTTATCTTGTGTGGCGTAATATCTTTTAATACTCATTATACGACGGTTCCTATGATATCAGAATTATAGAATTTTATCTCAAAAATAGAATCTACAGGGCAAACAATTTTTCTCGCATCTGCGGTCTTATGAGTGTTAGCGCTAAAATTAGTAGTGGCGTAGTCTCCACCAGATTTTGCAACAACATCAACCTCAATAACATCTAAGACACCTGGGGCAGTTTTTAGTACAGAAAAGATATCTGTTATACTAAACGGCTCTCCAATTTCAAATTCACTTCTATTCGTATAAAAATTAGTAATTGTTCTTTTTGCTGTTTCTAAGACGCTAAATTTGTTAACGTTTGGGAAAGAAGCTATTTTGAATTTGATTTGCAAATTGATTATATTAGCATCCAGTATGTCTATGCTATCGTTTATCATTTTAGATTTTGATAAAAATGTTTTTAAGTTCTTTTTTATTGTTGTATTTGCTTTGAGAAGTTTCCCTACGTTATCATTAGATATTACATACAAGTTTATGTTTCTTTGATTGAAGCTATTTGCATCTTGGACAACGTTGACTTTTTTGATCGATCCGTATTTAGCTGGCATATTATAAACAGCAGCGATGAAATCATCTTTTGTTACCATTCGATTCTGCATCGAATAAACTCCGAAGGCTCGTTGTTTTATCTCTTCTGCTGTTGGGAGAGGAGCCGAACCAACGAATGGCTGTTCATTAGTTACTTCCAGGCTAGTTCGGACACTCTGCAAAGAAACAGCATTCAGAGTAGATTGACTTTCAAAATCAAAAATGATATCGGATGGTTTTATAATCGTATTAACGCCAGCATTCGTGTTATCTGTTGAATTGATCCTGTAGATGACTGTTAGTAAAGTATTGCTTGGCACAACACCTAATTTGTCTGTCTTAAGCAATGTAGCAGGATCAAACGAGGTATCCGTAATATACTCTTTGCCGTGCTCTTTTACTAAAACGTTGTTTGGGTTGAGTGTTTTCTCGGCATCTTCGTTTGTACCAAAACCAAACTGTAATGTCAATTGGTTTCTTTCTTTTAGAACAGTAAATCTGCGGGGTGTGGAGATTGGCTTAAGGATGTTAACTACAGTGTCGTTGTCATCACTACGGTTAATAATGGGTATGTATACTGTGTTTTGAGTTAGAAAGTCGACTTCGTAGTATTTATTTCCATCAGAATCAGTAACAGCAATAATTTCAGTTATATTTGAGCCAGGAACGGTGATTGTGCGAAACCGGGAGTATTCCCCCACTTTGATCTTACTAATGGCTATTTCACCGGAAACTGCTTGACCTTTGGCACGGATTGCATAGGTTAGAGGCACGCCAGTATCAGAAACATTACCCACGACAACTTCAACATTATTTTGGTCTTTAAAGTTGATATCTTCTAAGAGAGTAAACTGTTTACCCGCTGTGGTTTTGAACTTACTTCCTCTTTTGATGACGGGAGCATATGCAAAGTTTGGAGTACCATTTGATGAAGGTATCAACACAAAACATGTCAATATTCCATACGAAGAAGGAGACAAGTTTGGTTTGTAACCTAGCTGCCTAGCTATTTTCAATATATTGTCATACTCAATCGCTGTTGATAGAAAGGACTCATTGACTTGATAGTCTAGATAAAAGGAAAGTATATCACCAACATATGCAGTAGAATCTAACATCAAAGAACCGAAAGAGTTAGCAGTAAAATCTCTATATCTTTCCGGATAATATCTTTTAGCATAGTTAACTAAATCGTTCTTGATAGTAACAAACTCTTTGCTAGTATATTTTATTGCTGGTTTTTTAGTTGACATTTGTTTTTACCTTATGATAATTGTGTTTCTGCCAATTGTATCGTATCGATCAGATTGATTCCTTTAATCAAATAAGTCATTTTGAGGTACAATATGTGTTTTTGCCCAATATTAGCTACACTAGTGCGGCTATCTTTCTTGACATTCAAGGTGACTATTTTTATGCCCTTCATAAATATTCCAACTTGTTCTCTTATTTTTTCTACAACGGCGAGTTCTGCATTATTTGAATTTTCAAACAAAAATCTGCGCATGCCAACTCCATATTTCGGTATCATAATCCTTTCGCCGGGTGCCGTCAATAATAACATTTTAAGTTTTTGGTGTGTGTTCTGTTTTACAGAATAATTTAAAGTATAAAATCCAGCTGTATCATCGCTTTTTAGTGGCAAGCTAGCATCGAAACCTGTGGGCATTGCGTAACTCCTTTGTTATAAATAGTTTTATATTAAAATTAGACTTCCTCTTCTTCCTCACATTCTTCACTGCTCGGTGTATCTAATTTATTTTTGAGTTGAACTTGCTTCATTGAGTTCGGATTATCTGTGTCTTCTTTACCATCTAATATTTTAGCCATTACGCCAATTGGTGTGAGCGGACCTGGCCAAAACCATGGTGTCGTCCAGGTTGGATCTGTCATATCTGCCATGGTTGTAAAGAATGCCTTAAGAATTATTGGCATCCAATTGAAATCAAGCTCAAAGGATTCAGCAGGAGCGGGGTCTTCTCCGGGGGCTTGACCTGTTTTTTGATAAAATTCTGGATCTTTTGATCTATTTGCTGTCGTAGCAAACGTATTTAAAGCTGTCTGAATGGTGTTGAGAGTTCCTTTGAACATAGTTCTCAATTGTCCATACTCGCTTTCCACTGTTTCTGCTACTAATATTGATAGAAAAGAAAGCAAGCTTTTATATTGAATAGACTGGGTAAAATCTTTAAATCGTGGATCATTAGCCATTGTTGGAATTAGTACATCAAAAAGAGTTTGACTCATTAGTGCTTCTATGCTTTTTATATCTTTTTCATATCTCCATTCGTCGGAAGCTAAGCCAAACCAATGATGAGTGGTTTTACCATTTTCATCTGTTTTGGTCGTTTTATTGCTATATAAATTTATCATTTCTTGAATTTTTGAGCGCTTTGTCCATTGCACCCCTCTCGGGTTGCCATCATGGTTAACCCAGGCGCCAGTGGAAAACTCATTGTAGCCTTTATTTGGTGAGTCAATGTCTAAAAACATAGGGTATTCTTTATTCCCCCAACCCCCGTCCTGTGGAGCCGATATTGGGTTCTGGTCCGTGGGGTGCAAATACATCTTTGGGTCTAGCTTAGCTGTGATCTTCATATCACGCAACTGTTCTAAAAGTGCTAATTTCTCATAAGCTTTCGATATGTTTTGTCCTGGTTGATACCAATAATATTTTTCTTGATTACTCAGAGTTGCCGTATTAAACTTATGCAATATGTTCCATATCTCTTGTAACTTCTCCGCGAAGTGATCCTCGCCAACAGATAGCCAGTATTTACCATTCCAATAAGAATGACCTAACGGCTCTTGCGCAGAGATTGGCACTCCCATGTTTGTTTTATTTGATAACGAATACTTATAATACGCCACAACATTTGTTCCACCGCCGCCGCCTTTGTCGACGCTAAATGCTTTATAAGCTGTGTTTCCTTTCCAGCCTGCCGACTTGTTCGCAGCCACTTCAATCGAAGCTTCCGTTTTCTTCCACCCCTCTTTATTCCATTTTTCTCCTGTCTCAAAATTGATATATTGACGAACCATAGGTTGATTAGGTATTTCACTATGCGAATTGGGATATATGCCAGGTTTTTTAGAATCTCCTACTGGGCGTGAATTGATGATACCCCAAATACCCCTTTTATCTTTGTGCATAAGCTGTCCGGGGAGTGCATTAAACTTATCATTATTATATGAACCAGGATATTTTTTGGCGCTGCTTGCAGTACTAGCCTTGAAGCCAACATCGGCAATTATTTCTTTATCTAAATCAACAAGAGCATCGTTTAGTGCCTTTTTCACGGCTGATTCTTGTTCGAAAACGTTTTGTAAGTGTTTTAATATAGTTATGCTGTTAGGGTCTTCAGGATACATAGGAGCATTCAACTCTTCTTCAAACTCGTTAAATATATCTACCATGCTCTTATTAGCTTGAAGATCTCCTACCGAATCCACTGCTGACTTATTGCCATAAAATGTTAGTATTGGTAATTTGAAATATTTTTTTCCAGTCCCATCTTCTTCCAAGAAATACTTTCTATCTAACACAGCATCATAGTAGTCTGCCCCGGCATATGCAGATTTCTTCAACGCATTATGTTTTGCTTCCAAAAGACTACCAGGAACAACAGGAATCAACACATTTAAGCTTCTATAAGAACTAAGTTTTTTATAAAATTTATTGTCTGCAGAAGATTGTCCTAAGACAGAAGCGCCGGAGATAAATACATTATACTCTGCTAAAATAGCGTCGGAATTCCAGAAGGCAAAAGTATAGTTGCCAACATTAGTTTTTGGCAACTTGCCAATTTTAGTAGAATAATCTTTTATTTCTTTGTGAGACAACCATTTATAAGTTTTTTTATAAGCTGGAGTTTTACTAGAATCTGTTAGAAAAATGAATTCGCCAATTGCACTATTAGCAATTATTGCATCCAAAGAAGATGCGGGTAATTCTGCGGATTTTTGGACTAGCTTAAGTCTGAGAGTCTTGTGATCTTCTTGGAAAGCCAAACCGTTAAAAGCTCCGTCATCGCCTTTCCATTTAGGTATTACTTCTATGCCCTCTTCGATAAAGAAACCGCCATTTTTGAGTCTTTTATTTCCGGAATAAAACTTATTTGGAATTACAATTTGCTGATTATTGATATCAACATCTAATATTTCGGGAGGCTTGAAAACAGCAGTTGGTACAAGATTTCTCATTATCTGACGGCTATTCACGTTGCCTGTGCTTTGGAGGAATTCTTCTTCTAAAACACCTTTAGTTTTAGCGGCGGTACCGCCTATATTTTTATTATAATCAGTATTATCTGGAAGGGCGGCGAGTTTGTCAGCTATTTTAGTTTGTATTTCAACAATGTGTCGTCCAATAATTTCCCGCGCAACTTCTTCTAAAGGAACTTGTTTTACTTCTTTATCGTAGTTTGTTGCATAAACAATTCTAGAAAACTTCCACAAGTATGTTTTTATAGAGTTCTTAAGAGATTTGAATACTTGATTGTATAAATATTTATAATAAAATGAGTCTTCTTTTCCAGTTTCCGGTAACAAAGCTTCAATCCCAAAAGCTGAGAAGACCATTAGACTTTTTAGAAACTCTTGTATAACAACAACTTTGATTGATAGTTCAACGAATCCATTGATTTGAGCTATTTCATACGCAGATGGTGAACTTTTTATATCTATTTTGCATTGCATTGCTTCTGCATTTGCTGGTATCTGTTTGAGAAGCTTTTTGTAACCCAACAAAGAATGATCGCAAAGATCTTTTTTAGTCAATGCTAGTTCTTCAAAGACACTTCTTTGAAACAATCCTTGAGTTGATGCGTATTCAGCATGCTCCTTGATTATTTGTTCGAGCAGCAAAGCATAAAAATCAGCGCCAGAGGTTACAAATGTTTTGACAAGAGCATCATAAGCATTCTGGGGATCAAAAGTGTTTACAACAGAATTGATCATTTTGGTTGGTCCAACAACACTAGCTTGAAGCACATTGTCTATTTTTACCGGCTCGATATCATAATTTTCATTAGCTAGCGCAAAGCCAAACTCTAACCTTGAAGTTTCAGGAGGGATTTCATTATTTTCTTTGCTTCCGAAATTAAGTTTTAGATCAATCACGTCGGAACCGTTGATAGTATCCTCCGTTGTGATATGTATAAAAACATCGTTATTGGTTGCTGACCCTTCTGAGGATTCCACACTAATACTTTTACCAGCCGATGTTAGAGTGTTATGAACCTTTGGGGCTACAATTTTACCTACTGCGGTGGCTGCATTTAGCGCATCTTTTGTTGCACCAGTTTTGAGATTTTTTATTTCATAAGTGCTTGCCATGGCGCCTGTTATCTGTTTAGCAGCGTCTTGATAAGTTTTGCCCCCAGCGGTTGTCAATATTGATTTATAAAAACCTACATCTTTTTCGAAAGAAGTCGTGATAGCCCCTAAAATACTATCCAACATTTTATCATTAACATGTTTTTCACTAGCATGTAGTTGTGATTTGAATACAGGCTTCTTATCTTTATTATCGGTACCGGGTCCACAAAACAAAGGAGGGGGTTCAGAATTCTTTACTTTGTGCATTGCATCAAGAAGATTATCCATTATCTCGTCTTCCTGATTCAATAATTGAGCTATAGCGGCATCAGAAGCTTTACCTTTGAGATCATCAATCAAAGCTTGGTTTGACAAAGGACCACAAAGATTAGATAAAAGCTTTTTTGTATTCTGTAGCTTATTTAGCTTATCGACACATCGTTTTTTGCTAACTTTAGCGCTCAATATATAGAAAAACTTCTTTAGGTTTGCAATATTTTTTAGCGCCTTCTTCAAAGGTGCATAATGTTCTAAATTCAATATTCCAAACCATATCTTATTATAAATTACTTTTTTCGTCGCTGCGCTAGCGTTTTTGTCCAATAAAGCACATATTTCAGATAAAGTCAAAAGCTTTCCTAAATCATCTAAAAAGTCTTGTACCAGTCTAGCTATTTCGCGATCTCCGGTTGTCGTTAAAAAATCATGTAAATCATCGTAAACGGAGGGATCAGTAACAACATCGCTAATAACTGTAGGATCTAAAGGATAAATAGGTTCTACATCTGCTGGAAATTCTGTATTTTCATCAGGAGTTCCCATATTAGCAAAATCTGCTTTGCTGGAGCCTTCACACATATATGCAATTTCTTCTACTATTTGTAGAATCAGTTGTGTTACGAACTCATCAACAAACTTAAGAATAACTTCCATTAGCGTTTTAACCATATCGCCTGTTATTGACGTTACGCTGAAGCCCATTAGAGTATTATTAAAAGCATCAAACAACATCTTGGAAGGATTAGTAAACTTTTCTAATTTAGCTAAAGCTTTTTCCTTTTCCGACTTTAGGCGTTTCTTAAGCTTAGCTTCTATATCTTTCTCTACTTTTTTAAGTTGCTTTTTAAGCTTTTCGTCCATTTCCTTTTTGAATTTTGATTCTGCTGGTGAATCTGAGGTAGTTTTTCCACCTGGCTTGTTTTCACCAGTGCTTGAATCACCCCAGCCCCAGTCCCAGCCGCCACCACTTGATGATTTCTTCCCATCAGGCAACGTTGGCATTTTGGTTTTTGACAATTTAGATAAATCAAAATTCTTTATATGATCCTTAGCGCCAACAGAAGAAGCCCACTTGTTAAGTTTCTTTTGATCAATGCCGGTCATGGAACCAATTTTTCCGATGCCCTGATTGTATTCATCTAATAGTTTGCCCATTGCTGCTTTCTTTTGTTCTGCAAACTGTTTTTTGATAATAGATTCAAGAGCAGAACTAGAGTCTAAGCTAGACAACAGACTGAGCGCTTCTGGGATTGCGGCAAAAACAGCTAAACAAATAATGTCTTTAGCTTCTATATTATTTCTCCATTTGTCCCTCAATGTCATTCTCAGATGCTTTTTGAAGAGCGCAGAAGGAGAACCATCTGGTTTTTTAGTTTTAGCATTTTGGCTGAATAAACCTACAGATGATTCAGCATCAGCCCAAATCTTATTATGTAAATCAGTTAGAGCTTCATTTGGATTATAACCCATATAATCAAATATTTTATCTAGTTGATCTAGGCTTAGGTTTCTTAAAATTGTGTCACACACTTTTGATCTTAGATCTAACTCTGGTATAAACTTTTGCATGCACTGGGCGGCTAGTGTCATCAGAGAATCTAAAGGCACAACATTAAGAATGTATTTATAAACATCTTCCGTAGACTTTATGTTTGTATTGTTTTGTAACATATTTATAAAGCCTGGATCTCCAACTTGATTATATTTTTCCACGACTTCTTTGTGTACCGCAACTTTTTGTTCTGGAGATAAGATTTCTTCTCTTAGGTCTTCGGTGGTTTTATAAACCGGAGGATCTGTTGTAGTATTACTTACAGCCACTGACTCTAAAGGCTTTGGTCCTTTTGTTTCTACAGGTCGTATGAAGTTTTCTACAAATTCATCGATATCCCAATCATACCCTTTTACCTTAAGAAAAGACCATATGAGTTGAGAATTATATATCAAAAATATGATTGTAGTGTTGTAAGCCTCATTGAGAACTTCTTTGCCTATAATGACAACGCCCTGCTCTTCAAAATTATAGCCTTTAGATTTCTCTTCTGCTTCAGTCGCGTCATCTGGTGGTGGCAAATAAGCACATATACGTGCAAATTCAATTGTATCTCCGGTTTCTGGCTCAGTGCCTATGTTAAATCGATATTCTATGCCTTCTCTAACAGGTAAAAGCCATTTTTGTTGTTCTTCCACCGTCATCTCGTTAGGTTCAACTTTCAATATTTGCGCCCATTTGGTCCATAATGCTTGACGTAATTGATCAAAATAAGCTGCTTCAATTGTATTTTGAAATTCTTTTATATCTGCCGCTAAAGAATCAAAATCAATTTCATATTTTTCTTCTAGGCGTTCGTTTTTTGTTTTAGCCTGCCTTAGCATTGAACTCAAATTGGATAAATGAGTAACCTCATCTGGCAACATTTCAGAGATTGCAGGTAGATGCTCATTGATAGGAAAGCGTTTGATCAAAGGCATTGCCATCCATGATTCTTCTGTTGGTAATAATGGCGACGACATAGCAGCTGCCTCTGAAGCCGCTGTAGCGATATTATTAGCTGTTGGTGGTGCGGTGCCCTCTGCGGCATTGGCAGCGTCTTCTTGGCGTACTTCCCCAAATGCTATATCTGATATGGCATTTTGCATGGCAATTGATGTTATCAAATAAACTTGAAAGCTAATTACGGCGCCAGCTTTTGCTGCCCCTGTGTCGATATAAAATCTTTTTGTTATAAGAGTTGAATCATAAGCTAATTTCAGTATGTTTACATGCGCGGCGTCTTTACCGAACATTAGGTCAGATTTGCTAATACCGGTAGTGCTCAGATAAGTAAGGGCGGCTCTTGATCGCAACTCGCTAACAAAATCAGCATTATCAAAACGAGAAGGATCATAAAGATCACTCTCTGCAACGCCAGCGAGAGAATCCTTGAGGATAATCTGATATACCGAGCTTTCTTCTGCATCAGCTTTTGTTACTAATGCGGCAAAATTACTATCCGTCAGTTCCAACGTTTTAAAAGTTGAAGTGCGATCTGCTATAGTGATTTTATCTTTTATGTACCATCTGTTTGTGGGTATAGACATATTGTTTCCTAATTATTTAGCTAACGGTAACATTCTTGCTAGTATAGGTATCAGTTCCAAAAGAAGTGGTACCTGCTGCAGAGTTGACTTTGATTTTGAGTTTATTCATAATCCCATCTTTTTTAGCCAACATAAGATTGACTCCTGCTTTTACGCTACCTTGCATAGCATCTAGACTGAAGGGGCAAAAACCACCATTGATACCATACATTATAGCAAAAAAATCTGGATGAGTGTGACTCCCTACTATCGCATTAAATTCTGCCTGTGCTGTTATAAATGTATCAACAACAGAATTCAACTCATCTATCCTATCAACAATATCAGAGAAAAATTTATTCAAATTATCACCCTTGACAATTGGCTGTTGATCATCACCCGTACCATTACCAGCAATAAGATCAATACCTGGGATAGAAATGATATCTCCACCCATCGAATTCATACGATCAGCTTTTGTTATAATCTTTATTCCTTCGCGAGCTATAAGGCGAATGGCATCAGATTTTATAGCTATAGCGGCTCTAGCTTCGGAGGCGCCCAAGTTACCATCAGCTAAGTTGAAGTTTTTGTCAACATCTGTTTTTTGACTAATATATATCCTCGATGCATCATAAGCTAAGCTATTATCGATACTCAAGGTTTCACTTTTGAATGTAGCGTCATTAGGAATAAGAGTTTGAATATTACTAGACATTCGACCGACAACAAGATCTATTGTACCGGCGCCAGTCTCTGCTCCATAACCACTTCCTAATTCGCCTGGGCGGTCACGCCCAAGAACAATCCAAGTATTGTTGGCGCCTTTAATAGTATTGTCACTTCTTCTTTGTATAAAATTAGGCACTGGCTCTATAAGACCATCGCCCTGTATGCCTCTAGCTTCAATCGTCACACTTTGCGGTGCTATTTCTAGATTGCGCAGTGCCTTATTCGATAATCCAGCTGTTTCAAATGCTCTTTTTAACATATATTTTTCCCTAAGTTACGGCGCCGGAAGTATATCCAGCCGGTGTCATGTTGCCGCCCCACTTTAGTTTAGGTATTGAGGACTTTTTCATCGAATTAAAGTCAAATTTACCTAAGCCCCCAAGAGATTCAAACCTGCCCCAGCCTGAAAATTGCCAAATATCATAGCCGCTCCAGGGATTCCAGGTTTGTGCTTTTCTGCCACCAAGTGGTTCAGATTTGGTTTGGGCGGCTTTTCGGACGTATTCTGCCCACCATAGCCAGCTTTTTCTGCCAATTTCCTTATATAAAGGAGAAGATCTGGCGCCGTTCATATAATTACCTCGTGCCCATGCAGCAGTATAAATTATTGGCCAATTTCCAGTGTCTGCTTTTATTAAGCGTAAAAACTCCAAATAGAAGGTCATATTATGTATATTTCCTGCTGGATTGGGAAAGGGCGAGTGCTTTCCTGATTTTGAACGCCCACTTTCGAAGTCTAACGACGGAGTGATATCCCAAGAGCCAACGCTCTTCCATTTAGCTTTGAAATTATCAAATTCTTTTTTGGCGTTAACTTTTGGATCTCCGCGTTTTTCTGAAGCGCAGAAATGATAAGGTCCGACTTGCATGCCTACATTTCTAGCACCAGCATATTGTTCTTTTGCTGTACCTTGCAAGCCGCTTCCGGCACCTTGTGTACACTTGATTATCACATAATCAATACCCTCTTCATTTTTAAGTTTATTAAATTTCAAATAACGCATTGCATTCCACTTAGACCAATCTGTACCAAACAATCTATTTGGACCAATTTGTGGCATGTCTTCGGCTTTTCCTGATCTTTTCCAGAAGATAGGCTTACCGTAGCTATCGCAACGAGCTAGAGGTTTTCGTCCATCAGAGGTGCTGGGAGTTTCTCCACTAGTTTGTGAAGCTGATGGTTGCGCTGGTGATGAAGTTTGTGGCGCCTGTGAAGAATTAGACGCTGGTGGCGAGGAACTTGCGGCTGGTGGCGAGGAACTTGCGGCTGGTGTGGGTTGGTTTGCCTCCGGGGTTTTGCGTGGACGCCTATTGGTATTATGTTTTGGACCTTTACAATTTCCATGAAGATGCGCTGCTCCCGGTAGTCCATTGGCGCCTGCTCCGCCTGCGCCGGAGACTACACCACCTACAAGCGGATTCACAAAGATTCCTTCTGTTCTTGTGCTTGGATCTGCATATGTAACTAAAACATTATCTCCATATTTAGGATCTTCGCCACCATAGACATACGATTTGAATATTCCACCATTAACCGCAATTTTATGTATTGCCGTCCAATCATCTTGTTTGGGGTATGGCAAAGACTGAAGTTCCCCTACATGTACAACACATATAAATAATTTCATTTCTGCGGTTGATTCGCCGCCTGCTTGTTTGAGAGCCGCAATGGTTGGATCCCACATTGCATCTCCTTCCGGAGCGCCTGTGCCACCTTCTTGGGGATCCCACAAACGGCATATAAATCGTCCATAAAATCTCTTTCTATCTCTTAGAGTGTTTGGTACTGCTGCTTTTTGCGCGATATTTGCGATAAAAGACATTGGATTACCAGATACTGAATCGTATAATTCAGTGTCGTCTGACAGGTCCGTCATATTTTTTAGTACGAATTCACCTGCAGGGGCTGCGCCAGCGGCGGCTGCTGGGGTAGCTGATGCATCAGGTGTTGTTGCGGGAGGATCAGCCATTTATTGTTTGTCTCCTTGTATTACATCAAAGAGTTCTTTCTTGTCATTTTCAGATAAGCTAGCGGAAGGATCTGTTTTCTTAGCTAGAATAGCTGTTAGCTTGACTAGTTGTTCGTTTGATCGTTGAAGGGTTTCAACATACTTGGCAGCAATAAGACCAAGATCCTTGTGCGAATCTGCATCGTTTGCTTTGTTGATTTCCGTAAATAATTTGGTTAGGAGGGTAGAGGTAATGTCTCTATCGTCTCGGATGTTTTTAATTGATTCTTCTATGAAGCTGTCTAAATCTTTTATTGATCGTCCCATTCTTTTTTGAACTCCGCGTATCTCTTTCTTATTTTATTGAGAGAACTCACAACTTGTTTTGTATTCAAGCCGGTAATCTCTCTGATGTATAAGTAAATAGCTTTTTTATTAAAAATCTCTATGTTTTCAGATTCTTTGAAAAGTATTTCTATCGCCAATACTGTTTTCTTCTCATTGGCGCGGAGTGGCAATTGCTTCCAGCCATCTACTTCTTCCTTAAGATGCTGGAAAAACTCGAATTTGTTACGCTCGCTTAAGTAAGTGTTATGCACAATTAGTTGTTGTTGCATACCACTATTGACTTGCGAACCTTTGGTGGCGGATTCTGCAGAAAAATAATAATCTTCTATATGCATTTCGCGCCTAGCTCTTTTGGATGTCTTTTTGACCTCCGCGATAAACCAATTTTTGGAAACAACGCTAAAATAGGTAAAAGCTTTAGAGCCTTTAGATGCGTCAAACTTATTTAACACCGTTATAAGCCAATTTTTGCAATCTTCGCGAAGAGTGTCAATGTTAGGAAGTGTCGTAAATTTGTAAGTATAAACTATTTTATCGACCATTTCATCGAAAACCGGTCCTATAAACACCTTATATAGCTCATT
>Ga0310121_10001874_pt1 | contig 20701 bp, 17 predicted proteins | sample CB27_Tmax_986_MG_FD_203504 | JGI IMG/M metagenome (GOLD analysis project Ga0310121, IMG submission 203504) | Marine microbial communities from Western Arctic Ocean, Canada - CB27_Tmax_986 | ecosystem: Environmental > Aquatic > Marine > Oceanic | place: Canada: Western Arctic Ocean | collected...
GAACTGGAGCTCGCCGGGCGTCTGGCTCGGATTGCCGGCGGCCGCTTCAGTCGAACCGGCGACGGGGCGAAGCCCCGGGGGATCGACCCGTGACCGTGAGCGGCCAACCGGGGACGACGTAGGCGAGCCGGGACCTCGCCGAGCCGCGCGCCGAGCTGGGCACACGGCGTGGGGAAGGGTGGTAGGGTAGATCTCAATCGCCGGTGAGACCGGCGCATGTGATCCGCAGCAGCGCGGGCTGCCAAGCCACACAGTTGCCGCAAGTAGAGGATAGGCATATGCCAAAGGCACTGGTTGTCGTGGAATCGCCGGCCAAGGCGAAGACCATCAACAAGTACCTCGGGCGAGACTTCAAAGTTGTCGCCTCGATGGGTCACATCCGAGATCTGCCCAAGAGCAAGCTCGGTGTCAACGTGGACGAAGGGTTCGTCCCGGACTACGAAGAGATTCCGGCTCGCAAGAAGGTCATCAAGGAGCTACGAGACGCGGCCAAAGGGGCCGACACGATCTACGTCGCCACGGACCCTGATCGCGAAGGTGAGGCCATTGGCTGGCATCTGGCCAACGAGTTGGGGAAGGGGCGGAAGGTCGGGAGACTGTTCTTCAACGAGATCACGAAGACGGCTGTCCTCAACGCGCTCAAGGAAGAGCGCACGATCGATCTGCAGATGGTCGATGCGCAGCAGGCGCGCCGCGTGCTCGACCGCCTGGTCGGATACAAGCTCAGCCCGTTGCTGTGGGACAAGGTCAGACGTGGACTGAGCGCCGGCCGGGTACAGTCGGTCGCGCTCAAGCTGGTCTGCGATAGAGAGAACGACATCGATCAGTTTGTCTCCGAGGAATACTGGCATCTGTTCGCCAGGTTGGCAGGTCAGACGCCGCCGGAGTTCGATGCCAAGGTCGTCAAGCGCGGCAAGCAGGCGCTGAAGGTGACCAACGAGGCGGAGTCCAAACAGGTCGTTTCTGACCTGGAGAGCGCCAGTTTCGTGGTCAGCGGCGTCGCCAAGAAGGAGCGGAAGAAACAGGCGCCCCCACCCTTCATTACCAGCAAGCTGCAGCAAACTGCGCGGTTCCCGGTCAAGAAGACGATGATGATCGCGCAGCAACTGTATGAGGGCATCGACCTGCCCGATGAAGGGGCCATTGGGCTGATCACCTACATGCGGACCGACTCCACCCGGGTGGCCGATCAGGCGATCACTGACGTGCGGGCGCACATTGCCGAGCGGTATGGCGAGCCGTTCGTGCCCGAGAAAGCGCGATACTTCCGGAAGAAGGCGGACACCCAGGACGCCCATGAAGCGATCCGGCCAACCGGGATGCAATACGACCCGGAGACCGTGCGCCCCCACCTGACGCGGGATCAGTATTCGCTGTATCGACTCATCTGGAACCGGTTCGTCGCCTCGCAGATGGCCCCCGCGTTGTTCGACGATACGACGTTGGAGGTCGAGGCCGGAGACTACTTGCTCCGCACGAAAGGCTCCATCCAAAAATTCGCTGGCTGGTTGACCCTTTATCAAGCGGAGACCCCCACCGAGGGAGAAGCGACGGGGGCGCCGGCGGCGTCCGCGGACGCGCTCGGAGAGGGAGACGACGGAGCCACGACGGATCTGCTCCCGCCGCTAGCCGAGGGAGACCGCCTCGACCTGCGCTCGCTCGACCCGCAGCAGAAGTTCACGCAGCCGCCGCCGCGCTTCAGCGAGGCGACGCTGGTCAAAGAGTTGGAGGAGAACGGCATCGGTCGACCGAGCACCTACGCCTCCATCATCGGCGTACTCCAGACCCGTGAATACGCCGAGAAGATCGAGGGACGGTTTCGCCCGACTCGCCTTGGTCGGCTGGTGATTGATCTGCTCGCCAACAGCTTCAAGGACATCCTGGCCGTCGACTACACCCGGGGGCTCGAGGAGCAACTCGACAAGATTGAAGGTGGCGACGCGGACTACCGCACCATGCTCAGTAGCTTCTACGAGAAGTTCAGCGCCGATCTCGGGCAGGCCGCCGAGACGATGCCGAACATCAAGATACAGGGGCTACCCAGCGAGGAGGTGTGCGACAAGTGCGGGTCGCCGATGGTGATCAAGGTCGGGAAGTTCGGGGTGTTCCTGGCGTGTAGCGCCTATCCGGAGTGTTCTAATACGCGTGAGGTCGAGCCGGCCGACCAGCCCGCCGCCGACGAGGAACCGGACGCCTGCGAGAACTGTGGGAAACCGATGCTGGTCAAGCGCGGCCGTTTCGGCCAGTTCCTTGCTTGTTCCGCCTATCCGGAGTGCAAGACCACTCGCAAATTGATCGAGACGAAAGGCGGGCTGACCGCGGCCAAGCCTGACCAGATGCTCGACGAGAAGTGCCCGAAATGCGAGTCGAATCTGGTGGTCAAGCAAGGTCGATTTGGCGAGTTTACGGCGTGCAGCAACTATCCGACGTGCAAATACGTGAAGCTGAAGTCAACCGGGATTGCCTGCCCCAATGACGGGGGCGATGTCGTCGAGCGCAAGTCGAAGCGGGGGCGGGTCTTTTACGGCTGTGACAACTATCCCAAGTGCGACTTCACCCTGTGGAACCGTCCGCTCGCCGAGGTGTGTCCGACCTGTAGCGCGCCCTATCTCGTCGAGAAGATTACCAAGCGGTGGGGGCATCAGGTGCTGTGCGACAACGACGACTGCGACTACTCGCGCACCGAGGAAGCCGCGTCGGCCTGAACCACGCCGCGCCGAAGGCGTCGGCCCGGTGTAGACCAAGCGCTCCCTGCCGTCAACGGCGCGTACCTGCGCGCCCGCGAGGCAGCGGCGCGAGGCGATGGGGCCCCCGCGAGCAACGAGCCGGGGTCTGGGGCAGAGCCTTAGTAAGAAATGATTCACATCATCGGTGGTGGACTCGCTGGCAGCGAGGCGGCCTGGCAGGCGTCCTCGCGCGGCGTGCCGGTCACGCTGTACGAAATGCGCCCCGACCGGCCCACCCCGGTCCACCAGACCGACCAGCTCGCCGAGCTGGTGTGTAGCAACTCATTTCGCGCGGACAAGCTGGAGAACGCCGTCGGTCTGCTCAAGGCCGAGATGCGCCGACTGGGCTCACTGGTAATGCGGGTCGCCGACGCGACCCGCGTACCGGCGGGCGGGGCGCTCGCCGTCGACCGTGGGCGGTTCTCCGAGGCCATCACCTCGACGCTCCGAGATGCTCCGCTGGTGACCATCGAGCGAACGGAAGTCCAGGATTTGTCGGCAGCCGGCAACGTGCGGGAACCGGTCATCGTCGCCACCGGGCCGCTGACCTCTCCCAGTTTGTCCGCCGCCGTGGCCGCGCTGGTCGGTCGCGAGCATCTCTATTTCTACGACGCGATCAGTCCCATCGTGCTGGCCGAGAGCGTGGATCCGTCGGTCGTGTTTCGGGCGTCCCGCTGGGGTCGCGACACCGCGGTGTCCGCGACGGACGACGAACAGCCCGGGGTGCGGTGCGCCGTCGATACCCAGGGCGAGGGCGACTACTTGAATTGCCCCATGACGGCGGTCGAGTACCGGCGCTTCTATCACGCCCTCGTCGGGGCCGAACTGGCGACGGTGCACGAGATCGATCGTCAGCGCTTCTTTGAGGGGTGCCTGCCGATCGAGGTCATGGCTCGCCGCGGCGAAGATACGCTGCGTTTCGGTCCGATGAAGCCCGTTGGACTCACCGATCCCCGTACGGGGCGGCGTCCCTACGCCGTCGTACAGTTGCGACAGGACACGCTCGCGGGCGACCACTTCAGTCTGGTCGGGTTTCAGACCCAGCTCAAGTGGGGAGAACAGGCGCGGGTCTTGCGGCTCATACCGGGTCTGGAAGAGGCGGAGTTCGTTCGGTTTGGCATGATTCACCGGAACACCTACATCAACGGCCCGTCGGCGCTGCGTCCGACCTGGCAGTGCAAACAGGACCCATCGGTGTTGTTCGCCGGCCAGATTTCCGGTGTGGAAGGGTATGTCGAGTCGGCGGCGAGCGGATTGGTCGCCGGACTCAATGCCGCGTCGCTCGCACAGGGAGAGCTTCCGCAAGCGCCGCCACGCGAGACCGCCATCGGAGCCCTCGGCCACTACGTCTCCCACGCCAACCCGAGCAACTACCAGCCGTCGAACATTGCATTCGGGCTGATTCCGGTCGTGCAGGGCGCGCCGCGTCGTCGCGCCGACCGCCGTCGCGCCATCGCCGAGCGCGCATTGTCCCGAATCGACGAGTGGCGGGCGACACTGCCGGACGCCAGCACCGCGAACCACACTCATGCGAACGCACCTGTGCTGCTTTCTTGAGTACCTGCAGCTCAACCGGAACGCGTCTCCGCGCACGGTTCGCGCCTACGACAGCGATCTACGGCAGTTTGTGAGCTTTCTGGAGCGCCACTTCGAGCGTCCAGCCGACCAGATCGGGCCCCGTGAGGTCGATCACCATGCCATCCGCAGATTCATGGCCGAACTCTACGATCGCGGGAACGCGCGGGCGTCCTCGGCTCGGCGGTTGGCCGCCATCCGGTCGTTTGGCCGCTATCTGCGGCGCGAGCAGCATATCGACCGGGACCCGGGCGCGATGGTCGCGACACCCAAGCAAGAGCGGAAAATGCCGGCCCGGCTCGAGATATCAGAGGTGGAGGCGTTACTCGCAGGGCCCGACTCGACGACGCCGTTGGGACGGCGCGATCGTGCGATTCTCGAGCTGTTCTACGCGTCCGGACTCCGACTCAGCGAGCTCGTGGGGTTGGACCTGGAGGACGTCAATCTGAGCAGTCGGTTGGTGCGTGTGCGCGGGAAGGGCGGCAAGGAACGCATCCTGCCGTTCCATCGCGACGCGGGTGGTGCGCTGCGGGTCTACCTCGGCGACCGGGAGGCGCTCGTGCGACGGGCTCCCGCGTCCGGCGAGGTCCCGCACCGTGGGCGGAGGGCGAGAGCCGAGCCGCTGTTCGTGAACTACAAGGGCGGCCGTCTGTCCGCCAGAAGCGTCCACCGTTTGGTGCGCCGATACGTCTCGGCGACGAGCGCGCGGATCGGGATCAGTCCGCATGCCTTGCGGCACTCCTTTGCCACCCATCTGCTCGAGCGTGGGGCCGACCTCCGGGCCATTCAGGAGTTACTCGGGCACACCCGACTGAGCACGACCCAGCGCTACACCCATGTCAGTACCGCGCAACTGATGTTGCATTACAAGAAGAGCCACCCCCGCGCCTAGCGGTTTCCTGGCGAGGCGTCCGTCTGGCGGCGTTGCTTCCTCGGTCACATGCGGCCTCTGCATGCTCCCTCGTCGCGCCTTGCCAGCCCGTTACACGCGGGGCGTGAGGCCTCAGGCAGGAAACGGGTCACGCCCAGCTGGCAGCCGTAGCAAGGGCCTTTAGGCCCGCTGAACGATCGGCGTCCCTGAAGGGGCTTGCTACGATCCCACGGCCGCCGTTTCCTCAGGAGCCGGACGCGGCTTCTCTTAGACGGGGCTGCGCCCCGAACCCCACGCGGCGGCTACGTGGGGACCCCGAGTGCCCCACTCCGCCGCCGCGGGGCGCGCATTGTCGCGCGCCTGGCCAGCCCCGTCACACGTGGGCGGGCGGTGGGAGCGGGCATCTCGGTCCGGGAACCGTCGGAGACGCGCCGGGGTGCCGGCGGTGCCGCTGGCGAGGACCGTGAGCGGGCGCGGAGTTTTGGCGCCGGGTCTGGGACCAGCTACGCGGTCGCTTTTCCCTCGGTGTCGGGATCAGGCACCCGTTAGCCCGCGCCAAGCGCTCTGAGGGCCAAGGTGAGGAGGGTTGGGCTCGTCGACCGGTTCGCGGACCGAGATGCCCGCTCCCACAGCCCGAGCGCACCGACGCGCCTGACCAGCCCTCCACCCATCGGCTTGGGCGCGCGCGTTCGCGTGGGGTTCGGGGCGCAGCCCCGTCTAGTTGGTTCGCGGCGCCTTGGTGCGACGTGGGCGTGGCAATTCGATGCCCAGCGTCTTGATCTTGTAGTTCATGACTCGGGGCGTGATCGACAGCAGCTCCGCGGCATACTTCTGAACCCAGTTGGACATCGTCAGTGCCTCGACCACCGCCTGACGCTCGACCTCCTCGAGCGCAATGCCGGTCGGCGGAATTTTGACCACCGCGGCGACGTCCGATCCGTCGACGGTGGGTGACAGCTCGCCGAGCCGCAGGTCGTCCTGGGTGATGACATTGCCCTCGGCGAGCAGCACGGCGCGCTCGATCGCGTTCTCCAACTCGCGGATATTGCCAGGCCAGTTGTAGCGCTGCAGCAGTTTCTCCGCCGCCGGCTCCAGCCCGACCATTTTCTTTCTGAGCTCGCCCGAGAACTTGCGGATAAACGTCTTGGCCAGGGCGTTGATGTCTTCTTTGCGCTCACGTAGCGGCGGCATCTCCACTGCCATCACGTTGAGCCGGTAGTACAGGTCCTCGCGAAACTCGCCGGTCGCGACCATCTCCGAGAGGTTGCGGTTCGTGGCGGCAATCAACCGCACGTCGACGCGTATGGTGCGAGTGCCCCCGAGGCGCTCGAATTCCTGCTCCTGCAGCACCCGCAAGATCTTGGCCTGGGTGTTCGCGCTCATGTCCCCGACCTCGTCGAGGAACAGGCTGCCCGCGTCCGCCTGTTCGAACCGTCCGATGCGCTGTCGGTCGGCGCTCGTGAAGGCGCCCTTTTCGTGGCCGAACAGCTCCGACTCGAGCAGGTTTTCCTGCAACGCCGTGCAGTTGACGCGGACGAAGTTGCGGTTGGCACGCAGCGAGTTGTGATGCAAGGCGGCCGCGATCAGTTCCTTGCCGGTGCCGGTCTCCCCGCGAATCAGCACCGTTGTATTGGTCTTCGAAACCTTTCGGACGATGCCGAGCACACGCTGCAGCGCCCCGCTGGCGCCCACGATGCGGTCGAAATCGTAGATGTCCGGTTGGGTGTGCCTGAGATAGTCGATCTCGTGCTTGAGCCGCCGCACTTCGAGGGCCTTGTCGATCTTGAACTCCATCTCCTCGATTTCGAACGGTTTCTGCACGTAGTCGAAGGCGCCGACGCGCATCGCCTCGACTGCCGTCTGGACGGACCCGAACGCGGTCATCAGAATGATCGCTGTCGTTGGTTGCAGCGCCTTCGCGGTGCGGAGCACTTCCATGCCGTCGCTGCCACCCATCTTGAGATCGCAGACCACGACGTCGAACTGCCCTTTGTGCAGTTGTTCGATGGCGGCGTTGCCGCTGTCCGCCTCTTCCACGTCGTGTCCGCTCTCACTCAGAGCGCGGGCGATGCCGCGGCGTAATGAGTCGTGATCGTCGGCGACGAGGATCCGTTCCCTAGACATGCGTTCTCCCTGCGGTTCGATTGTCCGATGGCGATGTGTCGGCCACGTGCGTCAGGCGTGAGACCGGTAGCCGGACGCGGAAACGCGTACCGCCTTCCGCCCGTGGCCCTACGTCGATGCGGCCGTCATGAGCGTTGACGATCTTGCGCACGATCGCCAGCCCCAGTCCGGTCCCGCGCGGCTTGGTGGTAAAGAACGGGCTGAACATCTGCTCGGTGACCTCTTCCGGGATGCCTGGCCCGTCGTCGGTGACCTCCACCGTGACGTAGCCGGCGTAGTCCGGTTGTTCACCCGGTTCGGTGGGTTCGTCGGCCGCCGCGTAGCCGAAGGTGATCCAAATGCGTCCATTGTCCATCAGCGCCTCGACGGCATTCGTCAGCAGGTTGGTGAACAGTTGGCGCAGTTGCAGCCGGTCCGCTTCGAACCGGGGAAGCTGGGTACCTCGGTCCACGGCAATCGTGGCCCGTCCAGACTCCGGACCGTGGCCATGGCGTCGTCGATCACGGCGATGATGGACACCGACTCGACCTGCAAACTCATCGGCCGCACGAACTCGAGGACCTGGACGACGATCTGGTTCGCCATTTTGGCTTCGTTGATGATGTCGTTGAGCAGCTTATGGGCGTCGGGTGATTCCGGTAACTGCCGTTTGAGCACCCCCGCCATGACCTGTATGCCGGCGAGCGGATTCTTGACCTCGTGGGCGATGGCGGCCGCCATTTCGCCCAGTGCGGCCAAGCGGTCTCGAAGTCGCTCGTGTTCCTCGAGTTGTTCGACTCGCGTCAGGTCCTTGAACAGCAGCGCCGCCCCCGAGACAGTGCCGTCGGGCTCGGTAATGCGACACAGCGTGTAGCCGATCGCCTTGCCGGATGACCGAAGCCGCAGCTCCGCGCGGTTTGGGAGTGCGGTATCGGTGAAGGCCTTGCTGTCTGGCCGGCGAAGGGGCACCAGCCTCGGCCGGTCGACATGACGATAGTGTCATCGGATGGCCTCTAGGGCTCAATCGACTCGACGTGGCGCAGCGTGACTTGACCGCCCTGCTCGACCCATTCCCTACTTTCGAATGTGGATGCGGCCGGTCGACCCGAGCGCGGTGCGGGTTGGCGTCGAGGGGCTCTCGAAGGGCACAGGATCTGTGTCAAAAAGAAGACACGAAGAGCCTTACAGGGATTTCAGGATTCTGATTCCTGGTCTCCATCAACCTGCTGGAGCGCCTCCCACTGGCCCATGAGGTCGCCGACGTCCCACATGAGTTTCTCATAGCGGGCGATCACAGGTTGTGCCGCTGCCCGGTCGTCGTAGAAGCCGGGCGTGGCCATCGCGGCCTCGACGTCTTTGATTTCTCGCTCGCGGTCCGCGATCCGTCGCTCGAGTTCGTCGATCCGTTTGCGCCGGGCCGATTGCGCCCGTTGGCGACGGCGATCGTCCTGGTTCCGTCGGCGCCGCTCCTCGCGGTTGGCGTTGCCGCCAGGCGTCTTCGCGGCGGGCGTGTTCCCGCGCGCCGGTGTCCGGGTGCGTGTCGGTGCCGGGGACTGACGCGGCGGGGGGTTGGGTCTGTCGGCGGAGCTGTCCGCCGACTCTTTGGCTCGCTGGGTCATGCTCCAGCGGAATTCTTCGTAGGTCCCCGGATATCGGTTCGCCTCGCCGTGACCCACTTCAACGATGGACGTCGCCAGCTGCTCCACAAAGTATCGGTCGTGGGACACGAAGATCAGGGTGCCCCCGAAAGCTTTGAGGGCGTCCAGCAGGACGTTGGTCGAATCGATGTCGAGGTGGTTGGTGGGCTCGTCCAGCAACAAGGTATTGGAGGGCTGGAGCAGCATGCGGGCCACCGCCAGCCGGGTACGTTCACCGCCCGACAGTACCGCGACGGGCTTGTGGATATCGTCGCCTGAGAACAAGAAGCCGCCGAGAATGTTGCGGATCGACGGCAGCATGTCGGTCGAAGAACTGGCGCCGAGCGTGTCGTAGACCGTCAGCTTCGGGTCGAGGCGAGTGGCCTCATCCTGCGCAAAATACTGGGCGACCAGGTTGTGGCCTTCAATCCGGTCGCCCGCGTCCGGTGGCTCGGTTCCGGACAGCATGCGCATCAAGGTGGACTTGCCGGCGCCGTTCGGGCCGACGATGGCGATCCGGTCGCCGCGCTCGACATGTGCGTCCACTCCATCGAGCACGACCGTGGTCCCGTAGGTCTTTCGAATCCCCTTTAGCTCCAGCGCGATTCGCCCGCTGCGCCGGCAATCGGGAAACGAGAAATGTACCCGCTTGCGCGCGACCGGTACCTCGATTGGGACGACCTTCTCAAGCATCTTGACCCGGCTTTGCACCTGCGCGGCTTTGGTGGCCTGGTAGCGGAACCGGTCGATGAACATCCGCACCCGAGCGATTTCTTCATCCTGCCGTCGCTTCTGTTCCAGCAGGGCCGCAATCCGAGCATCGCGCGCGACCAAATACTCTGAATAGGTGCCGGTGTAGGGGGTCAGCGTCCGCAAGCCCACCTCGGCGATCCGCGTGACCACGCGATCCATGAAGTACCGGTCGTGTGACACCAGAATGAGGGCGTGGGGATACTCGGCCAGAAAATCCTCGAGCCAGTTGCGGGCTTCAAGGTCCAGATGATTGGTCGGTTCGTCCAGCAGCAGCACGTGCGGCTGCCGCAGAATCAGCGTGGCCAGTGCGATCCGCATTTGCCAGCCGCCGGAGAACGTGTCGGTCGGCTGGGTGAACTGATCGGGGGTGAAGCCGAGGCCGTCCAACACGCCGGCGACCCTGAGATCGATCGTGTAGCCGTCCTCGTCACGGAAGCGGTGCTGCAGGTCACTGTACCGCTCGAGCATCGCCTCCTGCTCTTCGCGCGACCCCTGGCCGTCGGCGAGCTGTCCTTCGATCTCGTGCATGGCCTGCTTGACCTCCAGCAGCGGCTGGAAGGCGGTGCTGACCTCGTCGAGCAACGACCGACCGGAGTGAGAGAGGCCGTCCTGCGGAAGATACCCGATCGTGATCGCGCTGTGTTTGGTGACACTGCCGCCGTCGGCCTCGTCGAGGCCTGCCACGAGGCGCAGGAGCGTGGTCTTGCCGGCTCCGTTCGGACCGCACAGTCCGACTCGGTCGCCGGCGGCAATCTGCCAATTGACGTTTTCGAAGAGCAGGCGGTCGCCGAAGCCCTTGGTGAGCGACGAGAGTTGGAGCATGCCCGCGTGAAACTACCGTGTTGTGGCCGTGGTTTGTGGGAGCGCGATCGGATGGTCGCTGAAATGGAGACGACTCTACTCGCCGAGCGCCCGTGCCGCGACTGCCAGCACCTTCGGCACCTTGAACGGTTTGGTGAGATAACCCGAAACGCCGAGGGTGGCCGCCTCGATGGCGCTCGCTTCGGTCGAGACGCCAGTGATGATGATGACCGACAAGTCGGCGTTCAATCGCCGCGCCTCATGAATGACCGTGAGCCCATCCATCCCCGGCATCTGGAGGTCGGTAATGAGGAGCTCGTAACGGACGAGCCGTATCCGTTCCAGCGCCACCTGGCCGTTCGGCGCCAGATCGACCTCGTACTCGGCCAGCGCGAGCGTCTTCGCCAGCAGGTCGCGAATACTTGCCTCGTCGTTTACGACGAGCACCCGTGGCGGTCCGCTCGAGCCGGGACCTGCGGCGGCGCGCCCGGAGGCCGCCGGCACTGGGATCGTGTGAGAGCGCTCCCGTTCGAGCCACGCGTCGATATCGGTCTTGCGGAAACGCCACTGCCGGCCCACCCGGACCGCGGGGATCTTGCCAGCCTTGATGAGTCGATAGACGGTCCGCAGATTGACCTGCAGATACTCAAGAACCTCGTCGGTGGTCAGAAACGTTTCGTCTATCATGACAGCGGCAATGCACAGATGGCTAGAGTACCACTTTTCCCGGATGTGAGCCATTTTTCGGTACGGGTCGGCGCGAGGTGTTTTTCGAAGACCACTTCGCGCGATCCGGCGTCTAATCAGTGGTGTAGGGGCTATTAACCGTAGCCGTTGGGCCCGGGGGTGAGCCGGACCGGATCACACGCCGACAAGACACGCCAGGGAACGGACGATGCGCATTTACTCGGCTTGTCACCACGACCGCCGTGCGAACGGCATTCGGCATGCAAAGAACTGACGAAGAGCTCGTCGCGCTCGCCACCGCCGGCGACTCCGAGAGCTTCAATCAACTGGTCGGTCGCTGGGAGCGGCAGATCTACGCCTTGGCGTATCGGGTGCTCGGTCGCGAAGAGGAGGCCAGGGACATCTGCCAGGAAACGCTTCTTCGCGCGTTTCGGGGGATCAAGGGGTTCAAGGGGCAGGCAAAGTTCTCCTCCTGGTTGTATCGGATCGCGCTGAATCTGTGTCGGGACTGGATGAGGCGGGAACGACGAACGGCGATCATGACCCCGCTCGATACCGACGGCGAGCCGTCGCTACCAGATCTGTCTGTCGACACGGCCGAGGAGCAGACGGTCCGACGCGACCTGGGACGGCTGATGACGGAGGCGATGGCGACGCTGTCCGAGGAGCAACGCACGACCGTCGTGTTGAAGGAGTATCACGGCCTCACGTTCCAGGAAATTGCCGATCTCCAGGGCAGTCCACTGAGCACGGTGAAGACCCGGCTCTACCAGGGGCTCAGCATGCTGCGTCGGCAACTACAGCGGAAGGGCGTGCACGGGGCAGCCGCGATCAGCGCCGTGCCGGCGACGTCTCTGATGGCGAGAAGCCATCGTAAAGTGGTGAATCTAGATCGATGACCGACAACAGTTGTATCGAGCAGGAGGCACTGGTCGAATACCTCTATGGCGAGGCTGACGACCAGACCCGTCAGCGAATCGAGACTCACGCGCGCAGCTGCGCACAGTGCGCCGAGGAAATCGGTGGACTGCGAGAGGTGCGTGGCACGCTTGAGACGTGGAGCCCGCCCCACGCCGCACTGGGGTTGCGGGTGGTGGCAGACACCGACGACGATGAGACCGACCGCGGAACATCACTGGCGGCGGTGTCCCGGTGGGGCCGGCTGCGGCGGATGCCGGCGTGGGGTTTGGCGGCGGTCGCGGTGCTGGCCACAGCGGCCATCATTGCGAGGCCGGAAGTACAGATCGGTCAGGGTGGGATGGTCGTGCGTATCGGATGGACCGATGCGATGACCTCCCCCGCGCAAACCGTCGCCGATGCTCCGTCGGGTCAGGAGTTGGCGGCATCCGTTACGGCATCCGATGATGACCCGCGTCGTGACCCGCAACCGGTACGTGGCACCCCGGTCGGCACGGGCGGCGGGTCGCCCGGACGGCAGTCCAAGCTCGGCGACACCGCGCCCGGTGCAACGCCCGGTCCAACTAATGATGCGTGGGTGCAGGGTGTACGTCAGATGATTCTCGAGAGCGAGCGGCGCCAGGATCGGGCGCTCGTGACCGAAATGGAGCAGCTTGAGCAGCAGCTGACCAACCGCCGCCGAGCCGATCTGGCGGAGCTGGAGCGGATGTTCACCGAGCTCGGAGACGGCGACGCCGAGCTCGTTCGGCGACGAATGCTGGATTACATGCGTCGGCTCTCGTCACGCTGACGCTGAGGGACGGACCGGCGCGAGGTCGCCATCCTCCGTCACGTATTTGTGGACGTGGGACCCTGCGGTACAATTCGCCTATGACCCTCAGCCTTCGTCTCATCTCGCTGTGTAGCGTGCTGGCCGCGGCCGGCTGCGCGTCTTCCATTGATGTGCCCGCCTCGCTGGAGGTGACACAGCTGTCAAGCGGCTGGTTCGATGCTGGCCTCGACTCGCTCGGGCGCAACAAGATCGTACCGGTCGTGTCGTTTCGCCTTGAAAACGAGACAGCGGAAGAGTTGGCCTATCTCCAAATCAACGCGGTGTTTCGCCGTGAGGGTGAGATCGAAGGGTGGGGTACCAAGTTCGTCAGGGTGGCCGGGACGGAAGGCATTGCCCCTGGGGCGGCCTCGGAGTTGATGGTACTCGACTCGAGTCGTGGGTACACCGGCGAGCAGTCCCAGTCGGAGATGCTGGGGCATCGCGATTTTGTCGACGTCAAGATGGATCTGTATATCAAGCACCGCGCCCAACAGTGGGCATTGCTCGACACGCTGGATGTCGACCGCCACCTCCTGATTCAGTAGCGCCCGACCTGCCCAGCCCGCGTGGCTTCTTCCACCGTTTCGTCCCCCACGACGTCTGAGGTGCGACTTGATCGTCGTCTTGGACCATTCGATGGCGCCGCCATCGTGGTGTCCAACGTCATCGGCGGCGGCATTTTTCTCGTGCCGGCGTTCGTTGCGCGGTCGGTGACCCATCCGTGGGCGATGCTCGCCGTCTGGGCGTTGGGGGGCGCGCTCGCCTTCGCCGGGGCGATGGCCTATGCGGAGCTCGCAGCCCTGAGACCGAGGGCGGGCGGCGAGTACGTGTATCTGCGCGAAGCGTTCGGCCCGTTGGCCGGGTTCCTGACCGGTTGGACCTCGTTTATTGCCGGATTCAGCGGTGCGATCGCCGCCAGTGCCGTCGGGCTGGCCAGCTATCTCAGTCGGTTTGTTCCGGCCGCCGGCGACATGACGCCGTTCTTCACCCTGCCGCTTGGTCCGCTTCAGATGGTGGTGTCGCCTCAGGCGGTCGCGGCGATCGTGGTGATCATCATGCTCTCGGCCGTCCACATTTTTGGACTCGGTCCGGGACGCATCGTTCAGAACCTGCTGGCTGGCGCGAAAGTCGCGGTGCTGGTGGCGTTCGTCGTGTTGGGGTTCGGGATCGGCCAGGGAGACCTGGCGCATTTCGGAGCCGGCGGGACGGTGTCGCCCGCGCTCTGGGCGTTGGCGCTCATTCCGGTGATGTTCAGCTACTCCGGGTGGAACGCAGCCGCGTATGTCGCTGAGGAGATGCGAGACCCGGAGCGCAATGTGCCGTTCGCGCTCGGGCTCGGCACCGTCGTGGTGGTGGTCATCTATCTACTGCTGAACGCGCTCTACGTCTACGCGCTTCCGGTGGCTGAGTTCGCCACGATCGATGCGCGGGTCGTCGACGCGACGGCTGACCGCCTGTTCGGGCCGGCGGTTGCCGCACCGTTCGCCGCCGCCTCGGTGGTCATGATCGCGGCCAGCATCAGCGCGATGGTGATGGCCGGACCGCGCGTCTACTACGCCATGGCCCGAGACGGCCAGTTCCCTGCGTTTGCGGCGCGAGTCCATCCGAGGTATCGCACCCCATCGCTGGCGATCGCGGCGCAGGGCGTCTGGGCCAGCCTCCTCGTGTTGTCCGGGCGCTTTGACCAGCTCGTCGAGTACACCGGTTTTGCCGTCGTCCTGTTTGCCGGGGTCGGGGTGGCATCGCTGTTCGTGCTGCGTCATCGACATCCGGATGAGCCCCGGCCATTCCGCGCGTGGGGCTATCCCGTTGCCCCGTTCATCTTCGCGGCCGCCAGCTTCCTCATCGTGCTGAATGCGCTCTGGCGCAGCCCCGCGACCTCCGGGGCCGGGCTGCTCGTCATTCTGGCCGGTCTTCCTGTCTACCTGCTCATGGGCCGGGCCCGCGCCCGCTGAGCGTTGGCCCACCGTGGTACGCTCCCCAGATGATCAGAAGTACAACCGTCTTGTCTGTGCGTCACAACGGAGTGGCGGTGATGGCCGGCGACGGACAAGTCACCTTTGGCGACACGGTGGTAAAGGCTGGGGCCAAGAAGATCCGTCGCTTGTACAACGACAAGATTCTGGCGGGCTTCGCCGGCTCTGCCGCCGACTCATTCGCGTTGTGCTCCCGGTTCGAGTCGAAGCTCGAGCAGTATCGCGGTAACCTCGAGCGTTCGGCGGTCGAACTGGCGAAAGACTGGCGGACCGACCGCCTGCTCCGTCGGCTCGAAGCGATGCTCCTGGTCATGGACGCCGACTCGACCTTTCTCCTGTCGGGCACGGGCGATCTGATCGAGCCGGACGATGGAATCGCGGCCATCGGTTCCGGTGGTGCCTACGCGTTGTCGGCCGCCAAGGCACTGGCGCGCCATACCGAGCTCGATGCCAGGGAGGTCGCCGAGCAGGCTATGGGGATCGCCGCATCCATTTGCATTTACACGAACGCCAGTGTCACGATCGAAGCGTTGTAACAGACGGTTCGATGTGGCCAGCCCAGCGGCCTGCCTTCCTGACTGAGTCCGGCTTCTGCCACCCGCGATGCCCATCTATCTTCCGGAGTCGACCGACGCGCTCGGGTCCTCGCTCACGGCCGGCACCGCCGAGCCTTCCATCGAAGCTCTGACGCCACGCGAGATCGTGGCTGAGCTGGACAAGTACGTCATCTCTCAGGCGAAGGCGAAGCGGGCGGTGGCCATCGCGCTGCGGAACCGGATGCGGCGCCAGCAACTCTCGCCGGAGCTGGCGGAGGAGGTGGCGCCGAAGAACATCCTCATGATCGGGCCGACCGGCGTCGGCAAGACCGAGATCGCTCGGCGGCTCGCCCGCTTGGCGCAGTCGCCGTTTATTAAGGTGGAAGCTTCGAAGTTCACCGAGGTCGGCTACGTGGGACGCGACGTCGAGTCCATGGTGCGTGACCTCGTCGAGCTGGCCGTGGAGATGCTGCGCGAGGAACGGCTGGTGGCGGTTAGCTTGAAAGCGCGCCAGAACGCGGAAACGCGTCTGCTGGACCTGTTGCTGCCGCCGTTGCCCTCGTCCGTCAAGGAGAACGACCCAGGCCCGGCGAGCGATCACCATCAGCGCACCCGCGCTCGGTTGCGGACACAGCTGGCCGAGGGGCGGCTGGACGAACGTGAGGTCGATGTCGACGTGCCCCAGAAAGGGTTCCCGTCTTTCGAGGTGATATCAGGCAACTCGGTCGAGGAGATCGACATCAACGTCAAGGACATGTTGCCGGGGCTCTTTCAGGGACGATCGCGTAAGCGCCGGGTCAAGGTGCCGGAGGCACTCGAACACCTGGTGTCGGAAGAAGAGCAGAAACTCGTGGATGCCGACAGTGTTCGGAAAGACGCGGTGGAGCGCGTTGAGCAGGCCGGTATCATCTTCATCGACGAGATCGATAAAGTGACGGGCCGGGAGGGAGGCCAGGGCCCGGACGTGAGCCGCGAAGGAGTGCAGCGCGACATTCTCCCGATTGTCGAAGGCACCACCGTGAACACCAAACACGGAATGGTTCGCACCGACCACATCCTGTTCATCGCGGCCGGCGCGTTTCACGTCGCCAAACCGTCCGACCTCATCCCGGAACTGCAAGGCCGTTTTCCGATCCGAGTGGAACTGGACGCGCTGGAGACGGGAGACTTCGTGCGGATCTTGACCGAGCCGCGCGGCTCCCTCGTGAAACAGTACACGGCGCTGCTCGCGACTGAGGACGTGACGCTGACGTTCGAACCCGATGCGGTGAATCGGCTGGCCGAGTTCGCCACCTTGGTCAACGAGCGATCAGAGAACATTGGCGCCCGTCGTCTCCACACCATCATGGAAAAGTTACTGGACGAGATTTCGTTCAACGCACCGGATCTGGATGAGAAGACGATCAGGATCGACGCGGCGTACGTCGACGACATGCTGGCCGACATCGTCAGTGACGAAGACCTCTCCCGCTACATCCTGTGATTCTGTCCCGCCGCCCCACGACGCTGTTTGTCCTTAGTCTCGCCATGCTGGCGCCGCTCGGCTGCGGTAAGAAGGGGCCACCCCTGGCACCGTTTGTTCGGGTGGCGTCGCCGGTGACCGATCTGGTGATCCAACGGATTGGCGACACGGTGTGGGTCGGCTTTTCGCTGCCGACCCAGAATCAGGACGGGACGCAGCCGGCGGATCTGGAACGGGTCGATATCTACGCGATGACGGTCCAACCCCACATCCCCGCGGACCGCAAGCTGGAGCTCGAGGAATTTCAGGAAGACGCCACCCTGGTGACGTCGATTGAGGTGGCGCCGACGCCGGCGATGGCGGCCGAGGAGCCGGTCGATCCTGGCCCGGACCTTCGTCCGTTGCAGGGATTCCCGGTCGCGTTCTCTGAAGCGATCACGGCGGCTCTGCTGGTGCCGGTTGACCCGTGGGAGGAGGAGCGTCGCCGACGCGAGCGGGACGAAGCGAGGGAGAAAGAGGAGGACGGGCCGGAGAAGCCAATCAAGGTTCCCCTCATGACGCCACCGTTGCCGGGGCCATTGGAGCGCCGGTATGCGGTGGTCGGCGTGTCGGCCGAGGGACACGAATCTGAACCGGTCCTGCGTATCGCGGTGCCGCTCGTGACGCCGCCACATGCGCCGCCGGCACCTGTCGCTACCTACGACGAGGAGGTTGCGACCATCGTCTGGGAGGTGCCGGTCGGAGTGCGTCGCAGTGTCCAGATCACGGCGGCTACCGGTGCGGTGTCGGGCGTCGCGACGGCAATCCGGCCAACTCCAGTGACCGCTCCGGCCGCGACCACGCCGGCAGCCGGTGCCCCCGTGGTCGGTGCGCCGCCCCCGCCGCCCGGCACGCCGCCGATCGTCCCGGAGCCGGTCTCCGTGACCCCACCCCCACCGGTGCCGCCGCCTCCGCCACTGGCCTCGACGCCGATCGTCGACTGGCCGCCGCCCTCGCGGTATGACCTCTTTGAGATCGTGGAGGCGGACGAGGGGCCGCTTGTCATGCCCCGGCCGCTCAATTTGCTTCCGCTGCCCGACACGACCTATCCGGACAAACGGGTGGAATTCGGGGTCGAGCGCTGCTACGCGGTGGTGACGCTGGACGTCATATCTGAGCTCGACGTCCGCAGCGACTTCTCAGCGCCGACCTGTGTGACTTTTCTTGATACCTTTGCCCCGGCCGCGCCGACCGGCTTGAACGCCGTCGGCAGCGAAGGGGCGGTCAGTCTTAGCTGGGAACCGAACGAGGAGGAGGATCTGGTTGGATACCTGGTCTTGCGCGGTGTCGCGCCAGGTGAGACACTGCTGCCGCTTACGGCCGAGCCGGTGCGGGAGAGCACCTACCGGGACAGCACGGCCGTGCCAGGTGTGCGATACGCCTACGCCGTGCAGGCGGTCGACGACGCGGTTCCGCCCAACATCAGCCTCGCCTCGGAGTCGTTCGACGCGACGGCGCGCTGACACACGGTCGCACGAGTTGCACCACGCCCCTGAATCCACGCCATGGACCCGCTCTATCGAATCGATCACCACGGCGCCCCGCGATACGTGATCCGCGGCCACGCCGGCTGGCGTCTGCTTGACGGTGATCCGTTCGGCGCGCATACGGTTGGCGCGGCACTTGATACTGAGTCGCCTCGTCTGCTGGCACCCGTCATGCCGTCCAAGATCGTGGCCGTCGGTTTGAACTACAAGGATCACGCGGCCGAAATGAACAAGGCGCTGCCGGAGGAGCCGCTCATTTTCTTGAAGCCGTCGACGGCGGTGATTGGCACGGGCGTCCCCATCGTGATCCCCTCCGGAGCCGGCCGGGTCGATTACGAGGCGGAGGTGGGCGTGGTCATGGGCAGGACCGCTCGTCACGTGTCGGCTGCGCGCGCCCATGAGTATGTACTGGGCTTGACCTGTGTCAACGACGTGACCGACCGTGATCTGCAGCGGCGGGACGTCCAGTACACCCGCGCCAAGGGGTTCGACTCGTTTGCTCCCCTCGGGCCGTGCGTCGTGTCGGGCGACCTCGATCGACCGATTCGGGTGGAGTCCCGAGTCAACGGCGAGACGCGACAGCAGTCGAGCACACGGGAACTAATTTTTTCGATCCGAGACTTGGTCGAGTTCGTGACGCGTGTCATGACCCTGCTGCCAGGCGACATCATTTCCACCGGGACCCCCCCCGGAGTGGGACCGCTTGCGCCAGGAGATGAGGTCGTCGTGGCGATCGAGGGGGTCGGCGAACTCGTGAACGATGTGGTGGCGGCTAAAGAGTAGTCGTGCCACTGTTGACCGTGCCTCCCATCGTTGGCAACCGGGCGCCACACCGGGAATCCGTGCATCGAATTTCTGAGTCAGGACACATCTCATGAAGCTGTTTGTCGATTCGGCCAACCTGGACGAGATTGAGGCGCTCACACCGCTGGGCATCGTAGACGGCGTCACCACGAATCCGTCGTTGCTGGCGAAAGTGGGGGACGATCCTCGCGCCGTCCTGAAACGCATCTGCGACCTCGTGCAGGGACCGGTGAGCGCCGAGGTCGTCGCCACCGCGTATGACGGAATGGTCAGTGAGGGTCGCGAATTGGCCGCCATCGACCCGCACATCGTGGTCAAGGTGCCGTTCGGGAGGGCCGGCGTCCGCGCCTGCCACACCCTGGCCGGCGAAGACATCCGGGTCAACGTCACGCTGATCTTCTCCGCGGCGCAAGCCTTGCTGGCCGCCAAGGTAGGGGCCACGTTCGTGAGTCCGTTCGTCGGCCGGCTTGACGATATCGGCACGTCAGGCATGGAGCTGATCCGGCAGTGCGTGGAGATCTTCGAGAATTTTCAGTTTCCGACCGAGGTGCTGGTCGCCAGCATTCGCGGGCCGATGCACTTCATCGAATCCGCCCGGCTGGGGGCCGACATCTGTACCTGTCCGCCGAAGGCGATCGATGCGCTGTTCAACCACCCCCTGACCGACATCGGACTCAAGAAATTTCTCGACGACTGGGCCAAGTCTCAGTCGTCGGCGGGGTAGCGGATCGTGGACCCACACGTCTTCGAGAACGGCTGATCGGCATCAGTATGGACAAGCACAAGCAACTCGAGGAATTCGAGCGGCAGGCAGAGCTGGGCGGCGGTGAGGCGCGCCTGGAACGGCAGCATGCGGCCGGGAAGCTCACCGCGCGGGAACGGATCGACCTGTTCTTCGACCCCGGCACGTTTCAGGAAGTGGACAAGCTCGTGACCCACCGATGCCGCGATTTCGGAATGGCCGAGCAGGTCGTGCCGGGTGACGGTGTCGTGGCTGGACGCGGCCGCGTCGAGGGCCGGCTCGCGTACGCCTTCGCGCAGGACTTCACCGTCTTCGGCGGGTCGTTGTCCGAAACCAATGCCGCCAAGATTGTCAAAGTCATGGACCTGGCAATGGAGTCTGGCGTCCCGGTCGTCGGGTTGAACGATTCCGGCGGCGCGCGGATTCAGGAGGGCGTGCTGTCGCTCGGCGGGTACGCGGACATTTTCTTGAGGAACACCCTGGCCTCGGGCGTCGTGCCCCAGATCTCGGCCATCATGGGACCGTGCGCCGGGGGGGCGGTCTACTCCCCCGCCATCACCGACTTCACCGTGATGGTGGACAAGACCAGCTACATGTTCATCACCGGGCCGGAGGTCATCAAGACGGTCACCCTCGAGGACGTCAGCAAAGAAGAGCTTGGCGGGGCGATGACCCACAACGCCAAGAGTGGGGTCGCGCACTTCCTCGTGCCTGACGACCAGGAGTGCCTCGCGCTGATTCGCGCGCTGCTTGGCTATCTGCCCGCGAACAAC
>Ga0310121_10001875_pt1 | contig 20699 bp, 11 predicted proteins | sample CB27_Tmax_986_MG_FD_203504 | JGI IMG/M metagenome (GOLD analysis project Ga0310121, IMG submission 203504) | Marine microbial communities from Western Arctic Ocean, Canada - CB27_Tmax_986 | ecosystem: Environmental > Aquatic > Marine > Oceanic | place: Canada: Western Arctic Ocean | collected...
CCCATAACCAGCAATACCAATGCAAAGCACCACTTCATCACTACCACCTACCCAGGAGGAGAGGCTCATTCTACGTGGTCCAATAGCCCTTGGCGAGCCGGGTTGGTGCCTTTATGGAATCAACGGACGAAGTAGCCGCCCTCCGAGGTACAATCCCCATTGCCCGTATCCCGATAACCCGCCTCCCCACATGTGGTACTCCAACTCGTGGTCTGCCAATCGTCGAAGTGATAATTACCCAGATCAAACCCGATCTGCGAGGCAATACAACCCGCGGAGACGTAGCGTTTGTCGTAGTCCCAGCTCCCACAGGACTGGGACTCAACCACCACCAACATCGCGTCGTTGGGACCGGCATTTTCCTGCTGGCGCAGGGCGAGGCGTTGCGATTCCTCGTCTCCAACCATACTCGGGCTCGCCACTGTACGATCGTATCGTGGTCCTGAGTCACTGTTTCCGTTGTAGAAATCTTCATTCTCGATCTTGTGGGCGAAGGTGTTCTCCCCATTGCCCACATTATGAAAGGACACCCAGTGGTCGGTAGTTTCTACATTGCCGAATTTGACCAGTACATCGTTGAATTCTACTCGGGTGAAAGACCACATAAAGCCCCTCGTGTCCGTATAGGATTTATCCAGGGAGTTGTTCCATGTGCTTTCCATGGTTCCTTTAATGGCCAGAGTCCAACCACCACCATCTGTGGTCATATCGCAATAGGCAACAAAGGATCCTTCCGGGCCCAGGCCATCCGTATCAATGGTGTAGGTCCCATCCCCGGCGGACAAGCCCGCGTCGAGAATATCCTTACAGGACGCGGCCACGCAGGCCCCTGACACGCAATCGCCGCCTGCGCATAGGGTGCCCGTACCTCCGCAAGGATTGTCGCAGGCATCCAATATGGGATCACCGCATGCGGTCTCCGCGATAGTGCCACAACTATCGGGATCGGCGCCGCTGCCGACGGAGCCGCAATCATTGGCACAATCGTCTAGAACGGGGGCGCCGCAGGCCACCAACGCAGCATTACATTGGAGTGTGTTCAAACCGGATCCAACGATTCCACAATCGTCACCACAGTCATTGGCCACCGTATCTCCACAGACGACCGTGTTCTCCTCCGGACAATCATCCACGCAGGTGCGGATCCGCTGGTAGACGGAACCATCACAGACATGCATCCAGCTGGTACCCAGATCGAAATACATAAGACCCACCCGATCCGGCGTACAATGCGGTCGCGTCGCAACCGTATCGGTCTCCAACACAGAGCTCGGAGCACATAGCCACTGGATTCCATCCCAGCGAGCCACCTCCCCCGCATCGCAGGTCAGCGCAGAGACTACATCGCTATCCCCATCTGCCAGATCGGCCGGGAGCCCATCCTTAGCGACCGGGGCCAGGCTCCCATCCAGCGCCGTCAGACTCGCCTGTACAGCATCCACATTGGCCTGGATGGTATCGTCTCCGCTCACACGCGCCTCGGTCTCGGCCGCCAGAAGCGTCTCCACGAGGCTCTTCTGGGCAAAGCCATTATTCTCCACGAAGGCGTCCACCTCTTCTTCACTCAACTGGGTATCCACATCGTCGGAACAGGTCCACGCCAGACCATCCCATCGAGCGATCTCGGCCGCCGCGCATAGCAGGCTCGACATTGCATCGGCGTCCCCGTCCGCGATGTCCTCGGGGATCCCGGTCAGATCCGTCCAATCCCAGCTGACGGGAACGTTCTGCAGATCGGTGTAGTCACCCGAGAAATGAGGGCCGGACACATAACCCAGGGACTCCAACACCTCGACCAATTCGGTCTCGGTCAATAGATCGCCGAGATCCGTCGCCTGCACGAAGTTTTCCAGCGGTACTCCCCCCAAGGTCTGGGCATTCTCCGCCTGATCCGCCGTCGCCGCCCGCAGCGCGAATGGCGCAGAGACCATTCGTTGGCGCGGGAACATCTCGCCTTGTTGGTCTATCTCGATCCCGAGCCAGCGTTCTCCCGAAACATAGGCCAGATCGAGGGTGGCGTCCTGACCCAGGACCATCTGAAACACGCCCTTCTCTACCACCACATTGGTGTGGACCTCCGCCCAGATTGGCTCTCCACCCACAGCCAGATCATAGAGCCGGAAGGTCATATTGACAGGTGCATCACAGGATTCCAGATCACAATGGTAGGGGGTGCCCGCGCTGTCCGTCAGAAAGCCCTGGTAATGAAGTTTCAGCGGCACATCACCATAGGCTAGTCCCAGCCCTAGAAAAACGAGAATCGCAGCCAATCCAACCCGCATATTACCAACCTCTTTTTTCGCCAGACCTATTCTACGTGACTATGAATCAAATGGCGAAAGGGTTCCTCGCTCAACGTACGAAGATCCAGCCACGCTGCGGAAAGGCCTCATCCGGACTCCAGCGCGATCCACCACATTGGGTTGTTCGGTGCAATGCATAGCCGTTGGTATGGCAACCAATTCCTAAGGACGAATCGTTTGTGCTGCAGTCGCCCTCGTTGTTCATGGTAATGCCGTAGCGGCAGTTGGACTGGTTGGCGCTGACCTGAAACCCTTTGACATTGCAGTGGGGCTGATTATTCCAATTCGTGTCGACGACGGGGATCCAGTCGAGATAGTCCTGCCGTTGGTAGCTCGTATCCACGTGGGGACCGGTGAAAAGTTCGTGGGCAGAGCTACGGTTTAGATTGACGATATGAGAGTTGCCCAGGGTCGCCATATCCATACGAATCGTGCTGAAGCTCAGGCTATTATAGGCTCGGTTCTTCATATTCGTGTCCACGTCCGGATCGGTCGTAGCTGCATGGAGCACCTCCGAATTCGACCAGTAGGCTGAATCGTAGCGGAAGGTACTTACATCATCGCCTCTGAACATCATGATCAGGGTCCAGCCGCCGCCATCGGTGGTCATATCACAATAGACATCGACCCCGTCGCCCCCGTCCGGACTGATATTATACGCCCCATCGCCCGACGAATGGCCGGCATCCAGGATTGCCTTGCACGACGCGTATATGACACAGGCCCCCGCTAGACAAATTCCCTCCGTACACGACTGTCCCGTTTCCACACAGGCGTTGCCACAATCATCGAATACCGCCGCACCGCAGGCGGTGGTGGCCGCCGAACATTGGCTCGGGTTCAACGTCGCCCCGGCATAGCCACAGTCGTTGCCACAATCATCGGCGATCGCCACGCCGCAACTCACTGTTGTCGCCTCGGCGCATTGGAGGTTGTTCAGGGCGGTTCCCAACGGCCCACAGGCGGTTCCACAATCGTCCTCCACCGGTAGACCGCAGGCTACTGCTCCAGCTTCACTACAGATCTCATCACAGATCTTTATCCCCCGGTAGGCTACCCCATCGCAGACCCGGAGGGTCTTCGAGTCGGTATCGTAATAGACTTTTCCCTCGCCGTCGGCATCACAGGCGCCGGGAGCCGTCAGAGTCACCCGCTCTCCGGTATTGGAGCACGCCCAGGAGGTTCCATCCCAGCGAGCCACCTGTTCTGCACCGCAGACCAGACTCGCCAAAACATCGGTATTGTCATCGCCATCGAGCAGGTCCGCCGGAAGACCAACCGTAGCGACGGGATCGAGACTATTGTTGAGTGCGGTCAGATCGCCCTGCACCGTATCGACATTAACCTGCACCGTATCGACGTTGGTCTGCAATATAGCGTCCGCGTCTTCCAACGTTGTCACGGCAGTCGATAGGGACGTTTCCAGAGCGTAGCCATTATTCTCCACGAAGGCGTCCACCTCTTCTTCGCTCAATTGGGTGTCCACGTCCGTGTCACAGGACCAGACCAGACCGTCCCATTTCGCGATCTCCCCCGCCGCACAGAGGAGGCTCGACAAGGCATCGGCGTCCCCGTCCGCAATGTCTTCGGGGATACCCGTCAGGGCACTCCAATCCCAGCTGGATGGCGCATTCTCCAAATCGCCATACGCACCGGAGAAATGGCTGCCGGGCTCATAGCCAAGGTCGGCGAGGAGTTCCATGAGCTCTGCCGCCGTCAGAAAATCTGCTGTATCCGTCTGTTGGACAAAACTCGCGGCTGGAACGCCCCCAAGACTCGTGGCGTTGGCTGCCGTCTCGGCCTGGTCGGCCACCCCGGCCCGCATAGCATAGGGGACGGATACCAGCTGTTGGCGGGGGAACATCTCCCCCTGGCTGTTCACCTCTATGCCCAGATGACGTGGCCCCGAAAGAAGCCCGGCCGATAGTGGGTTGTTGACGCCAAGGACCAGATGGAACACGCCCTGATCCACCACGATATTCTCATGAACCTCAACCCAGTCTGGCTCCCCGCCTGCTGCATCCAGATACAGTCGAAACGTCATCGTGATGGGCAGATCGCAATCCTGCATGGTGCACTGAAACGGCGTCCCCGCCGCGTCGGTCAGATAGCCCTGGTAGTGGAGTTTGTTGGGAATATCAGCCCAGGCCAGAGAACCCATTACGAACCAGAGAAATATCGCCAGAACAACTCTCTTCAACACAATACTCCCGATAACCAGACACCCCGTTTGCGCGCGCCGATAGATATTGTAGGCGATGTACTGGGACTACGCCAGCGTGGATTCGCCGTATCCAATGCCCAGCACCTGGTAGTGACAGAACTGGAAGTGGTTACTAAAATCCAGGTCTGAACCTGGTTCCAGTTACGGAAGGATGATCCCATGCTTTCCCTGCTCCTGATAACAAAACCCCTGTTCGATCTCTTCGAAGACAACGAAACGGAAATTGCGAGCTTGCGCAGGACAAGCTGGACCAACAACCCTTCCCTCTTATTTGAGGTCCTGTATTAGCCAAAGACCGGAGAGCCAAGGCGATTACGGGTCTACACTGCCGCAGTCGGCCCCACTGAAGCCCGGTTTACAAGTACAGGTCGATACGGTGGTACACATGGGGCGGATACCAAATCCATAGGTCGAGCCGCTGTCGGCGCCGTTGTCGTCGTCGAGGCGCACGCCCACCATCACCGTTCCACCACCGACGGAGAGACTGAACCCGAACTCATCCCCATTGGCGCCATCTCCAGCGCTGATTTTCTGTTGCTCCGTCCATGCCCCGTTGCTTCGAAGAAAGACATAGCCTGCGCCACTGTTCACGCCCTTATCGTCGTCCTTGCGGGCCCCTACCACCAGAACGTCTCCATCGATAGACACGCTATAGCCAAACTCATCCTCCGAGGCCCCGTCGCTAGCGATGATTTTCTGGTCCAGGGACCATAGGGGGCCGCTTCGTGAGTAGATATAGGCGGAGCCGCTCTGGTAGCCGTTGGTATCCTCGTGAATACTGCCCACCACCAGGGTTTCACCGCTGATGGATACGGAGGCGCCAAAATAATCGAAAGCCTCTGGATCGTCCGCTACGAGCTTTTGCTGGAGGGACCAGTTCCCCATACTTCGGGTATACACATAGACTGAACCGCTATTCGCGGCATTGTCGTTATCCAGTCGCGCTCCCACGACCAGGGTGTCTCCGCTGATGGCGACACTATCACCGAAAAGATCGGCCTCAGCCCCATCGTAGGCCGTGATTTTTTGTTGCGGGGTCCAAAGCCCACCGCTTCGGGCGTATACATAGACAGAGCCACTATTATTGCCCAGATCATCGTCGAAATTCGCGCCTACCACCAGGGTATCCGCGTGAATGGCCACGCTATGCCCAAAGTAGTCGCCCTGGGCCCCGTCAGAGGCCGTAAGCTTCTGTTCCGTCCATACGCCATCGCTGCGGGTGTAGATATAGACGGAGCCACTATCCAGCCCTATATCGTCATCTACGCGTGCAGCCACCACAATGGTCTCGCCACTGATCGCAACGCGCTCTCCAAAGATATCCCCCTGCGCCCCGTCGCTGGCCACAAGTTTTTGTTCCAGAGACCATGCCCCGCTATTTCGGCTATGCACATAGACCGAGCCGCTGTCGCTACCATTATCATCGTCAAGGTTGGCACCTACCACCAGGATATCGCCGCTGATGGCCACGCTATAGCCGAAACAGTCCCCGGAGGTACCGTCGTCGGCCGTGAGCTTTTGTTGTTCCACGACCCCGTTCAAAACCGTATTGGCGAGCACACAGCCCAGAGGATTCGACTCCGCCAGAGTACAGGCGCAGCAGCCGGGCCCATCACAATCTTCGCCGCCCTCAATAATGCCATTGCCGCAAACCGGTACGATCCCTGCGCAGGCTCCAGCACCATCGCAGACATCATCCACCGTCAACCCATCACCGTCATCACAGGGCGCACCATTCAAGGCATAGTTCGGCGCACATTCGGGGCCGGCGTAGGAGTCGATACAATCGGTGGTCTGTGGGCAATTCGGGTTGGAGCCTTCCTCACATGCACCGGCCCCATTGCAACTATCATTCGTCGTGTCGGGATCCCCGTCGTCGCAACTGGTCTCTACCCCGGCGTAGACCGGCACACACCCTATCCCATTCTGTACATAGCTGGTACAAACCTCCGCGGCTGGACAGGTATAGTGATCACCGGCACATGCACCGAGCCCATCGCATTGATCGTTCTGGGTACTGGAATCACCATCGTTACAGGGGAAGCCTACTACGGTATAAAGTACCTCGCAGCCGGTTCCGTCCGGAGTCGAGCTATATTCGCACGCCGCCGGCTCACAACTGTACCAATCCCCGCTACAGCCCCCCGCACCGTCGCATTCGTCGTACCTGGTATTGTCGACGCCGTCGTCGCAGACAGATCCGGGAAGTTTGTATTGCAGATCACAGTCCGTCCCATTGGCGGTGGAACTCCAGATGCAGTCCCCTGTCGGACAGACGTACTCGGTTCCCACACAGTTTCCTTCGGCATCGCATTCGTCATCGCTGGTGTTGAGATTGCCATCGTCGCAAGAGGAACCCGCCATCGGAACATTGTCACAGCCCGACTCGGTACAGTCGTCGAAGGTACAGCTATTGTCGTCGTTGCAGAGATCGCCTTCATCGACGGCCTGATCGCAATTGTCGTCGAGGCCATTGCAGATCTCGGCCGCCGGCTCGGCCGCATTACAGTCTGCCAGACCATCAACGGTACAGATCCGCACACCTGTGCAAATCCCCGCCCCGTTGCTCCACGCGCAGTCCGTGGCCAATTCCATGGAGACCGCATACTCCGAACAGCTACAAACACCATCGGTAGCCACACATTGCTTCGCAGCACCCTCCTGGACTTCACAGGTATAGCCCGATGGACAATCGCCCTCCCCTTCACAAGTCGCTCCACAGAATCGAGCCGCTTCACCATAGTCCAGGCATAGACCAGGGATCCCGTTGGCGGAACAATGCCCGTCGTCGATGCACGGCAAACATAGATGCGAGGCGTTCGAGACGCAGGCCGAAACGGTGTCCGACGGACCTGTCTCTACGGTCTGGCAGCTCCAGCCCACGGGACATTCGTCCGTGCATAGGTCGGAACAGAGCAATTCGCCCAGATGCAGCCCACATACACCCGACTGGCAGTCAGTGTTCAGCTGGCAAGACTCCAGAAAACAACCCGAACCCGGCGTGCAATCCGTGCTATCAAGCCCCGTATCAGGCTGCGGATCGGTTGCGTCCACACCTTCCGCCGTCCCGTCCGGAGAGGAGGTCTCATCCACGCTAGACAGGTCCGAAATAATATCGGCCCCAGTGCTATCGGCATCCGACTGGTTACTCCCGCCGTTACCGCCACTACATGCGGTTCCCACCAGGAGCCACGCAAAGCCAATATACGTCCATTTCACCAGAGACCTCGACTCCTAGTCCGAGTCGCCGCCAGATCCCGAATCCGGATCTGGATCCGAGCCCGAGCCCGAGTCTGATGGCGGTTCGGTATCCGTATCCTCGCCCGGCTCCTCTTTCTCGTCTGGGGCCGGATCGACCGGCGTACTCGGTGGGGGTGGTGGACTTACCGACGGTGCCCCCGATTCACTTTGGCAGGCATTTCCAAAGGCCATCAGCTCAGACCTGCACTCCTCCGGCAAATTCTGACCACAAAAATCCGAACAACTCAATTCCAGGCTACAGCTGACCATCGCACCAAAACGTTCTTCGCAATTGGCGCTCGAATTCCCATCAAGGAGGTCCGTAATATCCTCCAGACAGTCCACGTAGTCACCGGGTCCGAAGTCACAACAGTCGTCGCCCTTATCGCAGAAGGCCGCAACATTCTCACCCAGGCTGGCGCCGGGGTTACCGGTATTGGGAGGAGTGGTCCCGTAGCATTCCGTCGATTCCACCAATACCGTACCATTGGGGAGCTCAACTCGGTTTTCCTTACAGCGCCAACCGCTGGGACATTCTTCCTCTACATGCCAGCTTCCACTCAGGCAGACCATTCGATTGGCAAGATGGCAACCATAGGTCTGACTGGCCGGATCACACGCAGAGCCTTCCGGCCCTCCCGATTGATTTCCCCCACAACCAAAGGTCAAAAGTCCCAAACACAACACATAGATCTTCTTCATCATCACCCTCAAAATCCCATAAACGGAGACTATACGGGAATCCGTCAGAACTGACGAATGAAGAGGCCGATCCAGGCTCAAGACCGATCAGCGAACGAAGAAGCCACCCAATTCACTACAACTGTCGGTGCTGGCAACCCTATAGCCTGCATAGCTACAAGTGGTGGTCCAGTCATCCCGTTCCATCCAGTAGAGATAGTTATAGTTGTTCGGCCCAAAGGCTACCTGTGCTCCCACACAATAGCTCGATACGCCCCGCGTAATCTGAGGATACCAGTTGCTGCAGGATGGCCGACGTACAACGATCAGCATCGCATCATTCGGACCGTAGGTCTCGAACATCCGCAGGGAGAGCCGCTCCACCTCATCAACACCCTCCAGATCGACACTACGAGCCGTGTAGGGATAGGAGGGGCCGGAACTTTGTGAAACCTGATTCAGAGGCTCGCTCTCCACCTTCTCTCGGAAGGTCTTGCTCCCTCCACCTACCTCTTCGAAGACCACCCAACTGGAGGTTGTTTCCACTTCGCCAAACTTCACCATAACATCGTCAAAGGCCACCGAATCGAAGGACTTCATAAAGCCGTTGGAAGCGCTGAGATCCGTATCCATGGCATCCATCCAGCTATCCTTTAATGTTCCCTTGATGGCGAGGGTCCAACCTCCGCCCCGAGTGGTCATATCACAATAGGCGTCGAAGGGTGGTTCACCACCACCACCATCGGGGTCGATCAGGTAGACACCATCGGCCAGGGCTCCCTTTTCGAGCCATGCCTTACAATCCTCTAAGGCCTCCACATCACAAGTCGCAGTACAGCCATCCCAGTCGATGTTATTATTATCATCACAGGCCTCACCCCAATCCACGATTCCATTGCCACAGGCCGTACACAAGCCGCGCGTATTCACAACCCAGGTGGCCCCACGATTGACCCCTCCGGCGTGGGCATTGGGCCCACCCACCAGAAAGTCTATCGTACCGCTGTCATCCATATCACCGATCACGGTCACTCCATTACCGAAATGAGCGTTATCAATGGCACCGCTAAAGCCTCCGCTGGTCTGACTAATCTTCTGGCTGCTACGAACGCGGCTACTTTCATACAGGAACAGGCTCCACAAAGCCCCATTATTGGAGCCGCCATCATCATCGCCCGAAGCTCCAACCAGGAGGTCCACATGACCATCACCGTTTAGATCTCCAGCGGCCGCCAGGGATGAGCCGAAGCTATCTCCGTCTTCCAATACCCCCTTGAAATCGGCCGTACCAAATCCAACTTCCAGATAGCTCTTAACAAGACCTGTCGGATGCAGGTTCAATATCCAGACGGCCCCTCGATCGGTACCACCGTCATCATCGCCCGCGGCCCCAACCGCCAGATCGGCCGTCTCGTCGCCGTCCAGATCTCCGATGAATGCCAGCGAACTTCCAAAGCGGTCACCCTGGTAGAGAGAACCGGCAAAATTGCCGTAATAATCGCTGATCTTCTGATGCCCTTTGACCGTGCCGTCCACGTTCAAGAAGAGAATCCATAACGCACCACGATCGGCTCCTCCATCATCATCCTGCCAGGCACCGACCGCCACATCGACAACACCATCGCCGTCCAGGTCTTCCGTGGCCGTCACCGCGTTTCCAAAATGGTCGTCTTCATCCAGGGCTCCGGTGAAACCACCCGCTGTCGCGCTGATCTTTTGTTGCGATCCAACCGAACCATCGGCATCCATGAAGAGAATCCACACAGCACCAGCATCTTCCGCGCCGTCATCATCACGCGGTGCCCCGACGATCAAGTCCACAACGCCATCGTCATCAAGATCACCGAGGGATGCCACTGCGGCACCAAATTGGTCTCCACTGTCGAGCACCCCACTAAAACCACCCGAGGTGGCGCTGATCTTCTGTTGCAGCTTTACGGTGCCCACCTCGTTTAGCATCACCAGCCAGACCGCACCCTGGTCGGAGCCGCCATCATCGTCTCTGCGGGCACCAATAGCCACATCGGAATGGCCATCTCCATCAAAGTCACCAAGAGTTGCTACGGCACTCCCAAAACTATCATTATTGTCGAACGTACCACCCAGACCACCAGCATTGGCGCTGATCTCCTGATAGGATTTCACCAGGCCATCGGTGACGAACTGGCAGCTTCGGACAAACACCGCAAGACTGGCCAGACCGATATCTTCATTGGTGCTGATCTGTGGGCCTTGCAGGCGAGCCTCAACACCTCCACGCAGGTATTCCACCGTGGCCGTATGGTCGCCCGCCGTAAACGCGGGTGTTTCATACCAGGTGGGGTCGGTAGCATCGGAGGTATTCCCACTGGCGCAGCTGAAGTTGCCATTCACGAAGTCCGGAGGATAGGTCCCGCCCATGTCCGGGCATAGATTACTGATGGACCACGGACCTGATCCCTGTTGGCTCAGACCAAGGGCATAGGTGAACAGATGGGCATTGCCAGTCTCGGTGTTTGCGATCACAGACAAGCCGGCCGCGAATATGTCGTCCACGCTCACCCCATCGCCCACCAGGGCAAAAGCATCCGGCGCACCAAATTGGTAGGCCTCCGTTCGAGTCCGCACCTGCTTGATATCCAGGGTATGGGAGTCAAGGATGGCCGTCCGTTTTAGACCGCCAAGGTTCCAGGCATTCCGTGCGCAGTAGGGCTTATCGGCCACCTTCTCCCACTCACCGGGGCAATCGTCCGTCGCAAAGTCAAAGTCAGCCACACGCGTCCACCCACCCCCTTGCGTATCCATATCGCAGTAGACCTCGTAGGGAAGATCCGTCACATCACCACCGGCGAACTTCTGTTGATCGACCGACGGCGATATCCGCGAAGTGGTCGCCTCGAAGGTGGATTGATTTCCCTTAGCACCCGGTGTCGTCACCAGAAGGTCCAACCCATTGGGGAAAAGAGTCGATGTGCTGGCCCTTAGACCACGGATCCCCTCGGACTGCTTAGCCGCATTTTCGACCGGATCGAAGAAGGTTCCATAGGCCACAATAGTCGTATCGGAGGAGCCATTCACAGCAGCCTGCAGATTCGACGCTGTTTCCGCATCGCTTGCACCGATCTTGATATGTATCTGGTCGGGGCCGGGGCTACCCGTCACAACATGGAATTCGACTCGAATCGTATTGCCAGATCCTCCGGTAGTGACTGGGACCCGAACATCAAATGCATCCCCGTTCTGCGGTCCGCCCAGTAGAATTCCACCCGTGGGCGAAGGGATCAACGCTGCGTTCGGCACGCCGTCCGGGTCGATGATATAGGGGCCACTCAACGCACCCGGGAAGGAGCTTAGAATGGCCATACAATCCCGCCCATCGGACTCCTCCGAGGGGATACCTACACATTGGCCTGCATCATCACAGGCATCATCATCGGTGGCAACATTGCCATCGTCGCAAGGCGTGCCTTCCACCTTGTTTGTGATCGTACAATCGATCCCATTGGCAACCGAGCTTTCAATACACTCATCCACGGAACATTCGTAGGCATCGCCCACACAATTTCCAAGACCATCACAGGAATCTTCTCGGGTGCCGAGATCACCGTCAGTACAGGACACATCCGCCAACTGGTACTCCGGCACACAACCGATCCCATCCTGACTATAATTCAGGATGCACTGGGATGGTCCGGGACAGGAATACGGTGTCCCTGTACAGGCCCCGGCTCCATTGCATTGGTCCGAGTTCGTAAAGAGATTGCCGTCGTTGCAGCTTGTACCAGCCGTAAGATGATTCGGCACACAGACCATGCCATCCTGGCCGTAGCTCGGGGTACATTGGGTCGGGCCGGGACATTCAAATGGCGCTCCAGCACAGACTCCACCGCCATCACAGATGTCGTTTGTGGTTGTATTATTGCCATCGTTACAGATCACACCGAATGCCGAATAGCTGGGAATGCAGCCATCTCCGTCCTGGGTATACCCCAACATGCAGACGCCGGGCCCCGGACAACTGTAGGGGCTTCCCGTACAACTCCCCGCCCCATCACATATATCCTGCCGCGTTCCGGCATTCCCATCGTTGCAACCCTCACCCGGTGGCTCGGGGGTGCTGACACATTCTTCGTTGATGGCCTGGGAACTTGATTCGCATTGATTGGGCGTACAGATAAGGGGGGTTCCGTAACATCCACCATATCCATCACAGATATCGTTGACGGTGGTTTGATTACCGTCGTTACAGACCAGACCCGCAGGTTTGTGCTCGACCACACAACCGATTCCATTGGGCGACGAGCTGGCCTCACAGGGGCTCGGTACACAACTGTATGGTACACCCAGACATTGCCCCGCACCATTGCAGGAATCGTTCTTGGTGGTAAATAGGCCATCGGAACAGGCATGGCCCACACCCCAGTATTCGATATCGCAATTGAAGCCATTCGGTGAGGAGTTGATGATGCACTGGTTCGTCTCGCAGGTGTAGGCCTCTCCACTACAGCCGCCGAGTCCATTGCATTGATCGTAGCGGGTATACGGACTTCCGTCGTCACACGCCTCTCCGGCTCCCTTATTTACCACGTCGCAGTCGACACCGTTGGCCACCGAAGTGGACTGGCATTGCGAAGGGGAGCAGGTATACGTCTCACCAATACAATTTCCACTTCCGTCACAGGAGTCATTGCGGGTGGTGAACTCCCCGTCATTACAACTATGCTGGTTGTCCCAGTACTCCAGGATCTCGCAATCAAATCCATCCGGGATCGCATTCTTGACGCAGGGGTTGTCATTGCAGGAATAGGGCTCACCGACACAGCCCCCAAAGCCATCACAGGCATCGAAGTTTGTGCTCGGATTATTGTCGTCGCAGGGGATCCCCAGCGGTTTGTATTCCACCGCACAGTCATAGCCATCGGGCACGGATGTGAGGGAACATTGGTTCGGAGTGCAGTCATAAAGCTCACCAGAACAATGCCCGGAGCCATCACAGACATCGGTCTTGGTAAAAGGGTTGGAGTCGTTGCAAGGGAAGCCCTCGGACAGATACGTCACATCACAATCCGTACCGTTCGTAGTCGATTGGCTTTCACAGGGGGCTGGTTCGCAGGAATATAATGTTCCGTAACATCCTCCCGAACCGTCGCAGAGATCACTCCTTGTGGAGGCATTGTCGTCATTGCAGAAGGAGCCGGCGGGTTTATAGTTGATCTCACAACTTTCCCCGTTCGGCACCGCATCAAGGACACAGATCAACACCGGGCAATCGAACGACTCGCCGATGCAGATCCCATTCTCGTTACAGACGTCATTGCGGGTGAAAGCATTGTCGTCGTCACAGTCCAGCCCCGACACGGGCAGGAATTCACATCCTTCCGCCCTACAATTGTCTTGTGTACAGGGATTGGCGTCATCGCAGGACTCTTCGTCGATCGCTTCGTCACAATCGTCATCAAGTCCATCACAGATTTCGGCTTGCGGTACCTGGGCATTGCAATCCGACATCCCGGTCTCGGTGCAGGATCGCACCCCATCACAGGTGCCGAACTCATTGCTAAGGCTGCAGCCGGTAGACAAACCGAGAGTAATCGCCGTCTGTGAACATTCACAAACGTCGGCCGTATTAAAACACTGGCGGCTTGACCCGCCTTGCACCGAATCACTGTCGCGGCACTCAAAGCCATCGGGACAGTCGAAATCCTCCTCGCAGGTAGACCCACAAAAGGCGCCCGCGTCGCCATATTCCACGCAGACATTCTGGTTGTCTTCGTTGGAACAATCGCTATTGCCTACACAGGGAAGACATAGGTGGGAGAAGTCCGATACACAGGCGAACATGACATCGCCGCCCGGGGTATCCACTTCGAGACAACGCCAACCCTGGGGACATTCGGCCACACAGGGTTGGGAGCACACACGGTCCCCCATATGGATCATACATAGCCCATCCAGGCAGTCATTATTGTCCGTACAGTTGTCGAGGAAACAACCATCACCCGGCTGACAGCCAACCGGTCCGTCGTCCAACACAACTCCCGGATCATCCGCATTACTATCCGAGCTGGTCACATCCGCCGTGGGCTCCAATTCACAGATGTCATCCACGCAGACAAGGCCAAACCGGCAGCTCCCATTGGAGAAACAGGGGCCATCAAGCTCCCCTTCCTCGGGACCGATATGTTCCAGCTCGCAGGTTCCATCGACACAGACAAGACCGGCGTTACAGGTTCCATCCAGAAAACAGTCAAAACCCTCCGGTCCCTGGATACCAATTACGGGATCGCCCCCACAGTGGACCACAAACACAACCAGAAGAAGTTTGGCGAATCGATTCATTAACAAACTGTACACACCGACCGGGGAACCCGCGCACATAGCGCCAATTCCTTACTTTCGGTCATTTTCAGGAAAAATTGAGCCTGAACTGTTAGCGAAGCCGAATACTGGTTTCAAGCCAAATCAGTTCGGGCCCTGATATTTGGGGCGGTGAGCCCGCTTCAAAAATTCACGCCCTGGCCCGAAATTCGGGCCTATGCGACCCTGCAGTTGATTTCAGAATCGGTTTCATTTCCGACTTCCCGCCACTCAAAAAAGGCTCGAATTTTTAGCGAACAAAAACTTGCACATGGTCGGATTCCAAAGTCGTCCAGTTTCCGGGCCCGCCAGCACATAGCGGCATCCCATGACCGTTCCAGAAGCTCCCGCAGTGGCAGCCATTATGCCACCCCCAACCATGGCTCTCCTGCGTCCACATTGTAGATGCGAAAGGTCAGAGTAACCGGTACATCACACAGCTGAAGATCACATTGGATCGGCGTGCCGGCATTATCCGTAAGATAGCCTTGATAATGGAGTTTTTTAGGAATAGCTGAAGTAGCTATTCCCATGGATCCGAGGGAAAGAAGAAGTCCCAGCCCAAGAATCCACATCCACCGCATCCGATATACCCCAGCCTATGATTGTCATACCCGTCGCGCGTAGAAAGTGTAACGCGCGGACCGGATAATTGGAAACAGCCGGCTCCAAACCCCAGACCAGACGGTCTTCTACTGATCACGCAATAGGACGGTCTGCTCGATAATGAGCTGGTTTTGTAAATTGCGTAACTCGAGTACAACACGGCGTGCGGCCCAATCGATGCGTACGAGCCCGAAGTTCTCGGCTACGAAGACCGGCCCGATCTGGGGCGCACCGGGATCATAGGCCACCTTCCCTGGGATGGGTCGATTCAACGAGCTGGAGGTGAGTTCGAAGATGGGATACGGCCCGGCGTCGCTCCGATACAGGGCTCCCACATGGCGATCTCCAGAAAGAAATACCACATCATTGGCCTTTGTTGTCTCGATGAGTTTGAGCAGACGTACTCGTTCATGGGGGATCAGATTCCAGGATTCCCAACCATGATCCTCGGCCAGTACCTGAAAGCTCGATACCAGGATCCGTAGATCGGCGGGTTTGCGTAGCTCCTGCTCCAACCAGGCCCACTGGTCCTCTCCGAGCACGGTTTTGGTGGTATCATTCGACGGTAGATAGCGTTCTTTCCCCTTCGCATTGCGCTGATCGGTGGGCTTGAGTGCCGAGCGGAAAGAGCGGGTGTCCAATAGAATGATCTGCAGTCGTTTACCAGGAGTCCCCCGGGTCTTCGCGTAATAGAGGCCGCGACGTTGCATCCGGGGATCTGTGGCCTTGATATTCCAGAATTCGGCGAAGAGAGCCTTGGACTCGGCATGGAGCTTGAAGTCACCCCCGGCATCGTTCAATCCGTAGTCGTGATCATCCCAGGTGGGCAAGATAGGCACAGCACGCCGGAAGCGTTGAAACTCGGTGCGTTGCCCCAGCTTTGCGTAGGCCGCTCGGAGTTCGGGCATCTGGGGATCGTCGCCGCTGACATCGCCATAGACGTTATCCCCGATAAATAGAAACACATCGGGGCTATGGCCCGCGATCACATCCCAGATGGGCATGGGATCGTCCTGATGGGAACAAGATCCGAAGGCCACGAGGTCGACGGTCTTAAGGGCCTGCTTCGTATCTACCCTGGGGACAGTGGCACAATGCACGACCATCAAAGCCAGCAGCAGGCCAAAAACCGTTCGCTTCATAGGCAGATCCAATCGCAAATGGACTCCTGATCCGACCGGATCATGGCAGCGAGGCAAAGTTTGAAACCGCGGCAGACGGTGAAGCGAAGCTGGCACAACGAACCCAGGGTTCAGCAATCTTTATTACCTGGAGTGTTTATGGACACCCCGGACAGGCCATCCCCAAGGGCGTCTATAAAGGCCTGCACAATAGACTGACACAAGGCGGCGTTGCTACTGATCCACAGTTCCTCACCGACCGATACGAGGCTCGACAAGCCATCCAGGTTGGTCAAAGCCGCGTTGATAGAGATATCCAGCTTTTTCCCCACCGATACAAGGCTCGACAGGCCGTCCACATTGGCCAGGCTCGAGTTCATCGTGATGGATACATATCCATAGGAAGCGCTGGGCCCACCCGCAGACGTGATGCTCGACAGACCATCGATATTGGTGAGGGCGTTGTTAAACAGGATGGTCAATCCCCCAACCGACGAAAGAGCCGAAAGGCCGTCCAGATCGGTCAAGGCACCGTTGTAACTGATTGCCACTACTCCATCCACCGTAGCGAGGTTTGATAGACCGTCCACGTTGGCGAGAGAGGGATTCTGTTCAATAAAGAGGCTAGTGACCGGGCCCGATAACGACTGGAGGCTGGATAGACCATCCAGGTTGGTGAGCACATCGTTACTGACGATTGAGACACCTCCCGCCGAACTCAGGCTGGAAAGACCGTTCACATTGTTGAGGACTGCGTTCTGTTTGACGTGAAGCGTGCCATCAATCGAAATGACGCTTGATAGGCCGTCCAGATTGGTCAGGGCCGAGTTGTTCACAATTTGCAGATCCCCATTCGTCGAAGTGAGGTTTGATAAGCCGGTCATATCATTGAGAGCTGGATTGTTCTGGACGTAAAGCGAACCATCAACAGAAATGAGGCTTGATAGGTCATCCAGATTCTCCAGGTCCGAGTCCGCAATAGTCAGATCGCCGTCGATCACCTGACAGCCAATGAGGGCCGCCAGTCCGGCCGCATCCGAAACATAGCTGCCAGGACAGTGAACGAGGCCGGCATTTCCTGTATCCGTACTATCGTCTGGGCCCGTGGGGATGTCATCGCTCGTGGGGATGTCATCGCTCGTAGGGATGTCATCGCTCGTAGGGGTGTCATCGCTCGTAGGGGTGTCATCGCTCGTAGGGGTGTCATCGCTCGTAGGGGTGTCATCGCTCGTAGGGGTGTCATCGCTCGTAGGGATGTCATCGCTCGTAGGGGTGTCATCGCTCGTAGGGGTGTCATCGCTCGTAGGGGTGTCTGTGCCGGTATCTGTGCCACCCTTGGAGCCGCCCGACTCACCACCACAGGCCGCAAAAAGTAAACCTACACATGCAAATATGACCACAAAATATCGCATCCCAATCTCCTAGAATTACATACGCGATTCGGGAGTATAACGCAGCTGAATTTTCATGGCGAGCAGGCTGCCAAACCAATGGCTACCGCCCTATTCCGGCCAGTTCGGACAGTTGACCGTCAACCAGGGGGCCGCCAGATTGGTGCAACTTCCCGCCTGGTCCAGATCACCGACGAAGGTGGTCTCTCCGGTAAGGGGATCCACAGTATATAAAGAGGAACCGCCAGCGCCCGGGCCACCCGTCAACGACATGGTGTTACCGGTACACGCATAGATCACACCATCCTCAGGATGGAGCTCAATCCCCACGGTGAAAAATTCGACCGGTATACCATCTGCCTCCAGCTGGGCTTGGAGGGTGGCCACACCTGTATCGGGGTCGATGGAGTAGAGAGAATCACTGGTACCATCGATGGCAAACACCGCGTAGCTCTCATCCGACCAGGTGGCTCCACCGGTTCCGAAATCAAAGCCAAACTCGCCGATCACCACGCCCTGGCCGGAGCTACCGTTCATAGACAAAAGGACGTCGTCAAAGTTTTCTACAGCGAAAAGGCCGGTACCGTAGTCCGAGGTAATACCAGGGATAAATCCGAAGCCATGGGGCGGCAGCTCCGTCACCTCGCAGGTGCAGGGATCGATTCGGTCGATCTGGTCGAGGGTATTATTACTGGCGAAGAGGATCCCCTCGCGGCTGAACGTCAGAGACGGGTACTGGTAGTTATTATCAATGGTGCACAGGTCGGTGAGGGCCCCCGTCGCCACATCCACCTTCTGCAATATATTGGTCACTGGCTCGATGCTCAGTAGCCATAGGGATTCACCAGATCCCGCGTCCGTACCGGTACTCGTATCGGGCTCTACAACGATATCCGCTGCACCCTCATCGGTTGCCCCGGAATCGGCCTGGATATCCTCCGTGGGTTTGCCCGAATCGGTAGATGCGTCCGCTGCATCTTCGGGGCTTATCGCATCCGTTGTGTCGGAGGGTTGGGCCGTGTCCTGGACCGATGTATCTTCGGCCTGTACGTCCGCCGAGACCTCGCCCCCTGCGTCGGAAGCGCTATCCGAAACGGCATCCGTGGCGTTGGAATCCGAGACCTCACCGCTGCCATCAGAGGAGCCCTGGTCGACCGGATCCGTTCCGGAATCTGATCCACAACCGACAAAAAGGCCACAGATCAAAACGAAGATTGCGAACGACCGAATCATAAATAGCATAAGACATCCCTCAGATTACCGACCTGCGGCGAATCGTCCGCAAAGTCCCCCCAGAAGGCCCATACTACATCATTGTTCCAGGTAGATCACAACCGCCTGGGGGCCACGACCATCGTCGGAGCAACCATTCCAGATAGGCGCACCCAGCCGAATCTCACTGTCGGGCTGTTCACCGACAAGATGGCCGCGGAACGCTCCATCGTGGCGGATCCCGCCGACAAAGAGGTAGTTATTGCCCAGTTGCTGTCCGAGCGTGGACGTAGCGATTCGTAACGCGCCGGAGGAATTGTCATCACCATTACAGCCCGCATTGCCATTGGTGGGATTAAACACCAGCAGGGCCCGGCCCGTTCCATTCACACTGAGTTTCCCGCACTCTCCCTGGCCGTTGGTATTGCATTGAATGGGCTCACCCGGCACGTTCAGATTGTTCAGAAGCTCGTAGGCCGTATAACTCGGGAAGGTGTCATTGAGAAGAACCCCTCCGGTGGTGGTGTCGATCACCTGAACAATCCAGTTCTTTAAACCATCTCCAGCACAGCTATGGAGCCAATCCGTGGTCGTTATGTCCCAATCGGCCGTATTGCGGAAACCGGCACATTGGGCATAGCCGGTAATCGGATTGGCCGGATATTCGCTACCCACCTTGATAGACCCAGCCGTATTGATGGTGAGAGTGCAGTTTGAATCCTCACAACTATAGCCGGGGGCACATTCTACGTCCGTCGCACAACTGGTATGACAATCCGACTCACCGCAGGAGAAGGGTACACAGGATGTGATCACGGCTTCGGCCGGAGTACAGCCCTGGTCCACAATGCAGTCCTGCTGCCCGTAATTTGTATAGTCCGTACAGTGCGCTTCCATGCAGGATTCGACAGGACTCCAGGTCCCATCATCACAGGTGCTCTCTGCGTTCGTTACGCAGGCGACCCCTCCGGTTGGCACCGATACGGCCGGGACGCCACCGGTGGGATCCGCGCAGGCAAATATATTGGCCGTACAATAGCCCAGCGTTCCACCCAGGCCTACATTGCAAGCGTTACTGACACAATCCTCCGGCGCATCACAAAGATACCCCTCCAGGACCTCACAATCCAGGGTACAGCCCTCGTCGGATGCATCACAGGGTTCCTCTCCATCCACAAGACCGTTGCCACAACAAGGCACGATGACCTCATTCACACAGCCTGCGAGCACATCGCAGCTGTCCACGGTGCAGTCCGAACCATCGTTGCAGTCCACAAGCCCAGCACCAATACAGATACCCGCGTTGCAGGTATCCCCGGAGGTGCAAGCGTTACCATCGTCACAGGTCGCCGCATCATTCGGTGTGTGAACACAACCCGTTGCCGGATCGCAGGTGTCGTCCGTGCAGGGATTGCCATCATCACAGTTGAGCGGCCCACCGGATTCACAGGCCCCGTTAAAGCATACGTCGTTGGTGGTACAGATATCCTCGTCGGTGCAGGCCACATTGGCGATCTCATGGGAACAACCACCGTCCGGCTCACAACTATCATGGGTACAGGGATTGCCGTCGTCACAGGCCAGA
>Ga0310121_10001876_pt1 | contig 20697 bp, 16 predicted proteins | sample CB27_Tmax_986_MG_FD_203504 | JGI IMG/M metagenome (GOLD analysis project Ga0310121, IMG submission 203504) | Marine microbial communities from Western Arctic Ocean, Canada - CB27_Tmax_986 | ecosystem: Environmental > Aquatic > Marine > Oceanic | place: Canada: Western Arctic Ocean | collected...
AATTGGAGTACCACAATATGATGTTCGTGAAATAGGAACAACTGATAAAGCAGGAACTTTTGTTACTTTTCAGCCAGATGCTTCAATTTTTGAAGAGACAGTTTATCATTTTGATATTGTAGTTGCTCGTCTAAGAGAGTTGGCTTATTTGAACAAAGGAATTAATCTTTCAATAACCGATAAAAGAAGAAAAGATGATGAAGGAGAGTTCGTGAAAGAAGAATTTTATTCTGAGGAAGGATTGAAAGAATTTGTTGCCTTTTTGGATGAGACAAGAGATTCTATTTTGGAAGAGGTAATATATATTGATGGTGAAAAAGATGGAGTGCCAGTTGAGGTAGCTATGGTTTATAATACTTCTTATACTGAAAATGTACATTCTTATGTGAATAACATCAATACACAGGAAGGGGGTACGCACTTGGCAGGATTTAAAAGAGGGCTTACGCGTACGCTTAAAAAATATGCGGATGAGTCAGGATTACTCAAAAAATTAAAATTTGAAATTTCTGGTGACGATTTTAGAGAGGGATTAACAGCTATTATTTCTGTAAAAGTTATGGAACCACAGTTTGAAGGGCAAACCAAAACTAAATTAGGAAATAAAGAAGTTACTTCTGCTGTGTCTCAATCAGTAAGTGATATGCTTACTTTCTATTTGGAAGAAAATCCTGAACAAGCAAAAAGAATTGTGCAGAAAGTGATTCTAGCTGCAACTGCCAGAAATGCTGCAAATAAAGCAAGAGAATTGGTGCAGAGAAAGAGTGTCCTTACGGGTTCTGGTTTGCCGGGTAAACTTTCTGATTGTTCAGAAAAAGATCCTTCAAAATGTGAGATTTTCTTAGTTGAGGGTGATTCTGCAGGCGGTACAGCTAAGCAAGGAAGGGATAGGCATTTTCAAGCAATTTTGCCACTTAGAGGTAAGATTTTGAATGTTGAGAAGGCAATGCAACATAAGGTTTTTGAAAATGAAGAAATCAAAAATATGTTTAAAGCTCTTGGTGTTTCTATTGGTACTTTGGATGATGAAAGAGAGTTAAACTTAGAGAAATTAAGATATCATAAAGTAGTAGTCATGACGGATGCTGATATTGATGGCAGTCATATTGCTACTTTATTATTAACTTTCTTTTTCCGTTTCTTAAAGCCGCTTATTGAGCAGGGATATGTTTACATTGCAACTCCTCCATTATATTTATTAAAAAGAGGAAAAGATTATAGATACTGTTGGGATGAAGATCAAAGAGATTTGATGATTCAAGAAATGAAAGGAGGTAAGGATGTAAATGTAATTATTCAAAGGTATAAAGGTCTTGGAGAGATGAATGCTTCACAACTTTGGGATACTACTTTAAATCCTGAATTTAGAACACTTAAGCAAGTAACTATTGATAATGCAGCAGAAGCGGATAGAGTATTCTCTATGTTAATGGGGGATGAGGTTCCTCCAAGGAGAGCGTTTATTGAAGCAAATGCTAAATACGCAAACATTGATGCATAAAGTATAGTTTTTAGTTTTTGCTTGCTAGTTTTTATAGAAACTCAAAATTGAATAAACAAATAAATATAATTTATAAATGAAAGTTACAATAGTAGGAGCGGGTGCAGTAGGAGCAAGTTGTGCGGAATATATCGCAATTAAAAACTTTGCTTCTGAAGTAGTATTAGTTGATATTAAAGAAAACTTTGCGGAAGGGAAGGCTATGGATTTGATGCAAACAGCATCATTAAATGGATTTGATACTAAAATCACAGGATCAACAAATGATTATTCTAAAACTTCTGGCAGTAATATTGCAGTTATTACTTCAGGTATTCCAAGAAAACCGGGAATGACAAGAGAGGAGTTAATTGGAATTAATGCAGGAATTGTAAAGTCTGTTTCAGAACAGGTAATTAAATATTCCCCTGATGTAATTTTAATTATTGTTAGTAATCCTATGGATACTATGACGTACTTGACGCATAAAGTAACAGGTTTACCAAAAAATAGAATTATTGGAATGGGGGGGGCTTTAGATTCTGCAAGATTTAAATATAGATTAGCAGAAGCAATGGAATGCCCAGCTTCTGATATTGATGGAATGGTAATTGGTGGGCATTCTGATAAAGGAATGGTACCTTTAACAAGATTAGCAACAAGAAATAGCGTTAGGATTTCTGAGGTATTATCAGCAGACAGATTGCAAAAAGTGCTAGAGGATACAAAAGTAGGAGGGGCTACTTTAACAGGGATGTTAGGAACGTCTGCATGGTATGCGCCAGGTGCTGCTGTTTCTGCTTTAGTACAATCTATTGCTTGCGATCAGCATAAAATGTTTCCCTGTTCTTCATTTTTAGAAGGAGAATATGGTTTAAATGATTTGTGTATTGGTGTCCCAGTTATTTTAGGTAAAAATGGCATTGAAAAAATAGTTGAGATTGACTTAAGTAATGAAGAATTAGAACAATTAAAAGCTTCAGCAGATGGGGTAAAAGCTACCAATAAACTACTTAATGATTTAAATTTATTATAATTAGCTATTAGTTTGTTGTGGAATTGCTAAAACTTCTTATTTTTGCAGCCCTAATTTAAGATTTAAGAAAATGAGAAAAGACATACATCCGGAAGATTACAGATTGTGCGTGTTTAAAGATATGTCAACTGAGTTTGCAATTTTAACAAAATCTTGCATTGAAACTGATGACACTATTAAGTGGGAAGATGGTAATGAATACCCATTAGTAAAAATGGAGATTTCTTCTGATTCTCATCCTTTCTATACAGGTAAGGCTAAGCTAATTGATACTGCCGGTAGAATTGATAAGTTCAAGAATAAATACAAGCAATTCGCAAAATAATCGAATTTTAATTGATAGTAAAAAGCCCACACATTTGTGTGGGCTTTTTTGTTTAACTTTGTCTGCTATGAATGTAATATTATTTGATAAAAATCGGGCTAACTATTATCCATTAAGTTTTACACGTCCTCTTGCATATTTCAGAATTGGAATATTGACAATAAAAGAGAAATGGGAACAATATTATAAATCTGTTTCGGTAAAAACGGAAGACTATTTATCTGATAAATTTCCAAATAAGATAGTTAAGGACAATCTTTGGATTAATGCAAAGATTATTCCCTCCAAAGCCTTAGTTACTGAATTAAAAAGCCTTAGAAAAGGTGAGGGATTATCAAAAAAAGGCGAACTCATTGCTTTTAGAAATAGCACTTTTAATACAAAGAAACTAAATACAATTGATTCAAATGTTGCCTTTGATTCTATAGAGAATTTATATGATATTTTTAAGCTAAATGGTAAGGAGATAAAGAATGATTTTTACCTAATGTTTCCTTCAAAAGAACTAAAATGGCAAGGCGATATAGAAAAATTAGAACAGATTAAAAAATCTAACGTTAAAATTGGAAATCATCCCATTCATATTGAAGAAGGAGCAAAAGTAAATCAGAGTATTTTGAATACTACTGAAGGACCTATTTATATTGGTAAAGATGCAGAAATCATGGAAGGCTCTATGGTTAGAGGACCTTTTGCTATGTTAAATAACTCAGTATTAAAAATGGGAGCAAAAATCTATGGTGCAACTACTTTAGGACCTCATTGCAAAGTAGGTGGTGAGGTCAATAATTCTGTATTTTTTGGTTTTTCTTCAAAAGCACATGATGGATTTTTAGGCAATTCAGTAATAGGAGAGTGGTGTAATTTAGGTGCTGACACTAATAATTCTAATCTTAAAAATAATTATGATGAAGTCAAGTTATGGAATTATGAGACAGAACGCTTCAAGAGTACTGGTCTTCAGTTTTGCGGGTTAATCATGGGAGATCATTCAAAATGTAGTATTAATACTATGTTTAATACGGGTACTGTTGTTGGTGTTAGTGCTAATATCTTTGGTAGTGGATTTCCAAGAAATTTCATTCCTTCATTTAGTTGGGGAGGCGCAGCAGGTTTTAGTATCTATAAATTACCTAAAGTATTTGATGTGGCGGATAAGGTTTTTGCCAGAAGAAAATTAACTTTTGATACTGTTGAACAAAATATATTATCAGAAGTATATACCCTGACAAAGCGCTATAGAAACGAGCAATAACTGACAAAAAGACCTTTTTTACTTTATGGCATACTAATTGCAATACAGGATTAATGAAAAACAATTATTATGAAAAATAAATATCATTTTGATAGTTTTGAACTATCAAAATTAATAAATGAAGAAACAGAGTTTTTGCCTTTGATGAGTGATGAAGATGAAGCAAAAATATCAAAAGAAGATACTCCAGATGTATTGCCAATATTACCTTTAAGAAATACCGTACTTTTTCCTGGCGTGATTATCCCTATCACTATTGGTAGGGATCGATCAGTAAAATTGATTAAAGCTGCTGAAGCTGGAAATAAAACAATTGGGATTGTTTCACAAAAAGATTTTGACACAGAATTACCTGAATTAAAGGATTTGAATGAGGTGGGTACTGTTGCTCATATTTTAAAAATGTTAAAAATGCCTGACGGAAATATCACAGCTGTAATTCAAGGGCGTAAGCGATTTAAAATTAAAGAAATAGTTCAGAATGAACCTTTCTATAAAGCTAGAATTTCCGATTTACAAGAAGTGAAACCAACAGGAAAGGATGAGGAGTTTGAAGCATTGGTTTTATCAGTGAAGGATTTGGCTTTGCAAATTATTAAGGAATCTCCTAATATTCCAAATGAAGCGTCTATAGCAATCAAGAATATTAAAAATAGTTCTTTTGCCATCAATTTTATTTCTTCTAATATGAATATTGGATTGACTGAAAAACAAGCATTATTGGAAGAAGTAGATTTGAAGAAGCGTGCAATTTTAGTGTTAGAATTATTGACAAAAGAATTGCAATCATTGGAGATGAAGAATAAAATTCAATCCAAAGTGCATACGGATTTAGATAAGCAACAAAGAGAATACTATCTGAATCAGCAAATGAAAGCAATTCAGGAAGAATTGGGGGGAAGTGGTTCGCAAAAGGAGATTGATGAAATGCGAAAGCAAGGGGCAAAAAAGAAATGGAATAAAGAAATTGCAAATGCTTTTGAGAAAGAACTAAAGAAATTACAAAGAATGAATCCTTCAATGTCAGACTATTCTGTACAAAGAAGTTACATTGAATTGATTTTGGAATTACCTTGGGATGAATGCACTACAGATAGTTTTGATTTAAAGAGTGCCAGAGAAATTTTAGATAGAGATCATTTTGGATTAGAAAAAGTAAAAGAAAGAATTATTGAGCATCTAGCCGTCTTAAAATTAAGAGGTGACATGAAATCTCCTATTTTGTGTTTGTATGGCCCTCCAGGAGTTGGAAAAACATCATTAGGTAAATCAATTGCTGATGCTTTAGGTAGAAAATACGAAAGAGTATCGTTAGGAGGCTTAAGAGATGAGGCAGAAATAAGAGGGCACAGAAAAACATATATTGGTGCAATGCCTGGAAGAATAATAAAATCTATAAAAAAGGCTAAATCCTCAAACCCTGTTTTTGTTTTGGATGAAATTGATAAGGTAACAAGAGATGCTCATGGCGATCCGTCCTCAGCTTTGCTTGAAGTTTTAGACCCCGAACAAAATGAAGCGTTCCATGATAATTATTTAGAGTTAGATTATGATTTATCTAAAGTAATGTTTGTGTCTACTGCTAATTCTTTAGCAACTATTCAGCCTGCTTTGCTTGATAGAATGGAGATTATTGAAATAAATGGATATACTATTGAAGAAAAAGTACAGATTGCAAAAAATCATTTATTGCCAAAACAATTAAAATTGCACGGATTAAAAGAAGATCAGTTTGATTTTTCGGAAAAAATATTAGAGAAGATTGTTGATCAATATACGCGTGAATCGGGTGTTCGAACTTTAGATAAAATGATTAGTAAGATGATTCGTAATGTAGCTAAGTGCATTGCAATGGAAGAATATTTTGACTATTCGCCTACCACTGAAGTGGTGGAAAAAGTGTTGGGTGCGCCAAGATTTGATAGAGATCGTTTTACCGATAATTCTGTTTCAGGTGTCGTTACAGGTTTAGCTTGGACTTCAGTAGGAGGGGATATTTTATTTATTGAAAGTAGCTTGAGCAAAGGAAAAGGAAAACTATCCGTTACAGGTAATTTAGGGCAAGTTATGAAAGAATCCGTTACTATTGCTATGGAATATCTAAAAGCACGTGCTGAGGTGTATGGACTTAATTCTGATATATTTGATAAATGGAATGTGCATGTGCATGTCCCTGAAGGCGCTACTCCAAAAGATGGGCCTTCAGCAGGAATTACTATGTTCACTTCCCTAGTTTCTTCTTTTACACAAAGAAAAGTGAAAGAGAAAATTGCCATGACTGGTGAACTTACTTTAAGAGGGAAAGTATTGCCTGTTGGCGGAATTAAAGAAAAGATTTTGGCAGCAAAGCGTTCTGGAATTAATGAGATTATTCTTTCCAAGCAAAACAAAAAAGATATTTTGGAAATAAATGAAAAGTATGTAAAAGGCATGACTTTCCATTATGTAGATACTTTGAAAGAAGTAACTGATATTGCATTGTTAGCTGAAAAGGTAGCTGATGCAGTGGCAATTAATTAATATCTTTGTTTTTATAATAAAGGAAGTTTATTAAGCGTTTCAGACTAAATTAATTGAATGCAAAGAAAAATAATTTGGATAGCGTTTTTTCTGCCATTGAGGATCTTAGCTCAACTTGGAGGGCAAACAGCTTTTTCATTTGTTGATGTAGCGCTTTCACCTAGAACAGAAGCTATGGGTGGTTCGGCTATTGCTATTATCGATAATGATGTTACTTTAGTGCAATCTACTCCGTCATTATTAAATCCTGCAATGGATAATGAGTTGGCTTTTTTATTTACTGATTATTTTTCTGATGTACATGTATTAGGTTTTTCTTACGCTAAGCAGTTAAAGGAAATTGGTGTGTTTTCAGCTTCTGTAAAAGCAATTAATTATGGTGATTTTGAACATAATGATGAGGTTGGTAATAATGCAGGGTCTTTTTCTGCTCATGACCAAGTCATAACTTTGGGTTTTGGAAAACCGTTAAATGAAAAAATTACACTAGGAATCAATGTCAATCTATTAAATTCTCAGTATGAAATTTATCATGCTTTTGCTATTGCTTCAAATGTGTCAGCAAGCTATTATCATGCTGAAAAACAATTTACTTCTACTCTGCTATTTAAAAATATAGGTAGGCAATTAATTTCTTATACAGACGAAAAAGAATACCTTCCTTTTGATGTGCAATTCGGATTGAGTAAAGAGCTGAAGCACCTTCCTTTTAGGTATTCACTTACTTTTCATCATCTTAATCAGTTTGATATAAAATCGCCTTATAAATTAACTTCACAAACAAATATTGAAACAGGAGAATTGGAAATAAAAGAAGAAAGTATTGCGAAAACGGCATTGCGTCATTTGATTATTGGAGGTGAATTAAATCCTTTCAGAAGAAGTTTATTTTTAAGAGGTGGTTTTAATTTTCAAAGAAGGTTTGACATGAGTCTTTCTACTTACCCTTCTTTAGTAGGGTTTTCATGGGGGATAGGTTTTAAGGTGTCAAAATTTCGGTTAGATTATAGTAGGGCTTCTTATCATTTATCAGGAAATCCCAATAATTTTAGTATTGCTACAAATTTGAGTACTTTTGGTCTCTGATGAGTTTACCTTTTAATATAGCGATTGATGGCCATTCATCTTGCGGAAAAAGTACAATTGCAAAAGCAGTGGCCATTAAATATGGTATGCGTTATATTGATACGGGAGCTATGTATCGTGCGGTAACTTTGTATTGCATACGCAATAACATCATTACGAATAAAGAGATGGATTTGGCTAAGCTGTTAAATGCATTAGATAAAATTACAATCAATTTTGAATTTAATGTAGCAACCAAACAATCAGAAACTATTTTAAATGGTAAAAATGTAGAACAGATTATTAGGGGATTTGATGTTTCTGATAAGGTGAGTATTGTGGCACAAATTCAGCAAGTTCGCAAAAAATTAATTACTTTACAGCAAGAAATAGGGAAACTCAAGAATGTAGTGATGGATGGTAGAGATATAGGATCTATAGTTTTTCCTAATGCAAAACTTAAATTGTTTATTACTGCTAATGCAAAAATTAGAGCTCAAAGGAGATATGATGAGTTGATGGAAAAAGAAGAAAACATAACTTATGAAGAAGTGTTGGATAATCTTACTCAAAGAGATGAGTATGATACAAACAGAAAAATAAATCCTTTGATTCAAGCAAAAGATGCGATTTTAATTGACAATTCTGATTTATCAATTCAAAAACAAAATGATTTGATTGATGATTTAATAACAACTAAACTAGGAAAATGATGAAAGTTACTATAGATAAATATTCAGGATTTTGTTTTGGTGTTGTATATGCTATTCAAATGGCAGAAGATATTTTGGCAAAAGAAGATCAACTATATTGTTTGGGTGATATTGTACATAATAATAAGGAAGTAGATCGTTTGAAAAATATGGGATTGAAAATTATTAAGCCTGATGATTTGAAAGATATTTCCGATTGCAAGGTTCTGATTAGAGCTCATGGAGAACCTCCAGCAACTTATGCAATTGCACTTAAAAACAACATACAATTATTAGATGCTTCTTGTCCGGTTGTGTTAAAATTACAACATCAAATTAAGGAAGGATATGAGGATATTAAAGAGATTGATGGGCAGATAATTATATTTGGGAAGGAGGGGCATGCTGAGGTGACTGGTTTGTTGGGGCAAACCAAAAATGAAGCTATAATCGTTACGACTATTGATGATTTGAAAAAAATTGATTTTTCTAAATCCATCTATATTTATTCTCAAACTACAAAAAGCCCAAAAGCATATAAGGCGATTAGTGATGTAATAGCTGAAAGAGTTAAATCGGCAGCTGGTGAGAATGTAAAATACATAGTGCATGATACTTTGTGCAGGCAAGTGTCTGGTCGAGAACCTCAATTAAAACAATTTTCAAAAGATAATGATGTTGTTGTTTTTGTAAGTGGACAAAAAAGTTCTAATGGAAAAATGTTGTATCAATCTTGTAAAGAAGATAATAATCATTCTTACTTTATTTCAGATGTAGATGAGATAAATCCAGATTGGTTTAAGGGTATTAATTCAGTGGGTATTTGTGGCGCTACTTCAACTCCAAGATGGTTGATGGAAAATGTGCAAAATACTATTGAAAATATATTGTGATTTGTTTGATTGCTTAGTTCATTATATTTTATACATTTGCAGCCCTTTTCAGGATGTTGTTGTAAGGTAGTGAAAAGGAAAATTATAAAGTTTAATTCCTCTGAAAGTTGCAACAAATGACCTTGCCAACTTTTAGATACAAAGAAAAAGGCAAAAATGTCAGAAGCAAAGAAAACAACAACTACAAAAAAAGCTGTTAAAAAGCCTAGAATTAATAAGGTTGAAACAGTAGAAACTCCAGTTAAAGAGCAGATAAAAGCAACAGAAAATCCTGCTGTAGAGGCTGTTATAGACATAGCTGTAACCAAGGAAATTAATAAAGAAGTAGCGGCTGCAACTCCTGTAATAGAAGAAGCTGTAGGAGATACAATAGAAACTCCAGTTACAGAGGAAGTAAAAGAAATTCCTGTTATAGATTCAGTAATAGAAACAACTATTATTGAAGAAGTGAAAGAAGAAAAAGTCCCAGAAGAAATAGTTGAAGAAGTTGTGCCGTTTGATTGGGAAACTATATCACAGAATGATAACTACACAAAAGCTGAAAGAGTAGATCTTGAAAAAGAATACAGTACTACTTTACCAGATGTGATGAATAAGCAAGTTATTGATGGTGTTGTTGTAATGGTAACTGATAGAGAAGTTGTTGTTAATATTAATTTTAAATCAGATGGGGTAATTAGTTTTAACGAATTTAAGTATAATTCTGAACTTAAGGCTGGTGATATTGTGGAGGTTTTAGTTGAAAAGCAAGAAGATAAAAATGGCCAGTTAGTATTATCTCACAGAAGAGCAAGAGTATTAAGAGCTTGGGAAAAAGTTAATGTAGCACTTGAAACTGGTGAGGTTGTTAATGGTCAGATTAGAAGTAGAACAAAAGGAGGTATGATTGTGGATGTATTTGGTATTGAGTGTTTCTTGCCAGGCTCTCAAATTGATGTGAAGCCTATTCGTGATTATGAAGAATATGTTGGTAAAAAAATGGAATTCAAAGTAGTCAAGGTAAATGAATCATTCAGAAATGTTGTTGTATCTCATAAGGCATTAATTGAAGCTGATTTAGCGGTTCAAACTAAAGAAATAATGTCTAAATTAGAAAAAGGACAAGTGCTTGAAGGAACAGTTAAAAACATTACTTCATATGGTGTATTTGTTGATTTAGGTGGTATTGATGGTTTAATTCATATTACTGATTTATCTTGGGGTAGAATTTCTCACCCGGATGAAATTGTATCTTTAGATGAAACAATTAATGTTGTAATTCTTGACTATGATGAAGATAAGAGTAGAATTCAGTTAGGCTTGAAACAATTAGGCGATCATCCTTGGGAGAGTTTAGATGAAAATGTAAAAGTAGGTGATGAGGTTGAAGGTAAGGTTGTTGTAGTTGCTGATTATGGTGTGTTTGTTGAATTACAGACAGGAGTTGAAGCATTATTACACGTATCCGAAATGTCATGGTCAACCCATTTAAGAAGTGCAAATGATTTCTATAAAAAAGGAGATGCTGTAAAAGCTCAGATATTAACCTTAGATAAGGAAAGTAGAAAGATGTCATTAGGAGTCAAACAAATGGCTCCAGATCCATGGACTGATATTGAAGCTAACTTCCCGGTTGGTTCAAAGCATAGTGTTAAAGTAAGAAACTTTACAAACTTTGGAATATTTGTTGAGTTAGTTGAAGGAGTTGATGGATTAGTGCATATTTCTGATTTATCTTGGACTAATAAAATTAAGCACCCAGCTGAGTTTACTCAAGTTGATACTCAATTAGAAGTTGTTGTTTTGGATATTGACAAAGCAAACAGAAAAATTAGTTTAGGACATAAGCAATTAGAGGAAAATCCTTGGGAGACTTATGCTAAACAATTTATTGATGGAAAAGATTATGAAGGAACTATTACTGAAGTATTAGATAAAGGCGCTTTAGTAGCTTTAGGTGAAGGTATTGAAGCTTTTGCTCCAAAGAGCCATATTGAAAAAGAAGATGGTTCTACTGCAGGAGTGGGTGAAACATTACAATTCAGAATTCTTGAGTTTTCAAAAGAGAATAAGAAAATTTTAGTTTCGCATACTGCAATCTTTAAGCAAGAGACAGAAACTGCAAGAAAGAAAAGTGTAACAACAACTAAAAAAGTGATAAAAAAACTTAAGAAAGATAAGAAGCAATCTACCTTAGGTGATTTGGATCAGTTGTCGGATCTGAAGAGGAATTTAGAGAAAGATGAATAATTAATTTAAAGCCCCATTAATTTGGGGCTTTTTTTTTGCTATTTTTGTATTGAAATGATTAAAGAAAGACAAATATTAAATCAGCAGGATATTAACATTATAATTGAAAGGTTGTGTCAGCAGTTAATTGAGCATCATAATGATTTCAATAATACCGTAATAGTTGGAGTGCAACCAAGAGGAACATTTTTAAGTAATAGGATCATTACCAAACTTAAGCAATTATTAAAAACAACTAATATTGAATCAGGTAATTTGGATATTTCATTTTATCGTGATGATTTAAGAAGAAGAGAAGAGCCTATAGTGCCTCAAGTTATGGATATGAACTTGTCACTTGAAGGGAAAAATGTAGTGTTAATTGATGATGTTTTATTTACAGGAAGATCTATCAGATCTGCTATAGATGCATTAATGACATTCGGCAGACCAAAATCAGTAGAACTTCTTACATTAATTGATAGAAGATTTAGTAGAGATTTGCCAATACAGCCAAATTATGTTGGCAAAACAATTGATGCGATAGATTCAGAGAAAGTAATTGTTGAATGGAAAGAAACTGCTGGAACTGACAGAATATTAATGAGAGAATTAGAATAATGAGTAATTTATCAGTTGATCATTTATTAGGAATTAAATATCTTAACAAATCAGATATTGATTTGATTTTTAAAACAGCTGATAACTTTAAAAAGATTATTAATCAGCCAATTAAAAAAGTACCGTCATTAAGAGATATTACAATTGCAAATCTATTTTTTGAAGATTCTACTCGAACCAAATTATCATTTGAATTAGCTGAAAAAAGACTTTCGGCTGATGTGATTAATTTTTCCTCTGCATCATCATCTGTTAAAAAGGGAGAAACTTTATTAGATACGGCAAATAATATATTAGCCATGAAGGTTGATATTATTGTGATGCGTCATCCTAATCCTGGAGCGTCAGTGTTTCTGTCTAGAAATGTAAATGCTAAAATTGTAAATGCTGGTGATGGTACTCATGAGCACCCAACCCAAGCTTTGCTTGATGCGTATTCAATACGAGAGAAATATGGTGTTGTTGCAGGAAAGAAAATAGTAATTATTGGTGATATATTACATTCAAGAGTTGCACTGTCAAATATCTATTGCCTGCAAAAATTAGGTGCTGAAGTGAAAGTATGCGGACCTTCATCCCTAATGCCAAAACATTTAGATTCACTTGGAGTTACTCATTTCTCAGACTTGAAGGAAGCTTTGCAATGGTGTGATGTGGCAAATGTGTTAAGAATCCAATTGGAGCGACAAGATGTAAATTATTTTCCCTCATTAAGAGAGTATGCAATGGTATATGGTATTGATAAAACGGTGCTTGAAAGTTTAGATCAAGAAATAACGATTATGCATCCTGGACCAATTAATAGAGGTGTTGAGCTTAGCTCAGATGTTGCTGATTCCAAGCATGCTATTATTTTAAATCAAGTAGAAAATGGGGTTGCTATTCGAATGGCTGTATTATATTTACTTGCTGGAAGAATAAAAAATAATTAAGAAATGAATATTTTTGAAAATACACTAGTTTTTAAATTAGGAGCCGATAATAATTTTTCAGATTTAAAAATTACTACAGAGATTAAACATTTTATTGCAGATTTAAGAGGAGTAAGTTTAGAAGTGGCTGAAAATATTAAAAATAAATTTATTACATTTGCAGGTAGTGTTTCAGCTATGAATGGCTCTTTTGTAATTGTATGTGAATTTTCATTTGATGATGCTTTAACAATAGTTCCCTCTTTACAAGAAGCCTATGATTACATTGAAATGGATGAAATGGCAAGACAATTAGAATTATAAACCAAAACTAAATAAACTATGAAAAACACACTACTTACTTTAATTTTTACATTTGCAACATTACTTGCATATTCGCAAAATGGATGTTCTCCCGATCCTCTATTTACTGCCGCAGGGATTTACCCTGATTCTGCAATAGGTCTTACAAATGCATTAGTTGGGCAAGCTTATTCTGAGAATATTACAATTGTTACACCAACAGACACAGATGTTGTTTATTTAGGGCAAACAATAAATGTTACCATTGATAATATCGATCTAACCTCCGTAACAGGCCTGCCTAATAATTTTACTTATGCATGCGATCCTCCTAATTGTTCTTTTACTGGGGGCACTATTGAATGTGCAGAGTTATATTCTACTGTTAATCCTACAATGACTGATATTGGTTTATACCCTATAATATTTGAAACAACAACTTATGTTAGCGGGGTCCCAATTATTGGAACAACTACTCAGGATGATGTAATCGATTATTATTATATTGAGATTCTTGATAATACTACATCAACAATTAATCAGTTTGATAATAACACCTTTGAGTTAAAAAATATTTATCCTAACCCTGTAAATGATCAATCAAAAATTCAATTCATTACTGGTGAGCCAAAAGATGTTGTTTTTTCTGTATTTAATTATTTAGGAGAAAAAATAGATGAGCAAATTATTACTGCTAACCGTGGGGTAAATGATATTTTTATTAATGCAAATAATTATCCAAATGGCATGTATTTGTATTCCATTAATAATGGTGAAAAAATAATTTCTAAAAGAATGGTGATAACTAATTAATGGCATTTAAGTTAACTGTTTTAGGGTGCAACTCCGCAATCCCTACTGTAGAAAAACATCCAACCGCTCAATTGTTAAATACAAATGAGCGGTTTTTTTTAATTGATTGCGGGGAAGGCACTCAAGTTCAACTTAGGAAATATCAATTAAGTTATCAGAGGATAAGCCATATTTTTATTAGCCATTTGCATGGTGACCATTATTTTGGTTTGATTGGTTTAATTAGTAGCATGCATCTTTTGGGTAGAAATAAAGATTTACATATTTATGCTCATCAGGAACTAAAGGAAATTATTGATTTACAATTAGCAGCTTCTAATATTGAATTAAATTTTCCACTATTTTTTCATCCTATTCCAGATGATCATGAGCAATTATTATTTGAGGATGAGGGGATAAGTGTTCGAAACGTATTACTTAATCACAGTCTTAAATGTTCAGGATTTATTTTTCAAGAGAAAAAAAGTAAGCGAAAGATACTTAAAGATAAGATTGAAAAATATAATATTCCTTTTGAGAAATATAATGCAATAAAAGATGGATCAGATTGGATTGATGAGGGTGGAAAAGTGATTGTAAATAATGAAATTACTATTGAAAATACACCAGCACATTTGTATGCCTTTTGTACGGATACTATTTATAATGAAGCATTAATAGAAAAGGTTAAGGGTGTAGATTTATTGTATCATGAGGCAACTTTCAAAAAGGAATTCTCAGAAAGAGCAAAAGAAACTGGTCATTCTACAACTTTTGATGCGGCTACAATTGCAAAAAAAGCAGACGTAAAAAATTTATTAATTGGTCATTTTTCTCAAAGGCACAGGAATCTTGATGAATTGTTAATTGAAGCAAAAGAGATATTTCAGAATACTTATTTAGCTAAATCAGGATTGGTGCTTGATTTTAATAAGCTCTTTAGTTAGTTTATTTAGGTATATTTGTCCTTAAAATTTATCAATAATGAAAAGAATATTATTATTAATTCTATTTTTTACAATTACATTTAATATATCAGCCCAAATTGTTAATGACTCAGTACAAGGTATTAATTGTTATAATAATACTGGTTTCATTGCGCTTGATGCTACTTTTAACTCTATACAATGGGACAAATCGGTAGCAGGAGTTTGGGCCCCAGCTGATACTTTTTCCTTCATTTATCTAAATTTAGCAGGAGATACATTAAAGACCACACAATGTGGAAAATACAGGTCTATAGTTTTGTATATTGATGGTGCAGGAAATTCTGTGACTGAAATTGATTCCTTCTTCATCCCCTGTCCGTTAACATTTGGGCTAGGACTAGACCCCATTCTTTGTTATGGCGATTCTTCAGGGACTTTGAAAAGACCTGTTTTTGGTGGAACAAAATTTGATCCGAATAATAGTATTATATTAAACGATACGCTTGATGGTGATGAGTATTATATATATACATGGTACTATGCTGATGATGCAATAGGAACAGGTAGCATAGAATTGCCTGATACAACTGAGAATATTATTAGCATACCTGCTGGGTGGTATCAAACAATTGTTGAAGATGCTATTGGATGTACTGATACTGTTGGATATATTAATTTTGGAAATCCTCCAGTATTAATAATAGATACAACATTTATAAAACATATAGATTGCAGAGGAACTAGTACTGGTTCTATTGAGTTTGAAATAGGTGGCGGAAAAAAATTTAATACTAATAATAAGTATTTTTATTATTTAATTCTTTACGGAGATACTGTTGTTTTTTCTGATTTAACAGGCTCATCTTCTAATTTTCTACACTCTTCAATATCGTTAAATATGCAAAGTTCTTTTAAGGATTCTATTCAGATTGATAGTTTGATAGCAGGAAATTATGTATTAGCAGTTGTAGATTCGAATTCATGTATTATGACAGATACGTTTAACATCATAGAGCCATTACCTTATGCAACTTTTGCATCAACTACTTTTCCTTTGATTTGCGAATCTGATAGTGGTTATCTGAAGATTGATAGTGTATTAGGTGGTGGAAATATACTGTATGGATTTACTGGACAAAATACTGATTCTATTTATGTTCCTAGTGGGTGGCATCAAATGTATATTGAAGATTTAGATTTTAATTGTATTGATACTGTTTCCGTAAGGTGTTATGCTCAATATGAAATCAATGTTTATGAAACAATTTCAAATGTTATTTGTTTTGGAGATGTTTCGGGAATAATTACTATTGATTCCATTGTTGGGGGTAATTTCCCTTATGATGTGCAATGGGGAGGAGTAAATAATAATTCTTTAGCGGCTAATACATATTCTGTAATAGTTGTAGATGCAATAGGTTGTGTTCATTCTGAAGACTTTACGATTAATCAGCCAGATCCAATTCAAGCTAATGCCGTACTTTATCCGCCATCTTGTAACGGATTTTCAAATGGGAGTATTACTATTAACTTATCTGGCGGTACAGGAAGCTTAAGTTATTATTGGTTAAATGGTACTGGTACAGTTGATTCTTTATATGGTCTTTCTGCTGGAATTTATCCTTTAGTAGTTTTGGATGCTTTAATGTGTATAGACACAATTGAAATAATATTATCACAACCAGATGTTTTAGCTATTTCATTTGCAAATTATCAAAACCCTTTAATTTGTAATGGAGAATTAACAGCTATTGATATTTTAATTTCAGGAGGAACAGGTCCTTTTGATGTAATATGGAATGATGGAGATACAACTATTCAAAGAATTCTAGGTGCTGGAAGTTATTCATGTGATGTAACTGATGCGAATGGCTGTACTGCTTCAGAAGCATTAGAGATCACAGAACCTGATTCATTAACTTTAAATTTGATACATTCAGAGATTTCTTGTGATGACGGAGGTGTTGCCTCAGTAAGTATTAATGGAGGAGTGCAGCCAATTATTCTCTGGAGTACAGGAGAAACTACTTTATCAATTGATTCGTTATGGGGCACGATTTATTGGGTACTTGTAACTGATTCTTGTGGAAATTCAGCTTCTGACACATTTGAGTTATTTCCATATTTATTAGAAGCTTCTATTTCTTATAATGATATAACTCATATTGGCTTAGTTGAAATTAATAATTCATCTTCAGCAGGTCCTTTTTCTTATGAGTGGACTGATGTTTTTGATACTATAATAAGTACTGATGATTCTTCAGGAATTTTATGCCAAGAAACTTACTTTGTAGTCACAACCGATATTTCTGTAAGTTGTTCTGTTATAGATACTTTAGATGCAATTTTCTATTTACCTAATGGAATTGTTGATTTAACAACTACTACTGTTTTTTCAGATGCCGATTTGTGGGGAGCTTCACCTTATACTTATTTGTGGGATAATGGAGAGGTGTTGGCTCATTCTAATGTGTGTTCAGGTTCGCACTGGGTAGAAGTTACTGATAATATTGGCTGTGTAGTAAGAGCTGATTTTGATATTGATCCTTTGTTAATTACTTTAGATCCTGCAGAAATAATTATTGAATGTAATTTAGAAAATTTGGATGTTGAGCTAGAAGCTATTGCGAGTGGGGGTACTGCTCCTTACACTTATCAATGGTCAAGTGGCTCAACCGAAAACCCTTTAGATATTGCCTTGAATCCTGGAAATTATAGTGTAACGGTGATGGATAATAATGCATGTACTGAAGATACTGTTTTTATAATTGCTACTATGAGCGCTGAATGTATTCCGAATGTATTTACTCCAAATGGCGATAATATTAATGATACTTGGAGTCTTGAAGATACCTTCTTGTTTCAGGATAGTGAAGTGTTGATTTACGGTAGATTTGGGAAGCTGTTATTCCAGTCTATTGGATATCATACTGACTGGGATGGCACAAATAAAAAAGGAAATGATGTCCCTGCTGGAGTGTATTTCTATTCTATTGAGATTGGTCACGAGTTTGAGCCAATAAAAGGAACTGTTACAATTTTGAAATAAATTTTTTAATTTCATCAATTTGATGAGGTTTAAACCACTTTATATTTTTATCTTTTCGGAACCAAGTTAATTGACGCTTTGCAAATCTTCTTGTATTTGTTTTAATGTTAGCTACTGCTTGCTCAAGCGTACATTCATTATTGTAAAAAGAAAAGATTTCTTTATAGCCAACGGTTTGCAAAGTATTTTTTTCTTGAAAAGGAAGTAAAGACTGAACTTCTTCTAGCAGACCGTTTTCTAGCATTTTATCTACTCTCGCATTTATTCTTTCGTAAAGCAATGCTCTGTCAATCGTTAATCCAATTTTAATGATTTCGAAAGGTCGTTTTTTAGGACTTTTCGTTTTGTAGGAAGAGAATTTCTCTCCGGTCGTTTTATAAACTTCTAAGGCACGTAATAATCTTTGTGGATTCTGTTTGTCGCAACTTGCATAGAATTCAGGGTCAATTTCTTTTATAACATCTTGCACCCATACTAATCCTTTTTCCGTAAATTCTTGATTTAATCGAATTCTAAGTTCAGCACTTATTTTTGGCATTTTATCAAAACCTTTGCAAATAGCATCAATATATAAGCCTGAGCCACCTACAATAATAATGGTGTCTTTTGTTTTATGTAGTTCCTTAATTTTTGCAATTGCATCTATTTCGAACTGACCTGCATTAAAGCCATTTTCTACTGATAAATGCTGTATGAAATGATGTTTTACTTCTGATAGTTCTTTTGGATTAGGAGGGGTTGCTCCAATGAGTAGCTCTTTATAAAACTGTCTGGAATCACAAGAAATGATTTCAGTATTTAGGGCTTTTGCAAGTTCAATACTTAACCTTGTTTTGCCTATTGCAGTAGGGCCAACAATAACAAGGATGCGTTTAGTATTCTTCATGCTCATTAAATGCATCAAAGGCTTCTTCAAAAGGATCAAATTCTTTTTCTGCTTCAAATGTAATTTCAGGAGCTTCTTTTGGTGTCTTTCCTATTTTATTAATACAAATTGTTTCATCTGTTGTATTTTCTGAGCTTGCATGAAAGGTGATAAGAAAACGCCACATGTTTAAAAAATCATAAACATAAAGGAGCTGATTTCCTTCCGATCGAAATACAGAAGAAATAACAATTTCATTCATTGCTAACATTGAATTATTTTTATCCTCAATGCTAAAAAGCGGAATTTCTTGCAACAATTCAAACTCATCATTGGTCATGTAAAAAGAAGCCATTTCATTTTTTTCAAGTTCAAAAGCATCAACTATTGCAAAATGAAGTTGCTCCAAATTATGTGTTGCTGTAATTTCAATATCACGAATTACATCTTCCTTATTTTCAAGATGGATTCTAATTATATGTTTCATTGTACTGGAGTTAAGTTTAATTCTTTTGCCTTAGCAATGATAAATGTTAGTGCTTCTTTTTTTTCATTTTTTATAGTTCCATCAAGGATGGCATCTTTTATTGCATTTTTTAAAATACCAATTTCTCTCCCTGCTGATAAAGCAAACAAATTCATTATTTCTTCTCCATTTACTGGTGGCTGAAAGTTTCTGATGTGGTCTTTTTCTTCAATTTCTTTCAGTTTTTTGCGGACTAATTTAAAATTATTGAGGTATTTTTTTGCCTTTCTTTCATTTTTAGAAGTAATATCAGCATCACACAGGGTCATTAAATCATCAATATCATTTCCAGCATCAAAAAGCAAACGTCTTATTGCTGAATCAGTTACTATATCCTGAGCCAGTACAATTGGCCGCAAATGAAGGGTGACTAATTTTTGTACATACTTCATTTTTTCATTTAAAGGTAATTTTAGCTTTCTGAAAATTTTTGGTACATTTTTTCCTCCAATAAACTCGTGCCCATGGAAAGTCCATCCATGACCTTCTTCATATTTTTTACTTTCTGGCTTTGCAATATCGTGTAATATTGCCGCCCATCTTAGCCAAAGGTTATTTGTGTTTTTGCTTATATTATCCAATACTTCAAGGGTGTGATAAAAGTTATCCTTATGCCCATGCTTGTCAATAAATTCAACACCATATAGTTTTGTCATTAGCGGAAAAAACTGGTGTAAAAGTTGAGTGTTGAATAAAACCATAAAGCCTATAGAAGGTGTTTCAGCTAGTATGATCTTATTTAATTCTTCCGTTATTCTTTCTTGAGAAATAATTGAAAGGCGTTCAGCATTTTTGAGAATAGATTGATAAGACTCTTCTTCAATCTTAAAATTTAGTTGAGTAGCAAATCGCACAGCACGCATCATCCTTAATGGGTCATCAGAATAGGTGATGTCAGGATTAACAGGTGTTCGAATAATTTTATTAGCTAAATCTTTTTGCCCATGAAATGGATCAATTAACGTGCCGTAATGTTTAGTGTTTAATTGAATTGCCATGGCATTTATAGTAAAATCTCTTCTATTTTGATCATCTTCCAAGGTGCCATTTTCAATTATAGGTTTTCTGCTATCCGAACGATATGATTCTTTTCGGGCACCTACAAATTCATAATCATCTCCCCTGTAATGAATCATTGCGGTGCCAAAGTTTTTGAATACTTTAAAGCTTGCTTTATTACCTAATTTTTCGGCTACTTTTTCTGCTAATTGTATGCCATTACCTACA
>Ga0310121_10001877_pt1 | contig 20689 bp, 18 predicted proteins | sample CB27_Tmax_986_MG_FD_203504 | JGI IMG/M metagenome (GOLD analysis project Ga0310121, IMG submission 203504) | Marine microbial communities from Western Arctic Ocean, Canada - CB27_Tmax_986 | ecosystem: Environmental > Aquatic > Marine > Oceanic | place: Canada: Western Arctic Ocean | collected...
ATTAAAGGTTGCATCGACGGGCAATAACCACTTTAACATACAGCCTAGTACTCAATTATGGAGAGGCGCCTAGATTACTATCTCGAGAGGCTGGTGGGCGAGGAGCAGCAGACATTCCACCGGGGGATTCACGACTTCGTCGACGATGCTATCGCGCCGCACTGGCTGGAGTGGGAGCGAGGCCACCAGCTGATTCCGGATGACGCCATCGCGCAGATGGCGGAAATGGGGCTGTTCGGCGTCACCGTCTCTGAGGATTACGGCGGGCAGGGTGGCTCGCAGCTGGACCTGCTGCTGATGGGGCTTGCACTGGGCTATCTTTCGCAGTCGCTCGCGATTACGCCGGGCGCGGCGCTCTCGCTAGGCGCGAAGCCGCTGCAGCTCTGCGGTACGGAAGCGCAAAAGGCGGCCCACCTATCCGACCTGGCGGCGGGCAAGCGCATGTTCGTCTTCGGCCTCTCCGAACCGGGGCGCGGGACCGACGCCGCCAATCCGCAAGTCAGCGCGACGCGCGACGGCGACGGCTGGGTCATTCGCGGCGAGAAGTGCTGGTCGACCAATGCAAAGTGGGCGTCGCACGTCATCGTCCACGCACTGACCGCCCCCGATGGGGGGCCGGGTCACCGCTCGAGCTGTTTCATCGTCCCGATGGACGCTGACGGCGTCCACTACCAGGAGATGGCAGGCAAGGACCTCTGGACGCAGTCATCGACCGGCTCAATCATGCTCGACGGCGTGCGCGTTTCTGAAGGCGACCTGCTCGGCGAGATGGACGAAGGCTTCCGGGTGATGGCGCAGACGCTCAACGGCGGCCGCCTCTTCATCGCCGCGCTCTCGCTGGCGTCGCTGGCGTGCGCGCTCGACCGCGTCCGCGGATACGCGCAGGAGCGCGAAATCATGGGCGGACCGCTCGGCCGCTACCAGCGCGTGCAGGACGTCGTGCTGGACATGGACATCGCGCTCGAACAGGGACTGACTTGGCTGGTCGACCTCTGCCGGCGCTACGATGCCGGCACGCTCGACCGCGAGTCGGCCGCCAAGGTCAAGGTCGAGTGCTCTCGCCGCGCCAGCGACCTGCTGACGCTGGCGATGGAAGTGTGCGGCGGCGTTGCCTGCTTCGACGAGTTCGGCCTCTCTAGGCACCACCGCGATCTCTTCGTCTGCCGCGTCGGCGAAGGGTCCAACTTCGCGTTGAAAGGCTTTGCGACGCGCCCGCTGATGCCGTCGATTACGCTGGATTAGGTGCGAGGGCACGAAACGACACCACTGGAAACTGTTATGACGACCCCTTTGCTGGGCTCATCGATGCGATTTCAGTCAAGGTTTATGCAGTTGGCGATGGCCTTCCTCATCGTTTCGGCAAGTGGCCTCTCGGGTTGCCTCCAGAGCCCCACGCCACCGCCGCCTCCGCCCGAGGAGCCGCCTCTGCCGGACGGGGTCTTCGTCACTGGGCCCGATGGCCTGGCGGTCGATGAACTGCCCTTGCCGCTCAGCTTCGTCTTCAGCGACGTGGGCGAGAACGGGGCCGAACCCAGCATCGGCATCACCTCGAGCGGCTGCATCTTTTTCATCGCGTTTGAGAAGGTCATGCGTTCTTGCGACCATGGCCAATCATGGGAGGATGTGACGGGTCTTTTATGCGCGTTCCAAACCAATGACCCGTGGGGGTGGGTTGATCCTGTGACTGATCGGATATTCAACGTGCAGATGCAGGGTCTGGAGACGTCTTGGATATGCTGGAGCGATGATGATGGAGAAACTTGGGAGGGCAATATGCACGACTCTGGTACGACTCCGATTAATGATCACATCAAACTGGCATCAGGCCCTTGGACGAGCAGTGGATACGGTCTCGGCGGCCAAGTGTCCCAATCTTACTATGATCAAGCCGTATACTATTGTTACAACAAACTCGCTGGAATCTTCTGTTACACCAGTTTTGATGGAGGTGCTACATTTGACGCAGGTGGACAAATCTTCGGATTGGCCACCACCAATGGTGGACTCCATGGAGCGATCACTTCTGCACCGGATGGAACGGTCTACGTGACCCCCAGAGTCGAAACACCCACAGTCATCGTTTCCGATGACAATGGTTTGACTTGGTTTGTTCGATCCATGGGTGAGGATGTAGGTACGCCCTATCCACGCAAGAATTCGGAGGTTGCCACCGACACAGAATCCAATGCATACCACATCTGGACCGGGGCCGACGAAGGCGTCTACATGTCGAGGAGTAATGATTCAGGGGAGTCATGGGAACAGACCAGTATTCGTATCAGCCCGAGCGCAGTCATCTCGTCAGTATTCCCTCAGGTTGATGCAGGAGATCCCGGAAGGATTGCGATTACTTACCTAGGGAGTGAGAACGCGAGTGAATTGAACCAATCCGACATCGACGGGAATCCATGGGATGGCAATGCCCACTACGCCAACTCCAACGTCAGTTACTACATCTACGTCACCTACAGCCTGAATGCGCTGGATCCGAACCCCGTGTTCCACACGGTACGCTTATCCGCGGACCCTGTCCAGGTCGGCAGCATCTGCCTGAACAGCGGTGATTGCCGCGACATCGGCGGCTCCAACCGGAATCTGCTAGACTTCAACGACCTGCATATCGACCGGGAGGGGCGCGTCTACATCGCCTTCGCCGACGGCTGCACGGGCGAATGCGCCACCATGGAGGATCCGCAGCCCGAGGATTCGCGCAGCCGGCTCGGTTCAGTCTACTACCTCGGCAGCGGGCCGAGCCTCTACGAGGATGTTGGAGACCTCGTCGAATTCGGGTGAGTTCACCCGCAGCCGACCGACGACCACCTGAATTAAATTAACAGCCCCTGACCCCCCATGGAGTTCGAGGCGCTCGTCTGCTACAGCCAGCTGCTGATTCTGCTGGTGATTGCGGTCGCGTATCTCTACCATTACCGCCCTGGCCCGCACGCCAAGTGGACCTTCTCGGTCATCGCCTGCGGGCTGCTGCTGTTCGTCGACGCGCTGCTGCTCCCGGCGGGCGGCTGGCTGCAGCTGGCGCTCAAGGCGGTGATGGTTGTCGGCGCTATTGGCTGCCTGCTCGCGGCGCAATGGGTCGTCGAGACCGCGCCCGAGGGGTCGCCCGGCTGGTGCCCCGAGTGCGATACCCTGCTGCTCGAGGACGGCCTCTGCCCCGGCTGCGGCCACCTCGATGCGCACGCGGGCGGCCTCGATTCGGGGTGAGTCTGCTTTAAGTTATCCTGTTCGCTGCCGTGCCATGCGCCGCCGTGAAATCTCCGAATCTGCCTCCGCTCCCGCAGACGCCGCCGCGAGCGGCGGCGGCTGCGCGGTTGAGGGGTGTGATAAAGCGCCACAGCGGTCGCAGCCGCGGTCGCGCGTGGCGGAGGCGCTGCCAGAGCTGGCGCTGGAGGGCGGGCGGCGCGTGAAGTTGTGCCGCGACCATTACCGCGCTTACCAGCGTGCGTCGCGCGAGACGCGGCGGCTGGACCGGATGGGTGGGTGAGCGCCGCCGCAATCTGCCGTGCGGAGCTGCGAAGCGGCTGGCGCCGCTTCGCGCGCTCGGTGGGGCGGCGTCCGCTGGCGACTGTCGTGATGGGCGCGCTGGCGCTGCTGATGGTGCTAGTGGGCGTGCGTATCATCGCCTTCGTCGCGATGCGGCCCGAGCAGTTCCCCGACGAGGGGTATGGCACGATTCTCCTGCTGCTGTTCGTGCTGCTGCTGCTGCGGTCGGCCGGGATGACGCAGCGGCACGCGCTGCGCGCCCGCGAGGTGGACTTGCACCTGATGCAGCCGCTGGCGACGCGCAGCGTGATGCTGGGGCAGTTTGGCGCCGTCGCGCTCGGCGCGACGGCGCTGGTCGCGCTAGGGGTTGCGCTCTCGCTGCTGGTGCGCTGGGGCGCCGGCATTTCGCTCGCGATTCCGGCGCCGTTCTGGACGCTGCTGGCGCTGTTCGCGCTGCTGGCGCCGCTCTGCGGTTTTCTCTTCTCGGTGCTCGGCAACCTCCAGCCGATGTCGCGCAAGCTGCGCTACCTCGCGACGCTGGCGCCGCTGCTGATGCTGTTGATGTATCTCGCCAGCTACGCGCACGCGGCGCCGGCGCTGGTGCAGCAAGTCTCCGCCGTGGCGCTGCTGCTGCTGCTGGGCTACCTCTGGCTTGCTGACGGACTATACCTCGACGCGGTTGCGGCGCAGCGGCTGGCGACCGGCACGACGCTCAAGTGGCGCGTGATGGAGCTGCGCTGGCTGCGGCGGCTGGTGGGCCGGCGCGTCGCCGCAGTGGCGCGCAAGGAAATCACTTCGGCCATCCGCGAGCGCGACTTCCTCACCGCGACGCTCTCGACGCTCTCGATCTCGGCCATCCTGCTCTTCTGGTATTACCAGACCGGCATCCCCGGCGAGGAGGTGGGCGACCTCGCGCCGCACCACTACTACCCGGGCCTCCTCGCGCTGGCGCTCTACATGGCGGCGCTGCTGCAATGCACGCTGGTCGGCGCGGCGCTGCTCGGCATCGAGGGCCACCGGTTGTGGGTGCTGAAGGGGCTGCCGGTCGATTCGCGCACTGTGATGCAGGGCAAGGGGCTGGGGCTGCTGCTGCTGGCGCTGCCCGGCATCGTGTTGGTCTGGCTGCCGCTGCCGCTGGCGGCCGGCTTCCCGTGGCAGGTGACGCTCTTCTTCGGCGAAATCGCCATTGCGCTGACGCTCGCCAACGCCGGCCTCGGCTTGTGGGCTGGCACAGCCTTCGCCAGCTTCGACGAGCACGACCGGGGGAACCCCGACGTGCTGACGCAGTTCATGCTCATCGGCGCCTCGGCGTTCATGTCGGCGCTGCTGGCGCTGCTCCCGGCGTCGGTGATGCTGATGTACTCACTGCCCGACGGGACGCGCTACGGGCTCGGGCTGGTCGCCGGCGCGCTCTTTGCCGCCTGTGGCTACGGCATCTACCGCCTCGGCGTGCGCAGCGCCGCGGACGCCTACCGCACTATCTGGATTGACTCCTATGGCGCATAGGACAATATTTTTTTAATATTATTTGGGGACCTTACCGACTATGGCACAGTATTTTGCCAGAACCGCACGAAAACACCCCTTCCCCTTGGAATTCTTGCAGGCGCTGCGATGGATGAGATAGCGCCAGCGACTCCTGCAGTTGTTCATGATACCCGTTCGCGATGGTAAGTTTCCAACTGTTTGTTCGCGTTGATGATGGCCGAGAGCCGTTCGACGATCTTCTCGAGTTGCAGCCCGGCAAACGCGAAATAGAGTTCGTCGTCACCCAGTTCGGTGTAGACGCGGTTGCCGATGCAGCCGAGGTTGGTGGCACTCAGCCCCGATTGCATCACTTCGGGGATCGCCGCACAGGTCGGCCGTCCGACCATCGAGCTCTGGCAGGCCACGCCCGCGGCATGAGCCGCCTCGGCCAGTACCATCATCTGCCGGGCACTGCCGCGGACGAGCACCACGTCGGGTTCGAACGTAGTCTCGGCCAGGGGTGCGTAGCTGACGACACCGAAGGGCTCCTCGCGTCGCGGGATCTCCGCGACCTCCTGCATCTCGAGGTACTCCAACTCGACCATCGTGCCGATCACGTCCTCGAGCTCGGCTCCCTGCTCCTCGGGCAGGTCGATGCCATGGGTGTGCGCGCCGATCGGGCAGCCGTAGTGGTCTGTCGCCTCGGTGTAGAATGCCTCTCCGTCGGCGGCGCGTTTCCAGTATCCGCAGCCGGCCGCGGCCATCTGCTCGGTCCGCGGCAGATCCTCGGGCGGCGTGTCGAGGAAGGCCACTGCCACCGGGTGGCGTTCGAGTTCGAGAAGCTCGACGAGTTGTGTGGCCGCACTCATGCTCAAGGGCTCCTGCTGGAGTTGAGAGGGTCCAACCCTCGGTCGGTTCCGTTCAACAGAATCACGATTCCGACATCGGGGTTGTAGTGCCGGGTGGATTTAGGGTTTTCTCGGGCGGCGCATAGCGCTTAAGCCGCGGCGGGATGGGGCTGTGTGGCAGCCGTCGCGTCTCCCGAAATGGAGGCCTACTTCGAAGCCCTAGAGGCGCGCGCCAGCGAGTGCTACGAGCTGGTGGGGCGCGCCCGCAAGGCGGGCTACGACCTCGAGGACGAGGCCGAAATCCCGCGGGCGCGCGACCTCGCCGAGCGGGTCGAGGCGCAGGTCGGCCCGGAGGGTATCGCACCGCGCATCCGCGAGGTGATTGCGAAGCACGACCGGCAGACCGCGGCGCTGCTGGTCGCGCGCGAGCTCGCCAGCGAACTGCGCGACGAGTTGGGGGTCGAGAAGGCGCTCGAGCAGGCGGTGCGCACCTCGCTTTCAATCCTCACCGAAGGCGTGCTGGTCGCGCCGACCGAGGGGGTGGTGCGCGTTGCGACGATGGAGAACCACAACTCGACCCGCTGTGCCGCCATTTATTACGCCGGCCCGATTCGGGCCGCGGGGGGGACCGCGCAGGCGCTTTCGGTGCTGATTGCCGATGTCGTGCGGCGCGAGCTGGGGCTTGACGCCTACATCCCCACGTCGGCCGAGGTTGAGCGCTACAAGGAGGAAATTCCGCTCTACAAGCGCGCGGTCAACCTGCAATACCTCCCGTCAGGCGACGAGATTGACGCAATTGTGCGCGCCTGCCCGGTCTGCATCACCGGCGAGCCGACCGAGCGCATTGAGGTGGCGGGCAACCGCGACCTGCCGCGCGTCGAGACCAACCGGTTGCGTGGCGGCGCGGCGCTGGTCATTGCCGAGGGGCTCTGCCTCAAGGCGGCCAAGGTGCTCAAGCACGTCGAGCGGCTCGAGATTGGCGGCTGGGATTTCCTACGCTTGTATGCCGAGCGGAAGCGGGAGCAAGCGGGCGCGGGCGAATACAAGTATCTCAAGGATGTGCTCGTCGGCCGCCCGATTTTCGCGTTCCCGGACCGCCCGGGTGGCTTCCGCCTGCGCTACGGCCGCACGCGGCTTACGGGCCTCGCGGCGGTCGCGCTGAATCCGGCGACGATGGTCGCGCTTGACAGCTTCACGGCCATCGGTACCCAGCTCAAAATCCAGCTTCCTGGCAAGGCGGCGGCGGTCACGCCGTGTGACTCCATCGAGGGGCCACTGGTGCTGCTCGACGACGGCAGCTGCGTCCGCCTTTCCAGCCGCGACGCGGCGGAGACGGTCGCACCCCGCATCCGCGAAATCATTGACGTGGGCGAGGTACTGATTCCACCGGGGGAGTTCCTCGAGAACAACCACGCGCTGGTGCCGGGCGGCTGGTGCGTTGAGTGGTGGGAAGCCGATTTGGGCGCAGCCGGTGGTGAATCGCCGGATGGGGAACTTGACTTCGCCGCGGCGCTCGCGCTTTCGCAGCAGCACAGCGTCCCGCTCCACCCCGCGCACACCTTCTTGTGGCACGACCTCAGCCTCGACGAGCTGGCGCAGCTGCGCCAGCTCGCAGCCGACGGCAGCCGGGACGGAGACGACTTCCTCTTCCCGGCGGCGGCTCAGCCACTGTTGCTGACGCTGGGCATCCCGTTCGCGCCCGCTGGCGATGCGTTGCGCGTCGGCGCCGAGGCCGACGCGCTGCTCCACTGCCTTGGCGACGCACCGCCCTCCGCTGGCGACGACGTACTGGCGCAGGTCTCCGCCGCTGCCGGCGTCGAAATCCGCGCCCGCGCCCCGACGCGGCTCGGCGCCAGCATGGGTCGCCCCGAGAAGGCGGACGTGCGACGCATGAAGCCGCCGCCGCACGTGCTCTTCCCCGTCGGGCCGGCGGGCGGCCCGCAACGGATGCTAAACAAGGCGCTGGAATCGCAGCCGTCGCAGAGCCAACTGGGCCGCCCTAGCAAGGGGGTCGAACTGGAGACGGAGCTGCGCTACTGCCGCAAGTGCAGCACCGAGACGGTTGCGGTCCACCATTGCGGCCAGCGGACGGTGGTGAAAGAGCAGGCGAAGCGGCGCGAGGTGGACCTGCGCGCCGAGGTCGCGGCGGCGCAGCGCAACACCGGAATCGGCGTGCTGCCGCCGGTGAAGGGCGTCCGCTCGATGATGTCTGCCACCCGCACTCCCGAGGCGCTGGAGAAGGGGCTACTGCGCGCGCGCTACGACCTGCGGGTGTTCAAGGACGGGACGCTGCGCTACGACATGATGAACCTGCCGCTGACCCACTTCCGTCCGGCCGAAATCGGCCTCAGCGTCGAGAAGGCGCGCGAACTGGGGTACACGCAGGATATCGACGGCGTGGAGTTACGCGACACCACCCAGCTGCTCGAAATGAGGGTGCAGGACCTCATCATCTCGCGCCGCGCCAGTGACTGGCTGCTGGGGGTCGCCCGATTCGTCGATGACGAGCTGAAGCAGCTCTACGGCTGCGACCATTTTTACAAACTGCCGGACGCGGCGCAGCCGGAGGAGCTCATAGGCCAGCTGCTAATCTGCCTTAGCCCGCACACCTCGGCCGGAGTGCTGGCGCGGCTTATCGGCTTCACCCACGCCAAGGTGCAGTATGCGCACCCGTTTATGCACGCTGCCAAGCGGCGCAACTGCGACGGCGACGAGGATTCGGTGATGCTGCTGCTCGACGCACTGCTCAACTACTCTGATTTTTTCCTCCCGACAACGCGTGGGGGAACGATGGATATTCCGCGCGTGCTGAGCACCCGCATTGACCCGACCGAGATTGATAATGAGGCGCACAATATCGACCTCGAGACGCAGCTGCCGCTCGAATTCTACCAGGCTGCAGCCCGTGGTGACCATCCCTCTACGCTGAGTGAGCATCTCGATATGGTCTCCGACCGGCTGGAAACTCCGGCCCAGTACCATGATTTCGGCTTCACCCATTCCACCAGTGACCTGAACGACGGGCCGCACGAATCGCGCTACGTCGTGCTGGGGACGATGCTGGAGAAGTCGCAGGCGACCCTCGAGTTGGCGCAGCGGCTCCGCGCTTCCGACGCTACGTATGTTGCCGAGCAGACTATCGAGAAGCACCTGATGCGTGACCTCATCGGTAACCTGCGCGCCTTCGCGACACAGGGGGTGCGCTGCAAGAAATGCACCGCCAAGTACCGACGGCCGCCGCTGCGCGAAAGCTGCCCGAAATGCGGCGGCGGACTGCTGCTCAACATCTCGCGCGCCTCGGTCTCGAAGTACCGCATTATGGCGCATGAAATGGCGCAGCGCTACGAGGCGCGGCCGTTCATTAAGCAGCGGTTGGAGTTGATATTCCAGTCTATCGAGGACACGCTGGAGAACGAGGAAATCCAGCAGACCAGCCTCGGGGCGTTCATGTGATTTACTGGCTGGAGAGCGTCGATTCGACCAACCGCAGTCTACTCGCACGGCGGCTGCCGCGCTGGGACGCGCTGGTTGCGCGCGAGCAGACGGCGGGCCGCGGTCGCCGCGGCCGCAGCTGGGAATCGCCTGTCGGGGGACTTTATATGGCGGTCGTCGTGGAAAACGACTCGCTCCTGCCGCTTCGCGCTGGCCTCGCGGCACGCGATGTATTGCAGCCACACTGCCCCGAACGTATCGGGCTGAAATGGCCCAACGACCTGCTCTGCGCGGGCAGCAAGCTGGGCGGCATTCTGTGCGAAGCCGATGACGAATTGGCGGTGGCGGGCATTGGCCTCAACCTTGCGGGTGAGCCGCCGATAGAGGGCGCAACGACGCTCGAGGCGGCGGGCGGCAGCCTGCCACCCGCCGCCGACTGGCAGGCGCGGCTGGAGCCGCTCGCGACCACCATTATCGCGCGGCTGCGCGAGCTGGTGCGGCTGCCGGCGCCGGAGTTCCTGGCGCGCTATCGCGTCCACGAGCAGCTGCTGGGGCAGCCGGTTGCGTGGGAGGGTGGCCGCGGCACCGTGCTCGCGGTCGGCACCGACGGCGCGCTGGAGGTGCGCACCGCCGACGGGACCGAGCGGCTCCACGCGGGCGAGGTGAGCCTTGCCTGAACTGGAACGGCTGCTCGAACAGCTCATCGCGATTCCGTCGATGATGGGTGACGAAATTACCAAAGCGAAGTTCCTTGCCGACTACCTTTCCGACTGGGAACCGGAGCTACAGCCGGTTGTCGACGGCACGGTGAATCTCTGGTGCCACGCCCCCGGTGACGGCGCCCCGGTCCTGCTCTGCGCGCACCTCGACACGGTGCCGCCCGCCCCTGGATGGGAGGCGCCGCACGCACCCCACCGCGAGGGCGGCAACCTTGTCGGCCTCGGCGCAGCTGACATGCAGGCGGGGCTCGCGATTGCGGTTGAAACGTTCCGCGCCTGCGCCGGCAGCGAGAGCGGCCGGCCGCTCTCGCTGCTGCTGACCTGTGACGAGGAAGGCTGGTGCCGCGGCGTGAACGCGGCGCTGCCACGGCTGCGCGACTTGGCGCCGGAGATAGTGTTGGTGCCGGAGCCGAGCGGCGAGCGGGTCGTGCTCTCGGCGCCCGGCCGTGCGGTGTTCCGGTTGGAGCTCGAGACCGAGGGCGGCCACGCGACGCGGGAAGGGGAGAGCGCGCTGGCGCGCATGGCCGAAATCACGCTTGAAATCGAGGCGGTGGCGGTCGCGGGCAGCCAGATCGTGCTGGAGTTCGCGTCGCGCGCCCGCGGACTCAGCCATCCGCAGGACGCGCAGCTCGTCGTCGACCGCCACCTCGTGCAGGGTGAGTCGCGCGACGCTGTGTGCGAAGCGCTGGCGCAGCTCGACCCGCGGCTGACGGTCGCAGAAGCCGAGCGGCCGACGCCGCCGCCCGAAGCGTACGCGGCCGAGCGTACGCCGTCGGTCGAGCGGCTGCTCGCACTGAGCGGCCACCCGCCCGGCGATTCGTCGTCGGTCGGCGACTTCAATTTTCTCGCCACCGTCGCGCCGACCGCCATCCTCGGCCCCGAAGGAGGCAACCTGCACGCGCCGGAGGAGTGGGTCTCGCTGGCATCGGTGCGGAGGGTTTACGAAACATACCTGCGGTTCCTGCGCGAAGGTTGAGGGGGCCGCCGCAGGCGCTAAAATCCCCCGCCGTTCGCGGCGCGTGAACCTGAAGCTGGCGCTGGCGATGGCGCTGCTGCTGCCGCTGGCGGGCTGCCTGCACGACTCGCAGCTGGGGCCGTTCGACTGCGACCCCTCGACCGGCGCCTGCCGCTACGAAATCCTGCGCGGCGACCCGTACGGTGAGCTGCTGCTCGAAATCAGTCACGTACAGGGCAACGCGCCCGACAGCGAAGCGCTCGACCTGCTCAGGCAGCGCATCTCGGAGACAACTGGGAAGTCGACGGTCTCCACCCAGCAGCACGCGTTCAGCAGCGACGACGATTCCTACACGCTCGAAGAGATCGTCGCGCTCGAGGAGCGCGAGCGGACGCGCCACAAGGGCCAGGGTATTTTCGTCATCCACCTGCTCTACCTGAACGGCGAATACGGTGACAACCCGGACGCGCTGGGGGTCGCTTACCGCGGCTCTTCCATCGTCATCTTCAAGGAGCAGGTCGAGGACGCCGCATTCCTGTTCGTCTCAGCGCAGGATATCGAGAAGGCGGTGCTGGTCCATGAATACGGCCATCTCGTCGCGCTGGTTAACATAGGCTACACGTCGCCGCACGACCACGAGGACGCCGACCATCCCGGTCACTCGAACAACGAGGACTCGGTAATGTACTGGGCCGTGGAATCGGTCGATCTAGGAACGCAGCTGGCGGGCGGGCCGCCGGACCAGTTCGACAGCGACGACCTGGACGACCTGCGCCGCATGCGCGAAGGCAAGCTGTGACCCCGCGACTGGCGTGGGCGCTTGCGCTGGGCTGGATGGCGCTGATTGCCCTGTTGAGCCACCAGTCGGCCTGGCTGGGACCGGCGACCGCGAGCGGGCTGCCGCTGGCGGACAAGCTGGACCATCTGGCGGAGTTCGCGCTGCTCGGCGCGTTGCTGCGGAACGCAGTCACGCGCCACAACCCGCTGCCGGTCGTCGCGCCGGCGTTCTTCGTACTCGCGCTTGGCGCCAGCTACGGCGCGCTCGACGAGCTGCACCAGTCGCTGGTGCCGGGGCGCAGCGCAGAGCTGGGCGACTGGCTGGCCGATGCGGTGGGCGTCGCGCTGGGTAGCTACACCCTAGACCGTTGGCAGCGTTAGCCGCTACGCGTAGTTGCGCAACCGTTTGACGACCCATTCGCGCTCGAGCGTCGCGAGGAAGAAGCCCAGCCGGGGCCCGTGCTGCTGGCCGAGCAGCGCGCAGTAAACCAGTTCGAAGAGCGCCTTCGCGTCGCGCCCGCTCGCTTCCTGCGCCGCGTAGAACAGGTCGTGGAGCGGCTGGGGCTGCCATTTTACCTCAGCGAGCAGCCCCGCCAGCGTGGCGAGCGCGACGCGCTCGCCACTCTCGAGCTCGAGGCGTGGCGGCCGCTTGAGCAGCGTGAAGCGCACCGCGTCGGGCGCCGGGCCGTCGAGCCAGTTTTCGAGGCAGTCCAGCCGCCGCCCCAGCCATTCGCGGTCGGCGGCGGAGACGTCGCCCAGTTCGCCAGTCTGCTGCAGCGTCTCGACCACGCCGTCGAGTCCGGGGCGCGACTGGGCGAGGGTCACGAGGTGGCGATACGGCACCGCCGGTAGCGCTTCTGGAATCTCCGCGACCTGTGACAGCTCCCATGCGCGCGAGTTATCGCTGGTGTCGCCGGTGAAGCGCGCCTGCCCGGCGCGGTCGTAGTCGTCGACCAGGTTCAGGACCCCGAGCCCGGGGTCGAAGTCGATGTGCCGCTGCGGCTGCGGTTTCAGCACCAGCCAGCGCAGCGCTTCGGGCGGGGCGATGCGCAGCATCTCGGCCGCCGAAACGGCGACGCCGGTCGAGGAGTGCATCGCTCCGGCGCCCTTGAGGTGAATCCACTCGTAGATGAGGTGTTCGGGGGCGCTGCCGTCGTAGATGGCTTCAATGATTTCCTTGCCGGTATCAAAGCTGCCGCCGCGGGTGGCGTGGTCCTTGCCGAAGGCCTCGAAGGTGACGCCGAGCCAGCTCCACTTGGCGGGCCAGTCGAGTCGCCACGGCAGCTTCCCTTCGCCCGCGGAGAGGTCGTTGACCACCGTCTCGCCCGCTTCGTTCTCGAACTCGAGCGTGGGCCATTCGCACTTCGTGACGCGGCCGTTGACTAGCCGCCCGTCGCTGTCGCGGCAGGTCCACGGGAACCAGTCGCGCGGCAGTTGCCGCCCGCTGACGCGCTCGAGGATTTCGCGTGCCCGCGCCGCGTTCTCGACCGCGGCGCGGGTGCAGTCTACGAATCGGCCTTCGCGGTAGGCGGCGTGGTTGTCGACCACCCGCGGCGCGACCCCCACTTCGCGCAGTGCTTCGAAAAACGGCTTCAGGAAGTAGTCGGCGTAGCTGCCGTCCCCTTCCGGGGCGGGGATTTCCGCCAGCGGATGCCCGACCCACTCGGCGTAGCTATCGTCGAGGAACGGGTAGACCTTGCGCAGCGGGTCGGCTGTGTCCGCCACGTAGATCAGCTCCGCTTCGCCACCCGCGTTGCGCACCGCTCGCGCCACCGCGTCCGCTGTCAGGATTTCGCGCATGCTGCCGACATGGATTGGTCCCGAAGGCGTGATTCCCGACGAGATTACGTGGCGCTTCCCGCGCTCGAGCAGCCGCGCGGCGGCGACGTCCGCCCAGTGCATTCAGGTGCCGACGGGCCGCGCGCGGACCAGCGCACGCAGCGGCACGCCGTCCAGTTCGTTTTCGGCTCGCTTATTGACAACTACAATCACCAGCACCGGTTCGCCGCCTTCCTGTTTTATGAACTCGATAACCTCGCACGAAGTGGCGCCGGAGCTGACGACGTCATCGATGATTACCACTGCCTTGTCCTTGAGGCCGGCGAAGTTGGACGCGAAGTCGATAGAGGTATCCTCTCGCGACGGCCGTATCATGGCGAAGTCAACTTCCAGCAGCTCCGAGATGAGCGTGCCGAGCGGGACGCCGTTGGCCATCACGCCTGCGATGACCTCGACATCGAAGTCGTGTTTCTCCTGCTCCTCGAGGATGATGTCGGCCATGATTTCGGCAACAGCGCGCATCCGGAAGCCGGAAACGCCGATTGTGCGCCAGCCCGCCTTGACGTCGGCCGGCGGCCGCTCCCCCGGCTTGGACGCCTTCTTCGCGAGCAGCCATTCAACCGTCGCCCGTGACAGGTGCAGCTCCTGACAGATTTCGCGCGTCGAGAGTCCTTTCTCGCGTAATTCGTCGGCGCGCTCGGATAGAGTCTCTATCGACACGGGCTTCGACTCGCTTCCCCGCTATTAAAGTCTATCCGGTTATATCTCGGCGGTGCCGGCCAGCCCACACTCGCCGCACTTGACCTTCTGCGCGCGCCCCAGTTTCGGCACCTTCATCCGCGCCCCACAGCCGGGGCAGGCGATGGTCACCGTCCCGGTCGCCCCGATCGGCCTGACCTTCAGCGGTGCACCGCCTGACGGGGGTGCGACGGGCGGCGGCGGCAAGCCGCCGCCGAACGGCAGGTCGATATCGAGGTAGAATACCGCGCCGACCGCCCCCGCTAGCAGCAGCAGCGCCGCGACCGCGAGGCCGAGCGTGCGCGCGTCGACCGGCAGCTCGGAGCCGCCGCTATCGCCTCCGGCGATTGGCAGCGCGTAACTGGCGAGCGCGCCACCGCCATTGGTGACGACGCGCCCGCCGCCGAATTGTACGCTGCTCGCGCCGGCATCGCTGACGGTGCTGGCGAGCAGCTTCCCGCTGGCCGAGAGCAGCAGCAGGTCGGGCTCGCCCAGCCCCCAGCCGGCGACCGCGACGCGGCTGTCAGAGACGGCGAGCACCGGCCCAATCAGGCTCGCTTCCATCTCGAATTCCCACGCCGGCTCGCTCGAGTCGGGGGTGAACCCAGTCACCACCTGCGACGAGCTGCCGTGCAGAACCGCCAGCAGGCCACCGTCAGGCGCGAGCCCGATGGCGTGGATCGAGTCCTGCTCGTGGGATTCGAAGCGCCAGCTGCGCTCGCTGCCGCCGCTGAAAAGGTAGGTCGAGAGCGACCCCTGCGTTGCGAGGCAAAGGGTGCTACCGTCGTCGGAGATTTCGAGCTGCTGCGCAGCGCCGTCGAGCGGGTACGTCTGCTTTAGGCTGCCGTCATTGCGCAGCAGCACGTAGAGATTGCCCTTGCCAGCCACGGCGATGTAGTCGCTGCTCATCTCCAGCAGCGACGTCGCGTTGAGGCCGCGCCGCACCTCGTCGCGCTGTTCTTCCGAGTAGTCGAATTCGCTGTCCGGGAATTCCCATTTCTGCCGGACGTCGCCCTGGTTCAGGAACCACCAGAGCCGGACATTGCCGCTGTCATAAACGGCGGTGTAGTAATCGCCGGATGGCGAGATGGCGGCCGCCAGCGGAATTTCGCCCGCGAAGTCGTGGTGCGAGAGCGCTCCCCCCGTCCGGCCGTAGAGCGTCAGGAACTTGCCCGAAATTGCGACGAAGCGCTCGCCGTCAGCCGAGACGACCACGTCATCGATGGGATTTTCGTCAAGCTGCTCGCCCTCCGGCTCTGCTTCGCCCGGGGCGAAGAGCAGCAGGTTGCCGCCCACGTCGCCGGTCACGGTCACGCCGGTTTCGGTGGCGACGTCCCACACTGTGATGGTGCGGCCGACATCCTGCTCGACCGGCGCACCGAAGGCGCTCGCGAATGGCGCCAGCAACAGCAGTGCCAGCAGGAGGACTCCCCGTTTCACGCCGCGCCACTGAGGACGGGACTATAAGCTTCCGGGGGTTGAACCTTTAATAGGGGGCGCTCGTGCGCAGAAGCTTACCATGGCACTCTGGCAGGGACGTTCAAAACGCAAGCCGACCGGCGGCCGCCGCCACGCCCACCGTGGCAAGCGCCGCGCCGAAATCGGGCGCGAGTTGCAGCTGACCCGCGTCGGCGAGCGGCGACAGAAATTCGCCCGCATCCGCGGTGGTGGCCGCAAGGTGCGGCTGCTGCGCGACGAAATAGCGGCAGTCACCGACACCGCCAAGGGCAAGACCACACAGTCGAAAATTATGGACGTCGCCGAGAATTTGGCAAACCCGCACTATGTGCGGCAGAATATCGTTACCCGCGGCGCGGTCATCGAGACCGAGGCGGGCCGCGCCCGCGTCACCTCGCGACCGGGACAGCACGGCGTCATCAGTGCAGTCCTGATAGCTGACTGAAATGGGCGACCGGCGGCCGCTCGTCATCTACCCTGAATATTTTGATAGCCGGCTGGCGCGTTCCGCCGGCCGGCGCCTGCCGGTCGCCGAGTGCGTCAAGTCGCCCACGACCGAGGAGATGGCGACGCTCGCGAAGTCCATGGGGCTGGCGCCGAAGGTGGAAGCGGCGAGCCATCCCGGGCATTGGGCTTCCGGGCGGGGACGCCTGCGGCTGGCGTACGGCGGTGCGAAGGCAGAGCTGCTGCACCAGCTCGGCCAGAAGCTCAAGGCCGTGCGGCGCACCGATTGAATCGGTGCGCCGCGGCTTCAGGCATTCCCGCTACCACGGCACCTGTTTCACCCCGAGCTTGTAGCCTAGGATGTTGACGCTGCGGTGCAGGATGGGGGTGACGATTAACAGAGTTATAATTGGAATGGGTAAATAGCGGGTAGGAATGGATAATACGCTATATTCTATACCCTTATTCCAAGTGAATATCCAGTTATGCCATCCACCACCTAGGATTATGACAAAGGCCAGAGCACCAATAATGAAATCATACATATCAAGAATCGGAGATTTTGTTCCGCGTTCCTGTCCACGCCGACGCTTTACGAATGAGGCAGCTATATCCCCGGCTAAAGCCCCGAATGCGAGAAGGAAAAAAATCCAATAAGGATTTTCGGTCCATTCGAATATTCCTTTGAACGAATCGTCACTTGAATTAAAAAATAACTGTAAGTGTCCTATCAACACACCACCTAGCGTGCCTCCGAATAATCCTCTCCACGTTTTGCCATCGCCTAAAATACGTCGTCCGTCGCTCCAGTTTCGCCCCCTATCTATTGGCGCGCCGCCGCCGACAATTGATGCGATGGTGTTTGATAGATAAGCTGGTAACATCATCCAGATTGTGCCCATAACTATGAACAACAAAGAAAATTCTGGACCACTCGGTTCCATTACTCCTCCAGCATCCGCTTCAGCTCCTCAATCACCGCCACCGGGGTCGGCTCGACCCCGTTGAGGCGCGCCAGTTCCACGGAAACGGCGTCACCCAGCTGCACCAGCGAGAGCCAGCGCGCCAGCGGGCTTTCGCCGCGCGCCCGGCACTCGATGACCGTGACGTCACGCCACGCCGCTGCGCGCGTCGCTTCCCAGCGCGTCGCCACTGCCTTGGGCTCGTCGGGCTCGCGCAGCGCTACGACGACGGCGTTCGGTGGCGGGGCGGCCCAGCCGACAATCTCGTTGTGGTCCAGCTCGGGCAATGCGTGGTGCACCGCCAGCTGTTTGGCGTTCTCCGCAATCTGGCAGCGCCAGCGGTAAGCCACCGTCGCGAGGCCGCCGGCACCATAGATGAACGGCAGCTTGCCGGCGAGTTGCACCGCAATCGCGACAGGGCCCGACGCACCGGAATCCCCGTCAGGCGATGCCGCAGTCGCGGCCCCAACAGGCGACTCGCCGTCGCCAGCAGCACCAGCGGCGCCGAGCACATCTCCCGTTTCGGCCAGCTGCGCCGCGATGCCGGAAATCGGCAGCCGCCGCAGCAGCGGCACCAGCAGCAGCGGCAGTGCGGCGCGCGGCTGGTGCCCCGGCTCGATAGTGATTAAGCGCGCGCCATGCTCCCGCGCCAGCGCGGCGAGGCGGCCGCCGGTGGTAATCGCTTCCCACTTGCAGTCCAGCTCGATGGCGCGCTCGACGCCCGAGAGCGTCTCGGCGGTGTTGCCCGAATACGAGATCGCGATGAGTTGCTCGCTTCCGTCGGCCCACGCCGGCAGCCCGTAGTCGCTCCAGGCATGGACGTGCAGCCCGCCGCACCGCTCGGCGAGCGCCTGCGCCAGCCGGCCGGCGATGCCCGAGCCGCCCATGCCAGCAACGATGACGCCGCCGGCCACGAGAGGCTGCGCGGCCTCGCCGGCGGCGGCCGCAGCGGCGAACAGCGCGCCAAAGCGCGACACGTCAGTTTCAACAGAATTCGTAGCTGTCACGCGCCTCCAGCAGCCCAATGCTTTAATCACACCGGTTCCCGACGATAATACCACCAAAGGTTTATAAAATGGGGATTCCGTCGAGGAGTGCCTCCCCCGTGGAGGACGAAGTGAGATGATGGCTATGAAACCTGTTGAATCGAACGCGAACGGCGGCCGCCGTATGCTTGTTGCACTGATTGCTGGTGCGCTGATCTTCACCTCACTGGCGCTGACCGGCACGGTGAGTGCGGCCTCGCCGATAGCACTGGCCACTAGTGCTACTACTGGTACCGTCCTCGAGAGTGAGAAGTTATCGTTCACCCTAACACTTACCAGTAGTGACAGTACCTACAACTACCAGACCGTCAAACTCTACGGTAGCTGGCTGTCCGGCATCGACTGGCCCTACGCCTTCACCGACCCTGATGGGGACGAGCTCTCCGGTTCAACGGTTGACGTTTCGAAGGGTGATACTACCACAGTGTATCTGGATATTTACTGTAATTCACCCTGTGCTGGTGGCTTATCCAATACGATAACAGTTTATGGCAAGAGCGACCCTCGCTATATGACTACGAACGGAGCCGATAACGTTGGCGACCCGGGCAGCTCCAGCAACGCCACGAACTCGATCGATATAGTCATATCTGCCGTCAGCGCCTACAAGGTTGACCTGACCGCAGAATCAACTTCGTCAAGCAGCAGCAACAAGGTCTACCAGGGTGAAACCACCGTCTGGCGCTACACGGTGACCAACACCGGCTGGAAGGATGACACCTATGATTTCTCGGTTTCAACTACGGCCAGCAGCTGGACCCTGACCACCGGGCTGAGCAATGGCCTTGTTGTCAGTGGCCAGAGCAATACCGTTGCAACTCACAGCCATACTGGTGAGATGACCCTCACACCCTCCTCGGGTGCCTCGCCCGGAACCTACACCGTGACGATTTCCGTGACTTCGAGTAATGGTGCTTCCGACAGCGCTGCGATTTCCGTGACCCTTCCGGAGCCTGACCTCGAAATCAAGTCGACCGACATTTCGTTCTCGCACACCTCGGCCTGGATTACTGCTCGCGGCAACTCCCAGGTTGTGACGATAACTGCCAAGGTGCGGAACAATGGTGGAAGTGTAGATACAGCTGGAAATAGCGTCACGAACGTGGATGTCTGGTTCACTGTTGATGGGTCAACCGTCGGCACAGTCCAGTACGTGAGCTCACTTGACCACGGTGAGGAAGAGACCGTAACAGTCAGCTACAAGCCCAGCCGTCCCCACAGCGATAGCGAAACTGGCTTGCCGGTGAAGGTGATGGTTGACCAGTATAACAACCTCGGCGGCAGCAAGCCGGAAGACAAGGCTCTCAAGGAAAGTGACGAGACCAACAACGAGGCCTCAACCACTTTCAAGGTAGTTCGTATCAAGACTGCGAACCCGTCGTTCTACCTCGGTTTCACCGCGTTGACCGCGTCGGTCGGTGCGGCGGTGCTGCTCTCGCGCTATTACCGCAGCGAAGAAGACGAAGAGTAGGCTGCGGGAGGCGATGAAGAAGGCGCTCAGCAGCCCCGACCTGAGGGCATTTGTTGAGGGCTGGCAATCGCTAGTTGGCGCTCGTGTCGAGCAAATCCAGCGTCCTGAGGCCAACCTGCTGCACCTCAAGCTGCGCCGTCGCCAGTGGGGGACGCAGCACCTGCTGGTCGACCTGCAGGGCTGGGCCTGGCTGGGCGACGCGCCGGATGGCGCTCCGACGACTGGCGGCTTCGTCACCGAGCTGCGGCGGCATATCCGTAAGGCGCGATTCGAGTCGATAGCACAGCTGGGCGCCGACCGCATTATGGAGCTGCGCTTTGCGGCGGGTGAGGCGCGGCCGGTACTGCTGCTCGAGCTGTTCCATCGCGGCAACGCGCTGCTCTGTGAGGATGGCGTTATCGTGCAGGCGCTGCGGCGGCAGGAGTTCCGCCATCGCACGCTGGCGCCCGGCGAAAAATACATTCCGCCGCCCGCCACTTTCGACCCCTTCGTGGCGAGTGAGGTGCAGTTTCGCGAGCAACTGGCTGCGTCGAAGCGCGAGCTGGTGCCGGCGCTGGCGGTCGAATGCAACCTAGGTGGCGACCTGGCCGAAACGGCTGCGCGTGGCCTGACGGGGACGCGCGCCGCGAAGCTGCCCGCCGCAAGCGTGGCGACGCTATGGCAGCGCGTCCGCGAGCTGCTCGACGGCGAGCGGCAGCCCGCCATCTTTTTCCGTGACGGCGAGCCGGTAACCGTCTCGCCGTTCCCGCTAGAGGGGTTCGACGAGCGCCGTGACTTCGATACTTTCGACGCAGCCATAGTTGCTTTCCGCGAGCTGCGCCCAGCGCCGGCCGTGCCGCCGAACGCCGACGAGCGCCGTGTAACGAAGCAGCGCGAGGCGGCGGAGCAGTTCCTGGCCGAGGCGGCCCAGTTGCGGAGCGACGGCGAACTGCTCTTTGCGCACGCGGCCGCGGTAGCCGAGGCGCTGCAAGCGGGCGAGCCCGACTACCGCGGTCGGCTGAAGATTGAGCTGGAGGGGCGCGAGCTGGAGCTGGAGGCGGCGCTCCCGGCCGAGTCGAACGCTTCGCGGCTCTTCGACGCTGCGAAGCGGCTCGAGCG
>Ga0310121_10001878_pt1 | contig 20685 bp, 20 predicted proteins | sample CB27_Tmax_986_MG_FD_203504 | JGI IMG/M metagenome (GOLD analysis project Ga0310121, IMG submission 203504) | Marine microbial communities from Western Arctic Ocean, Canada - CB27_Tmax_986 | ecosystem: Environmental > Aquatic > Marine > Oceanic | place: Canada: Western Arctic Ocean | collected...
GGCACGAGGCTCGATGAGACAAGCGGATTCGTGCTCAGCCGGGGTGCGGAGAACCAGGGACTGGGGTGGCTGGCGCCACGTACTCGCCGGGCTCCGGCTGCGATCTAGTAGTCGAGCCCCCAGGGCAGGCTAATCGTCGTCACCGGCTCCGTCGTCGGCATGTTCGTCGTCGTCGTCCTCGCCGCCAGGACCGTCGTCATCATCGGCGGAGCCGATCACGTTGAAGTCGGCGTCGAGTTCGACTTCAACCTCGCGGCCGTCGTCGAGCCGGATTTCGACTTCGCAGGCGGCGCCGCCGTCGCCGAGCTCGGTTTCGGTCACGGTGCCGCCGCCGGTGTGCGCGAGGGCGGCGGCGACGGCGTCGTCGTAGGCGCTGCCGGTGATGGGCTGATCGTCATCGCCGCCACCGCCGCCGGCGACGAGGATGGTGGCGGGGACGGCGAGGACGAGGACGAGGAGCAGTGTGTCGAGGGCTTCGTCGGTGTCGCTGCGGCTGACGCCGGTTTCGAGCGCGCCGATGACGCGGTCTCCCTCGCGGATGGGAATGATCACGACGCGGTAGGGCTCGTCGCCGCTGGGCAGGTCATAGTGGCTCGATCGACCGTCGATAGCGCGAGCGAGGCGTGGAACGTCGATGGGGAGGCGCGCGCCGATGGTCGTGCTGCTGTCGAGGATGGCGCCGTTCGGGGCGATGAGGCGCGTGAAGCTGTCGTCGTCCGCGCGTGGGGGACCGTCCTGATCCAGCGCGGGCTGCCCGTCTGCGATGCGGAGGCTGGTGCGAGCGTCGGCGAGTCGTTGGTCGAGGCTTTCGTTCAGCGACTCGTTGAGCGTGTTGCGCACGATGAAGTAGACGGAGAGCGCGAGCGCGACGAGCAGGACGGCGACGAAGGCAACGTACCAGAGTGTGACGCGCGCGCGAAACGAGCGCTGGGGCCAGAGGCGTTGGATCGTGTGGCTGAGGCCGATGCGCGCGGGTATCAATCCGACTGGTCGTTGAGGCGGTAGCCGGCGCCGCGCACCGTTTCGATCAGGCTGTGGCGCGGAGGGGCTGAATGGGGGCGTCCAGCTTGCGGCGCAGGTTGCGGATGTGGACGTCGATGACGTTCGAGCCGGCCTCGTAGCGGTAGTCCCAGACGCTGTCGGCGATGGCATCGCGGGAGAGGACTTGGCCGGGGTGGCGGGCGAAGCATTCGAGGATGGCGTACTCGCGCGCGGTGAGATCAATCGTGGTGCCGGCGCGCGTGCAGCGACGGGCGGCGCGGTTGAGGCGGAGGTCGCCGACGATGAACACGGGGTCGTCGAGCTCGGGCGGACGCCGCAGCAGCGCGCGGACGCGGGCGAGCAACTCGGCGAAGGCGAACGGCTTGACGAGGTAATCGTCGGCGCCGGCCTCGAGCCCGGCGACGCGCTCATCGATGGCGTCGCGGGCGGTGAGCATCAGGACCGGCGTGGCGAGGCCCTGTGCGCGCATGGTGCGACAGACCTGCAGTCCGTCGCGGCGTGGCAGCATGACGTCCAACACGACGCAGTCAAAGCTCGTGAGCGCGAGACAGTCGAGCGCTGCGTCGCCATCAGCCATGACGTCGACGGCGTAGCCCGCTTCACGCAGGCCACGGGCGACAAAGTCGGCGATGTCGGGCTCGTCTTCGACGACGAGGAGTCGCATCGAATCGCTCCCGGGGGCGTCAGCCTCCCTGGAGGATGGTCGCAGATTGAGATGAAGGGGTGGTGAAGACGACCGGGGCAGGGTTAGGTTGCCTCGCGGCGCGGCTCGATCCGCACGATGAGCACATCTTGGGGGGACGAATCCAGTCGCGGCCTGAATCAACCCCGAAAGGGGGGCGGTACCGTCGAGGTCCGCCTGTGTGGGGAAGCCGACGGCAGGTCAGTCTATGATGCGCGGAGCGACAGGCTGACGATTGGGGTATCACCGATGACGGATCAGGCGGTTCTCGAGGCCAGTGCGGCGGTGGGGGCGACCACGCCCCAGTACGACGCGATCGTGATCGGGGCGGGCGTCGCTGGCATCTACCAGATCAAGACCCTGACCGACCTCGGCGTGAAGGCGATAGTGCTGGAGGGGGCGCACGATCTGGGTGGCACCTGGTACGGAAATCGCTACCCCGGCGCGCGCTTCGACTCGGAGAGCTACACCTACGGCTACTCATTCTCCAAAGAGCTTCTGGACGAGTGGCACTGGAAGGAACGCTTCTCTGGCCAACCGGAGAACCTTCGCTACCTGAACTACGTGGCCGACAAGTTCGATCTGCGCCGGCACATGCGCTTCAACTGCCGGGTGGAGCGGATGCGCTTCGACGAAGCCGACCATCTTTGGGTACTCACGCTGGCCAACGGCGAGGAACTCACCGCCCGCTTCGTCGTGGCGGCGATGGGACTGCTCTCGATCCCGACACCTCCCAAGATCGATGGCGCCGACACCTTTCGCGGGCAAGCCTTTCATACGTTTGATTGGCCCCATGAGCCCGTGGAACTAGTCGGCAAGCGGGTGGGCGTAATCGGGACCGGCGCGACTGGCATCCAGGTGATTGCGGAGATCGCCGACCAGGTGGGAGAACTCAAGGTGTTTCAGCGCCGGCCGAACTGGAGCGCGCCGCTCAACAATGGACCCATCTCCGACGTGGAGATGGCGGACATCCGCGCCCGCTACGACGAGATCTTTGCGACGTGTGCCCGTTCGCCGGGCGGCTTCGAGCACGAACCCGATCGGCGCGGCTTCTACAACGTCTCTCGCGAGGAGCGGCTCCGGCTGTGGGATGATCTCTACGACACGCCCGGCTTCGCCATCTGGCTGCGTAATTTCGTCGAGATCTTCGTCGATGAGGAGGCGAACGCCGAGTTCTCCGAGTACATCGCGGACCGAATCCGACGGCGCGTGCACGACCCGGAAGTCGCCGAGAAACTAATCCCGCGTGACCACGGCTTCGGTGTGCAGCGTGTGCCCATGGAGACGCACTACTTCGAGGTGTACAACCGCGACAACGTGGAGTTGGTCGATCTCAGTGAGACCCCGATCGAACGGATCACCCCCGCCGGTATCCAGACGATCGACCGCGAGTATGAGCTGGACGTGATCGTCTTCGCGACCGGGTTCGACGCGATCACCGGCGCCTACGACCGGATCGATATTCGCGGCGTGGGGGGCCTGACCCTGCGGGACAAGTGGCAGGATGGCCCGCAGACCCATCTCGGGATGTTGGTGCACGACTTCCCCAACATGGTGATGGTGGCCGGTCCCCAGAGTGGGTCTGCGTCCACCAACTACCCGCGCGGCATCGAATCGGGCGTGGGTTGGCTGACGGGGCTGCTGGAGTACGCCTGGGAGCATGGCCACACACGCATCGAGGCCACGGCGGAGTCGGAAGCAGACTGGACCGAGCACGTCGAGCAGATGTACAGCAAGGTGCTCATGCGCAAAGCTAAGAGCTGGTTCACCGGGTACAACTCCAACGTGGAGGGCCACGGTGAAGGGACGACCCGCTATCTCGTCTACAACGGTGGGGCGCCGAAGTACGTGAGGACGATCGCTGAAGTGGCGAACAACGGCTACGAAGGTATCGACTTCGCGACGAACGTCGCAGGGGTGGAGAGCTCGGAGCTCGAATGAGCCAGTTGGGTCCGGTCCGGATCCTCACAGAGGGGCCACGGCTAGGCGACAGCCCTTCGTCTCGCTCGGGATCTACGCAAGGCACGATGAACTGATCGTGCCCGTTCGAGGCTGGGTTCTCCCCAACGCCCATCTCCGGTTCCCGCCAGAGGCTGTGCGGCCGACCAGACTTGGCAGCTAGCCGGCCCCGTCCGCTTCCACGATCGGTGGCACTTGCAGGTGCCAATCGGTCGTGGACTGGTAGGCGCGGGCTGCACGTAGCACGGTAGCCTCCGAGAATGGCGCGCCCACGATCTGCGCGGAGAGCGGCAGGCCGTCCTCGGAGAACCCGGCGGGGAGGGCCAGTGCCGGGTATCCGAGAAGGTTGAACGGACCCGTAAAGCTCGGGTGCGTCAAGCGCCGAGCCGGATCCCCCTGCTCCGAGGCCAGGGGAGCAGGCCCAGGGCTGGTTGGTGTCACGAGTACGTCGACCTCGGTCATTACGCGCGCCGCCTCGCGCGCGTACCACGTGCGGAAGCGCTGCGCCTGCACGTAATCCGCGGCGGAGAAGAGCGCGGCCTGCCCGATGATCTGCCGCGTGTTCGCGCCATAGTCCGTCCAACGTTCGCTCGCCATGTCCAATCGGTGGTACGACAGCGCCTCAGCCAGGAGCGTCAGCGTATTGGCCTCCTTCGCCAGGTCCGAATGGGGCAAGCTCACCTCGCGGACGTCCGCGCCGAGCTCGTCGAGCCGCGCAATGACCGCTTCGACCGCGACCTTTTGAGCGGGCTCCAGCTTTGCGTGGTCGAAGAAGTACTCGGTCGGCACGCCGACTTGGAGGTCGGCGATGCCGGCGTCGATACCCGCGAGATAGTCCTCCACCGGCGTTGCGGCCGCGTTGATGTCGCGCGCGTCAGCGCCCGCGATCACGTTCAGGATCGCGGCGCAGTCCCAGGCCGACCGCGCCATCGGACCGATCGAGTCGAGGCTATAGCCGAGGGGAACGCAGCCCCACTTTGGCACCCGGCCGAAGCTGACCTTGAGTCCAGTGTGTCCGCAAAACGAGGCGGGGCCGCGCACCGAGCCGCCGGTGTCGGTCCCCAGCCCCCCGAGCACCATCCCTGTGGCCACCGCGATCCCTGTCCCAGCCGACGAACCGCCCGGGGTGTGGTCGGCGGCCCACGGATTACGGGGGATCGGAAACGGCTTGGCGTCGTCCGGTGCGCCGATGGCGAACTCCGAGAGCACGAGTTTCCCGGCGATCACCGCACCGGCGCCGCGCACGCGCTCCGTGACGACGGCGTCGGTGCCGTCGCCCCAAGCGGGGTCGAGGATCAGGGAGTTGGCCGTCGTGGGTTGATCCGCCGTGGCAAGGATGTCCTTCAGTCCGAACGGGATGCCCTGCAGCGGGCCGCGATCGAGGCCGGCCGCGAAGCTCGCATCTGCCTGTACTGCTTGGGCGCGGGCGCCGTCCGCGTTGATGGCCAAGAAGGCGCCCAACTGTGGGTCGAGCTTCTTGATCCGTTTCAGTGCTGCGTCGGTCAGTTCGACGCTGGTCACCTCGCCGCGGCGGAGCGCCGCCGCAGCATCCTCGATTGTGCGTGCGACCGTCACGACGGCGTCTCTTCACGTGTGGCCCCCGCGCGAAAGAGCAGCGCCGGTTCTTCGTACCGGACCTCCTCCATGTAGAGCCGGTCGGCCCCCGCGCGAAGGGTGGGATACAGCGCGACGTACTGCGCCAATTCCTCGTCGGTCACGGGTAAGCCGGCCGCTTCCAGAAGGACCCGTACGGTCGTCTCAACGTTCGTGGCTTCGGGCATCCAGGACTCCTGTCTTTCGCGCCCGGGCCCGAGTCGACCAGCGGGAGCGGGCCGATGCTAGCTGGGGGACGCTGACCACGGGATGAGGCGGAGGGCGTGCATAGTGGGGTGGAGAAGCGCGGCCGCTGATCGGCGCGCTGAAGCTGGCAGGATAGCTCCAGCGCATGCACGATGAGCACATCGTCTGGGATCAGGGCGCCTCCACGGAGTGAGCATGGAGCGGCCGGCCAAGTCGGTTACCGGTCGAGGCGGTGGCCAGAGCGGCTGCGGCAGTCTCGGGCTGACACGAAACGCGCTCGTCGCAAGGACCTCGTCGCCAAGAGTTCCGCCTGCGCCATACGTCGTTCGTAGCAACGGGCGGCCCGCTACCAGCGTGGTGGCGTCGGCGCGCGCCTTCCGCAAGACGGGTGAGGCGAGCCGCCGGGCAAGTAAGCAGCTGCCGGTAGCGCGGATCCGGTTGGGTGCCACCTGCCAGGAGATACGCGGTCCCGCAGTCAGATTTCCTTGCACGCACAGTGTGACGGGCGAGAGGGGCCAGCGCGTGGAACCTGCGCGAACTCTCCCGTGATCCCTCCTCCCCGAGCCGGCTACACTCTCGCTACGAAGCCACGGGGTGCGATCATGATTCTCGACGAGAAACTGGCCAGCGGAGACGCCGTCGTTCTCGACGGCGCCATCGGCAGCGAAATCGCCCGGCTGGGCGGCGCGATGCACGACGCGACATGGTGCGGAGTCGCGAACCGGACGCATCCCGACATCGTGCGCCGTGTGCACGAGACATACCTCGAGGCGGGCGCCGACGTCGCAACGGCGAATACCGTTCACGACCTGCCGTCACGTGCTTGCCGCCGCTGATCTCGCCGACGAGGCGGCCGCGATCACGCGCGAGGCTGTCGCGCTCGCCAAAGAAGCCGTCCAGCGCGTCGCGCCGGATCGCCCCGTTGCGGTGGCGGGTTCGATGTCGAACATGCTTGCCTGGCAGCCCGGTACCTTCAGTGCGGATCCGCGCTACGTCCCCGGCGCCGATCGCGAGGCTGCGGACTATCTCGAGCTCGCGACCGCCCTCGGCGGCGCCGACGTGCTCCTCCTCGAGATGATACTCGATGTCGAACGCGCCTCACGGCTGGCGGCCGCTGCGGCGAGCACGGGCTTGCCGGTGTGGATCGGCATCAGTTGCTCACTCACCTCCGACGGCCGCGTGACCGCGCGGCAAGCGCAGTATCGCCGTGAACCTGCGGGAGCCCGAGGATGGAACAAGCTCGATGAGGAGCCGGCCGAGCACCTGGCCGAAGACCACCCGACGCACACACCGGAACCCCTCGAGGACGTGATTGACGCAATGCTGCAGTTCGGCCCACAGGTGGTCGGCATCATGCACAGCACGGTCCCGGCGATCGACGCGGGCTTGAAAGTCCTGGCAGAGCGTTGGTCGGGGCCAGTCATGACCTATCCGGAAGCCGCGAATCAGAATGTCATCGCACCGCGCGACCTTGCGGCGCACAGTCGCCGGTGGGTCGACGACGGCGTGCAGATCGTCGGCGGGTGCTGCGGCACGACCGTGGAGCACATTCGCGAATTGGTCCCCGCGGTCCGAGCCTGACACGACCCAGCGTCCCCACGATGAACCCATCGTGGAGGGGCGCAACACCGCGTGCGCACGTTGAAGGCTGTTGGACTCCGTGAGCACCCGGCGTGACAATTGTTGTGGGACTGACGCTGGGTGCTGGCACCGAGGCTGCGCCGACCGTCGGCGGCTTGACGCCGCTCGCCCCGGAGGATGGTGGCGGATCTCGCCGGGGCAGGTGCAGATCGAACCCGGGGACACCGCACCCCCGGCTGGCGTGATCTCCGAAACGCTCGAGACCATCAGCGCGTCAGCCCCGACGCTGGGCGGCTTGACGCCGTTGGCCCCGCTTGGCAGTACCGTGCCCCCCGGCGAGGTGCAGATCGAGCCCGGAGACACTGCCCCCCCGACTGCGGTGATTTCCGGGACTCTCGGCTAGGCGACACGGACGATGAGCGAACAGCCAGCGACGCAAACAGCGCACCGATCGACGCGCGATGGAAGTCCCGACATGCACCGACTATTCGCCATGGGGCTGATCGGACTGACGCTGATCCTCGCCGCCTGCGGCGGGAGCGACGGCGCCGACCGCCTCAGCCTCACCGAGTACTTCAATCGCCTGGAGGTGCTTTCCGAGGAAGCCGCAGCGACGGCGAGCCAGTCGGGCGACGACGTCGCCCCGTCCCCCGCCGCCATCGAAAGCGATCTCGCGGCCGGGAACTTCGATGTCATCGCGGTCGGCTTCAACCAAGGCCTCGACGTCTTTCGTGATTTCCGCGACGGTATCCGGGACCTCACCCCGCCCAGCGAGGCGCAGAGCGCCCACGACGTTCTCCTTGGTGCCCTGGACGACTTCATCGGCAGCAACCGCGGACCTCGTCGAACAAATCGCGGAGGCGGAGACAGAGGCGGGGTTCACCGCGATCTTTGACAACGCACCACCGGAGGCCGATGCCGCCCCCATCGGCCAGGCGTGCCGCGGACTCCAGCAAGTCGCGACCGACAACAACGTCGATGTGGATCTCGACTGCGGGACGCGGAATAGTTCCGAGCCGGCGCCGCTCCGGGTCCTCCCTGGGGCGGAAACGGGGCTGCCGGAACCGCGCGCGACGTCCACGACGACCGAGTGTGCGCGGGCTCCGCACCTCGTTCGCCGCGTTCGGCCATCCGCTGTGTAGCCCGCCCTCCGAACAGTCGCATTCGAACCCGGTACGGCGGCGTGCGCGGGAAGAGCTAGCTGCGGGATCGTGCACGCCCAGCACGATGACGAGATCGTGTGGGGGAACGCGGACCGGCCGCCCCGCTAGATCTGGGAGTACCCCGAGCCAGACGTGTCGACGCCGGTGCCCCGCCCTTCGTCGATCCATCCGAACTCCAGCAGGATCTGCTGGCTGTAGGTAACCCGTCCCGTCACCTTGTCGAGAGGCTCGCTGGCCAGTAGCAGCGCCGCCTGGGCCATTGTCTCCTCGCTCTCGGCCTCGGTGGGGTCGCGACCCTCCATCAGCTTGTGGAAGACCACGCCGGGCGTCGGGACGATCTGTGAGGGGCTGTAGCAGGTGACGCTCACACCGTGCGCGTAGACCTCCTGCGCCAAGCCTTGCGTGAAACGCTCCAGGGCCGCCTTCTCGGCCCCGTAGAGCGAGAATCCGCGCTGCGATGCGTCCGGGTACGGGCCTCGCCCGGGACCGATCGCCGCCCCGCTCGAGACGTTCACGATCGCGCCGCTTCGCCGCTTCGCCGCTCCAGCATGCACTTCTGGAGGCAGAGCTGACTCAGGTAGAAGGGACCGTGAAAATTGACGGCGGTGGATCGAAGCCAGCGGCTGACCGGGAACTCCGCCACGGGGATCAGGTACGTCAAGGCGGCGTTGTTCACGAGCACGTCGACGGGGCCGTAGGTGCGGATCGCCGTGTCGACGATCTGCTCACAGGACTCGTACTGCGAGACGTCACCGGCCACCGCCGTGGCCTCTCCACCTTGCTCGCGGATGTCGGCGATGGTGGCGTTGAGGGAACCCGGTAGAGGGTGAGCGCCCTCCTCCAGCGTGCGCGCTGTCGCGACCACGCTGGCCCCCTCCGTCGCGAAGAGCCGCGAGATCTCGGCGCCGATGCCGCGGCTGGCGCCCGTCACGATCGCGACCTTGCCGTCCAGCTTGCCCATGCGTGCCCTCTGCTTCGCTGACCTCTGGGAATCGAGCCGGGCACCATGATAGCCGCTGTCCGGGAATCGCCGGGCCGGCGTGCACCTCCCGGCAGAGGCGAGGACCTGACCCAAGCGGGGTCGCACCCGCACCAAGTCGGTTACCCGAATGGGGCGCCGAAGACGGCGATCCCGCTCCGTGCTGTGAAGCGGCCGTCGAGCCCGCAGAGTCGTTCCGGACGCGTTCGTCAGTCGCGTTTGGGCAAAGCGACCGTCACGCGGCTGAGGGCCGATGAGAGTCCGGCCTGGTTCTCTACCCAGACGTCCAGGTCGACCAGGTGCTCGCCGTTTTGCTCGTATTTCGTCGCGACTTCGCCAAAGAGGGTGTTGGTGTCGCCCACGATGTTGGGGTGTCGCACTTTGCTGTCCATCTTCTTGAGGGTGCCGTTGTTGCCCATCCAGTCCGTAGCGATCTGGCTCATCCAGCAGACGCGCTGCGGGCCCCAGTCGAACTGGCCGGGCATGTTGCGACGCTTCTTGGCGTGCTCGGCGTCGAAGCGGCCGCCGCCGCCAAGGTCGGTCGACTCTGCGGCCTCAAGGGCGGCGCGCGGCGATCGGGTACTGCCCCAGACGCAGTGAGTGAAGAGGAAGAGCTCGGTGACGGTGTAGGTGCCCTTCTCCAGTTTCGGGATCGACTCACCCTCGACGACATCGTCCCAATAGCGAGTCTCTGCACCGCGACGTTCACGTTCCCAGACGAGCGGGTCGGGCGGCACCTCAAGGGCCTGCTCCTTTGACTCGCGGGCGTACTCCATGGTCTGGCCGCCGCCCAGGTTGACGTAGCGAGCCATGTTCGTGGTCTTGGTCGCGACGAGTTCTCGGCGCTGGTTGTGATAGGTCGTGAGTGAGGTCGCGATGCAGAAGGGGCCGATGCGCTCGCTGTGCTTGCGGGCGATGTTGACCACCTGCTCCTGCCCTGTGATCTGGTCGCCCTCCCAGATCGGCAGGTGGAAGACGATCTCGCCGCCCGCGTAGTTCATGGGGAAGTGCTGGGAGGAAAGCCGCGCGCCATCGATGGTGCCCGAGATCGCGGCGCGGATGCCGAGGTTGGCGCAGTAGATGAAGATCGGGGGCGCTGTGATCGCGCCGAAGCGACTTTCGGCGGCGTGGTCGCGGTCGCGCCAGAGCGGGTTGTAATCGCCGACGTCGTCGCCGAAGCGGCGGATGTTGTCCAGGCTGGCTTCTTTGGCGGGAGCTGGTGGCAGCCAGCTTCCCAGCCCGTTGCGGAATTCGGACTCGAATTCGTCTAGCGTCGTGATCAGTGCCGATGCTGCCATCGTTCTCTCCTCTGCTCGCGCGCCGCGGCGGTCGCATTCCCGCGGGCGCACAGCAGTCTAGGTCAAGCAGAGGCGAGCCAATCCGGCTCAACGTGGAAGCGTCCCGGGTGAGCAGGCGCGGTTGGTGCCGAAGTTGAGAAGTGGCCGCCCGCCGCGCGGGGTTTTGGTGGGCCCGGTTCAGGATTAGGCCGTGCCGGCTCCGCTCCGCGTGGCAGATCGGGGACTGACAAGAGGGTTGCCTGCCGCTTCCTGGCCCGTTCGTCTCCTCGGCCATTGGGCACCCGGTCGGAGCAGCCGAGCGGTGCGTCGCGCCCCTCGGAGCGCTCCCGTAGATCGGATTCGGACGCGCTCAGGAGCGAAACTATCCACCCACGCTTCGGTGTTGAGGTGCGTCAGCCGCTTGAGCATGTGGGGCCGCAAGCTTTGGTATCGCACCGCGCTCTGTCCCCCGTCAGTGGCGTTCAGTTCCCCGCCGTTGCTGCAGCCGGTCTCGTACGAAACTAACCGTGCGGCACACACGATCGACGCGTCGTGTGCAGTCCAAGAAGGGGTTGTCCCTGAACCCTTGCCGACCGACGGGATCGCCCGGTTTCCGCACAGAGTGCGGCACTCCGTATCCTGGGAGCGCACTGGAAGGAACAGGGACACGTATGGGCAAGCTCGATGGCCGGAAAGCGTTGGTGACGGGCGCGAGCCGCGGAATCGGGCGCGCGATTGCGGAGCGCCTCGCCGCCGAAGGAGCGGATGTCGGCGTGAACTATGCCAGCAACGCGGACGCGGCGCGCGAGGTCGCGGAGGCGGTGACGGCACTCGGCCGGGCCGCGTACCTCTACCAAGCGGATGTGGGCGATGAGGATGCGGTGCGGGCGATGTGTGACGCGGCGATCACGGACCTCGGCGGGATCGACCTGCTGGTGAACAACGCCGGTCTGGGCTCGGCGGCCATCAACCGTCCGGCGATCGCGGACGCGACGAACGAGCAGTGGCAGCGGCTGCTCGGCGTCAACCTGTGGGGACCGATCTATCTCTGCCGCGCGTTGGTGCCGCACATGAGGGCCGCCGAGCGCAGCGACGTAGTCATGATCTCGTCGGTCGCGGCGCAGGCGCTCAATCCAGGGTTCGGCGTGTACTCGGTCAGCAAGGCCGCGCTCGAAGCTCTCGCGCATACTTTGGCCCGCGAGGAGCGGGCGCATGGCATGCGAGTGAACACCATCGCGCCAGGGCTCGTCGACACCGACATGGGTCGCCGAATCGTGAAGGCGACCGGCGGCCCGGACGACATTCGCGAGGTAGACGCGCGGATGCCGTTTGGCTTCGTCTGCACGCCCGACGACATCGCCGCGACGGTGGCGCACGTGTGCTCAGCGGATGGGCGCTACATCACGAACCAGCGGATCACTATCGCTGGGGACTGAGTCGGGAATCCCCTTTGGGCCGCCGAGCGACTGGCTATCTGCGCGCACACGATGGCAATGTCGTGTCCCGAGGTGATCTGGATGCCGATCGATGCCCTGGTCCTGCAATCCGACGCGCCCGACCGCTGGGAGCAGGCCCTCTACGCCTTTCTGGCCGAGAAGGAACGCCGCTCGGGCTGCGTCCGCACGGTGCAGTCGTATTCGCGGATGCTGCGCTACTTCTTTGGCAAGCTGGCCAAGCCGCCGGACGCAGTCCGGCCCGCCGACGTGCTGGCCTACGCGCACGGCGTCGGGCTCTCGGGCAAGGAGCCCTCCGCGATCACGATCGGGGCGCACACCGCCTGCGTCTCGTCCTTCTTCAAGTTCCTGATCCGGATGGAGCTCCTGGAGCGGAACCCGTGTGATGCGCTGGAGCGACCCAAGACCCCACAGTCCACGCCGCGCGGGCTGTCTGCGGCAGAAGTCCAGCGGCTGCTCGCGATCATCCCCGACACGCCGGTGGGCAAGCGCGACCGCGCGATCGTCCTGACCTTATTACTGACCGGCCGTCGCCGGTCCGAGGTCCTCAATCTCACCGTCGGCGATATCGAACCCGGCGAGCCCGCCTTCTACCGCTATCGCGGCAAAGGTGGCAAGCAAGGACGGCGGGAACTACCCCGTCCGGCCTACGTGGCCTGCGTGTCGGCCTTGTCGGCGTTTGACCGCGAAGCTGGGCACGATGGCGCCAGAGGCGTCGATCTGGCGCACGTCCGCCCACACAGGCGGCGTGTCCAGCGGCACGGTCTACGCCAACTTCCGGCGCTACCTGGCTGCGGCGGGTCTCCCGCCCGCTGGGCTGCACATTCTGCGCCACAGCGCGGCGAAGCTGCGCCGCGATGCGGGGGAATCGATCGAGGACGTGAGCCGCTTCTTGGACCATTCGACGCTGGCTGTCACGATGACGTATCTGCGGCGCTTGGAAGGCGAGCAGGACGCGGCCTGGCCGCGGGTCGCCGGCACATTGGGCCTCGCGATCAATTGATCAGGATGGGCGCAATTGCCACCATTTTGCCACCCATCTGCACAGCACGGCCCGATACGGGGCGAATCGGGGCCGCATGAACGCTGGGCGAACGTCCCACCACACGGGGCTCTGCGGCATCCAACGGCACCACACGACAGTGGCCTCGCGAACTTCAAAACCGTTGCGGGGCGGCTCGCGTCGTCCTGGGTGGGTTCGACTCCCATGCGCTCCCGCCACTGATTTCATTGACTTGTTGATGGGTACGGGGTGTCGTGAGGCACCCCGCTTTGCGTTGCGTGGGCACCGTTCTGCCGCCCATCTGCCGCCCAATAGGGCGGCACGGGGCGATGTAGGGCGAACAGAAACAGCACGAACTACGAATTTCTGTCCGGCCCTGCGTATGGCACTCATGGACGGGCCGAGGTGATCACGACGAACCCCGCGTCCTGCAGAGCGACATCGACGACCCCGTCGCCGACCGCATCGATCGCCGCCCCGCCCTCAGCGACCCCGAACATTGGATCGAGGTTGTGCCCGGCGTCAACATCTTCCGCCTGACCGAATCCGGCCTGGCCGGCGTCGATGTCGAGACCAGCATCTACGACTACTGGGAGTAGGCGTTCTGGGGCGGCGGCCTGCGTAGGTCGTCGCCTCTTCCTTGCCGCCAAGACCCGCGAAACGAAAAAGACTGCATCATGCCCTCTCTGATCAGCGGGGCCCCGCTGCCCCGCGTTTACCTTCACGACGGGAACTTCCGTCGCCTTGGCCAGCTGGTCAGCGCCGCCAACGTCACCCGTGGCTGCTTCCACTGCGTGCCTCAACCGTTCGACACGGCGCTGTTCAGCGTCTCGATCGATGACCCGCTGCTCGATGCGATCCCCTGCGACGATCCCTTCGGTCGCACCGTGGTGATCGAGTCGAGCGCCTATCCCCATCCCTGGGTCGGCAAAGTCACCGGCGTCGTCGGCGACGAGATCGGCGGAACGGTCGCGCTCACTGCCCGCGGCTGGGAGGCGATTCTTGGTGAACGCTACCTCCATGCCTCGCACGTCTTCGACGGCGGCGCCGGCGCCTGCTTCCGTGAGATCATCGGCGCGCTGAGGTGCTGGAGAATGTGACCACGTCCGAGGCGGTCCAGGCGGCGGCGCTCAGTCGGCTTCAGCGCGGCGCGATTCCGGCGCGGCAGGCCCGCATCGTCTGTCACTGGCAGGGCGAAGGGTCGTGGGATGCCCTCGTGCCGTGCACCGTCGTGCGGCTCGACGCCCCGTCAGCGTTTGGCACCGGCTTCGACGGACCAGTCAGCATCGCGGGCGTCCAGCCATCCGAGGAGACCGGCGCTTGCGAAGTCGCCGTCTGGTTCGGACTCGGCTAGCGCTTGCTGCGGCTCGTTCGGTGCCGGTTGTCGAGCCTCGGCGTCGATCGCAGAGGCGACCTCTCCGCACCCGGAGTGACCGTTGCGCCCGCCCGACGGTCCGAACGGCCGAGCAAGCGTATGACCCCGAGGCTACCTCTGTGGAGCGCACAGCCCCTCAGGGTCCGATCCCCCGGGCTTATTGCCGTTGCACTTGTTCTCCGTGTAGGTATTCCCGGTGCCAAGCGTGCCGCCGTCCTCGGTGATGTCCGTGAAGCCGAACCCGCCGTTCCCGGACGACACGTTCTCCGTCAGCGTGTTACCGACGCCAAGGAGCGCGAAGCCTGCCGGGCTGTTCTGCTTCGCCAGATTCTCCTGCAGGACGTTGCCCGTGGCTGAGAAGGCCACGCCGAATCCGAGACGCATGTTCTTCTGCGCCACGGTCTCGGTCAGCGAATTGGCGTTGCTGTCGAAATATAGGAGGAATCTATCCCGGCCGTTCTTGGTGGCCGTGTTGTTGGTCACGGTGTTGTCCTCCGCGCCCTCCAGATTGAATCCGTCTTCTCCGTTGCTGCTGGCAGTGTTGTCGTGCAGCGCAACAACCAGGTTGGGTTGGTCGCCTTCGATGACGTGGTCCACACGCGCGTCCCGGTGGGGCTGCGAGAGCAGCGCTGGGACATCGCCGCCGCGGTTGAAGAGCTGCGGGGGGGCTACCGCGCTCTACGACGCAATCAAGGTGGCGATCGAAATGAGCGACGCGGCGGAGGGCGACGCCAACGCCATTCGTGCCGTGTTCGTTCTGACCGACGGTCGCGCGACCGGCAGCGAGACGCGGCTCGATGACCTGGTCGACGTGATGTCGCGCAACGAGGTCCCCGTCTCGCTTGCGGGCTGGCAAGGCGAGTCGGGCGCGCGCGACAAGGAGGGGAACAGCGTCGAGAAGCAATCGCTGATCGGCACCGGACTCGCCATCCCCACCAGCCATCCGGTCCAGGTGTTCTTTATCGGCATCGGCGACGACGCGGATCTAGACATCGGTCGCATCCTCGCCGGCGCGACCGGGGCCGAGTTCCAGGGGGTGGCGGAGGATGACCTGGCGAACGTGTTGGCCGAATTCAGCGAGTACTTCTCTAGACCCGGCGGAGGGTCCGGACCGGCGCCGCGGCGCAACCGCGGAGCGAGGAGGGACGCAGGTGATACAAAGTCAGGCGCTCGGACTGTTGGTGCTCATGGCGAGCCTTCTGCTGGCAGCCGGGCTTCGCTTGCCGGCGCTGGATCGCTGGTCCGGGCTCGTTCCCTGGGTGTTGCTCTGGGGCCTGATCGCTTTCGCCGGCTTTGTCGTGGTGGGCGATCGTCTGGGGCCACACTCGTCGTCCGTTGGCGCCGAGGGCGGCGCGGACGAGCGCGCGGGGGAGCAGATGCGGCCTGCGCCGGGGGGTAACTGGCCTGCCGGAGATAGCGCGAAGTCGTCCCCGGACACTGCGCGTCGAACACCGTGGCGGCGACTCGTCCTCGACTCCCATGCGTTCTCGCGACTGATTCATTGGCTGGATGCCGTATTGCGGGGTGCCATCGGCACCCCGTTTTGCGTTGCGTGATGGAGCGGCCGGTCGGCCCAGGGCGGCTCCGAAGGCCCCATCGTTCCGGGGCGACTTGCTTCGTCCGGAGTGGGTTCGGCGGTCCGGAACACCGCAGGGCGCGAATTTTCGTGGGCTATCGGTCCAGTTCTGGGGCACCGACGCGCGGTCCGCTGATCTGCGTGATACGGAGTTCTTCAGTTCGGACCTGCGGGGCGCGGATGTGCGCGAGGCATCGATCATTGCCATCGGGTCCGAGACGACGCTGGAAGGGGCGCGGGTGGATGGCGTGGTCTGGAGCGGAGAGAGGCTGTTCGACGTGATTTGCCCGAGCGGCTTGCTCAGCGACGCCAAGCTCGGTACCTGCTGCCGGCAGCGGCTGACGCGGACGATTGAGGGCTCTCCGCCGATCGCGCGCCGCCAGTCACCCCACCTCGACCGATGCAGCGCTCTGGCATGATCCGCTTCACCGGACCACGACGGGTGATCGTCGCCTAAGGCTCGACGATCACCTTGATCGAGGCCGACGACTTGTCCGCCGCCGTCTGGAAGGCCTCCTCCGCCGCGGCCAGCGCGAATCGATGCGTCACGAGCGGTGTGAGCAGCTCACGGTCTCGGTTCAGCAGATCGAGCGCCATCTGTTGGTCCGCATGCGGTCCGCCGTACGAATACGCGAACGGCACGACGATCCGCGGCTCCTTCAGCGTCAGCCCCTCCGCCGGCAGCCGCGGGTCCGAAGTGAATACGCCCAACAGCGCGATCCGGCCACCTCGACGGACGATCCGGACCGCGTCGGCCAGCGTGTCGGCGCGCGCGCCCACTGTCTCAATCACCACATCCACGTTTCGACCTGCCCACTCGTCGAGTGCCGCCTGGCCCTCCGCGTCGCTGCTGAAGACCGCATCCGCGCCCAGCCGGCGGGCGGCTTCGGTCTGGTGCGGATACTTTGCCGTGATCGCCACCGCCGACGCACCCGCCTCTTTCGCGTAGTACGCTGACAGCAGCCCGATGATCCCCGCTCCCAGCACGACGACACGCTCCCCCGACGTTGGCCGGTCTGGATCGAGCCGCGCCGCCAAGCGATAGCCGTGGATCGCCACCGCCAGCGGCTCCCACATCGCTCCCAGCACAAAGTCGGTGTCGTCGCCCAAACGGAACAGCGAACGTGCGGGGACACCCAACTCCTGTGAGAAACCGCCTGGGCGGGTCAGCCCGAAGAGGTCGAATTCCGCGTCGCACAGATGCCAGCGCCCAGATCGACAGTTATCACAGCGCCCGCAGGTCAGGCCCGGGAAGACCGACACGCGGTCCCCCGGATCCCACCCCTCTACGCCTGCCCCCAGCGACTCGATCTCGCCGCTAAATTCATGCCCCGGCACATGTCCGGCCCGCCATCGCGCCGGCTCGTGCATCGCGTGCAGATCAGAGCCGCAGATCCCCGTCGCCCGCACCCGAAGATTTACCCAGCCGGGCTGAGGGGCTTCGAGCGCCGCCTCCTGGATCTCGAACCCTCCGACCTCAGCCGTGCTGACAGCCTTTTGCATCGGTCACCCCAAAACAACCTGATCCGTGATGCGCGTTGAGTCGGAGACGAGACTACCAGGACGCCGGTCGTGAACCGCGCGTGCACGGTGAGGATCGCCCGGGCCGGCATCCACAGTCTTGGCTGCGCCGGTTCGAGGGGCCTAGGACACGATCACCTGGATCGCCACCGCCACCACGGACGCCCCCTACGGCCTCGGCTTGACCGGGAGCACTCCAATTTCCACAGATGAGCTGCGAACAGCCACCGATGCCGCTCTGCACGAGGCTCTGAATGACGCCGCTTTGCCTGCACTGCTGACGACGCTGGCGCATCTCACGGGAGACCTGTCGCCGTTGCGCGATGAACTGGTGCCCGATCCCGGCTTTCTCGCCGGTGAGCAAGGTGGCTGGTCGGAGGAACAGCAGCAGCAGGCGCGACCCCTCGCCTTTGAGGTGCTGGCCGCCTTCCGCGACGGCGGCTGCCAAGTCGCCCCGTCGCCATCCGAGACCGACTTGCGCACGATGCTGGACTTCCTCACCGGCACGCCGACCTCGGCGGAGTACGTCCCGCTCCTGATGGCGGAACTGGCGTTCCCAGACAGCGACCCGCGCGCACCGCAGTGGTCGAAGAACGAACTTGATGCTGATCGGGCTTTTGAGGTCGTCATCATCGGCACCGGCATGTCCGGCATCCTCGCCGCCTTCCGGTTCAAGCAGGCCGGTGTGCCCTTCGTGATCGTGGAGAAGAACGCCGACGTCGGCGGGACCTGGTTCGAGAACACCTACCCCGGCGCGCGGGTGGACTCCTCCAATCACTTCTGCAGCTACTCTTTCGCGCAGAAGGCGGACTGGCCGTACCATTTCTCCACCGGCGATGTGCTGCTGGAGTACTTCCGGGACTGCACCGATCGCTTCGGCGTGCGCGACCAGATTCGCTTCAAGACAGAGGTCACGAGCGCGGTCTTCGACGAGTCGCAGGACGCATGGTCGGTTGCGATCCGCAGCGCGGACGGCGCGGAAAAGACGCTCACGGTCCAGGCAATTATCAGCGCGGTGGGACAGCTCAACCGCCCCAAGTTCCCCGACATCCCCGGGATTGAGAGCTTCACCGGCCCGTCGCTCCACTCCGCCAGGTGGGACCACGATGTCGAGTTGGCTGGCAAGCGCGTCGCGGTGATCGGTAACGGCGCCAGCGCCTCGCAGTTCGTCCCGATCGTGGCCGAGCAAGCCGGGCAACTGGAGATCTTCCAACGCACCCCCAGTTGGTATGTGCCGGTGCCCAACTACCACGACGAGGTGGAGCCGGGCCTGCAGTGGCTGCTTCGGTATGTGCCGCGCTACGCCGGGTGGTACCGCTTCTGGTTGTTCTGGCAGATCACCGATGGCCTGCTCCCGGCCGCCGCGGCCGACCCCGCCTGGGCGGACACGGGACGCTTCGTCAGCGCGGCCAACCAAGAGTTCGCGCAGCTACTGACCGACTACATGACGGCGGAGCTCGGGGACGACCCGGACCTCCTGCAGCAGGTTTTGCCCACCTACCCGCCTGCCTCGAAACGAATCGTGCTGGACAACGGCGCCTGGCCGAACACGCTGAAACGCGACAACGTGAATCTCCACACGGACTCGATCGCGAAGATCACGCCGAACGGCGTCCGTACGGCGGACGGGCGGGAGCACGAAGCTGACGTGATCATCTTCGGCACCGGCTTCCAGGCCTCGAAGTTCCTCACCCTGATGCGGATCGAAGGGCGCAACGGAGTCGACCTCAACGAGCAGTGGGAGGGCGACGCGCGCGCGTTCAAGGGCATCATGGTGCCGAACTTCCCCAACTTTTTCATGCTCTACGGACCGAACACGAACATCGTCGTCAACGGCAGCACCACTTGGTTCGCGGAGTGCGAGGTGATGTACGTGATGGGCTGTCTGCGCCTGCTGCTCGAAGGTAAGCACAGCGCGATCGACACTAAACTCGATGTCCACGACGCCTACAACAAGCACGTTGATGTCGGCAATCTGGCGATGGCGTGGGGTGTCGCGGAGGTCCCGAGCTGGTACCGCAACGAGTTTGGGCGCTCCGCTCAGAACTGGCCCTTCACAATGCTGGAGTACTGGCAGCAGATGCGGGAGCCCGACCCGGCGGACCACGAGTTCATCGAGGTCTAGTTCCGGCGGGCGTCAGCCCTGCTGGGCTCCGAAGCCCGCGGCCGCGATCAGAAGCTCGGCTTCGTCGCGGCCGGAGTGAGCTGCAGTTCGTGCGTCCAGCAGGACTGGTCCTGGGTGTGGAGGTAGTAGAAGGCCTCCGCGATCTTGACGGGGTTCATCACGATCTCGGGCCGATCCTGCGCCATTGGCAGCGCGCGCGTGCCGGGCGAGTCGATCAGGCCGTCGATCACGACATTGGCCACGTGGACGCCGTGCTCCGAGTACTCCTCGGTTAGCACCTGGGCCAGCGTGCGCATCATGACGCGGGGGTAGTAAAGCGACTGGCCCGTCTGGCGCTTGCGCCCGCGTAGCGACGCCGCGTTGTTCGAGATCAGGAACGAGCCCGCCGCACGCTCACGCATCGCCGGCAGGACTTCCTGTGCGACGAGGAACGGCCCGCGGCTGGAGATGTGTTGCGCTGTCTCGAGAATCTCCAGTGGGACGTGCTCCAGCAGATCCTTCTCGGGCGGCAGGTCGCGTCCCTCCAAGTAGCCGGCGTTGTAGATCAGCACGTGCGGATCGCCGGCTTCGTTGCGGATGGTCGCGAACGCGCCGGAGATCGAGTCCGCCGATGTCAGGTCCAGCTCGACGGTCATGCTTTCGCCGTTCTGCGCCTCGATCGCGCTCTGCAGAGCCGCCGCGTTGGCGGCCTTCCGCGTCGTCAGCACGACGAAGAAGCCCTCCCGCGCGAACTTCTGCGCCACGGCCCCGCCGATGCCCCAGCGCACTCCGACCGGCAGCTCGCTGTCGTCGATGTCGCGGCCGTGGACGAGTCGGGTGTTGGGGCCATCAGCCTGCCACTTTGAGGTCGCCCCGATCACCACGGCGACTGGCTTCTGCGTCGCGTTCATCTGCGATCCGCCTCTCTTGGAGCCCGGCCCACTCGGCGCCAGTCCGGGATGTTCGATTGAGAGTCTGAACCGCGGCCCGGGCCACGGCACGAGGGCCCAAGCTAAGCGATCGGGGGCTCTGCCGGGCGACTACCCAGACGTGTTCCCCCCGAACGCGCTCGTTCACCTACCCTCCGCGCAGGAGCATCAAATGAAATTCCACTGGTTCGCTGAGGTCACGTACGACGATCTTCCGGCCGACTTTCCGCAGAAGCATCACAGTGCCTGGGTCGACACGCCCACGCAGCTCGTCGATTCG
>Ga0310121_10001879_pt1 | contig 20680 bp, 20 predicted proteins | sample CB27_Tmax_986_MG_FD_203504 | JGI IMG/M metagenome (GOLD analysis project Ga0310121, IMG submission 203504) | Marine microbial communities from Western Arctic Ocean, Canada - CB27_Tmax_986 | ecosystem: Environmental > Aquatic > Marine > Oceanic | place: Canada: Western Arctic Ocean | collected...
CACCCGCGGAAAATCCGGCAATGCGAACGGGAACTCCCTCGTGGACATAATTCTTCTGCGCGCCATACGCACGCAAGGTGGTCCCTCTCAGCCAGTCCGTTCGAAACGTATCCCAAAATGCGAACACACGAACGTCATGTCCTGCCTCCACCAGCCTCTTATTTACTTCATGGGTGTGGTTCTGAGCGCCGCCGATCACCGGCAGGTAGGACGTCATGGTACTAAGGATTTTCACGGGGCAAAAGATAAGGCCTGATCCAACACCGCAATCATGAAATCGACGTCGGCTTCGTGAATGCACATCGGCGGTTTGATCCGGAGGACATTTCCGAAGAGGCCCCCCTTACCGATGATCAGATCGAGATCCTTGCACCGTTCGAATACCCGGGCGCACTCCTCGGACGCCGGGTCCTTGCTCTTCCGGTCCTTCACCAATTCAACCCCGATCATGAGGCCGAGCCCGCGCACATCGCCGACGAGATCATGCTTTTGCTGCAGTCGAAGAAGCCCCTCCCGAAGCCGCGCTCCCATCGCGAGCGCATTCTGCTGAACATTTTCGTTGTCGATGACTTCAAGAACGGCCTTCCCCATGGTCATGGAGATCGGATTTCCGCCGAAGGTATTGAAATGAATTCGTTGCGTTAGTGCTTCGGCGATCTCCGGCGTTGTCACCACGGCCGCCAGCGGGGCGCCGTTGCCGATCCCCTTGGCCATGGTAACGATGTCGGGCGTCACCCCGTTGGTTTCGAACCCCCAGAAGTGCGTGCCGGTGCGACCGAAGCCGGTCTGAACTTCATCCGCGATACAAAGTCCGCCGGCTGCGCGGACCGAGCGGTAGACACGCTCGAGATACCCGTTGGGATACTGTACCGCGCCGCCTACGCCCTGAATGGATTCGCAGATAAACCCGGCAACGTTTCCGGGCGTGGCATAACGAATGTGATCTTCCACTTCGCGGGCGTACTTCGCGCCTGCGTCCGGATCGTCATTGCCCCACGGGCCGCGATACGGATCAGCATTCATGACATGATGAACCCCGAAGTTCTGTGGAACGGGGTACTTCCAAGTGCCGTGCGCGGTAAGACCCATGGTGGAATTTACGCCCCCGTGATATCCGTTCCGGAGGGAAATCATGTCGTAATTCCCGGTGTAGAGACGCGCCATGAGCAGCGCCAGATCGTTCGCTTCCGAACCGGAGTTTACGAAGTAACAAACTCCAAGATCCCCCGGCATTCTTGCCGCCAGCATTTCCGCGTACTCCGCGATTGCCGGGTGCAGGTAGATGGTCGTCGCGTGCTGGAGCGTCTGCATCTGCTCCACCGCCTTTGCCGTAACGTAGGGATGGCAGTGGCCGACGCTGACCGTGACGATGCCGGCGAAGCCGTCGAGGTACCGGCGCCCGGTTTCGTCATAAAGGTACTGCATCCGGCCCTCCACGATCATGACCGGCTTCTCGTAATAGAGAAACAGCGACGGTGTGAGGTGCCTCTTTCGAAGCTTGAGAACGGCGTCCGCGGAAGGCCCCGCGTAGGGTCGCGGAGTGTATTCAAACGGCGGAAGCGAATGCTGGCCGGTTGATGTTTTACTGCCGGAGGTTGGTGCCTGCGTGCTCATGCTTGATCTCCATTGAATAGGACTTTCATTAGCAGGTAATAGAGAGCAAACGCGACGAAGAAACCGATAAACCATGCGTAGTTGTACAGGTTCATCCAGAAAGAGCCGATGTCCCATGATGGAACGATCGTGCCCAGGAATCCGGGAATGTTGGGGAGGATCGCGACAATGAGCGCGATTATGGCGGCCGGGTTCGCTCCCGAAACATAGGAGTAGGCCCCGCGCGTTCGGTACAAATCGGCCAGCTTCAATTCCGTTCTGCGAATCAAAAAATAATCGCAGATCAGGATCCCGCCGATGGGCCCAAGCAGCGCGGAATATCCGATTAACCACGTAAAAATGTATCCGCCGGGGTCGCTTACCAGCTTCCACGGCATCATCATAATGCCGACGATCCCAGTAATCAAGCATCCCCACCGAAGTGAAACCCGGCGGGGCGCAACATTCGAAAACGAGGTTGCGGGGGCGACGATGTTGGCGGCCATGTTGGTGGTAAGCGTCGCCAGCGTCAGCGCGAATAGCGCGATCAGCATAAAGAAAAAACTGTCAAATCGAGAGAGAAGCTCGACGGGGTCCCAGATCTTTTCCCCGAAGATAACCACGGTGGCGCTGGTGACTGCGACGCCGATGAAGGCAAAAATCGGCATGGTTGTGTTCAACCCCAGCACCTGACCGAACGCCTGGTCGCGTTGGCTCCGGGCTTGTCGGGTAAAGTCCGGAATATTCAGGGACAGCGTGGCCCAAAACGCAACCATCCCGGTCAGCGCGGGGAAGAAGGTCTTCCAGAATTCGCCGGCGCTCTTGAACTCGCTCGGTTCGCTGAACATCGGGCCGAATCCTCCCGCCTTTACATACGCCCAGATCAGGAGGGCAATCCCAAGCCCGAGCAGAAGGGGTGCGCCCCAGTTCTCGATGTACTTGATGCTGTCCATCCCCTTCCACATGAAGAGGCCGATGTTGATTCCCCAGAAAACCAGAAAGCAGAAAAATTGGGCGACGTTGATCTGGATGTTCTCGTTGCTTAGGAAATGAATGACGGCGCTCTGCTCCAGCCCGGGGACAAGAAGCAAGAGCAGCTTGTAGATGGCGTGACCCCCGATCCAGGTCTGGATGCCGAACCAGCCGCACGCAACAATCGCCCGAAGCATCGACGCAACGTGTGCGCCCTGGACGCCGAAGGATGCGCGCGCAAACACGGGAAAAGTAATCCCGAATTTCGTCCCGGCGTGCGCATTCAGAATCATGGGAATGACTACGATCAGGTTGCCGAGGCAAACAGTAAGCACCGCCTGCCACCAATTCATCCCCTGGGCAATAAGCCCGCTCGCCAGCATATACGTCGGGATACAAACCGACATCCCGACCCAGAGCGCCGCGATATTCCAGACGCCCCAGTTGCGTCCGGTAGAGGGGACCGGCGCGAGGTCCTCGTTGAAGAGAGGGCCTCCCTCGATCTCGCCCCGTTCGAATTCGGTGAGATCGGATCGTAGTTCGGATGTCATCGGTATGCGGGCTACAACGCCGTCAATGAGTCATAGGTTTCGGGACGGCGATCGCGAAAAAACTGCCACGTATTTCGTACTTCAACGATTCGGTCCAGGTCCAGATCGGCCACGATCAGCTCATCCTGATCTCGCGACCCGACCTCCAGCATTTCGCCGCGTGGATCGCAGAAATAAGACTGGCCATAAAATTCTCCGATGCCCCAGGGCTCTTCCAGACCCACTCGATTGATCGCGCCGATGAAAAACTGGTTCGCGACTGCATGCGCCGGCTGCTCCAGCTTCCACAGGTATTCACTAAGTCCGGCCACCGTTGCGGAAGGATTAAACACGATTTCCGCCCCGTTAAGTCCGAGCGCCCTTGCCCCCTCGGGAAAATGCCGATCATAACAAATGTAGACCCCGATCTTCCCCACCGCAGTCTCGAATACCGGATATCCCAGGTTCCCCGGTCGAAAATAAAACTTCTCCCAAAATCCTGGAGCACAATGAGGAATATGGTTCTTTCGATACTTGCCCAGGTAGGATCCATCCGCATCGATCACCGCGGCAGTGTTGTAATAGACGCCGGGAAGATCTTCCTCGTAGATCGGCGCGACCAGAACCATCCCGAGTCGCTTCGCCGTCTCGCACATCAGGCTGATCGTATCTCCGCCCGGAATTTTTTCGGTGATGCCGTACCACCGCATCGTCTGCTCGGCGCAAAAATAAGGCCCGTTAAACAATTCCTGCATGCAGAGGACCTGGACCCCGCCTTTTGCCGCGTCCTCGATCATCGCCATGTGCTTTTCCGTCATCGCCGCGGCGATTTCCTTTGGGTCAGCGGTGCCCGAATGCGTCACCTTCGTCTGAATGAGCCCCGCGCGAACAATTCGTGCCATGATCTGCCTCCAACGGCCGTCTTCGGTAGTCCGATTATTTCAAATAGTCACGAATCGGATTCGAGATTTCATTGCTGCGCAAATTCCGACCGATGATCACGCCGTCTGGATCGAGCAGAAAATTGGTCGCATCCCCGGTTACCCCGCACGCCGAAAAAAGTTCCCGCGACCCCTGCACCTGAGGCCAGCGAGCACCCTGGCGGAGTAGATATTCCTGCTGCCCCCCCATGCCGGGCTGGACGCTGACACCGATAATTTCGAAACCCGCCGGATGGTGCCTTTCATACAACTTCACCAGGTGAGGAAGGTCCCGGTTCCAGGCGGTCCAGCCCTTGATCCAGAAATCCACCAGAACCAATTTCCCTTTGAGCGAGGACAGTTGAATCTCCCGGCCGTCCACAGTCGTCACCGAAAGGTCCGGGAAAATGCCTCCCGGGGCGAACCGGGCTTCCTTCAACGCTTTCTTCATCGCGCTTACCGTTAACGAATTGTCGCCCTGCCCGTGCGGCCGCTCGACGGTCCATTGTTCGCCGTAGTTTTCGGCAGCCGTAACCGCGTAGTCCTTCGGGTCGTAATATTTACTTTCCCTGAATTCCTTGATGAGCTGATCAATCGCCGCCACGTCGCCGATTTTCCCGTACACCTCGGCCTTCCTCGCGAACAGCTTTGGCATACCTTCTACATCCCGGTCGGCGAGATATTCCTGCATCTCCTGGATAACCTTGATTGCCTGATTATGATTGTGGAGCATCTGGCTGTAGACGTTGGCGAGAACCGCCGTCACATCGATCATCTGCTCAAAATTCCCGATCTCCTCCGAAGCGCGCAGCATTTCATGAATCTCGTCAACGACCGCGTTCCATTCTCGCGCGGGGTAATACCCGTGGGCCATGGACTGCAATCGACTCAGAAGCCGTTTCATTTCCGGAGTCTGGTTGACCACCTCCGTTGCTGCAGAGTCCCCGATTACGAGCCCGAGAAACGCAACCGTGCACGCGACTGCCACCCGCGCGTATCGGGATAGGCCACCGCGCCGAAATCTCCCCCCGGCCCCACCCCCGCCGGAGACGGAAGCAGATGGCTGTTTCGTCCTAGTCGATATTTGTTGGTCTGAAGAACGCATCGAATTGTCCATTTTACCGATCACTCCACTGGCAGAGGTTAACGACGGAAATCGTATCACAAATCCCCGGGATTCCGTAAACAAAACAAATGCGGATATGTTGCGGGCTACCCCGCCATCGCCTCCAGCGCCTTAATCAGCGCCTGGGTACCGTTCCGTCCATACCCCTGGTCGACCAACCTTGTGTATAACTCATGCGCCAGCGTCAGGCCCGGCATCTGCAGCCCCATCCGCTTCGACTCTTCAAGTGCAATTCCCATGTCCTTCACGAAATGCTCAATGAAGAATCCCGGCTCCAGATCTCCCTTGAGAAATCGAGGGGCGAGATTCTGCAGTGCCCAGGACCCCGCCGCGCCGGAGGTTACGCTCTGCAGGACCGTGTCCGTATCGAGCCCCGCTTTCTGTGCGTACAACATCCCCTCACATACGCCGATCATGTTCGATGCAATCAAGATCTGGTTCGCCATCTTGGTATGCTGTCCGCTACCCGGTCCGCCCTGGTACACGATCGTCTTTCCTACGGTCTCAAGAATAGGTAGCCCACGATCAAATGCTTCACGAGATCCGCCGACCATAATGGAAAGCGCCGCATTCTTTGCGCCGACATCGCCCCCGGAAACCGGGGCATCAAGAGAGTCGCTTCCGGCCTCCTTTGCTTCGGCCGCAATGCGCACCGCGAGGTCGGGGCTGCTAGTCGTGAAATCGATGAGTAACGCGCCCGGCTTCGCCGCGCTCACGACGCCTTCGTCGCCGAGTAGCACCGCCTCCACATCCGAGGGATAACCCACCATCGCGCAGATTACGTCAGCGGCCGGAGCGGCATCCGCGGGCCGGTCCACCCAGCTCGCCCCTCGCTTCAGTAACGGCTCCGCTTTTTCACGCGTACGCGTGGACACATGCAACTCGTGACCGGCATCCAATAAATGCCCGGCCATCCACTGCCCCATTACCCCGGTCCCTATCCACAAGATGTTCATGCAATTTCTCCCTAATGTCGTCGCGCTTTCGTGCATCTCCTGTAGTCCTCAAGCACGGCGCAGGTAAGCCGGGCAGAGTGGAGCACAGTCTCGCAAAGGTGTCCCGAAAAAAATCCCGATGCATCGCGGCGTCAAATCAATTATCCTCGTTTGCTGGAGCATAAAATTAACGGCATGCGTGGGCATTCAACAGCAAACTGTCGTCGAGTAACTCTTGCCCTTTCACCCCCTTCCCGATAGACTCGTCGGAGTAAGCTGGAGATTAATGATATGATGCCTGTTCGCCTTCATCTCTATCTTCGCCCTAGCGACCACGTTCATCCTCCCCCCTGAACGCACAAGTGCCCATGGTCTTCAACGATCAGGGGCGGATTGTCGACGGCACGAACCTTGTCAACGGGACATTGGCGGTGATAATCGACCGGTACGATGCGGAGACCGGCGGAGGATGCATCTATTCCGAAACGCAAACCCTGAGCGTTTTGGACGGTCTATATTCGCTCTCGATTGGCGCGTCCAACAACACGCCGGGATCCCTATTGTCCGCGCTCGAATCGGATACGGTCTATCTCGAGCTCACGTTTGACGCGATGGGACTATCTCCTCGTTCCCGCATCGTGTCCGTGCCCTTTGCCGCGGTGTCACGATTTGCGGAGAGTCTAGATACGGGCGACCGGGCCCTGTTTTCGGATCCGCTTCGTTTAACGAGATCCGATTCGAGGATAAGCCGAGGGAGAACAGATCCACATTCACGCGGACAAGCTCACCCTGGAGGCACTGACGGTGGATGCGGGCGGCGTCCTGCGCCTCACGGCAGATGCGCCCGTCGCCGTGCTGGTCAGCCCGGGCGAACGATACCGGGATAACGCAATTATCTCGTGGACGCGCATCGACGGGACCGGATTTCCCGTCGATAACCCTTTCACCTTTATGGTGACCGGGCAGCAAGGTCCAGCACGCCGATGGATTGCAGATACATCGCCGAATCGGCGATGTGCTTCAGGCACCCGTCCCGGTCCAGCGTGACGCCTTCGGTGCCTTCCAACTCCATGGTAAAAGGACCCGGAAAACCACGGTCGCTCATGATCTGAAACACACCGGGATAGTCGACCACTCCCTGTCCCAGAGCAGGAAAATCCCAGGTCCGGTATTTCCCGGAGCTGTCCTTGAGGTGCACCGAAGCCACGAATTCGACGCTATCTCTCAGATCATCGACCGCGCTGCAGCCCTCATTGTAGTAATAGATGTTTGCGGTATCAAAATTGACGCGAATGTTGGGATGGTTCACGGCTTCCATGGTGGTGCGGGAGTTTTTTGCGTTCTCGACGAGATCCGGATGCGTCTCCATGGCAACCACAACATCGCGGGCTTCCGCGGCATCTCCGATCTCGCGCAGCCGCTTCCACACCGTCTCCCGCGGCAAATCCCCGGCGTGCACGCTGGTAAAGCAAATCCTGGTTCCAAACTCGGGGAAAAGATCAAACTGGGGCTTCAACACCTCCACCACGTCGTCCCGCTTGATATCGCAGACACAATGCAGGGAAGAGGCGGCCAGGCCGTGGTCCTTCAGTTTCGTGCGTAGCTCAGGGAGCTCCGAGGCATCAGGACACATGGTCTCGATATGCCGGATTCCCAACGATGGAAGATGCGTCCACGCATCATCAAGAAATTCGCCGTAACAGCCGATCCGGCAGGCTATGAGTGGTCTGTAGTTCTGCATGATTCGAATCTCCCTGCGTGATCCGTCGAGTCGGTCCGATCACCGGCCCTGGCGATTACCACCGGACCTTTCGCGCCTGCCCTCCCGGGGCTGCGCGTAGCGCCGCCTCTCCAATGGCCACGGCTTTGATCGCCTCTTCGCCAGGCGTTTTGCACTCGGCCTCTCCGCGGATACACTTCAGGAAATGGCGAGTTTGATTGTCCATCATCGCGTTGCCTTTCGCGGTGTATCGAACGAGCTTTGAATCGCCCAGGCGGTTTGTGATGCAGTGATACCGATCCTTCCCATTGCCTTTCGGCGGCGTAATCGGACCCGGCCCGAACTGCAGGAATGCCTTGGGTCCCACCACATCACTAAGAACCAGTCCGCGGGCGCTCCAGGACCAGCAGACCATGAGCTGGTCGCCGCTCGCATACCGGACGACAACCGTCCCCGTATCGACGGCAGTGACATTCTCATCCAACTTGATCCCGCTGCTCACAACGCTTTCGGGATCGCCAAACATGTAATTCCCGAAATCATAATTATGCACGCAGCCATCAAGAAGTGGTCCGCCCCCCGAATGGTCATCCATGAACCACGGGTTGGTCGGGCCCGGCCCGGCCGCGACCGAACGCCAGAGGATCGGCCGTCCAAGACGACCCTGGTGAATCACCTTGGCCATTGCGCCCCACTCGGGATCGTACCGGCGGCATTGTGCAATCATGAGGAACGTCTTGTGCCGTTTCGACGCCTCGAGGATGGTTTTGCATTGGGCCACCGTTCTGGCCATCGGCTTTTCCAGCAGCGTTGGCTTACCGGCTTTCAATGCGTCCCTCGCCACTTTCGCGTGAAGACCGGTCGGAACCGCGATAACCACAGCGTCAACATCGGCGTCGCGCAGCAAATCCCGGTACGCTTCGAACATCCGCGCGCCGGGAAACGCCTTTTGAAATTGGGTTCGTGACGCCTCGGAGGGATCCGCGCCGGCCTCGACCCGACAGCCACTGACCCGCGCAAAGGAGGTCGCCTGGTACGACCCCATCCCACCGGTGCCTATAAAACCAACCTTGATCATAACTCCCTCATACCTTAGGACGGATAAAGCCACCCAGAACAGCCTTTTTTAGAAATCCAGAGCAATAGTTAGGGACAGTCCCAAATGACGCTTCCATGAGAAGGCCCTTGTCAAGCGTCCGATTTAGCGGACACCGCATATGACCCGTGTGAGGTCATGCTTCCATCCGCACTCTAAGATAAGGCTGTTCGCTACCGATTAAGAAAGCGTAGCAGAGCAAATTTTGGAGCGCGGTGGCAGAGCGAAGCGGCGCACTCCGAAAGAAAATCCGATGCAATTCTCCCGATTCAAGCTTCTCTAGGCGCCATTCGGGTCCGGCCCTAATTGAGGCGCCGGGGTTTGCCGAAGAGGAGGACGAATCCCAGGATCAGGAGGCAGGCCGATCCGGGCTCAGGAATGGTTCCGTCGGTTGACAAGATCTCGGTGGCGACGCCCAACTCCGCCCAGGTTAGCGCGGAACTAACACCGCCGTCCACTCTCCGTTCAGATCCTGGTTCAGGCTGTTGTCCTGGGTTGCTAGCGCCAGAACCAGGCTCAAGGGAGAGGTCTGGTCAATGAGAATGGGCGTGGGCATCGAAGCGATGCGCACTGACAATCTCGTTAAAGGGCAGGCTGAAAACTCAGGAAATAATCGGTTGGGTCATTGCCGCTCTGGGTGCTCCCATTGTCGATGTCAAAATCGGTCGCACCCGGGTCAATGATGGAGTTCACTGCCTGCCAGTCGTAATTGGCGACTGGGGAGGGCGACAGCACCTGGACAAAGTTGGCCATGGGCGGTGACTCGATCGATGTCTCCGACCAGGTCGGCCTCGGGGCTGCCTGTCTGCTGGTCTGCAAAAGGGTCCGATTTCCTCCAGGATAGGCAATCGGTGTCCAGTTGGCAGTCGGACTGTCGATGATCAGGTCTGCGCGGGTGAAGATCGCGGTGCATATTTGCACCATTGCAATAATCGCAATGGTGAGCCGTGGTTCTCTCCACGGCCTATTCTCCCTGTGCCAATGTTACGCCAACATGGAAGGCAGGTGACATGCCGTTTCTGTAGTGATCCTCCGGTAGCGAGTTTTCTTCGGCGGGGCGCAGATCTTCGGCGGGGGAAGGAATTCTGGTGGTTTTTAGATCGAAAACTGATATCTTCTTCAGAACTCGAAAATGCCCACGCTCTCAGATACCACTCAACAGGACCGAGCCTGACGCCGCCATGAGCAAGAAATCACACAAGGGAAAGCCACATAAGGTCGATTCGGTAATCACGGCACCGCCCGATCTCACGGATACTTCGTTGCCTCCCCCGCTTCTCATCGCCGGCATCCTCTGTCTTCTCATCGCCCTGGCGGGGAGCGGCACACTGGTATTTACGCACTTCGCTCACCTGGACCTACCGGGTTGTGGTCCGGGCAGTGCATGCGCGGATGCGCAGGCAAGCGTATTCGGCAAAATTCCGGTCCTCAATTGGCCGATGTCCCACGTAGGATTTGCCTGGTTCCTTGGACTACTCACCGCATGGTTGAGTTTCGCGCGACGCGGGCTGTCGCCAACCTTTCGCGCACTGGTACGAATCGGCGCGGCCGGCTCCCTCGCCTTCCTGGTGATCATGATGGTGAAGCAGTATTTATGCGTATACTGCGTCACGACCCACCTCGCGAATTTCGGGCTGCTTGCCTGCGTCGAGCTCGCGTGGCGCAAACCCCGGCTTCTTGAAAACGATGTTTCCGTCACCTTGTCCGTCGTCGGCCTGGCGACCATCATCATGATCCCCATGGAGATCCTGCAGAATCGTGCCTCGGCCGACAGAGCGCGGCAGGAAACCGATGCTTCGGTAGCGGAAGTGATCGCGGCCTCAAGCGAAAACAACCCGAACGCTTTTGTGGGACGCTATGTCAGAGGCCCTAAACGCGCGGCGCTGCGGATGGTTCTCTTTTCAGACTTCCAGTGCGAGATCTGCAAGACGGTCGAGCAGGAGCTGCGAACGATCATGGCCGGCAGGTCGGATATCGCAGTCTCCATAAAGCACTTCCCGCTGTCCAGCGACTGCAATGAATACCTGGCGCGCTACGGCGCGAACATGCACCCAAACGCCTGCCGCGCAGCTCAGGCTGCGGAAGCCGCCGGAATCCTGAAAGGCGATAAAGGATTTTTCGAGCTACACGATCTTCTTTTCCAGAAGTACGCCGGAGATTTCACGGACGACCAGATTCGAGGAGACCTGGCCAGGCTTGGATATAAACCCGAGGAATTCTTCCGGGTCATGAAAGAGGAGGAGACGGTTCGCCGAATCAAGGCCGACATTGATGAGGGCCGCTCGCTGGGGCTGCATTACACGCCCATGGTGTTTATCAACGGTGTCCAGGTCAAGGGTGTGAGACAATCCGGTATGCTTACGCGCGCGGTGAATCAGATTACCGCCGCCAATCCACGCGCCCTCGCATGGGGAGAGGCGGGAGATGTTCCGGCAGACGCCGATACGAAGATCATCGCCGACTGGCGGGCCAGTCCAAAGGTGCAACTTCCCCCCGACCACTTCCGTTGGTCCCTGGGCGAGGAGAACGATGCGAACCGGATCGTTGATGTCGTAGTGTTTGGCGACTACCAGGAAAAAAATACACGGCTGGCAGACGAAATCATGCGAAACCGCGTCGAAATGCAACCGGGAATTCGATATACCTTCCGGCACTGTCCTTTCGATCAGAAATGTAATCCAAATATTTCCAAGACCTTCCATCCCCAGGCATGTCTGGCGGCACGAGCCTCGGAAGCCACCGGCGTGCTGGGCGGCACCAACATGTTCTGGAAAATGCACAAATGGCTCTGGCCGAATTTCAGCCGCTTCAATATGGACAACTTCAAGAAAGTCAGCAGAGGCTTTGGACTTGATCCTGAAATATTTGCCGAAACAATGATCTCCAGCGAAGTGGAGGCGGCGTTACAGGAGGATGTACAGGCGACATGGACCCTCAACATTAAATCAATCCCCACGATCTACGTTAACGGGAAGCATCTTGCGAGGTGGAGATTACAGGAAGACGAGAAAATAACGATCCTGCTGGATGAAATTGCAGGTCCCGTTGTATCCGAAACGGATCCCAAGCCTCCCGGCACTCCCTGAACAACTTTTCCTGCCGCAACGACTTCCCCGCTTCCCGGTTTTTCGGCCTCGAATGGGCTTGGGTTCTGTCCTACCGAGGCGTTGCGAGGATCCGATAGTCTTTCGAAGCCGCTGCGGCTATATTAGCAGTCCAAACAGTGGAGGCGATTGGCCAGGCACCCGGCTCGTTGATCCACGCGTCAGGTTCGTAACCGACGCGGCGGAAACCACCTGTGCGCATAAAATCCGGGACAGTCCCCATCCAAACCATGACCGTCTATTCCACAAACTCATAGATCTCTACATAAGATCGCACATGCCTCGGCCCAGTAAATTGAATCACTCCAGGGACTCGGCTGTTTACTTCCTTTAGGATTGGATCAAGGCAAATTTGGCTATATTTCAAGTAAAACGACATCCGGATCGTTGAAATTACCACTTCATGATAGTTGTGGGGCGTGCATCGGGAACTGAAAGATGAGCTGGAATCGGCGTTATCGGAGCTTCCAGTCTTCGACATCCACACTCACCTGATAGGCGGAAAGCTGGGCGCCCGGGGATTACACGATATTCTTTTATATCATATGGGTGTCACCGACCTGCACGGCGCGGGCTGCCCGAGTGGTTCCCGGCTTACCGAATTTCCCGGCTGGCCGGACGAGGCTGAGGCGGCACATCGAATCGAAGAGGCACTTCCCTTTTTACCCATGGTGCAAAACACCAGCACATCCTGGGGAACCAGGATGATCCTTCGGGATCTTTACCAATGGGACGAACCGGTAACGGTGGAGAACTGGCGCAGGATAGACGACCAGGTGCGGGAACGCTCGAATGATCGCGTATGGCAGAGGAGCATCCTGGACAACCTGAACATCCGACGCACCGGGACCGAGATTATGCGGCGCGGCGAGGGAGAAGACGACGATCGCCTACAATATTCGCTGGAATGGGGATTCTTTACTCGATGTCAGTGGGGTGAATACGACACCGCGCTCTACGAACTGGAACGATGCTGGGGACGGCTCCCTGAATCTCCAATGCCGATCGGTGCGGGGAAACGCCCAGTGCCGGATCGAACGATTGAATCGCTCGAAGACGTGCATGCCGCTCTGGAGCACTATCTCGAACATATTCCCTACAGCGACATCCTGGCTACCGCGACTCACTTCTCCACGGACATTGATTACCTGGACGTCACCGAAAACGAAATGTCCGACGCACTGCGACGACGAAACGTGGCCGGTCTCGCCGAACGCAATATGTATTCCTCCTACATCAACGAAATTTTTCTCTCCGGCCTGGAGCGACGCGCCGACGACATCGTATTTCAGTTCAGCCTGGGCGCTGAGCCGCTTCCCCATGAAACGGGCAGCAGGGTATCGCAGAATACGATTAGGCAGGTTGCGGAGATGATCGGCCGTCATCCTCGATTGCGATTCCAGTGCTTCCTGGCAAGCCGGCACGCGAACCAGTCCCTATGCACGATGTGCCGCGAGCTACCGAATCTCTCTGTGATAGGATATTGGTGGCACAATTTTTTTCCATCCATCATCGAACCGGTCATGTCCGAACGCCTGGACATGTTGCCGGTGAACAAGCAGATCGGATTCTTTTCGGACGCTTACTGCCTGGAGTGGGTGTACGCGAAAATGATCATTGTAAGAAAGTGCATGGCGAACGTTCTCGCCGGCAAGATCGATGCGGGTCAATACACGAAGCACGATGCGCTGGAGATCGCCGGGCAAATTCTGTACCATACTCCTGAGTCTCTCCTGGGATTTGAACCGTACCAGTGAACCGGTACCGGAGTGAAGCGCCTGTAAAACAACAGGCGTAGTTAAGAGTTTCAGCGGTTTATCGACTCGAACACGCGGCGACGGTGGCGCCGGCCGCGGGAAGCCCTAGCTCGCGTTCGGGGACAAAAACCATCTCTTTCGCCTCTGGTGATTGTCCGAATGGGGACCAGAACTGAATCGCCGCATACCCGGTCGGATCGTCCGGGTCGGAGCGCAGCGCCAGTTCAAATGTGCCGTAGCCACTGGTTGCCACAATACCGTACAGTTTTCAGGTGAATTTAATGAAAAATCAAGCACCGCACGGCCACGGAATGTGACAATCTCAAAAATCGCTTTCGGCTCCATCACTTTGGTAATCGTCGCCAGGGAAGCCAACTCATCGATTAGGGTTGAAATACCTTTTCCGACAGTGTGTTCAATCGAGATCCTCGAGCCGATCGGTGGCCACCAGAGGCTTTCGGTATCCCGGTCCCACAGCAGGAATGCGTCCATACCACCCCACACTTTCCGGTCCGCATAGGTGTAGCCGCTTACCGAAAACGTGAATGTGTGTCCGTCCAGATTGCGGTCATAGACCGCGCCAAGGTCGGCGAGAATGCAATAGGCCGCCAACCACGTCATTCACGACCTCATGCCGCTGCAGCAAGATCAAAGGATACACACACCCTGGCTTGATCCCCCACCCGCACCACCAGCATCCGGTCCGATCCATCAAACCACGGATCCGCCGCTTGTGCGGACACGAACGTCGGCTCGATCAAAGCGGGAAAGCTTTCGCGCCCGAGCCCATAATGAAGTTGATCTTGATTCAGCCGAAACTCGGTGACATCAAAATGGTCATCGGGGAATTTTCCCGCCCAGAGATATCGTCGCCCGTCCCCTGTCTCGATCAGGTTCGACGGCGAACTCACCGCCGTCCGGGAAAACCGCCGGCACCGTGCCTCCGATTCAAGTCCTCTGGTCGAACGAGTCCCAAATAAGAGGGTTCCAGATGAACAATGATCGCGTGCAACGCCAGCAAGCCAGTCAGGATTCCCCAGAGCGGGCGTCCCAGTCCTGCTTTCTCTGATTTCCCTCTGACATCCCGAATAGGTCGTGTGTCCCGGGTTTTAGCTTACGCCGGGAGCAAGGGTTTCCCGGTTACGAGTCCCATCGACTGGGATTGATTCCCGGCGCCTCATTCGCTAGATCCGGAGGGCGGTTGGGGACGTCAAAATCGATCGATCGAATGTTGGGACTCCGAAATAGTTCTCGGACTGCCGCCGGCAGCATCTTCAATCGTTCCGGGTCGTGCTCTTCCACCTCGGCCAACGGGCCCGCCCACGCCGGCCGGTAGGCAACCGCCAGCATGCGCCGGTCCCGGTTGCTGTAGTTCGGAAAATTTCCGTGAAAGACCTTTTGATTGATCAGGACCGCGGAACCGGCCTTGCAGGTAACCATCAATTCTTCGGGATGCCGCAGGTACCGGTGATACGGATTGCCGTCCGCATGCAGGGAAAGATGCGAGCGAGGGACGACCTTGAAAGGCGCACATTCGGGCGTCAAATCGTCGAGGTAATACAAGGCCCTTACCAGGCAGGGACTGCTCGACCCCAAACCAAAAATCTTCGACCCATACGGCTGGGCATCGGTGTGCACCGCAATTCCCGGATGCCCCGGCCGTGACAAACTGTATCGAAAAGTGCAGAATACGACATCATCACCGAAAAGTGCTTCGAGGAATTTCATCATCTCGGGCAAGGCAATCACGGAGATCGCGCCGGGGGAGTCGGTCCACTCCACATGGCTGGCTCCGCGCTGGTGTTCACTGTAGTCAACCGCGGTTGTCGGGAGCCGATCCAACTCTTTATGGATCTTCTCAATCTGGCCCGCCGGCAGCAGGTCCGGCAATACGACATACCCTTCCAGTTCCAAGTACCGAATTCGATCTGCGGGGGTCAAGGCTGCCCAATCCACATCGGGAAGGTGGGCCGATTCGAGATCGTTTCGATCATTTGTTGGTTGAGTGTGCATGGCGCCGTCTCCGCAATTCACTCGGTCATAGAACTTGAATTCGCGTCAATTGACTAGATATTATTGAGCAGAAATCGCCCATTGCGGAAAAGAGTGAAATTCGCACCGTGGTACCCAAATTGCTCCATCTTTCTCCGAAGCAAACCGTACGTACCAGGAGTAAATACCGCACCATGCAAATTGCCGGATCATCCGTACAGAACATCTATCCTGTCCTGTTCAATCACTATCTGGAACCAAGCCTGCTTGCCGACTCCCTCACCGGGGAAATCCTGGAAGCCAACCAGGCCGCAGTTCGGTTTCTACGACGCCCCCCCACTCAACTGATCGGGCAGCCGCTCACCATTCTGCTTCCAACCGGTCAGGAGAACGCCCTGGACGGGTTTCTTGAATCGATTCGCATCGACGGACGTACCCAGAACGCAGTCGAACTTCAATTGGGATCCGGCGAAACGGCATCCTCGCAAATAATTGCCCAATCAATCGATATGGGCGGGAGTGCCACTCTCCTTGTAACGCTAAAAGGTGATCAACGCGGAAGCCTGAGCGACACCACCGATACCAAGGTCAATCAATTGCAACACCATATTCAGTCGATTCAGGAGCTGTGCTCCGGACTCAACAACCCGATTCAGGAACTGCTCAGCACGGTCGAATTGCAGGGAAACTTGAGGCTGAAACGGGTCGCGGAAACGTCGTCTTCCATCCTTAGAAAACTCCGGCACCTGGAGAATCCGCCCGGCCAGCCTCGGTCAGCTACTCAGGCAGCGCGCGTGCCGCGAAAAACGTACGGAAAACCGTGCACGCAAAACGCCGTACTCATCGTCGATGACGACACCAATGTAAGAAACCTTTTTAACAACATTCTTCGCATCGGGATCCCTAACATCGAGCTGGAGATGGCCAACGACGGTCAGATCGCGGTGGAAGCGTTCAAAGAACACCACCACGAGCTCGTGCTCCTCGATCTCAACATGCCACGCATGGGCGGCGAGGCGGCCTACGTGCAAATCGAAGCCGTCTGCAGAGAAAAGTTCTGGGAAATTCCAACTGTGATCATCTGCACCGGCTTCGACGGAAAGAACGCGATCCCGCGAATGCTTGAGAAAGACGACAGACACACCTGTCTGTTCAAGCCTGTCCTTAAGGAAGAGCTGATAGACGAAGTGAATCGTTGCCTCGCTCGGCCGGAAGACAGCTAATATTCGCGAATTTGAAAATCTCCAGCCCTTTCGACCCCTGTTGTTTCTCTTCCCGGGCTGTCGGTCACAAAGGGTCATTTTGCTACGCGATCGCGTAGCAAAATGACTCTTTTCCGGTGCTGCTTGACCTCACCATCCTGCTGCGGCACTCTGCGCCTACTCGCCCGCGAATGGATTTTTCAGGCAGCGAAGGGAAGAGAAATGAGCGACTTCGAAAACGGCTTTTCGGCGAACGATATCCCTTTTTCAGACAATCACGAGGGGTATCTGTCTGACAAAAGGTTTCCCGACGGCGCCTCCTACCGTATCGAGATTCCAAGCGTCGAGGGTCCGAATCCCCTCAAGGCAGTACTGCGGGAGGCGGAACAACGCGGGGTGCCGGTTCACCGCATCAGCCAGGGTAGCGGGATCATGCTGCAAACGCGCGACGAAATAAAAGAGATGTGCCGAATCGGTGCCGACAACGGCATCGAGGTAAACTTGTTCGTGGGCCCGCGCGCCAGTTACGACACCGGGGGATTCTACAAGGCGCCGGCGGGCCAGTTCATCGGCTGGCAGGTGCGGGGCGCCGATCAGCTCCGATTTGCCATGGCCGACGTTCGCCATGCATGCGATCTCGGGCTTCGGAGCATATTGATCGCCGATGTAGGGCAGATCCATCTCACTCGGAAATTTATCGAACAAGGTCTGTTGCCGAAAAACCTCGTCATCAAATCTTCCGCAACCCTGTCTCCAGGAAACCCTGCTACGGTGGCGGTTTTGGACCGGATGGGCGCCGACACGATTAACGTCGCCGGAGATCTGAGCGTAGCACAAATGGGGTCGCTTCGGGCAGTCACCGACAAACCGATCGACATCTATATCGAGGGCCCCGACGGTCTCGGCGGATTCGTACGCTACTACGAAGCCGCGGAAATCGCCCGGCAGTGCGCACCGGTCTACCTGAAACTCGGATTACGAAATGCAGCGGATGTATATCCGAGCGGCATGCATCTCGATCAGGCCGCCTCCGTGCAATGCTCGGAAAAAGTTCGGCGGGCGCAGATTCTCTGTGAACATCTGGAGCGCCTCGCGCCGGAGCTGACTACTTCGGAACGGGGCGCCGAAGGGCTGGGCATCCCTGAGCCGTAGGGTGGCGGACGAACCGGCCGCCCGGGTGCGCAATGCAGTTTGACTCTCCCCTTTTCTTTCTCTTTCTCCTCATCGTGTACGGAGTCTACCTGGCGCTTCCGTTTGCGAAATAAAACCGTTTCCTGCTTGCCGCGAGCTACGCATTCTACGCGTCGTGGGACTGGCGATTCCTCGCTCTCCTCTGGATTTCAACCGCGGTGGACTACCTCTGCGGATTAGGAATTCACTCGTTGGAGTCGCCGCGGCGCCGCAGGGGCTGCTCCTTGTCAGCATATTGGTAAATCTCGGCATCCTAAGCTGCTTCAAGTATTTCGATTTTTTTGCGTTCGGACTGAACGATCTACTGGGTCGCCTCGGGATTACCCTCGATCCACTCTCCCTTCAACTGATTCTACCGATTGGCATCTCGTTCTACACATTTCAAAGTGTGGGGTACACGGTCGACGTGTACCGCCGCGAACTGAAGCCATGCAAAAATCCCTGGGACTTAGCCCTGTTTGTCGCGTTCTTCCCCCAACTCGTCGCCGGCCCGATCGATCGGGCTGCATGCCTTTGCATATTTGACGATTCTACGCGGCTACAGGGCTGTGGCTGAAATGAACTCTGCATGGTTGCTGGGGGGGTACGCAGTAAGCCTCTGCATGTTTTTGATCGCCCTGGTGCGAGTCAGAAAATCGTTCGACCGTGTATCCCTGATTGAAAACAGTTCGCTGGAGATCGGATCGATTCTCCTGGTCGTGCTGTCGTACTACGTGCAGATCGGCTTTCTGGAAGTTGTTTGCTACCACTTTGTGTTCTGGTGCTTTCTCCCCTTGCCGAAGCTGGGGCAAAAGGGAAATGGTCCGGTTTTTCAGTATTTACTGATGACGGCGGGCGCCACCGGCGTGTTCCTCCTATTATCTCCATTGGGATTCCGCACGTACGAGATCATCGACTCGGTGTTTTTCAACCAGTTCCTGCTGTGGTCTTACATCCACGTAGTTTCATCCTTCGCCCTGTCGAGAAGCCATCCGCAATGGATCGCACGGTGGTTCTGGAAACCAAGGGCAGCGGCATAGCGATCTATATCCTGCCCCAGCCACGCACGTAGGCATCATGGACGTCGTCCACTGTCAAATCGCGCAGGTCCGGTTCCGCGATGATGATGTCGAACCGACGGCTGCGCGGACGCCAGGTGTCCGGGTCTGTCGGGCCCCACAAAACGATGCCCCGGCAACCGACCGCGGCGGCGAGGTGTGATATTCCGGAGTCGTGGCCAATGTAAAACGCACAGCGCGCAAGGTGCATCGCGACCTCCTTCAATGGCTGCTCGAAGTACACCGTCACCCTCTCCGCCGGCAGCGCGCTGGACAACCGGTCGATACGCTCCCCGTCCGCCTCCCCTCCAAAGATTGCAAGGCCGAGACTCCGGTTCGCCCGGAGCAGGCGGCCGAGCAATTCCCCCCACGCCTCTATCGGCCAGTTCTTTCGTTCACTGCCGCTGCCGGGATGAACAGCGAGCAGGGGCGAATCGCAACCTGGGTTCGTATCCGGCGCATCCACCGAAAGCCGAGGTTCATGCTCCGTCACCTCAAATCCAAGGACCGCCAAGGGATCGAGCAGTTGGTCCGATGCGTGTCGCTTCACACCATCCACCGGGCGATAACAACCGGAAACATACCGCGCACCGGATACGGACTCTACGTTCTTCGAAAATGTGGCGTGCGGATCGAAAAGATAAGAAACGATCAGGTCGAATTGTTTGAAGTATCTCGACCACACATCGGGCAGTTCCGCCCCGGCAACAAAAAACGCCTCCAGTCCCCGAGATTCTATGGAAGCTGCGCGCAGGGCGAGGCCGGAGCTGACTGCGAGGGAAGCGATCCGGGGATAGCCCAACACCTCGACATTCGCTCGCGGGGCCGCTTGTCGGAGGGTTTGAAACACCGGCAAGGTCAAAATAAAATCGCCAATCGCGCCCCCGCGAATCACCAGGGCGTTCTCAAAACGGGTGCATTCGGTAGTCACGATACAGACCCCCACCCTATTCCAACCCTGTTGGCAACACGATGGAATTGTGACGGCGTGGCACCGGGGTCCCGTGTAGCGGAGCCCCAAGCACGAAGCCATCGCCGAGGCATGGGCTTCCAGCCCGTGTCGGAGCAACAGAAAAAAAGAAGATCACGCCGGGAGCTGGCGCGCTTCGTGGACAATTCTTTCTCTCCACTTGCTCAGGGCACGGGCAGGATGCCCGTGCCCCGCTGCTCGGGTTCCGGTTGGGCTCCGCTACACGGGTCGGATACCCGTGCTACATGCCGGACAGAAACTGCTGCAATTCATGCCTGAACGCGGCTTTGTGCTCCTCTTCGCTTTCAGATTTCGAGGGGATAACCGCCAGAGTTGCATGAGGAAGATGTTCGGCCCATTGCTTCGCAAAACCCAGCGGATGCATCGGGTCCTCTGCATTTCCCACAACCAAAACCGGAACGGAAATTCGTTTCGCCTCTTCCCAGGATTGAACCGGACAATCCGCCGGAATTCGCCTCAACCGGGCGCGACGCTCCATTGCGAAAGGCTTGTCGAACTGCTGCAGGATAGATTC
>Ga0310121_10001882_pt1 | contig 20657 bp, 18 predicted proteins | sample CB27_Tmax_986_MG_FD_203504 | JGI IMG/M metagenome (GOLD analysis project Ga0310121, IMG submission 203504) | Marine microbial communities from Western Arctic Ocean, Canada - CB27_Tmax_986 | ecosystem: Environmental > Aquatic > Marine > Oceanic | place: Canada: Western Arctic Ocean | collected...
ATGCGCCCACAACGAGTATTTGTAGCGTGCTTACCAACGCGTCTGGAGTCGTTGACGTTTCCGATGGCACTGCCATCTCAGAGACTGATTCCGACTAAGCAGTTCTGTACATGATCCAGCCAAAAACTGGAGAGTGTCACCTGGGGAGATGTGGGGGCGTTCGCGCCCCCACTCTTTTCACGAGGTAGGAAATGGCTACCGATATTTCTTTATGTTCAAACGCCTTGCTACTGATAGGGCATGGCACGATATCCAGCTTTACCGAGGGCGGTGCCGGGGCAACCGTAGCGGCGAATCTCTACACCAGCAGTTATGAATCCTGTTTAACGATGCACCGCTGGCGCTTTGCCAGTGCGAAGTCGCAATTAGCACGACTGACGGCAACGCCGTTAAATGAATGGACGTATGCGTATTCACTGCCGTCCGGTTATCTCCTAGGCATTAAGGTATACCCCGATGTTGAGTATGAGATATACGAGGACAAGTTATATGCACACGCGAATACCGTCGCACTTGATTACATCTTTAAGCCCGACGAATCCCGGCTGCCCGCGTACTTTGTCAAGATGATGGAGTACAACCTGGCGTCCCAGTTTTCTGTACCAGTGACCAGCAACAAGTCAACCGGTGAACTTTATGCGGCAATGTACGAGGCGCAATTAAGACGGTCAAAATTTCTCGATTCACAATCGCGCCCAACGAGCAGTATTATTGATTCTCCATTTACCGAGGTTAGGCAGTAGTGCCTCGGGTTCTAAACTTTCAGACGAATTTTGTTTCGGGGGTGTTAGACCCAAGGCTGGCTGCGCGTACTGATATCAAACAGTATTACCAGGGCTGTGCAGAAGGCACTAACGTCCTGTCATTGCCGCAAGGCGGATTAAAGCGTCGCCCAGGCATGGCGTATCAGGCAACCCTGCCAGGTAAGTCGCGCATCTGTATGTTTGCGTTTAACGTCGAGCAAACGTATTTGATTTCATTCTCGAACAACAACATCGCAATCTATAAAGACGGCGTTAAACAAGCGGACGTTACCTCGACCTACACCGAAGCACAGATATTCGATATTAACTGGACGCAATCAGCCGATACGATGATTATCGTGCATGAGGATCATGCGCCCGCTAAGTTGGTGCGTGGTGCTTCACACACCTCCTGGACGTTATCGGCCATCACGCTAACAAACATTCCGACGTTTGATTACGGGTCGGGTGCCGAGGCTGTGTGGAGTGCAACGAAAGGTTATCCTAAAACTGCCACATTCTTTGAGCAGCGGTTATGGTTTGGTGGATCGAAGAATCGACCCCAAACAATGTGGGCATCGGTGATTGGTGATTTCTTTAATTTCAATGTAGGCACAGGTGCCGACGATGATGCGATTGATATTACGCTCGACACTGACCAGGTAAACGCAATCAAAGCGGTATACGCCGGTCGTCATCTAACGGTATTCACTTCTGGTGCAGAGTTTTATATATCTGATTCACCGATCACCCCTGCGAAATCCGCTGTTAAACGACAAACGCAATACGGGTCGGGCAGTGTGCGCCCTATGAATATCGACGGCGCGATTCTATTTATTGAGCGATCTGGTAAGGCAGCGCGTGAGTTTCTGTGGACATACGAAGAAGAAGCATACACGGCTAATTCGTCGTCATTGATGGCGTCACATTTAATCAGCAGCCCGGTCGATATGGACGCCAGACGGGGCACTTCAACGGATGATGCTAACTATGTTTACCTCGTCAATAGCGATGGCACGATGGCGGTTTTTAACACTCTACGACATCAGGAAGTGGGAGGATGGACAAAGTGGAGCACCACGGGAACCATCGAGTCGGTCGCGGTTATTGTCGACGATGTTTACTTTTCCGTCTTACGCACCATTAACTCGGTTGCTGTCCGCTTTCTCGAGAAGGCGAACGAAAGCACATATACCGACGCCAACAAACTGCAAACCCTTGGTTCGCCAGGCACAGCAGTCTCGGGGCTTGCCCATCTCAACGGGGAATCCTGTCGAGTAAGAGCGGATGACGCGCTCATGGATGACGCAACGCCATCAGGCGGAGCGATTACCCTGGCGCGTAATGGAACAACGGTAGAGGTGGGGCTCGATTACGACATCATAGTTAAGACGATGCCGCTTAATTCGGATTTTCAAAACGGGCCGATACTGACCAGATATAAGCGTTTGGTGCGCGTAGTGACTGATCTTTATCAATCGCTTGGTGTGTATGTGAATGACATATACCTGGCCGATAGGGGTTTTGGCGAGGATGTTCTTGATGACACACCGCCAGGCTTTACCGGGATAAAGGAAACACATCTGCTGGGTTGGGATCGCCTGGCGCAAATCACTATCACTCAACAAGACCCGCAGCCGTTTACCTTGTTAGCGATAGCGATTGAGGTGGAGGCTTAATTATGGGTGCTGCTGCTGGCCCGATGATGCAGTTGGGAATGGGTGTGGTATCGGCTGGGGTGTCTGCATCCTCTGGCAGTAAGGCCAAGGCCGGACTGTATGAACACGCGAGCCTGATCGAAGAATTCGGCGAAGTAGATGCAACGAATGTCGAAGAGTTTGGTGCGTTACAGGTTGCCTATCAGAAGTCCCAGGCGGGTTATAAACACGACTTCGCGATAAAGAGCTCCAGGCTCGAAGATAAAAAGGTCGATCTATTCGAGCAGGGTGTTAAAAAAGATATTCGCGATGAGAAACGCGCAGCGCGTGATCGAATGATGATGCGAACTAAAAGCATTCTCGACACACTCAGCACGCAAACGGCAGCTCGAAGTGCCCAGGGTATTGTGGCATTCGAAGGTAGCGCCTTACACATGCAGCGCGTTGATTTTCTCGAGTACGAGGCGGATAAAGCGATTGATCGAGGGGATACTGCCGAACGTATCGTCGATCTCAAATTCTTTGGCGGTGAACGCGCGAAGCTGATGCGTGAACGTAATTCGCTATTGCGTGATATTGCTGGGGTTGAACTCGGCAGCGCGATGGCGTCGGCTGGCCTCACTGAAGATGCGTACGAAATGCAAGCCGGGAGTATGCGTCGATCTTATGCGCTCGAGGCGGGCTCTTACCGTATACAAGGACAATCCGCGCAGCGTCAGGGCTACATGAGCGGAATGAATTCATTGTTTAGTGGCATCAATCGTTATCAATCACTAGGCGGGACATTTGGGAATGGCTAATGGTTGAACGTTACAAAAGCGACGCGCAATATAAGCCGGGGATGAATCCGTACCGTTACGCGGAAGGGATCACTACGCCCGCTGCACCCCAGTTAACGCCGCCACCGCCAGCACCTAATCTGCGACGACCGCGCACAACGCCAGGGCTTGCCAAGGCACAGGCAGCAAAGCAGGAAGGCTCGCAATTAACGCAGATGCTCGGTCAATGGTCGGATACGTTGTACGAGCAAGCGGCAGAAAAAATTGCAATCGAGGCCGAGGCTGAAGGGATCGAGGCGGGCAACCATACCGACGCAGATGGGAACCTGATACCGCCAGAGCTTGATACGAACAATATCAACGTTCGCTCTAAAGCCTATTACAACGGGCAAGTGCTGGCCTATAGGAGCGCAACACAAACCGACGTTATCACAACGATGGCGCGCCTGGAGCTCGAATCTCCAGAGGACGAGGATACTTATAGCCGTAACGTTGAGGCATATCGTTCGGGCATGACCGACGGATTAACCGGCAAGCTCAAGCTGTGGGCTAATAACGAAATCAATACGCGGGCCGCACACGGATTGGTAAAGATTCGAGAGCGGGCGTTACAGAGTTCACGCGAACAACAAAAGTCAGCGATTGTTGAAAATGCGAGAGTGTTAACCGAGGAGATAAACATAGACTCGTTTAATGGGGAAATGGAAGAGCAGTTTATCAAGCTCTCGCAACTCGAGAATATGTTGGATGAGGCGGTGTACAACCGATTACTAGATCAAGATGATGTTGATAAGGTGCTGTCCGAGTTAGAGGACGACATGCTGGTTAATACATTAAAAGGCACGGTCGTTAGAACAATCACGAATGAGGGGCTACCGGCAGCAGAGGCGGCATTGCGGCGGTTTGAGGAAATGCCACCGGATCAGATTGGTATAGGCGTCCCTGTTGATAGAGATGGCAATTTCGACCCCGATGGAGAAGAAACCGGCGTTATGCACTTAACGCCCGCATTGCGTGAGCGATTGATTCGAGAAGCAAAAACCGAACTTAGCTCGGCACGCACACGGTTTAGTAAGGAGAAAGCACTCGCCAATGCAGAGCGGTCAGCGGTTAATGCACTGATTGCTAAAGAGTTAAGCAATATAGAAAACACAATTAAAAACGGAGAAGAACCGGTCAAGGCGAATATGGCCGCACTCGATAAAGCGACTCAAGAGAACCCCAAACACCGCTCCCGTTTTACGAAGTGGAAAGAGATTCTCCAGAGGGTGCAGTATTGGAAGTCGCAGCCACTATTGAAGGTCGAGCAAAAGATTGCGTTGGCTAGAGCGCAAGATGAAGTAAGTGATATCTCAATGCGAACGCTCTTGATAATCGAGAAGATGTACAAGTCGCGCCAGGCGGAGACAACGGGAGATAATCGCGCCGCCGTTGAACGTGTGGTTAACGAGATGAAGACGGCGGTGGCGTTGACGAGCCCCGGCAATACAGAGTTGAGGGTAGACCTCGAAAAACTTGACGAGTTAGTTGGGGCAGTAAAAGGCACCTCGTTATATGAAAAGTTAGAAGACGAAAAGTATTATTACAAAACACTGAGCAAGATACTCGGCCTTTCAAAAGAGCAACGAGTAGCCATGATGGATCAGTGGGAAAAATCGAAAAAGTCAGACCCATACCGTGCAGAACTTTTCGCTCGCCTGGAGCCGCTACACAATGCACTGATAGCGGATAAGGAAACAGAGATAGCAGAGCAAGTTGGTCACATGAGAACTGCCCTGCTGTCGGATAAGAAAATCGACAAGAATGAATTACAGGCGCTTAAAGACGCTGCAAGACACACCAAATACGAAAAACCTCTCGCATTAGCACTTCAAAAATACGATGCACTCAACAGTTTTCAAATGATGCCAGTTGTCACCGATGATGGCAGTCCGAATCAAAATGATTGGTTACTTGAACAAAGGGGTAAAACGTTTGGTGCGAGAGAGGCTGAAGTAATCGACCATCTTGCCGCCTTTCACGATAAAGCACTAACCCGCATCAAAGCGGGCAAGGGTTTGGACGTTGCGATAGATATGGGCATATTAGATGAGCGTGATTTGCCCGCGCTGAACAGTGCGATTGTAGGGAGCCGAGAGAACTTTAGCGCATTCCTCTCGCTGCGCGCGGATGCGGCGGCGAAAGCACAGGCGGGATTTGGGCCGCAAACAGTGGTAGGGCTAGAGGCGGATTTCGATCCAGAAGCAGAAACACGCATACCAGGGCGTAGGGGTGTTGGTTTTAATGTGCCCGCGTTAAGGCCCGCCGAGGTGGATTTATTAGTGGAGCAGATGACGGCCGCGAGCCCGGATGCCCAGGTGCAGATACTTGAGACACTGGTTGAGAATCTCGATACACAGGGAGCGATGCTGATTTTTGGGCAGTTCGATAAGAAGGGCGCGACCGTGTTGGCGATGGCGGGTTCGTTAATGACCGATGATGCTCCAGGTGTTGCGCGCGAAGTCGTGATAGGACGCACCATGGTGAATGCACCATTCATGCCGGAAAACAAAAAACTGCGCTTGGAGATCATGCAAAAGTTAATGGGCGCAATGCCGGTCAGTACTAACTTAGAGTACGCACAGTTAGATGCACTGACGGATACTATTGTCGCGAACATAGCATATAAGGCTGCTGTAAACATGAGCTCTACCGATTCATCGTATGATCCCACATCATTCAAGGACAATTATGAAACGACTTTAGATGCTGCGGTAGACGATGTCACGGGCGGAATCATTACGGTTCTTTGGGATGAATCGAGCGGGTGGGGTGATGCAGAATACAGGTTATTCGCGCCTCGACGCGGGTGGGATAGCGATGATTTTGTTCAAGCACGGCGAGCGATCACACCAGAGCATATTGTGGCGATGGGCGACCTCCACCCACATCACGACAAGGCGGCAGTATTAGCAGGGATTAGAGGCAGCATTGGGCTTGCAACTAACCAGGGTTCGGTTTATAAATTTGAGCCCGTCGGTGGATTGGGTGAACGCGGTAAGGGTTATTACTTAAAGCAGTCCGGTGCTGATGAGAAATATGTCGCTGGGAAAGACGGGAAGGCATTCGTGTTTCGATTCCCAGAGGGCAAGTATTGGCCGGATCGAACGCCGTCTGTTAAGAGCTTTTTCGGATTCAAAGATACTAAACCGTCTGCTACTGACCCCGGTGCTGGCATGGAGGAAGCGCTACCCGATGCGAAGCGTGATGAGTTAGCTCACGCGGCTGTCACTTCAATAATTGATGGCAAGGCTACGCTAGACATTATAGATGGGTTGCCTCAAAAAACTGCTGACGAGGTTGTTCGTCTTTTGGAGGAAAATTTAGAAGTAGCGGGAGAACACTTCAAACCATCAGGGGACGACGATAAAGGATCGACCCCATACCTTGACGAACTTGAAGATCGTTTGCGCGGAAAGAAGCTCGCCGAAGGCAAACCAATACTTGTGAAGAAGAAAAGGTAATGGTCGGTTTTTATGAGGAAGTGACAGACTATCGCCGACGGTTGGTGAATCGTAACGTTGTCAGCAGTCCAGAAGAAGCACAAGAAAGAGTCACGGGCGGTGATGTGTTCTCGGCGGTGCGTAAATCGTTCGCTACGGAAGACACGACAGGGGGTGTGCATCGGTTTACAGAGAAAGCAATTTACGACCAGATGGAGGCGATTGGAGAGGTCGATCCAGAGTTTAAGTATTACAACATCCCGTCATCTGGATCGATTCGGTCGAGTCAACTCGCCCATGCAACTGCTGGCATCCAAAACATAAATAAAGATAGTCCAAACGCGACTTGGTACAAATCTCAAAGCGAACGCATTAAGCAGCTAAACAAAGAACACGGCACGAACTTTCTAACCTGGGAAGAGCTCGAGCCAAAAACCATTGCGGATATCAATTCGATGTTCAAGCGTGCCGAGCACGCAAAAGCCACAGCGTCGCCGCATGATGCGTTTTGGGGTGGGCTGGGTGGTGTGGCGGTGGGCGCACTGCAAGACCCCATAATAGCCGGTTCGATGTTTCTTTCCTGGCCGTTAACCGCAGCAAAGGCCGCGCATTTAGGTACTGCGGGCAAAATCTTTCACGGAATGAAAACCGATGCAGCTATTTTCGGTGGCATCGAGGCTGCGATTATTCAACCTCATGTGTACTTTCAAAAGGATGCACTAGGCAGGGATTACACAATAGGGCACGCTGCGATGGTCACGTTAATGGTGAGTGGCGGTGCGGCTGGGTTTCGCGGCATTCTCGAGGGTGCTGGCATGAGTGCCAAGGCGTTATATCGAACGTTACGCGACACACACACTAAAGAAGAAGCGGCGGCGGTGATTCGTGATACCGGTAATCAATTAAATGCCGCTGGAGAAACTAAAACCGCAGAGGTAATGTGGCAATGGGCGGATGCGGTAGGGGAAACCCCGCGCGGTTGGGAAATAGGCCCAGACGGAACGATAACGATAACTGTGCGTCCTAGCGATGAGCTGCTACACGTTAGGAATCTCGATATTGCCTGGGATAATCTCGAGAGGGGTTTCGTTGAGCCATTCGAGGCGCCGACGGTTGCAATGCCGGTCAAGCCAGAGCATCAACCGATACACCTGGGGGATGCCCCCGAGCCGGTGCGGGTCGATCCGAGAGAGATAAAGGTAGATGCGAAAACATTTCAATTCAAGGAAGGCGGCGATGCGGCGGGAGTTACTGCCAGGCTAAAGGGCGTTAGTGAATGGGATGAAGTGTCTGCTGGAGTGATTATTGTTTTCGAGAATAAGGCGGGTGAGCGGTTTGTGGTTGATGGACACCAGCGCGTCGGCCTGGCTAATCGATTGATTGAAGAAGGTGCAGACCCGGACACCATTAGAATCGGCGCGCGAATCTATCGAGAGGTTGATGGGTACACCCAGCGCGAGGTGCGAATCCGCGCAGCCATTACGAACATTCAGCAGGACACCGGCAGCATTCTCGACGTTGCCAAGGTGATGCGTGAAATGGGCGACCGGTACAACTCTGTGTTGCCACCCAACTCAGCCCTGGTGCGCGACGGTCGCAACATGGCGCGCCTTGACGATGATGCGTTTCAGTATGCAGCCAACGCACTCAAGCCAAAAGAGCATCGCCTGGCGGCAGTCGTCGGCGAGTTAATCCCGCAAGGGCCGGGACAGATAGCAGCCCTGCAAGCATTGGTAAGAAGTAAGCCCGCTAATCGCCTCCAGGCGCGAATGATTACAGAACAGATAAAGGTAGCGGGGTTTCAGCGCGTCGAAACACAAGACCTATTCGGCGGCATGACGTTATCAGAAACATTGTTTAAGGAGCGCGCCCAGGTGCTCGAGAACTCGTTGCGTCTGCTTAAACAGAATCGATCATTACTTAGAACGGTACTCGACCGTGATGCGGAGTTAACCGGCCTCGGTAATCGAATGAACCGTGAAGCCAACCTAGAGAGGTTCGGAGAAGATGACACAGCAATCGAAGCCCTATCCAGACTCGCCAACACGAAAGGCCCAATCTCGGAAGCGCTCAACAAAGCGGCCCAAAGGATCAAAAACGGCGAAAACGTCGGACTTGTCACTCGGGCTTTTCTCGAGGGAAACGAATTTCGACTCGCTAGACGGGGAGGAGTTGTTAGCGATAGCGGAGGGGCTGCGGTTAGCCCTGGCGGACGCCCGCTCGAAACAACCCCAACCGCCGGTGATCGACCACCACTAAAGGATCAAGCGTTATACGACGACATCCGCGCGAAACTCGTGGAGGAGCGTCGGCAGCCAACTGATGCGGACTTGCCGCCAGAATTAGTTCCTGAAGTGGGGCGCCCGATTGCCTTGCAAACATTGCCCATTGCGGAGCAGAAATTAGTAGAAGCGGCGTTTAGGTCGTCACAGTACAAGGTTAAGACCATTCGCGGGTTGGTCGGTACTGACGACAAGATAGCAATAGCAAATCAGAACACGCTCGAGGGCGTCGCTGACGATATTGCTGCCGAGTTGGGTGTTGAGCACGTTCCACCACCGGCGCAAGAGGGAACAGGGTGGCGCCATAAAGAGCGCGACAGCATTGAGCGTAAGGTTAAGGATAAATTCGACGGTGACTATTGGCAGGTAACCGACACGACGCGAACGTCGTTTGTGGTCGACACACCAGAACAAGCGGTGGCCATTATTGACGCATTAGGTAAGCGCCTGGCGCTAATCGACGAAGGGTGGAATGTGCAGCCAGCACAAGGCTATTTAGACAACAAAATTCTAATTCGTCATTCAGACGGGCGAATCGCAGAGGTGCAAATTATTGGTCGTGAATTCTGGACGGCCAAATTCAAAGAAGGCGGCCACGATCTCTATTATCTGTGGAGAGAAACCTACGAGGTTGGCCCTGACGGTATAACAATAATCAAGAATAAGGCCGAGTACGACCGATTACAGAATGAAATGGCGGCGCTTTATGCCGCTGCAAACCAGCGATCAAATGCAGCGTTCCAATCACTCTCGGAAAGGCTGCGTCCTTCGTCGAGTACGACGGGCCAGGGAACCGCTCGCCAACGCTTACCTGGTGATGAGCTAGACCAGGCAGACATTGCATTATCGCCTGGCTCGCGAGTTACTACGACGGGCATACCGTCCCAATCGAAAAGACCGACGATGTTATCCGAAGGTGGTGAATCTGGTGGCCCTGTCATGGGGGACATTATACCCCAAAGACAGGCCGAGGGGTGGGGGATTGGGGGTTGGGATGATCTCACAGTATCCCAACAATCTGATGAGATGTACCGCATGGAGTGGACTAAATTCGAGCGGGAATATAATGATAACGTTAAACAGTTATTAGAGGACGACCCCGAATTCACAGCATATACAGAATCGGAAGCGCTAGAGCTGCGTGAAACACTTAGAGAAAACCCCGACCTGGAAATACCCGCATCACGCGTTGATGAAAACGGCGAAATCATTACCGAAATCAGAACAGCACGCGAAGTTTTTGAGGAGCTGGCAGAAGAAGATGCACACACACTCGATCTATTTACTTGTATTAGAAGATGAAATTTAACGATTGCCTAGAGGAATCTGTAGCCGCTGGTCGAATCACCAGGGCAGAGGCGCAGCATGTCGCTGGTCAAATTGACGCGCTACAAAACTCGCTAACACTCCGGGGTGAAGTATCACCAGAAGTAGCAAGAACACAGGCAGAGCAAGCGGTATTGCTTGCCAGGCAGAAACACACCGCGCTTAAACGTCGGCAAGCGGGACTGCAAGCCATTAGAACGCACCAGGCAACACAGGCTGCGCTCGCGCATCCGAGGGGATTTGTCGAGGGGATTTGGGGATTATTAGCAAAAGACCCAGGGCGCGAGGCGCGAGTATCAAATATCGATCAACGCGCAACCGCTGTTAAGGGCTGGCTCCACTCGTTATTTGCTGATTCGATGGATAAGATGCGAACAAAAAACCTCGGTCTTTCTCAGGATATAGAGTTGCCTAGATTGATGCTGCGCGAGTTGATGGGCGAAAAAACAGGAAACGCGTCAGCTAAAGAAGCGGCGACGCTGTGGTCTGGAGTCGCCGAGGCTGCCCGTCTTCGATTCAATCGCGCCGGTGGTTCGATTCCCAAGCTAATCGATTGGGGTATGCCGCAATATCACGATCCGGCGTTAGTGGGGCGCATGGGTGCTGACGCATGGATTGACAAGATTACACCGCTACTTGATCGCAGCAGGATGATAAACGAGGTCGGTATCCCGCTAAACGATGCAGAGTTTCGCATTATGCTCGAGAAAGCGCACAACACAATACGAACGAATGGATTGTCAGACCTTACGCCTGGGCAAGTGGGGGGCAGCAAGTTAGCTAACCGTCGCCAGGATCATCGCGTACTACATTTTAAGAACGCTGATTCCTGGTTGAAGTATCACGATGAATTCGGGCACGCCGATCTCTATACGACGCTAACCGATCACCTCAACGGAATGGCGCACGATATAGCCAAGCTCGAAGTATTAGGCCCGAATCCAGACGCGACGTTTCGTTACTTGCGCGATATGGCAATCAAGAGGGGCGAGCTCGATGGCGCGGGATTTTCGTGGAACAACAAAGAAATGCTCGAGAGTCATTGGAATGTTGTGAGCGGTAAAGCCGACGCGGTTGAGCATGTGATGCTGGCAAACTTCGCCGGAGCGGTTCGCAATTATTTAACCGCCGCCCATTTAGGTGGTGCGATGCTGAGTGCAATATCCGATATCGCGTTTGTGCGCCAAACTGCCAGGTTCAACGGGATGAAAGCGACCAAGGTGTTAAAGCGCGGCCTGGAAATTATGTCGAGTGCTGACGATAGAATGTTTGCGGTGCGGGCTGGGCTAACTGCCGATGCGTGGATCGTGCGGGCATTGGGTGGTAATCGTCATGTCGAGGTAACGGGTGCGGGGTTCTCGTCAAAGGTATCCGATTTCACGATGCGTGCCTCTCTGCTATCCACCTGGACGGATTCGATGCGGAAAGCATTCGGTATGGAGTTTATGGGGTACATTGCCGACAACGTACGCAGACAATTCAAAGATTTACCGAAACCGTTACGCGATACGTTCGAGGGTTATGGGATTAAGGCGAGCGATTGGGATGTGATGCGTGGCACAGATTTAATCAGTTATAAAGAGGTCGGGTTTTTTAGTGTCGAGAACCTAATGAAACGCGTCGACCTGGACGAAGGCGCCAGAATGGATTTAATGACCCGTATACAGGAGATGATTTTTAGCGAAACAGATTTCGCCGTTCCTGTGCCGGATTCCAGAGCGCGGACATTTACTACCTGGGGAAAAAAACGCGGCACGTTGGTCGGTGAACTTGCTCGAAGCGTCGGACAATTTAAGTCGTTTCCGATAACGATTATCACTTCTCATTTGATGAGGGCAGCTCGCCAAAGTGGATGGCAAAACAAGGCGGCGTACCTCGGCAGCCTAGCGGTATCGACCACAGTGATGGGTGCTGTTGCGATGACCATGAAAGACCTGGCGAGAGGTCGCGATCCTCGAGATATGACCAGCGCGAAATTCTGGTCGGCTGCATTTATACAGGGCGGTGGTGCGGGAATATTTGGTGACTTTTTGTATTCTGCCGAAAGTAGATTTGGTAAAGGATTTGTCTCGACAGTGGCAGGGCCAGGGGTGGGTTTAGTTGACGACATGAAGGATATGGTCGTTGGAAACCTGTATTCGTTGACACATGGCGACGATACCAACATCGGGCGAGAGGTGGTAAAATTCGCAGAGCGGTATTCCCCAGGTGGTTCACTATGGTACGCACGCCTCGCGCTCGAGCGGGCGATGTGGGATCAACTCCAGAACGCGGTTGACTCTAAAGCTGGTCGAGGGTTTCGACGCGAAAAACGCAACCGTCGAAAAGATTATGGTCAGGAACATTGGTGGCAACCAGGACAAGCAGCACCGTCCAGGGGGCCAAACATAGAGGCACTGTTTGGGGGCTAAATGGCGACGCTACTCGTTAATGATGTAACGCCACGGGTGCAGTACACTGCAACCGGCGCGCAAACTGTATTCGCTTACGGTTTTTCGATCTTTGTTGATGCCGATCTAAAGGTATACAAGGGCTCAACCTTAATGACGTTGAGTGCGGCGTCAAATAATACGAGCTATCAAGTTTCTGGAGCAGCCACGACCGCTGGCGGTAACGTCACATTCGGGGCGGGTCTAACTGGTGGCGACATTGTTACCATCTACCGTGATTTGCCGGTATCAAGAACCTCTGATTATCAGACCGGTGGTGACTTGCTCGCCGAAACGCTGAACGACGACCTCGATAAGATCGTGCAAATGGTTCAGCAAGGCGAGCGCGATATTAACCAGCGCACGCTACGCTTTGGGCAGTTCACGACGGGCATACCCCTGGCAGAGTTCACAGAATCCGCAACGGATCGAGCCAACAAAGTGCTGGGATTTGACTCCTCGGGCGATCCTAATATCACCCAGGAGCTGGGTACATTCCAGGGGAATTGGGCAGCGAGTACGGCGTACGTCATTCGCGACCTAGTTAAAGACACAAGCAATAATAATATTTACATCTGCACAGTCGCGCATACCAGTTCGGGATCACAACCACTGTCGAGTAATACCGACGTGGCTAAATGGTCGTTGATTGTTGATTCTGCGAGTGCGACGACTTCGGCCACAGCAGCGGCCACCAGTGCGACTGCATCGGCAACGTCGGCCACTGCATCAGCCACTAGTGCAACCGCAGCAGCCACTAGTGCGACAGCGGGAGCGACAAGCGCAACTGCATCAGCAACAAGCGCGACAGCGGGAGCGACAAGCGCGTCGGCAGCAGCGACATCTGCAACAGCGGCTGCTGCGTCTTACGATTCATTCGATGATCGCTACCTGGGGACTAAGTCCAGCGATCCAACAGTAGATAATGATGGTGCCACTTTGCTTGATGGTGCGCTGTACTTCAACACCACAAACAACGTGATGATGGTGTACGACCTGGGCGGTACAACCTGGAACAGAACGACACCAACCACATCAGACCAGACCAAGATCAACACGGTCAGCGGTATCGCGGCGAATGTAACGACTGTCGCTGGGATTTCCAGTGATGTGACGGCAACCGCCGGCAAGGCCACAGAGATTGGATTGCTGGGTGTTGCCGCAGTAATTACAGATATGGGAATACTCGGCACAGCCGATGTAGTCGCCGATATGAATACGCTAGGCACTGCTGACGTTGTTACAGATATGAACACGCTAGGCACTGCCGATGTTGTTGTCGACATGAACACCTTGGGTACGGCAGATGTAGTCGCTGATATGAATACCTTGGGTACGGCAGACGTGGTTGTTGACATGAACACGCTTGGCACTGCGGCTAACGTCACTGCGATGGATAACTGTTCAGGATCGATCACCAACATAAACACTTGCGCGACGAACCTGACCAACATCAACTCGTTTGCAAACACATACACAATCGCGGGTAGTGCTCCTGGTTCACCTGGGGCTGGCGACCTCTGGTACGACACATCTCTGAACAAACTTAACTTTTACACCGGATCAGCGTGGACAGAGATCGCGCCTGGAATCACAACTGAGGTCGACCCAAGCGCGGCGGCACTCGCACTGGCACTGGGGTAAACCATGGCAAACACGTTCAAACTGAAGACGGACACAGCGGTAGGCACCACACTCACGACGGTGTACACGGTGCCAGCATCTCCCGCCACAACGACAATCATCATCGGTTGTTTGCTGGCAAACATTCACGCATCGGCACAGGTGAAAGCGAGTGTGCAGATCGTCACTTTGGCGACATCTGGTGAGAACGGTGACAACGTGTACCTGATAAAAGCAGTGCCAGTGCCATTTGGTTCGAGTCTCGAAATTGTCGAAGGCAAGATCGTCATGCAAGCCGGTGACATTATCAAGGTTGAGTCGGACACAGCGGCATCGATTGATGTTGCACTGAGCGTGCTGGAGCAGACCTGATGGGCTTGATCGGAAAACAATATACGAGTGTTGCGCTGACTGCTGCGGATATTGCTGATGACGCAGTCACATCTTCGAAAGTCGCTGATGCCGCGATCACATCAGCGAAGATTGCTGATGGCACGATAGTCGATGCTGACATCAATACCGGTGCGGCAATCGCCGGGAGCAAGGTGTTGGTTGATACAGCGAGCCTTCGGAATGACATCGCCACTCTGGCATTACATTCTGCAATAGCAGATAACAAAGCGGCTTACAACTTATCTAATGCTTTTGTAGATCAGTATGAAGACAGCACTGGTATTGCCACAACTAGTACTGCAATAAGAGATGATGTTAATGAGTGTATGTCCGCAGGAGCCACAGGGACTGTAGAGTTTGTAAATGACTCAAATACTCAACTTTTATACCACTTTAATGGCGCTGATGGCTCAACCACAATTACTGATGACTCGGGGAATAGCTTAACTGGAGTCGTTTATGGCAATGCACAGTTAGATACCGCTGTTAAAAAGATGGGCACGGCATCGTTGGAAGCGGCAGGAACAAACCCTTACATAGTAAGTGGTGCTTCAAGCCTTTTACAGTCAACAGGAGACTTTACGATTGAGTTTTGGTTCAACAGTACTGATGCCAATGGTCGTGACTTTATAGATTTTAATCATGGTCACAGTGGTTTGTACCTAGATTGGCATGCGGGTGGAACGACCGATCGAATCTCGACCGTGTTCGGCGGTGATGTTGCCGCATCAACTAGATATTTTATGTGTACAGATATGGAAGATGGAAATTGGCATCACTTTGCTCTCGTTAGAGATTCAAGTACATCTTGGTATTTTTATTACGACGGTGTTTCTATATCCCCTGTTAGTGGCGGCATGACGCATGATCTAACTAAGCAGATCAACCCTCCAGCACTTGGACTTCGTATTAGTACAAATCCCGCCAGCACTGCTACACACCTCGGTCACAAAGACGAGTTGCGTTTTAGTAATGTTGTTCGGTATCCGGGTGGAACGACATTCGTGCCTAATTATGGTGTTGTAACATCCGCATCTGGCAACTATACATCTACCACTGAGACAGCCTCTGCAACAGTCTCCAAGATGGGGATTGTTGTGCTGTATAAGAATGCGTCAGGAACGGCAACGTTAGATACTGACTTGATTGTTCAAGTATCCGCTGATGGGGGTACGAACTATGTGTCAGCACCACTCACTGCTGGCGGCACATTCTCTACTGGAATCAATATTGCTAAGTCGAACAGCATAACAATCAGCAATACAGGAACAGCGCCAAAATACAAAATATCATTTGCGAATCAAGCGGCTGCATCGAAAGTCACAGAAGTGCATGGCGTTGCACTGCTTTATTAGGATGGAGTTAGCATGGCACTAATCGGAAACGTAGTAACCCAAAACAGATTCCCGTCTGTCGCGTATGTAGCAACAGCAGCGCAGACCACATTCCCTGCATCGGGCGCACTGCCTGAGACAGCGGTCAATGAGGCTGCGGCTATCGTCACGGTCAACGGACTGCGACAACACACGGATGCTTACTCCATAGGCACGACGCTTGTCTTCACGGCGGGGCTGACCGTTGGTGATGCGGTTGAGATCATATGGCTGGGATTGAAGTCGATCACTGAGGTGTCAACCGCTAATCCCGACATCACAACGGAAGGGAAATATTTTGAGAATTACGCATCGATCACTTCTAACTTAACCACAGCATCCAGTTCGCAGAACAGAGCGTTGATCGGTCCCATTTCTGTGTCAGGGGCGAGTACCGTCTGGACTCTGGCTGGCGAACTCAACATCCTTTAGGGAAACATCATGGCTTCAAAACTTTTAGTAGACGAAATTTCGCCCCAGTCACACGCGACAGATGTGACGCTTACCACGGGTAAGAACATCACAGGTGCTAATACCCAGTTTAAGATCACTGGTGGATCGGCTGATAATTTTCTTAAAACGGATGGCGCTGGTGCCTTGAGTTGGGGAACACCTACGGCTGGAAGCACGATAAAGGTTGCTTATCTTGTAGATCAGAAAGCGCAAGGAACGGATGGTGGAACTTTTACTTCTGGCGCTTGGCAGCATCGTGATTTACAAACTGAACACTACGACACGATAGGCATTACGTTCGGAACAAATACTTTTGTTATGCCTGTTGGAACATTTTACATAGATTGGAGTTGCCCCGGCATTGGTTGTTATTACCATAAATCCAGACTTTACAACATAACATCCGCTGCCGTGATTAAGTATGGTACATCTTCTCTGTCTAGGATCAATTCCGCTTATGGTGACGCTCAGAACCAAACCCTTTCCAATGGTTCTGCTTTAGTAACCCTCTCAGCTACTGCGACATTTAAGATCGAGCATCGATGCTCTTTAACAGCAGCGACTAACGGCATGGGAAGCGACTCAGGTTTTGAAGTAGAAACTTACACCACCGTTAAAATTATGCAGATCGCGTAGGAGAAAAGAATGGATATTCATCTTGTAGTTAATCACTTAGGGTTAAACGGTAACTCTTATAGCCTAAGCCAAAGCAATGCTCCGCATGAAATCGTTAGGTGGGATGGTCCTGCTACGCAACCAACTCAAGCAGAACTAGACTCTGCGTGGGCAGAGATTGAAGCGGATGAAGATTACCAAGCGCACGTTGCTGATCGCTCAAAAGCCTATCCAGTGCCGGGATAACTAGCGATGGCACTGACTAAATTAAAATCAAGCGGGATCGCTGATGGCGCGGTGACTGCGTCCGACATTGCGGCTAACTCAATCACGGTCGCGCAAATGTCTCGGGCTGGTACGAGCGGTCAATTGCTGACCAGCGCGGGTACTGGTGCTGATGCTGCTTGGGCTGCTGCTCCTGCCGGTGGTATAGCGGCATCTGAAATGAAAGGTTGGCGTATCCGTCCAATTTTTACTTGGGAGAGTACAACAACCATTAAGTTAAATGGCGTTTTCTTGTACCAACATAATGGTACGACAACGCAAATCCTTACTGGGACAGATATTACTTTTACACGCTCCGATACAAGTAGTGTGGCTCAATATAATTATCTTTACATTGATGATAGCGCGGTTGTGACTGCAGGTAACACGACTATCACTGCTAGCGAATTGATTAGTAGCCCAACGGCACCCACACTCAACACAACTAAGGGTGGTTTTTACAACGGAAACGACAGGTGCATATACGCATTCAAACAAGATGCGTCGGATGACATTGATCGTTTTTCAATTGCCGGCTTGCAACTTCCGGGAGTTATAGTGTCAGAGACCGCTTTCGGGTATGAAAGTAATTCTGGTGCTGGTTATGGGACGGGTTGGCATCAGTATACTATTGCCGCAGCTAATCTACCACGACCTTGCGGCCCTGCTGGGTTGGCTGTTGGATTGTATACTAAACTCGGCGGTGCTCATTCAACTATGTATGTTGGTCCTGATTCACTGGATTGGGATATGTTTGTTGTCGCGGGTTCGTTCACCGTGAATGCACCAGTAAACAGTAGTGGCCGGCTTAATGTCAGATCAGATTATGCGCACTCTTCGTATTCGCACGTCTTTACTGCCATAGGATGGGCAATGAGTCCATTTTTATGAGGAAGAAAAATGTTTAAAACATGGCAAGACGTACGAAAAGTACGCGATCAACTTTTGCAGATGAGCGACGGAGCATTCTTTGTTGCGGCGGAAGCAGGAGTGGAACTGGATGGTGTTATGAAAACCTACCGCAATGATTTACGAGATGTAACTGATATTTTTGCTAACCCAGAAGACGTGATCTTGCCTGATCCGTGGGCTAATCCTCCTGTTGAGATTCGCTAATGTTCGTCTTCGCCTTCTCAGTGCTTCGCACGATCCACTGGTTCTTGATCCCGGCGCTTGTGATATGGATGGCAGTGGCACCGGATAACTTTTTACCCGCCTGTCTCGAAGAGGCAAAAGAGGCAATGAGCCAGCGGTTCAGCGGTGGGTACTTCGGATAATGAAACGCCCGCTCTTCGCTCTGGCATTACTCTTCGCAGTGTCAAGTGCGTCAGCGCAACTGTATCCGCAACGTGGAATGTTCAACATGTTATGCGCGAAGGAATCATCGGAGATGTTCGATGCGCTGGAGAAGAGGGTAGGCGAACGAATTGCATATCATCTCGTGCTGACCTCAACAAAGAGCGTTAACTTCTCAATGTGGATAACCGAGAACAAAGCAAACAAAACAATCACTGTACTTGTGACGCGCACAACCGCAGCGGGGTCAGAGACATGCATGGTATGGGGTGGCTCGGAGATAATACCGCTCGACAATCCACCAATCGGCACACCAAAGAATCAAACCGATGTCTGAGTACACCGGGCCCGAGCGTCGTGGTAATGGCGGTGGGTTCACCTTTTCCAAATCATTGAATCTAAGCCATTTATTAGTGACTGCAACCATGGTGTTCGGGGGTATTAGTTATGTGTCGGGCATCGACACCGAGGTTCAACTACTCGAAACCAAGTTACTCGCGCTCGAGCGTTCGGTAGATAAATCCGAAGAACGTGCGGGTGAGGCGTTCAACGAACTAAAGACCGCAATCCAGAGGCTCGGAATAAAGATCGATAGACTAACCGTAAGAGGATAACGATGAAACAACTAAAAGTGTGGTGGAACAATCAATCGACGAGCTTTAAGTTAGTCGCTGGTGTTGCAGCGTTCGCCGTTGCCATCGCGATTTTCCAAGGGATAACTGGCGCGTGAAACTCGACCTCTTCGGTGTTGGCAAGGTTGCCGACTCCGTGATGGGTGGACTCGATGAGCTCTTTACCTCTGATGAGGAGCGAGCCCTAGCGCGAATACGCGTACTCGAGATTCTTGCAAAAGCAGATAACGCGCAGACCTACATCAACGCAATCGACGCGCAGTCAAATCATTTTTGGCAGTACGGGTGGCGCCCGTCAATCGCCTGGGCGGGTACTGCTGCCCTGGTGTATTCGTGGATTGGCAAACCGCTCTTGTTAACCATCTACGCGGCGACCGGATGGGCACCGTTAATTCTTTCTTTGCCTGATGTCCCAATGGACGCGATCACACCCATCATCATCGGTATGCTGGGTCTTGGCGCGATGCGTTCTTTTGACAAAAATAAAGCGCGCCAGTAAATGCTCCCACACTCTCATCCGAGTTGTGTGGGTCGATTCAGACCAGACAGCGGGTTGGTCTGAGCATAAGCGCGACCAGGCGCAACACAACCTTCTCTATTCCTACGGGCTACTCGTCGATAAAGACGAGGACTACCTCTATATCGCAGACACGCACATGGGCGGCGACACCTGGGGTGGCTTATCCAGGTTCCCCCTGGGGTGCGTGCATAAGGTTGAAACAATGATAAAGGGAGTTCCGTGCAAGCCATGTTAGAAGCTAAAGTCGTCCTTAATGCACTCGAAGAAACAGATGGCAACCAAAGCGCTGCCGCAAGATTGTTGCAAGTGCCGCGTACCACATTCCGCAAAGCGATTAAACGGATTCGTACGGCAGGAACAATAGAAAAGAACGGTATCGATTTTCCAGAGATACCCGAGGACGATATACCCGTCGATCAAATCATCGATCAGATGTCGCGACGATTCACACGGCGACAACAAGCCTACCGCGCCAGGCAGTGGATGCGTTACAAGGTGAAAGAAAAGAAACCTATCGGCATTGCGTGGGTCGGTGATCCTCACGTTGACTCGAACGGTTGCAATTGGCCGCTGCTGCGCGAGCACTGTCGGATCATGGCAGATACCCCTGGACTGTACGGCGCGTCGATTGGCGACCATAGCGACAACTGGGTGGGGCGTCTTACCCGCCTGTACGCAGAATCAGAACAGTCTCGGAGCACGGCAATTAAGCTGGTCGATTGGCTGCTGCGTGATAGCGGTGTCAACTGGATGCTATTGTTACGCGGCAACCATGACATGTGGACAAAC
>Ga0310121_10001883_pt1 | contig 20648 bp, 15 predicted proteins | sample CB27_Tmax_986_MG_FD_203504 | JGI IMG/M metagenome (GOLD analysis project Ga0310121, IMG submission 203504) | Marine microbial communities from Western Arctic Ocean, Canada - CB27_Tmax_986 | ecosystem: Environmental > Aquatic > Marine > Oceanic | place: Canada: Western Arctic Ocean | collected...
ATTCTTGTTATGGGTCAATTTCAAAAGGGCAAGACGGGCAATTGCCCGTCTTGACTAGAGTTAGCGTCAGCCGTGCGTCCCCCCCCGAGAATCGCTCTTCTCTTGCGTCAATATAGGCTGGCTACGATGCAGAGTCTATTTCTTTGGCTAGAATTGCGAGTTTAATACCGTAAAAGCGTAAAACGATGTAAAAGACTTCGGATTAGGCAGCTTACGCAGGACCGCCGTCCGTTCAACCCAGTGGTAAATCTCAGTGGAAAATCGTCCGCTGGACTACTCCTCGTCTGCTCGTAAGTTGGCCAGCACACTGTAGTCTTCCAGCGTCGAAGTGTCGCCTACTGTCTCTTTGCCGGCGGCGATGTCTTTGAGTAGACGCCGCATGATTTTGCCGCTACGCGTTTTTGGCAGCGACCCCGTGAAGCGGATATCATCAGGCTGGGCCAGCGCGCCAATCTCTTTGCGGACGTGTTGTTTGAGCGATTGACGCAACTGCTCGTCCGGCTCGATCTCCTTCACGGTGACGAAGACGGCGATCGCTTCGCCTTTGAGTTCGTCGGGCCGACCCACGGCTGCTGCTTCGGCGACATTCGGGTGCGAGACCAAAGCACTTTCAATTTCAATCGTACTGAGGCGATGCCCCGACACGTTGAGCACGTCGTCGATGCGGCCCATGATCCAGTAGTAGCCGTCATCGTCGCAACGCGCGTTGTCACCCGCCAGATACTTGCCCGGGACTTTGCTCCAGTAAACCTCCCGATAGCGCTCGTCGTCGCCCCAGATTCCACGCAGCATGCCTGGCCAAGGTTGGGCGATAGTCAGCCAGCCACCTTGGTTTGCGCCGACCGGTTCGCCCCCCTCGTCGACAATGGCTGGAATGATTCCGGGCAGCGGTTTGGTGCAACTGCCAGGCTTGGTCGCAATCGCGCCTGGCAGCGGGCTCATCATGATGCCGCCTGTCTCGGTTTGCCACCACGTATCGACAATCGGACAGCGCTGGCCGCCGATTTTTTCGTGATACCACATCCAGGCCTCAGGATTAATGCCTTCACCAACCGTGCCTAGCAAACGCAAACTCGACAGGTCATGTTTTTCTACGTGCTCGTCGCCCCACTTGATAAAAGCACGAATCGCAGTCGGGGCTGTGTAGAAAATGGTCACCTTGTATTTTTCAACGATTTTCCAAAAGCGGCTCTCGTCAGGGTGATTCGGCGCACCTTCGTACATCAGACAGGTGGCCCCGGCGGCCAACGGACCGTAGACGATGTAGCTATGGCCGGTGATCCAACCACAGTCGGCAGTGCACCAATAGACATCGTCGTCGCGATGATCAAACACCCACTGAAAGGACTTCTTGGCGTAGAGGTTGTAGCCGGCGGTGGTGTGCTTGATTCCCTTCGGTTTGCCGGTGGAGCCGCTGGTGTACAAGATGAACAGCGGGGCCTCGCTATCGAGGGGCGTCGCCGGGCAATCGTCAGGAGCGCCGGCCATCAGTTCGTGCCACCAGTGGTCGCGGCCCGGCTCCATCGGCACCGCCTCGCCCACTCGGTCGAGCACGATGCAGTTTTCGACCGAGGGTGATTTTTCCAGTGCTTCGTCGACCGTCTGCTTGAGCGGCAAAGGCTTGCCACGGCGCCAGCCGGCATCGGCGGTGATTTGCAACTTGGCGCTAGCGTCATTATTACGATCGGCAATCGCCTCAGCCGAGAACCCGGCAAAAATCACCGAATGGATCGCGCCGACCCGCGCGCAGGCCAACATGGCGATCGCCAACTCAGGCACCATCGGCATGTAAATCGAGACGACATCGCCCTGCCCTACGCCTAGCTTTTTCAAGCAACTGGCAAACTTGCAAACCTCACGATGCAGCTCGGAATAGGTCAATGTACGGCTGTCGCCAGGTTCGCCTTCCCAGACGATCGCTGGGCGATCAGCGAGCCCATTTTCAATGTTGCGATCCAAGCAGTTGTAGCTGACATTGGTCTTCCCACCGACGAACCACTCGGCGAAAGGCTCATTCCAGACCAGCGCTGCGGTGAATGGCTCAAACCAGTGCAGCTCTTCGCGGGCCAGCTCTGCCCAAAACTCCGGAGGGTCGGCCTGGGCCTGCTCCCAAAGGGATTGATACTCATCGAGCGATTTAATCCGAGCATTTGAGGAAAACTCTGCACTCGGCGGAAACAGCCGCTCTTCGCGCATCACGGTATCAATTTGGCCAGCTGATCCCTTGCCAAGATCGTCGCTGCGACGTTCGTCGGTCATCTCAATTGCTCCTAGCTCAAAAAAAGAAAAATCGCGTCTGAACCGATTGATCCCTGCACAGCTAATGAGCCACCGCCGCGATCGCCACTACAATCGATTGGCGGTGGGAGATAGCGAGTTGCGGCGGTGGCACGGGGTCATGTTATGCGCAGCGATCAATAGAATTCTACCCAGTTGGGCGTGCTTTGCTAGGTGACAGAAGTCTGCGAACGACGCTAGTCTTACGATTCACTTTCCCGCTTCACCGGTGCCTGGTAGAGCATTTCATGCGTCTCGCGGAGCCAGTTGGGAATTTTTTCAGCCAGCGGAGAGTGCTTCACCACGGCTGCGAGATTCACCTGCTCCAGGTGCACTGCGTTGAGCCCCGGAAACCAGTGATCGCCGTTCCCCAACAGATTGTAGCGCATTTTACCATACTCGTGCATTTCGAAGGCTAGCACCAAATTACGCAGCCACAGCATGACCGGAATGTTCATATATCCAGGTACACTTTCCCACTCGGGCAACCCCAGGTCGAACGGATCAGCCATCTCTTCGCCGACAGCAGCAATCATCGCCGCGCTAAGTCTTTCCAAGATCGGCGGCAGGATTTCGCCGCAGCAACTTACTTGTTCCAACGCAGAAATCTGCAATTCGAAATCCTCTGGGCACGACGCGCCCAAGCTCAGCGTGTGCACCTCGGGACGGTCCAAACAGAACAAACAATTGAACACCAGCGGATGTAGAGGCTGGCAAAGCTCGACAAGTTTCTGCGGTGGCTGGTAAAGCATCCCTCCTTTGTTTGCCGGGCTAATGATAAATACGCCCATGTCGGCCGATGTGGCGGCTTCGACCGCTGGCCAGTTATGCTGGTTGATATAGTACCAATGCAAATTGATGTAGTCGAAACCGCCGCTGCCTTCATGACGAATCGCCTCGAGAATGACCGCGAGAGGTGCATGTGTCGAAAAACCGACATGGCGCACTAACCCTTCGGCTTGCAGCTCTCGCGCCGCGGCCAAACAACCGCTTTTGCGCAGGCTCCACCAGAACAACTGGTGGGTGTTGATTCCGTGTAGCGCCAATAGATCAACGTAGTCGAGCTGCATCCGCTCCAGCGATTCGCGAAACTGCTTGACAAAATCGGCTGGATCCGGGGTCGGAGCGATCTTCGTTTGCACGATCAAGTCTTCGCGCGGAAAAGTTGGCAGCACCAACCCGAGTTGTCGCTCGGAAGAGCCGTAGCCTCGCGCTGTTTCGATGTGATTAATACCGAGTTCGACGGAACGACGAATCGTCGCCTCGAGATTGGCCTGATTCTCTGGCGGCACATCGCTGAGCGGTACGTCTTGCCACTTGTACTGGTAGCGCATACCGCCGCAGCTGAAGACAGGCATTTGAAGTTCGGTACGGCCAAATCGTCGGTAAAGCATAGGGAGCGCGTCGAAACTCGTGAGTGAATGGTGATTACGGGTGAAGGCTACATTGTGCTTTTGATCGTTGCGCGACAAATGAACCCGTGTCACCGCCGCAACTCGCTATCTCCCACCGCCAATCGATTGTGGCGGCGATTGCGGCGGTGGCTCATTAGCTGGGCAGCGATCAAACGGTGATCGATGTCAATTCATGGTACAGGCTCAGCAACATACGTTTTCTCGAATTCTATCAATTCGGATGCGATCTGGCCGGCTTTCAATTCGGCAATGACAGCCTGCAGCGGCTCCTCATTGTAGAACTCAATGACGTACGGATGCCTCTGTAAACGGTAAAGGGCGGCGAGATTACCGGCAACGGCGGCATCGATGTCGGCCATCAGCGCTTGGTCGAGAGTCATGTCTTGAAAGCTAGGCAAGATGGCCAATGAGTCCCACTCTTTGTGCCGGGCAAATTCTTTTCGGACAGGCTGGGGCGTCTTGAGGATCGATGCTACGGCGAGGAGTTCGTCAGTCAAAGGCCCGGCGACCGGCAAATGTCGGATAAAACCGCGGTGAGCGAGCTCCGCCAAACTGGCCCAGGCAGTTTTTTCGGTCGCTGCAGCGACCACCGCTGCTGGTTGCGGCTGCGGGTGAACTGTGATCGTTGCGTCGGGCGGCGGGGTTGTCAGGCTGCTGGCAAGCAGCGCGATTTGCCAACCTGTGACGGCCAGCACGAATCCGATGGCGGCCCCCAAAACGGCCCCCGAAGTCCGCTGAATAAAACCGAGACTTGCTCGCCCTTTTCTTCGATTCCGTCGGCGTTTCCCTCGCCATGTCAGTAGCATTCTCAGTACAACGGCAGTCAGCAGTCCAAGAAAAATCGGTGTAATCAGGCCCCACGGCGAATGCCAACCGCACCGCAACCCGTAAGCTGCCAGGCCGATACCGCTTCCCCAGGCGAAGACCAATTTGCTTAGCCAGACGAAGGCCCGTCCGCCACCGCGATGCGAACCTAGCCAGATGCCTAGTATCACCGGCGCCGCCGTAAACACGCCGACTAGCAGGCCGTTCATGGCTCGATGTCCTGGAGCTGCAGCCAACCATGCGTAACGCTCAGTCCGTCTGCTTCATAGGTGCGGCTACGATAGCTATGCAGGGCGCCGAGAACCTTGCGGAGTTTGTCGACGTGAATCTTGATCAACAAACTGATGTTGGCGTCGATTCTTCCTTCCTCCTCCACGAGCGCCAAAGCGGCTTCGGCATCATCGCAAATTAAATCCTTCAGCACCAGAAAATCGAACCACGCGGCGCGGCCTGCAGGTTGTCGGAAATCGAACTGAGTCGATGTAGATAGCGCGTTTTCGGCCAGCAGCTGCTGCGAATGTTGCGGCGACAGCGACAGTAAGAAAAAGTCTGTTGTCAGCAGAGCATGCGGCTCGAAATCGTTATTCAGATAGGATGCCGGATTAAACTCGACAGGCATGGAGTAGGTGTAGAGCGTTGCGTTGCCTAAGCGTCGCTGCTCAGGCGGAGGCAATTGCACTTCTGCAACGTCAGGATTTAGCTCAGCGAGCTCAGTCATCAGCGCGTTGAACGTTTCACGATATTGCCGGCAAGCGGCAACAAATTTTTGCGCGTCGTTGACTTCGACGATGATCGCTGGGCGCGGAAAGCGGATCGGTTCGGCGAGCAACTCTTTGGTATCGGGCGACTTCGAGAGGACGCCACCGGCATCGAATACGAACAAACCTTGTCCTCCATCGAGCGCAGGGAGCAACAAGTCACGGGTGGCAACGTGGATTTCCTGCAGTGCAGGAAGCGCCAACGCTTCGAATTGCTCGAATTCAGCCCAATCTTCCGCTGGGATTTGCGGTACGCCATAGTCTTGAAAATAGCTGTAGAACCTTTGCAGCCAGGAGACGAAACGGTTGTATCGCGGCAAGCTCGGTGGCGAGTGCGCCGCCAGCGCAAACAGGGGCGATTCGCCAGCGTGCGAGAGAATCGACAGCGGTTGGCTCGAATCTAGCATGTTGGGAACCAGCGCAGAAAAAGAAAATGTTTCGATCCCGTCTTTCCAAAAATTTGCCGCCATTTTCGGTTTGGCGACAGGTAGCGATTCGTTGACGTCGCTGAGCAGCTGTGTCACATCGACCGTCAGTCGCTCAGCAAGACCCGTGGGCAATTTGCCGTGCATCTGCTGCAATAGCTCCTGCAACTTGGCAGCGAGCCGTTCAACATCCATTTTCTGATAGCTGGTCAAGTCGGGATGCACGTAACTCAGACCGATCAGGCGTGGCTGGAAATGTTCCCGCAGGGGAGCCAGCGCGTCGCATGCAGCTAAAGAGACGCCGACTCCAAGACTCTCGAGGTGCTTAGTGTCTGCTCCGAGCGAGATCAACAAATAGTCGTCCCGCATCCCTAGGCTGACCGACAAGCTTTGTGATTTAATAAATTGCACAAACTTTTCCGCGATCTCGGCGTCGACATCTGCGAGCCCGAATTCGACTTCCATCTCTGCCAGGGAATCGGGCGTGAGAAACATCGCCGCGCTGACCGATAGCGTCAAGAACTCGCCACCGCCGAACGATTCCTCCTGCACGGGCATCGGAAGGCTTTGCTGCAGCAGTGGCGTCAAACTCGTTAACAAATCGCGACCCGCTTGAGGATCGGATAAACGAAAGCCGAACACGATCCCCGGCATGCGCAACTCTTGCTCGGCGTCGACGACGTCACGGATGATGCGCGTCTGGTTTTCACTTTCGGTGTATCGAGGCAGCCGGTCGGTCCCTTCGTTGATCCCTTGCAACACACTATTCAAGACCAGAGTATTGTAAAGCCCGCTGATTTTATTGATGAATCGCGGACCACGAGCGTCGAGATAGATGAACGCTTCTTGAGAAACCGCGTCTACGAGCACATCCAATCCGTCGTCGAGCAAGGGATTCTGCGCCCGCATCATGGCTAGTTGACCCAAGTAGGGTTGCTGCTGCAGCCACCCCAACCCCATTTGCACACCCGGCATTGTGAGGATTTCGTGGTAAACCCGCGTCTGGGTAAACGCTTCCCAACGTTCTCGAGAGCGATAACTTGCGGCGAAGCAGCCGGCATTTTCCGGTATCCAAGCAGCTGCACCAAATTCCGCCTGCATGGCTGCTGTTAGTGGCTCAACGGCAGCAGTCGGCTGAGCAGCAACACCAATTTCGAGCAACGTCAAGAGACAATAACTCAAGCAACAACAGCTACGCTGCCGAGAGGCGGAGCGACGCATGAGAATACCTCGTGAGTGAACGAGTGCTTTGACGGCTCTTAGAATCAGGATATGACAAAGCACTAGGGTAAACACCAGCTAAAGTAACGGTGATTCGGTAGACCCGTTAGATTCTCGCAGTTTTCGACCAACAGGAAAAGCCAAGTCGATCGACTCCTTAGTACTATCGATGTTAATGATTTATTCCACCCAAACTTGACCGTCCCGCGCCGCTCCGGCCGTGGCTCTTACGAACTCGCCTGGAACCGTTTGGGCAACAACCGTCGGGGCATATCGACAAGCGGTCCCCACCGACAAATCGGGTTGATCCGTGAGCGGCGCCTCGACTAACACCCGCAAGGGCATACCCCGTAGGCTCGAGAAGTACGCATCGCGCAATTCGGCTTCCAAACGACTTAACTCTCGACGCCGCTCCTGTTTCACTTTTTTTGGTAGTTGGCCAGGCATGTCGGCAGCTGGAGTGTTGCGACGGGCGCTAAACGGAAACACGTGAATCTTCGAAAAACCGACCTCACCAGCCACGTCGCAGGTCTCGGCAAATTCAGCGTCCGTCTCACCGGGAAAGCCAACGATGATGTCTGTCGTAATTGCTGGTCGGTCCAGACTTTCCTTGAGCAGATTGCAGCGATCAATAAATCGCTGGCTGCCCCAACGGCGACGCATGCGCCGCAACACTCCGTCGCTGCCACTTTGCATCGAAATATGCAGGTGCGGGCAAACCTTGTCGCCGCAGTCTTGCATTACGACAATCAATTCACGCGTGACCTCGGTCGCTTCGATGCTCGAAAGCCGAATCCGAAAATCGCCGGGTAACTCCGTGATGGCGCGTACCAAGTGCGACAAACGGGTCCACTTTTCTTTGGGCAGATTGCGATTCCAATCGACACCATAGTGTCCTAGGTGAATTCCCGTCAGCACGACTTCACGATAGCCGTTGGCAACGAGCCGGCGTACCTCGTCTAAAATGTGCTGTTGCGGCCGACTCGTCAATTGCGGACGCACGTGTGGAATGATGCAAAAACTGCATCGCAACATACAGCCGTCCTGAACTTTCACATACGCCCGATGCCGTCGCCCAAAACCAGAAATTCCGGTCGGCACGTCGGTCACACCAAAACGGCCCAGCAAATCGGGCAACTCACGTTTGTCGGTCAGCACCTCAGTCACATTCGGCAGCACTGCAACTTCTTCAGGAGCACGTGTGGCATAGCAGCCCATCACCACGATCTTGCTCGCCGGATTATCGCGGGCAAGCCGTCGAATAGTCTGCCGGCTTTTTGAGTCGCCTTCGCTGGTGACCGTGCAGGTGTTGACAACGCACAAGTCTGCCGGCTGATCGTCAGTGGCATCTTCGTAGCCGATCCCTTGCAAACCTTCGCGGATATATTCCGTTTCGTACTGGTTGACTTTGCAACCCAAAGTAACCGTTTTAAGTTTCATTGCTGGTTTCCGTCGTCGCCGACGGCGCTAGCGAATTTATTAGGTTGAAATCGGACATGCTAAATCGGAAATCGTACTGACCGCTGCGCGGTTAATGAGCCCCCGCCATAATCGTTTTTCTGCGGGGTGAAGCGAGTTACCACGGTGGCACAGGTCCATTGGTCGCGCCCGCCGTCAATCGTCAACCGCTTCAATCGTGCTCCACATCGAACCTTTGCTGCCCTCAATGTCGTCCTTGCCGAAAGCATGAATCTGATCACACTTCAGTTCGGCGTGCTCTTTGGTGGTGGTGAGGACGACTGCCTTGCCATCGGCGTCGACCTGCTTGGCGATTTTCTGGCATTGCTGCTTCTCATGACCGAACAGTTCCCGGAGCATTTTTTCGACATATTCAAACGTGTGGTCGTCGCTGTCCCAGAGCAGCACGTTGTACCGCGGCTGCCGCTGAGCTTGTTTTTCTTTCTGTCGCTGCTGGCGTGGGACGACGGTGGTCGCCCCCGCATCATCTTCTTGAAATGGGCCGTCTTGAAAGGGAGTCATTTCACTTGTCCTTCGCTTCTTCATGCCCTGGCGCAACCAGGTGGTGTAAATCCGATCGTCGTATTATATTAGACGGCCGCACTATGGGGAAACGCACACGCGCGGCCCAAGAGTCAGAAACCCAAGAATATAGAACGAAAACGAAAAACCGAGGCGGAATCTGCGACGTCCGCTGTGATTGCAGCGTTGGCATTGCCGCGTTGGGGCGGCCAACTGGACAGTTTCCGCATTGTATCACTTCACCTCCTAACCCTTGCCTGGCTTGCCGTGACAGCTCCCACCGTACCCGATCCAGCGCTCCATCAGGTATTCGAATTTGTCCAGCAGCATCGCCAGCAGTTCGAGTCCGATCTGTGCGAGCTACTACGAATTCCCAGCGTCAGTGCCGATTCGCACTTCTCCGGAGACGTCCGCCGGGCTGCCGACTGGATGGTCGACCATTTAACAGGCTTGGGCCTGGCGACCGAACTGATTGAAACAGCCGGACATCCGCTCGTCTATGCGGAATCGCCGCCCGTTCCAGCAGCCCCGATCGCCTTGGTCTACGGACACTACGATGTGCAGCCTCCCGATCCGCTCGACGAGTGGATCAGCCCACCTTTTGAGCCAACCGAGCGCGACGGCAATCTGTTCGCCCGCGGCGCGACCGACGACAAAGGACAAATGCTGACTCATGTCAAAAGCGTACAAGCTTGGCTAGCCGCCGCCGGCAAACTGCCGCTTCAAGTCAAACTGCTTATTGAGGGCGAAGAAGAGGTTGGCAGCGCACACTTGGAAGCCTTTATTGCTGACAACTCCGAAAAAATCGCCTGCGATTGTGTCGTCATCAGCGACACCGCCCAGTTCGCCCGCGACATCCCAGCGATCACCTACGGCTTGCGCGGCATCGCCTACTACGAAGTCCACCTCACGGGCGCAAATCAAGATTTGCACTCGGGGGTCTTCGGTGGCGGAGTCACAAATCCCGCGAACACGCTCCACAAAATGCTGGCCGCCATTAGCGACGATCAGGGACGCGTGCAACTCCCCGGTTTTTATGCCGATGTCGAGCCACTGACCGAGCAAGAACGAGAACAATTCCGCGAACTCCCTTTCGACGAACAAGCATTTCAAGACATGCTGGGCGTCGATGGCCTCACTGGCGAAACGGGCTTTAGCACGCTGGAGCGCCGTTGGGCTCGTCCCTCATACGATGTCAATGGCATCTGGGGTGGCTATCAAGGTGAAGGCGCCAAGACGGTCCTCCCGGGCCGCGCTGCGGCAAAATTCAGCTTCCGGCTCGTACCCAACCAAGACCCGCAGAAAATCACTGCCAGCTTGCGCCAATTTCTCGAGCCGCTGGTGCCTGCCGGCATCAAGATGGAGTTAATTGACTACCACGGTGCCCCAGGCATAGCGATGCCGCTCGAGAGCCCCTACCTCGAAGCTGCCGCCAATGCGATCGAAACCGGCTTTGGCCGCCGCCCTGTGTTGATCCGCGAAGGGGGCTCGATTCCCATCGTCAACACATTTGCCGAAAAACTCGACGCCGACGTGTTGCTCTTGGGCTGGGGTCAAAACGACGACAATCTCCACGCCCCCAACGAAAAGTTTTCGCTAGCTGACTATCATCGTGGCATCCGAGCCAGTGCGGCACTTTGGACGGCAATCGCGGACTGCAAGTCATAAATCCAACAGAGAAACGGAAAATTGGGAAGCGGAAAATTGGGAAGCGGAAAATTGGGAAGCGGAGAATTGGGAAGCGGAGAGTTGGGAAATGGGAAGAAATAAAGAGACAACTCCAAATTTTTTCGTTCCGCGACCTTCGTGCCCCCGTGGTAGTCTTCACACACCTGAACTCATAACACATCATGCTCGATAAGAAATTCATTCTTGCCAACGCCGATCTGGTCCAGCAAAACTGCGACCACCGTGGAGTGAAGGCAGACGTCGCCCGCTACGTTGCGCTCGAGACCCAGAGTCGTGATATTCAACAAGCGATCGAAGAAATGTCGCGCCGGGCGAACGCCGTTAGCAAGTCGATTGGCAAGGCCAAAGACGACGCCCAGCGCCAACAGCGCAAAGAAGAAGGACGGCAACTGCGCGAACAGAAAGACACCAAACAAATCGAACTCGATCGCCTCGCTGCCGAAGCGGGAGCGATCTATCGCAGCATGCCGAACATGACGCACCCTGAAGCGCCCATCGGCGAGGAGGCACATAGCCTCGAGCTCCGCCGCGGAGAACATGAAGTCCGCCCGCTTGGTTTTCCGGTGCTCGACCATGTCGAACTGGCCGACCAACACGATCTCATTGATTTCGAAGGGGGCGCCCGCATCGCCGGCAAGGGATTTTATTTCTTGAAAAACGAAGCGGTCATGCTTGAATTGGCGCTCCAGCAATACACCATTCAACTGCTCATCGACGAGGGTTTTGTGCCGACGATCACCCCCGACTTGGCTCGCAACGAGATTCTGCAAGGTGTCGGTTTTATTCCGCGCGGTCCGGAGACACAGATCTATAGCATCGAAAACTTCGACCTGAACCTGGTCGCCACCGCTGAAATCACCCTCGGTGGGCTCTACTCCGGACAGGTGATCGACGCCGACGAGCTACCGCTGAAACTCTGCGGCATCAGCCATTGTTATCGCACCGAAGCGGGTGCCGCTGGTCGCGCGTCGCGCGGTTTGTATCGCGTGCATCAATTCACCAAGGTCGAAATGTTCGCTTTCACGCTGCCTGGGCAGAGTGAAGACATGCACAACTATTTCTGTGACCTGGAATGTCAGATTTTCGACCGGCTCGGCATTCCCTTTCGCGTGATCGATACCGCAACCGGCGACCTCGGCGGCCCCGCCTACCGTAAATTCGACCTCGAAGCCTGGATGCCCGGCCGCGGCGAGAGCGGCGAATTCGGCGAAGTCACCAGTGCCAGCAACTGTACCGATTACCAGGCCCGCCGGCTGAACATCCGCTACAAAAACAAAGGTGAAAAGGGCACTCACTTCGTTCATACTCTCAACGGCACCGCCGTCGCTATCAGCCGGGCAATTATTAGCATCCTAGAAAACTGCCAGCAACCCGACGGAACAATCCTGGTTCCTGAAGTGCTCCAAAAGTGGGTCGGCAAAGAGCGGATTGGGGCGACGGAATAACCCCCGTGCACAGCTGCGCTGTGCGCGGGTCTCCCGACCCCGCACGCGACTGACCGAACGTCTCTCAGCTCCACAGGCCGCTTACCACTGCTAGGGAAACCTGCGGTCGACCCTGCGGCGAGGTCGGGAGACCGGCGCCGAGCGCGAGGTCGGAGACCGGCGCCGAGCGCCGACCCGCGGTCACTTCACTTCCACCCAAAACGGCATAATGAGCGCCACAGGCTCGCGCATCACTTGTCGGAGTTGGTAAGCATGACGCATCGGCGCTGTCAGTTCGGGGACTAGTTGCGTCACACCTCCAAGCAGCTTCGCTTCATGCTCTTTGTCAAGATCGGCGCCGAAGATCAACTCAAAGGGGTTTTCGGGCTCCGGCAGAATTTTCAATTCCGCCTTGGATTCGGGATCGAGTCCGGCTAGCTGTTTGGCAGCGCGGATGGCGTCTTGGAGCGTCCCGAGTTCGTCGACCAACCCGTTGCGTTTGGCATCGCGGCCAGTGTAGACCTGGCCACCGGCCAGCGCTTCGAGTTGTTCCAGCGGTATGTCGCGCCCTGCGGCTGCCTTCGTAGTAAACAATCGATAGACGTCGTGCATCATCTTCTGGACAACCTCGCGCTCGCCTTCGCTAAATTTAGTCGTGGCGGTAAACATGCCGCTATTCTGACCCCGGCTGATCTTGTCGGTCGTGATGCCGATCTTGTCGTACAAGCCGCCCAGCGCTAACTTGCCACCGACCACGCCGATCGAGCCGGTCACCGTGCCCGGCTCAGCCATGATGCGATCAGCGCCCATGGCAATGTAATAGCCGCCGCTCGCCGCAACGTCCCCCATGCTGGCGACGATTGGCTTCTCGATGGTTTGCGTTGCCCGCCACATCAGATCGCTCGCTAGAGCCGAGCCACCTGGGCTGTTGATCCGCAGCACGATCGCCTTGACTTGATCGTCGTCATTGGCTTCGTTCAGCGCTTTGATGATCGTGTCCGATCCCATCGTCTGCCCGCCAAAGCCGCTCTCACTTTTACCCGACATGATCGGACCGACCGCATACACGACGGCAATTTTCGGGCCCTTCGAACTGCCGCTCCCAGAGCCTGCGCCGATGATCTTCTGAAAGAGTTTGATCATCCCCATCGGTCCCGAAAAGTCGGTGTCGACCCGTTTCTTGCCGTAGTTGACCACGTAGACCAACTCGTCAGCTTCGTATTCTGCCTGCAATTGAGTACGGAACTCGTCAGGATAGGCCACGTGATCGATCAAGCCCACCTCGTGGGCTTTCGTGACTGTCAGTAGTCCTTGGTCAATCAAGTCGCGCACCTCGTCAACTTTCAAATTCCGATCGCTGGCAATCATCGTCACCATCTGGTCGAAAACATCGTCGACTAGCGCGGTGAGATTCTTGCGCACGCCTTCACTCATGTTGGTGCGGGTAAGCGGCTCGGCAGCGCCTTTTGATTCGCCAACGTGCATCATGTCGGCCTCGATGCCGATTTTTTCGAGCAGCTCCTTGTAGTAGGCGACTTCGGCATGCACGCCAGGAATTAGCACCATGCCCGCCTCGGGCATCACGATTTCGTCGCAGGCAGTCGCCAGCAAGAATTGTAATCCCATCGCGGACTCGAGCTGCGCATACACTTTCTTGCCGTCCGCACGAATCCGGCTGATCGCCTCGCGTAACTCGTTGAGCTTGCCGCGTGACAGAGCAGCAGGGCCGATCTCGAGAACGACGCCAGCGACACGCCTGTCCTTGGCAGCCTTGTCCAACCGGGCAATCGTCTTGCGAAGATCAACTCCCAAGTCGCCAAAAAATGTCATTTGGCCGGGCGACTCGGGAAGCGAGCCGGTAATTTTAATGTGTGCAATCCGCGTCTTGGTCGGCTTTTGCTTTGATTTGTCGGGCTCGGCGTCGGTATCGGCTGGTACGCCCGTCGTCGGTTGCGTAGCCGTCGACTTCTCAGCCTCGACGGCGACTTGGGCAGTCGCCATCATCGGCGATCCAAGCCAACCTACTGCTAGCATCAGACTCAAAATCAAAGGTACCGGCGGTGTTAAAAACCTCGTGGTCTGTGTGATCATTGTTTCCCTTTCCTCATTTGTGCAGTTCGCGAGTTTTGACTAAATCTCCCCCGCAACGGGTGTTAATTATAGCGTTATATCAGCAGGCTTATTCGCTGCTTCGAGCATAATATTGCCTCCCCGACGCTGGAAAGTGACTGATCATGCGAATCGACAAGTCAGCTTAGCTAGGCCCCACATCTGACCAGCATGGCCCTGCGAGTCAAACAGGGTGCTTGCTCGACCGTGTCTGCCCTGTCGGGGCAACGCCGTGAACGATTTTTACATCCGAATATCGCCATTTACTCGCCGTCGTAGCAGATGTCGCCAGACTTCTGAGCAGTACGGGAACGGCCCAGCCTTACTCCGGGGCTCCGAAACCTGGCGGTTCCGGCTACACCCGGCTACAAAAGTCGTTCACGGCGTTGCCTGTCGGGGCGAATCGGGTGGGAAATCGGGGCTTGCGTCATTCGCCCTGGTGAGCGGCAAGCAGTTTTGTTACTTTTCCCCCCGCTTATGATCCTCTTCGCAGAGAAAGTGACACCGTCGACCAACACCAGGCCGGGTTAGTCTCAAGCGGTGAGAAAAGTTGCTGGCGTAAGCTTAATCGTCCCTCTAGCAAGGGGCCCTATCATTTGAAGACTTGGAGATTCTACTCATGCAGCGCTGCTGGTTGCTTGGCCTGATAATTGCCGGACTATTATCGACACATTCCCCTACCGTGGAAGCTGCTAAGCCATTGTGGCAGAGGCTTGTACCGCGCAAAAAGATTGCTGCCGATCCTCAGGCCGACTACACGCTCTCCAAAGAAAACGGCCCCTGGCTGATCATGGCGATGTATTTTTCGGGCGAGGATGGCGAGGAAAAAGCACGTGAGTTAGTGCTCGACATGCGCGAAAATCACGGTCTGGCGGCGTTCCATTGGGGGATGTCCTTTCAGCTGGACGACGCCAATCCGGGTCGCGGGCTCGACGACTTCGGGGGCAAGATTCGTCGTCGCTATCGTCGTGGAAATCACGTCACCCAACACGCCGTCCTAGTTGGTCATTTTCCATCTCTGGGCGACCCCGAGGCACAAGCCTTACTGAAACAGATCAAAACGATCACCCCCAAGACGCTGCTCCCCGACGGCGAGGGCCCAACCGCTGAGAGCTTGACCAATGTTGATAAGTTTCGCAACTACCTGAGGCGGAACCATGGCAAGGAAGGCCAAGCGGGGCCAATGAGCCATGCATTCATTACGCGCAATCCGCTGTTACCAAAAGAGTATTTTGTTCCGACCGGCGTCGACGAACAAGTCGCCAAGTGGAATACGGGCGTAGAACACTCCCTGCTCAGCTGCTCTGGGAAGTACTCGATTAAAGTAGCTACGTTTAGAGGACGGACTTCGCTGAAGGCAGCTAAGGATGAGATCACAGACACGCGCACCCGCAAGGCGAAGGAAGACGACCCTCTGGTATTGGCAGCAAAAAACGCTCACTTGCTGACTATGGCCCTCCGCGAAAAAGGCTGGGAGGCCTACGAATTCCACGATCGCTACGAAAGCTACGTGACTGTGGGCTCGTTCGACGAAGGCCAGCAAACGGCCGCGGGCAAAGTCGTGTTGAATCATCGTGATGCCAAGATCATTAGCGATACCTTCGGCGCAACGACCCCCAACAACATCTTTAATCGACCAGCCCAGCAAGATGTCAAACTCGAGCAACAAAAGAAGCGGCAGTTTCAGACGCTGCTCGGCAACCAGGGGCGGGTAGCCAATGGATTTCATCCGAAGAAGTTCATCGGCTTGCCGTTCGACATCTATCCCGAGCCTGTCCATGTCCCTAAGCAATCGGTCAGCTCAGCCTACGCCCGGAATTGACGCCGCAGGTTCAACCGCTAGCCGCAGCCAGCTCTCGACGCTAAGCTATCGAACTAGTGTTACTTGTTCCTTGAAATCCATGGGTCGAATGTGCCGAAGTCTACCGAAACGATTGATCTGGTGATCGGAACCACCAATCGCGCCAAAGGTCGCGAGCTAACGGAGTTGCTCCAGCCGTTCGGTTTCGATATTCAAACGCTGCAAGATGTCGCCGACCCCATTGACGTCGTCGAAGATGGTGACACTTTCGCCGCCAACGCCCAGAAAAAAGCTCGGGAACTGGCTCAGCATCTCCATCGCTGGGTGCTGGCCGATGACAGTGGGCTCGAGGTCAACGCCTTGGACGGAGCGCCAGGGATCTATTCAGCCCGGTATGCCAATATCGATGTTTCTGAGCAGAGCGATAACCAGAATAACGCCAAACTAATCAGCGACTTGGCCGACACAACTGGGGACCGGCGCGGGGCCAACTATCACTGCCACGTCGCGGTCGCGGACCCCAGCGGAGCGATTCGCGCCGAAAGCTCAGGCATCTGCCGCGGCAGGATTCGTACCAAAGCGGCTGGCTCCAACGGCTTTGGCTACGACCCATTATTTGAGGTCTTGGAATATCATCGCACCTTCGGTGAGCTCGGCCCCAGAGTTAAAGCGGCACTGAGTCACCGTGCCCGCGCGATGCGTGCGATCGTGCCGCAACTTGCAGCGCTGGCAGATAGCGGCGCGTGGCGTTAGAATGAGTGCCGTTTCTATTTAAAGAGCCGTTTCGAAGGAAAAAACAATCGAAACGACTCAATAAAAGAGAACACAAGTATGTATGCCCGGAAAATAACATGTCTGCCGCTGCTTGCCAAGAGATTTTCCTCTCCAATTCATCCTGGAATTGGGGCGCGCTCAGAAGCTAGTCCGATTCCGCAAGGCTTGATCCAGGTTGTTTGCTTACTGAGCGTTCTGGCAGTGTCAGCGACGCAGGTATTCGCAGAAACTCTTGCCGAGTGGACGCAACGACAAACGCCGCAGCTTACCCAGCTTTACGAGAGTTTGCATCAAGCGCCGGAACTTTCGTTCGAAGAGGCACAAACTGCTGCTCGCATGGCCGAGGAGATGCGCGGGCTTGGTCTTGCAGTCACCACAAAAATCGGCGGACACGGTGTCGTAGCTTTGCTCCAAAATGGCGACGGCAAGACCTTGCTCCTCCGCGCGGACATGGACGCCCTACCTGTCGCGGAACAGACAGGCCTGGCCTACGCTTCCCAAGTCAAAGTGCGAGACAAACGGGGTGCTACCGTTGGCGTCATGCACGCCTGTGGCCACGACATCCATCTCACAAATTTGGTCGGAACCGTCCGCTATCTGGCCAGCCATCGTGACCGATGGCAAGGTACGCTCGTCGCGATTTTTCAACCCGCCGAGGAACGCGGCGCCGGTGCTCAAGCGATGATCGCCGACGGCTTGCTGAAACGTTTTCCGAGGCCCGATTTTGCGCTCGCGTTGCACGTCGCCGCCGACACTCCAGCCGGTAGTATCGGTTACCGCGCAGGCTACGCCCAAGCCAATGTCGATAGTGTCGACATCACCATCCGCGGCCGCGGCGGCCACGGCGCTTATCCCGAGACAACCGTCGACCCGATCGTGATCGCCGCCCGGCTAGTACTTGACTTGCAAACGATCGTCAGTCGCGAAATTGCTCCGATAGAACCCGCCGTCATCACCGTCGGCTCGATTCACGGCGGCACCAAACACAACATCATCGGCGACGATTGCCATCTGCAACTCACGGTGCGGAGTTACAACCCAAAAGTGCGCAGGCAATTGATCGATGCGATTCGCCGCAAAGCCTTGGCGGCCGCGCAAAGTGCTGACGCTCCGGAGCCGGAGATTTCGGCGACCGAGGGGACGCCCTCGCTGTTTAACGATCCCGAGTTAGTGGCCCGACTCGTGCCGGAACTCGAAAAACATCTTGGCGATAAAAACGTCGCTGAAGCGGAACCCTCAATGGGCGGCGAAGATTTCGGCCGCATCGGCCGTGCGGGCGTGCCGATATTGATGCTCAAATTAGGAGCCGTGAGCCAAGCGCGGCTAGATGCTTACAAGCAAGCAGGCGTGCCGCCGCCCTCATTGCACTCGCCGAAGTTTTATCCTGACCCGGCAGCGACGATCACCACCGGCGTGATCACGCTGACGATCTCGGCGCTGGAATTACTGCAGTAAGCCGGAATTACTGCAGCAAGAAAGGGCAGAACCTAAATCTTCCCATCGAGCCCCATCTGATAATACTTGTGCGTAATCTTCTCCTGGTTCTCCAGCAGCCAGTCGATCGAAGGTTGGCACGTCATCGCCTTGTGTATCGCTTGAGCCATCGCTTTACGGTGGATGTCGAATAGAGCCTTGTGGTCGAGGTCGTCATCATCGATGACGCCCGGGTTGAGCCAGACGCTACAGATGATCCCCAGGTCGTTGGCTTTTTCTTTGGGAATGTCGCCCGCGCGGACTGCGTCGAGCACGCCGTTGGCGATTGCGGCTTGAACGGTACCCATGAGAATGTTTGTGTAGCGGCTGCTTTTCACTGTCACTTTGCTGACGCAAAGCGTAACCGGGCGGACCTGTATGTCTGTGTTGAGGATGGCAAAGACCTTGGAGTGCCCCATCGACTGATCGCCGGTGAGTGTGGCGAGCGCCGTGCCCACCGGTCCGTCAAGCTCGCCGATTACGACTTCCGGCTCGGCGGCAGTAAAGGGAGGGCCACCGGCCACGAGCGATTCACCGGTACGAAGGACAACGCGTTCAGACATAAGAGTGGTATTCCTGCAGAAGGTAACGATTAGCGGTAGCTGCCGAAGGAACCAACTTACCGAGACCTCTATCAACTTGCAACCGAACAAAGAATGACCAATGACCGAGCCTCAATGACCTAACAGGAAAAGGTCAGTTCAGCTCGGGGGGTCATTGGTCATTGGTGCAAGGGTCATCTATGGTTCACACCGCCTGCAAGCATTCCAGCTCTTTGGCCAGTCGCTTTCGCGCCACGTGCAACCGTCGCTTGATCGTCCCGACCGGGGCGGAGAATTCGTCGCTCATTTCCAGCAGCGAATGACCGTCCAAGTAAAACGCCACGAGCGTGCTACGGTCCATCGTGGCAAGCCGATTGAGACCCTCGTGTAGCTGGTCGGTCCGTTCGTGCGCCAGCAACGAATCGAACGGCGCCTCGTGGCGAGTGTCGGCCCGATCGATCGTATGCGGTTCGACCGCGATCGACGGCGGACGCCGCGTGCAACGGTTGATTGATTGACGCACTGCGATCGACCGCAACCAACCGGGAAACGCCGCCGGCTCTTGCAACTGGTGCAACTTTTCAAATGCCTTGATAAGCACGTCTTGCACCACCTCTTGAGCCTCGGTGTGGTCGCGGAGCCGCTGCATGCTGACAATGTAGACCATCCGTTCGAACCGGCTGGCCAATTCGCCAAACGCTTCGGTTTCGCCATGCTGCGCGGCAATGACGAGCTCTTCGTTGTCTGCTTCGAGGTATTCGGATATTGATAGTGTGATAGTCATGATTCTCTCGCTCGATAAACTGAACAGGCCAGCAACATGCCTTAAATCCAGCTGTGAGTTGGCAAATAAATCGACCGGTAACAATTGACGCCAAATAGCGGCGTAGCAGACCTGTCGACGAATCCGTGCTTTTGATTGGGAAGCCCTTGCTATCAGGCTTGGGAACCGCACCACATTTGTGTGACGCGGGCGTAACCCCAATTTCAGGCAGCGGTGCGGTGACACATAATTAGGTGTCGCCGCTGTTGCTGCTTTACGACGGCCGCCTGTTTAAAACAAGCCGCTATTGCCGTAGCAAAGCAGGTGGCCGTACCGACGCGTGCCGTATCACAATGTGACGGGCTCCACGCGTGATAAGACCCTTGCCAAGCGTCCTCGCGCAGCCATCGGGCTGGCTCCGACGCAGAAGATAGCAACGCTGATAGAGCCGACCTTGATTGAGATCGTGCGCGGAGGGAGCGCAAAGATTCAATTCGCACGACCAGCTGGTTGCCTTGGCGGACAAGTCGAGTGCCAAAGGTGCTGATGATGTTTTGAAGCTTACGCATAGTGACCCTCGCTGCGCCTGGCGCTGCCTAAGAGAGTGAACCTAATGGAAATTGCGGGTGTCAATGACCCGCTGGTACTATTACGAGTGTCCCAGCCAAATCGCCGCCGGTCAAGAGAAAGCTAGACCTCGACAACCTGGATCAGTCACTCCGAACGCCCCTATGACAGTCGAGTCGGCCAGCGGGTTCGCATCTCACCGAGAAAAAAAGCTGAAAACTTTGCGCAGCCCGTGAGGATACCGTAAAGCCATTGCCAGCAAACACTTAAGACACCACTCCTGATACGAATTCCGCATGATATCGTCGGGATTCGCTACGCTCGATAGCCTTCGTGACAACGGCTACACGACTGACCCACCTTCCCGGCGGCCGCGCGCGAGGCTTCGTAATTCTTTTCGCCCGCCGCCTCGGCAAGCTCCCGGGCGGCGTCGCGGAGCTGCTGTGCCTCGTCTCGATACGTGTCATCGTCGGCATAATCGTAACCTGCTTGCTGAATCACTTTAGACAATGCCGCCAGCAACTGTGCTTGTTCTGTGGCTTGCTGAGCCCGCTTGCGGAATTCTCTCACGCTCGATATTGCTGGTGAGAGTCGTTCCTCCACAA
>Ga0310121_10001884_pt1 | contig 20647 bp, 14 predicted proteins | sample CB27_Tmax_986_MG_FD_203504 | JGI IMG/M metagenome (GOLD analysis project Ga0310121, IMG submission 203504) | Marine microbial communities from Western Arctic Ocean, Canada - CB27_Tmax_986 | ecosystem: Environmental > Aquatic > Marine > Oceanic | place: Canada: Western Arctic Ocean | collected...
TCGAACATACTGCTCATTACGACCGGCGAACAGCATTGCCGGACATTGGGAACCTACGGCAACCCGGTGGTTCGGACACCTCATCTCGATCAATTGGGCCAATAGAGGTGTATCGGAGTCTGGCCAATGAGCAGGGACCGCCGCTGGATATATCGATACGGCGCATCGAAGTGCCGCCTTCTCCGCAGGAGATCCTGGCGGCGGTGGAAGGGAAATTCGGCGTGACGGTGGCGGAATGGCGTAAGCGCAGGAGCGCATCGGATGCGCGGCTTCTGGCGATGAAACGGCTCAGCGAGGAAGAGGGATTGTCCCAGCGCAAGGTGGCGATTCAACTGGGATTGCGAGACGGCTCAGGCGTATCGCGCCACTTGTCGGACTTGAGGAACCGCCGAACGCGGGAGCGAAAGCTCAAGCGGAAATTTGATCGGATCCGGAAGAGCTTCTTTCATAATCAATAATCAAGGCTTGGCCACGGTCGTTGCTGAATGCCGTGACGGATACGAAAAGCTCGTTCTGCATCGAGGAACTACCAATCATACCGTATTTGTCCTGCACGTGCCGCCCGGAAGGATCGGCAAGACCCTCAGAAACGAAGATTCGCCAGAGTCCGGTGGGCTTCGTCCCACATTTTTTGCTCTTCCGCGATGCGGGCGAGGGCTTTCGGGTCGTCGGTAGCCTGGGCGGCGCGTTGGAGATGGGCAGTGGCGTCGGCCCCGACATTAGGGCTGTAAACTTTCTCGGGGTTCGGAAGGTTCCAGTTGCCGCCCGGCTCGTTGCACACGGCCATGGCCAGTTCGAAAATTCGGTAGAACTCAAACATGTGCGCGGCTGCCGAACCATAGAGTTTTTCGCATGCCGCCGTCATGATCCGGCCGGAGGTCAGATCCGTGTTCCATGCCCCGCGGGCGCCGACGTAGTAGAGCGGCCAGCGGATGGGAAAGCCGTTGCCGTTTTCGTATGCGGTCTCGTACGTCAGGTAGCGGATGCCGTGGGCCTTCCAGTAACGCAGGTTGCGCAGGGCGGTCTCGCCGCTATACCATGGCACCGAACGCCAGTTGCCATCGCTGCAACCGGGAATCCACCATTCGTAAACGCCGCGAAGGGCGCCGGTCTTCATCCACCCGGCCATGGCCCGCCGTTCGCGCAGATTGTTTCGGCCCAGCCTGGCGTGCTCGGGAGGCACGGGTTCGTCCAGCGGCCGCACATGATTGCCCTCGTTGACGATGACGACGATGACGCCCGGCTCGGCTTCGACCATAGGCTCCGGCGGCGCGTGCGTGACCCAATACGCCAGAAAGCACAGGCGGAAGGGGCCCAGATGGGTCTCGTGCAACTGTCGGGCAATGTTGTTGGCAAACTGCATCTGGCGCGCACTGACATTCCCGGCGGCGCGGCAGCGATCACACTCGCAGAACTCATCGCTATCGTTCGCGGCGAGTGAAAAACTCAGACCGCCTTCTTGGGCATCGAGTTCGGTTCGGAACTTCTCGACGATGACCTGCCGCACAGCCGGTTCGGTCAGGCAGGGCTGGCCCAGTCCGAACCACTCCGGGTGGGCTTCCTTGTACTCGGCCGGAGGCACAAGTGCGTCGAGGTTGTGGTGCATGGGAATCCACAGCGCGCCGAGACGCCAGGCGAATCGGAGCGGCGGATGCGGATCGACCATCCAGATATGACGCACGGCAAAGTCGGGCCGCTCGTGGACATTCAGCGGCGACACCGTTACATCAGGGGATTCGGGGATCACGTGCCAGACCGGATCAGGTCCGTACCAGCCGCAGCCCAATCGTTGCAGCAGGTCGTACACGGCGTAGGCGCTTCCGCACAGCCGTCCACCGTCGTTTCCAATCAGCGCCAGCCAGTCGTCCCCGCTGCGCACGATGTACTGGTCACCTGCTTCCGGGTCCTGGGCCACGTTGATGTCCATCCGGCTCGCCACAGACGACATGCCGACGAGAATGGCCGGCCTGCTCCCGTCGTAGGCGCTCTCGGCCTGAATGGGCAACTGTCCGCCGCTCATCTGCGCGATGATTGTTTGGAGGTGACCGGCGGCTGTCTTCGTACTGGCCGGCGCATTGTCGGCCACAACAATGACTGCCCGCGCTTGCGCGTCACTGACAATCACGAGCGGTTGGGCGAATGCAAAGCCGGACAGTCCTGATACGATGCATACAAATGTCAGGATCAGTCTGACATGAATGCCGCTAAGATAAGCCCTTATTGATGGTAGCATGCGCTCTTCGTGATCGCTGACCTGTGAATGACGCAATACCCAATGACACAAGAAGCCCGAATGACGGATTCCGGAGCTGATTCTACTCATCTTGAAAATTTTCAATTCTCTTTTGTCATTGGGCATTCGGATTTCATTGGCATTGGGTATTCCGTCATTCTAGCACCCGAAAGGCAACTTATCTTGGCCCCATTCCGGTCCGGCGTGTATGATTGTCTTGAAACGTGATCACGTTGTCCTATGATATGAAAAACTCGGAAAGAAAAATACCATGCAGACCATTCTGATCGCCGAAATCGGCGAAAACCACTACGGCAACTGGGATCTTTGCCGCGGCATGGTGCGCGAGGCTGCAACCAACGGTGCCACCCTGGTCAAGTTCCAGACCTATACCGCCGATCAGTTCGGCTCGGATCACCGCTGGTACGCCGAATTCAAAAAGGTGGAGATGCCGGAGGAGATCCACTTCGAGATGCAGACGCTCTGCCGCGAGTTGGACGTCGGATTTCTTTCCTCGACGTTCACCGTCCAGTCCACCGCCTTTCTGGTCGACCGGATGGGTTGCGACGCTCTCAAGCTTGCGTCCAGCCGCGTCGTCGAACTGGACCTACTCGACGACGTCAACCGCCGCGCCGACCAGGTGAAGACCGTTTTCCTTTCCACCGGCATGGCCACGCTCGACGAAGTCCGCACTGCCGTGGACCACCTTGACCGCATCGACAAACTCTACCTGCTTCAGTGCACCAGCCAATACCCCACCGAAGACGAGAACGTCAATTTGCGTGCCATGCTAACCCTCAGGCAGGCCTTTCCGGAACACGGCATAGGCTTCAGCGACCACAGCCGCGGCCTGGACGCCTGCGTCGCCGCGGTGGCCATGGGGGCCGAGGTGCTGGAGAAGCACTTCACCTACAACGCCTGCATGCCCGGCGACGACCACGAGGGAGCCCTGACCCCCGAGAGCACGAAAGAGTTGGTTCGACGTATCGAACGCGTCGAAACCATGCTCGGCTCGTCCGAGAAAAAACCGGTGCCGGACGAAGTGCGGTCCATCGACGCCCTGCGCATCCCGATGCGCGAAGTCGACTTTGAGTCCGGTTAACTGAACAGCCAGGCATAGAGAACAACCAGGGGAGCCAATGCGATCACGCCCCATGCAATGATCGTACCCCGCGTTCTTCCCCGGGTAGGTACCCGGCTCAGCGACACTCCGACCAGAAGATTGACCACCAGCGCGGCGGGAAGAATCCACTGAAAACTCAGGGCGTGGCTTCCGCCGGTCAGGGCGTCCCAGTAAGCATAGGTGAAGGCGGTGGTGAAGCCGTACACGGCACCGATGATGGTCCCGAACGACGTCGATCCGGGAATGAACAGCGCCAGGATAAACAGGCAGAATAACGGCCCGATGAAAAGCCCGTTGGTCTTGTTGGTCACTTCAATAATATTACCGGGTACGATGCCGATCAGTGAGCTAAGCAGGACGACCGCGATGCCGATGAGCAGGGCCAGAATTCTGGCCAGCCTGACATTGATTGTCGGGACCTCTCCGTCACGGCCTTTCTTCCTGCGGAAACGGTCAATGAAATCCTTGCTGATCACGGTGACGATGGAATTGATACCCGAATCCAGGCTGGACATGGCGGCGGCAAACATGGCGGCGATCACCAGGCCGGCCACGCCAATGGGGAGATAGTTCGCGATGTATCGCGGGAACAGGTAATCCGCCCCTTCAATAGGGCTGCGACCGTCAGGGATCATGTGGGGTTGAGCAAGGAACAGTCCCAGCAGCGCGAACCCGACCAGGTACAGCAGGATCATGACGCCCACGTCGGCGATGGCATTGACCAGAAACGCCCTCCTGGCCGACTTCGCGTCGCGGGTGGCCAGGTACCTCTGAATCGCCACCTGGTCCGAACCGGCGGTGCAGATCCACCAGCAGAAGGTGGCGGCCATCGCGCCGAACATGGTGACGCGCGTCGTAAAATTCCAACTGAACAGGGGCTGAACATCCCAATGAGGCGCCCACTGGGTGGGGACCCAGCCGAACCCGCCCATCTCCACCGTAATCAGGACTACCGTAAGGATGGCGCCCCCCACGAGAAACACGAACTGGAACAGGTCAGTGATGATCACCGCCCTCAGGCCTCCCAAGGCGGTATACACCACGGCCACCAATCCCATGACCACCACAACCCAGGGGATTCGTTGCTCGCTCCAATCCAGCATTTCGACCAATAGCTTGGCCGCGATATAAGTCAGCATAGCCATCCACACCAGCCGGGTCATCATGAAGAGTACCGCTCCCAGCACCCGGACCTGTACGCCCAACCGGGCTTCAAGGATTTCGTACGCGCTGGTGATCTTGAGCCTCATGACCGCGGGGATGAGGATGTAGCCGGCGACAAGATAAACGAACGGCATGATGAGGATGTTTCCCACCGCGCTCATCGGGCCGTGCTTGATGACTTCCCCCGGCGAGCCCAGATAGGAGATGGTGCTCAGCAGGGTCGCGAACATAGAGATCCCGATGAGATTAGGGTTCATGTTCCTGCTCGCCAGGAAGTATTCTTCGGTGCTGGTCTGCTTCCGCGAAAAGTAAAATCCGAAGCCCAGCATGAACGCTCCGTACAGGGCGATCACGGTCCAGTCCGGCCAGCTCAATCCCCGGGACTCTCGACGCCCTATCCTGAACAGCGCATTGGCCGCATGGGCCTGAACATCGGTCTCCGGATCCTGAAGGAGGGTTGTGAGAATCCCGACGTCATCCGCGTCGCCCACCTCGGCCAGGGCCGCGCATGCCTCGTTCTTCTCATCCTTGTTTCCGGTCTCCAGGTATTCCAGGAGCGCAACTTTGCCCTCCTGCCTGTGACGGCTGTAGTCATTTCCCTTGTCATGGACATACAGCGCGCTAACCAGGTAGACGCGGCCGCTGGAGCCTTCCGGCTCTCGTGAAAGCGCCTGGGACAACTTTTCGAACGTGTCGTCCCGGATCACGTTGAAGTAGCGCAGGGCATAGGCCGCACAACCCCGGACATCGCTGTCGCCGGCATCGAGAAGCTCGGCCAGGAGGGCCTCGTCTTCTGCCTCGCCGGAATTCGCCACCACCCACCGGGCGTAGGCCTGGAAGCTGCCCTCTCCTTCTTCGGCCACACGCTTGAGTTCGGGAGAACGCTCCGCGTATCCCAATTTTCCCAGTGTCTCAACCGCATGGACACGGTCTGTACCGGCCGAATCAAGGAAGGCCGCCACAATTTTGTCGAGGTATTGCCTCCGGAGTTCCTGGTCATTCCCCGCCGCCTGGATCAGTACCCGCCATACGCCGATGCGAAACGGGGGAGCAGGGTCTTTTTCAAGTTCCGCTTCAAAGGCCGCCCGGGCCTCTTCCACGTAGTTGTTCCCGATCAGCAACTCGGCGGCGTGGACCTTGACCCAGCCGTCCGTCTCGTGGAGTGTCCGGCGCAAGACGGAGATGGACTGCTCACGCAACTCGGGACCGACCGCGGATGCCCCTTCCGCGGCAAGCCCGGAACAGGGAGCCAGCAGGAGCATGCATAACCAGATTGCCAGGAATCTCGCAGGTCGTTTCACGGAACTATTCAACTAGATTGTAAGCTGAAAAGAAAGCAAACATTCGTGTTTAGCCTGCCGGCGCACTCCAAAACTTGCGCCTTCGGCGAATTAAACACAGTCGATCCAGCTCAAGTACGTCCAGGTTCGTTATCCTCAATGCGGAAATAAGCCTTCTCTCAGCCTCTACCCGGTTCCCTTGCCTCATTGGCTCTCAAAGGCAACCTGGGCCTGGTCAAGAATGTCCTGAATCGGTCTATCCGTGTTGATCACCTCCAGGACCGCCGTGTCAATCAATGAGGCCCATTGCGACCAATGCGGTATACGGGGGAACTCCCGGGCATTCTCATGAATTTCCGCCAGCTTGTGGTAGTAAGGGAGAAAGTCGTTCACCTCCTGGTCGTTCCAGGTCGATTTTCGACAGCCCACGACGCCATTCCGGGGGTGTGAACGATCGTTGTCCCGGCTGATACAGAACCGGATGAAATCATAGGCGAGCGCCTTGTGCGGGCTGCCGCCGGCCAAGGTCCATATCCAGTACACGTTCAGCGATGCGGACGCCGCACCCGGTTCGTGAGGGATGGGGGCAATGTCGATCTTACCCTTCACGTTGGATTCATCAATGGTATCACACATGACGGCATAGCCGAACCAGTTCACCGCCATCGCAATTTCGCCATTCGCAAGTGCGATGCCGGCGGATACGGAATCCAAGTCTCGGCACTTCGGGTGAATCAGCGAGTTGTCATTCAGTAGGCGACGATACAATCCCATCGCTTCGACGGCTTCTTCTGAATTGAGAACAAGTTGATCATTCCCGTCAAGGATCTCGCCCCCTCGTGTCCAGAGCAACAGCGAGAAATCATAGACCGTGTTGTGTCCATCCGGATATGCGGCGAATGCGGTTCCGTACAGATTGGATTCTGGACGCTGGAAATGACGAGCTACCAGAACAAAGTCATCCCAGGTCTCCGGAACCGAGAGGGGTTTCCCATGCGTCCGCTCAAAGCTCTCCTGTTCTGCCGGGTCTTCGAAAAGATCCTTGCGGTATATCAGGCACTCCGGTCCATCATGAAACGGCATGCCGGCAAGATTCTCGTCATATGCCTGGTGGCGTAACAACGAAGGTGGCCAGTCGTCGGGAAAATCCTGGGGCGGACTCCTCTCCACGTAAGGTTTCAGGTTTTCAACCGCACCGCTTTCCCACGCCTCGGCAATCCAATCCGTATTGATCAGGACCACATCCCAATGGCCGGCCTTCATGCCGCCCGAACCGAGAATGGCATCGTGCAACGGATGCAGGTCCAGGGCAACGGCCTCCAGCTCGAGGTCACAGCCGGTCTGCTGTTGAAAGGCCATCCAGAAGCGCTCTACCGCCGCTTCGAAGGGCCCCATTTTTCTTAGCGCGACACGGAATGTCTTGTTTCTGTCCATTCTGCTCCGGCAATCAGTTATTTACGGTATAGGCCCGATCCAGGTGGACATAGCCGCCGTCCGGGAAAACCAATTGCCCGGTTGTATGCGACGAACGCGCGGATGCCAGGAAAACAATCGTGTCGGCGATTTCTTCGGGTTGAGTAAACCGGCGCCCTAATGGAATCATCCGGGAAACCTTTTGCTTCTGTGCTTCGGGATCATCAAACGTCTGGACCCACTGGTCATAGAGCGGTGTCCAGACCGATCCGGGGATCACGCAGTTCACACGGAGATTATAGGGAGAAAACTCGACCGCCCATTCGCGAGTGAGGGCCCTGATCGCGCCTTTGGCCGCCACGTAGCCGGACGTGCCACCCTGCCCGGTCTCGGAAAGGTGAGAACCTACATTCACGATGGCCCCCTGGTTCTTTTTCAGCTCGGGTAGAGCATAGTGGACGACCGCGAAATAGTGAAAGAGGTTCAGGCGAATTGACTCCATGAATGCCCTGGTGCCGTCTTCCAGGGCAGCACCGTCATTGACACCGGCATTGTTGACTACGACATCAATATGGCCGAAAGCACCTAGTGCCGTTTCCACCGCGCGACCGCAATCGTCTTCATTCATCAGCTCGGCCTTCACGAACAATGCCTGTTTACCTTCTGCTTCGAGGGCACCGGCAACCTGCCGCCCCCTTTCTTCATTCCTGTCGACAATGACGGGAATTGCGCCCTCCTGGGCAAAGCAATTGACGGTGGCCTCGCCAATGCCACTGGCGCTCCCGGTTACAAGGGCTACCTTGCCTTCCAATTTCAGATCCATGGCGTACCTCCTTATGGGGAATATCGTCGCCGTAATGGGCAAGAAACGCAAGGACGACGAGGTGATCAGTCGCAAGGCTCTCGGAAGAACGGCCTGCAAGACCGTACCACGTTTACGACCGCCGGCGTGGTTGTCATGTGCTTGGACATCACGGATCGAAATCAACCATTCGGATATGGGTTGTAGGCGTCAACGCCAGTTCGAAGACGGCTTGCCTGATACTGCGTGTCAATTCGCTGTAATAGATACACAGCATCTTTCCATCTTCCAACTCCACCAGGTTCGGATACGCCCCTCCCGGGTAGTCGATCAACCACGGCCTGCTCCACGTCTGGGCGCTGTCCGTGGAAACAATGATACTGGTCTTCGGAATGGGCAGTTCCCGGTATCCACAGAGGATCGCCCCGCTCCGAGTTTTCGAAAGAAACGGAGCATGTCCCCGGGTGAACGGGACTAGGTCCACCGGCTCACTCCATGTCCGGCCGCCGTCCCCGGAGAATGACTGGGCCATCGCCGGCCTCATCACGCAGAGGAGACGCTTGTCATCGAGTTCAATAATATCCGGCTCGCAAAGATCGGCGGGTGAGGATGGCGCGACGATGGACGGGTCCCCCCATGTCTTTCCCTGGTCCCGGGAACGCACCAGCCCCGATCCATAATAGATTCCTTTTCGATAGGTCCCGAAGAAGCCGTAATGAGGCAGGATCAGGGTGCCGTCCGACAGTTCGCGGACCGGTGAGTTCGATGCGCAGACCGCCTCGATTTCCATTGCCACCGGATCGGTCGTCGCCTTTGGCCCGGCTTTTTGTATGACTTCCTGCTTCTCATCCTCGGTGTACCACGGCGCGGTGATGCGGGCGGGTTCGGACTCCCAGGTTATGCCGCCATCAAAACTCCTGACGGTGCAGACTTCCTCGATTCTGCCTTTCTGGTACCAGGTGGCGCGTGAAAATGCGCAGATCAGTGTCCCGTCTTTGAGCTGGGTGATCCCGGGATCGCGATCGTCCCAGTCGGAATCGAAGAGAGTCTCCGGTTCGGACCAGTCTTTGCCACCGTCGCGCGATCGCATGAAGCAGATCCGGCCATTCTTCGGCAGGTCGGGATGCGGGTATCCCATATGCGACCTGCCCGCGTAGAAAACCACGATCAGGTCCCCATTCGCCAACCGGCATACGCCGGGAAACCCTTCGTAGTCCCCCCAGGCGCCACGGCCGGTGATGTTCCTTGTCTTGCGCGCTACCTCGGATCCGGTGGGTCCTTTCAGACTGTATTTGGACAAGACACGGTCATAAATCTTTACGTCATCGATGATTCCACGGAAGTATTCACGGCCAACCGGCGCGCCCAGAGTTCTGCCAATGGTCACAGGAATGGAATTCTTTTTCAGGCCGTGAAAGAAAGGCCTTTCCGACGCCAATTCACCATCGATGTAGATCGCTATCCGCTCTCCATCGCATATGCCGGCCACATGATGCCACTGGTCATACTCTATCTCGATCCCCTGGGTACGTTGGTCGGTGACCTTTAACATCAACCTGTTTTCAACCCAGGGGATCCCCATCCTCAGCAGATAATTCGCGTCATGTTTGTAGCCTTTGCCAACAATGCTCTGCTCCGGTCGCCCCCCCTTCCGTGGAAACACCCAAGCCTCTATAGTGAATGCTTCGGGGAGATCTAGGCTGCCCTTGTTTCCGCAGTCCACGTAGGCATCTTCGCCGTTGAACAGAAGGGCCTTGCCTGCTTTGCCGTCGGTCCAGGTGGCGTTATGAATCACTCCATGATTATCCTTGCCGGAAGAATCTGCCGCGGTGCCGTCCTTTCCTTCATCAAACTTCCAGTGCCCCACCAGGCCGGGCTCTCCCGCCCGGCTGGAGGCATCCGGTCCAAGAAGACAGAGCAGCAAGGCTGTCCCCTTCGCCAACATTCCTTTCTTCAGCATGATCTATTCTTTCATCCGTGACGCTTCATGCGCGGTCAGACCTTCCTCGATGGTTTCGAGGACGTTTCGCTTTATGTAGGCAAGGCGCTTGGCATAGACCGGGTCCTCGTCCGCTTTCGCCAGGCGCGCCGCTTCAGTGAAGGACGCGTTCCAGCCGCTGATAACCTCGCGACTGTAAACCTTCTCCCAGACGTCGGCAGGTCTGTTAACGTCTGGGTGTGTGCCGCTGGTGCTCTTGTCGAGCTGCATTACTGCGCGGAATTTGACCTCCACTTCTTCCCAGAATGCCTTCATTGGACGAGCCGCCGGCCCGTAGAAAAGCGTATAGTATTCGTTCAGAAGAACATCGATATCGCGGTCCGGATTCCAGTGGTACTTGTAGAAGACATAGATGTTCAGGTGGTCATAAGCAATGCGGTGGGACAACAAGTAGCAATACGTTCCCAGGCCCCTGTCGGCATAGCGCTGGTAACACGAGGCGAAAGCCCGGGGAATGCTCCCGCAGATCGACTTGTGCCAGAAGTATCTGCCCTCCTCCCAGCAAGCCCTGACGGGATAGTGATAGAATCCGCCGTACTGCTCCGGGGTGAGGGCCTTGCTCCACCAGTCGAGAACCTTGAGTTCTTCTTTCATCATGTCGGCCCTGAATTCCGAGTAGGGCCCGGATGCGGCCGTCGGCCCCACAAAGATGTTTGCCGGTATTTTCTGTATGGGCGGGGCGCCGAGGGGCCCATAGCCTGAAACCGATATATAATTCTCCGGGAAGGTTTTGCCGATGGCGTTCGCAATCTTGATGATGGTCGTCCAGACAAGCTCTTCCTCGACATGAACAACCTCCGGGCCGCATGATGCCCGGAACGCTTCACACGTCACGCAGAGGCAGGGGACGTACCCGTCACTGGGCGCGATGTGAAATGCCTTTCCGGCTACGCAGTCGATACTCATCGATCCCCAGCTCTCCAATCCGTAAGCGCTTGCGGATTCGCCGCCGAAACAGGCCTCCACCTGTCCGATCAGGATCTTGATCGTTCCCGGATTCGTATAACAGTGATGCCCCAGATTCCTCTTGCCGTCCTCTCCCAGGGCAAAGAACTCAGGATGGCTCTCGCTGTATTGTTTTTCGCTTATGAGGATGGGCATGGTATGGGGAGCGCCGGACATCAATTGCGTCTCGTGGCGCAGACGCAGAAACCACAGACCGCGCCGTCTGCTGAAAGCGGCTTCCTGCTCTCCGGTGAATCCCGGCCGATAGCCGGATCGGTCGGTCTTCGGCGGAGGATCGTCCCTGTCATCCGCGCCATACGGGATATGGATATAGCGGCCGATCTTGTTGGGGCCATCGGTGATATCCAAACCGGGAATCGACAACGTGTCTGATTTCGGGACAACTTCTCCAATGTCTACCGGCAGATACCACCGGACCCCGACGAAACGTTCCAGGAATTCGTAGACGCCGAACAGTGTGGCATGCTCAAAACCACTCGTGTTGTATCCAACGTTCGCGAGAAATCTGAAATCAACCGTCTCGCTCGGATGGTCCCTGCCCAGAATGACGATGCGGTTGCCGATGGTCTTGATGTGAAAGGCATCGCGGCCGAGGTCGGTTGCGTCAATGCCCAGCGAGCGCGAGATCGCTCCATCGCCGATCACGATTTCCACCGTCCCATCCTCGCCTAATGATTCAACGATGAGCAGGGTCGCGCCAGTCGATTTTTGAATATACGTCTGCAACTCTCCGGCGGCGAATCCGGCAGAAGGGGAAACATCGCTGCCCACCACGATCCGAGCCTTGGCAATCCCCTCCCCTACTAGAATGAGCTTCGCTTCTTTTTCACTCACCTCAATCTCCTTGGCTTGAGCCAGGTCCTCTTTGACTGCGAAACCAAGCAGCATGCTAACAAAAAAGAAAATCGAGATTCGCTTATACATTCTTTTCTCCGTAATTCTGGGTGAGCTCATTCAAAAGTACACAACATCCGGTAACCGTTTGTCAGGGGAAAAAAGAGGCAATGTGAAATGGCGCTGACTTTAGCTGTCGCTCCGATGTAGTCCTTTCATGACCCATCCATTCTCAGTACGGCGGGAACCGCCGTCTCCAAATTCATATCTTCGTGCTTTTCGGAATGTTGTCACATCTCTGGAGACGGCGGCTTGTCTCGCCGAAACAAGTGAAGCGCGAAGGCGGATCCCCGCCGTTTCCGAGAATGAATCGATCATGATGAGGCCTTAAGCACCATTCGGGTCCGCCTGGAATGTAAGACCATCACTTCGAGCATCCGTGAAAACTCGTAGGGCTTTTGCCTCCATAATACCGCCAATATCCGACGAAATTACTCATCAAAAAACAGGCTTCCATTAGAGCCGCCACCGGTGTTCCGGCGAGGGCGTTATGGATCCCCCAGCCTAAAGTACAAATCATCATGAGGATTCGAATCGTCCGGTCGGCGGGCTGGAAGGTGGCACAGGTTCCGATAATGGCGGCAAATAGAGCCACGAGACTCAGGGGCGTCTGATAGACCCAGAAAAAACTCGCCAGGGTGAGAATCAGAAAAAAGTACATGAGTCGTCGATCAGTGGAGAACACGGATGTGAAGACTCTAATCCCCGCCACGATTGCGAGAACGCCCGGACCCGGTCTACCCAGGACAAAGAAGTGGGCTGAATTAAATGTCGCAACCAGCGTCCAGCATAGGAGGATATCCCGGCGATCTTTGAATTGATAGGAGATGATGCCGAAGAGGAATGCCACTGCGGCGAGGATCTGGGAGAAAAGGAATGCGCTCATTATTCACAAAAAGGGTCAGCCCTTGAAATAAGAATTAAGTGCCTGTGCATCGAGCTCTCCCATTCAAAACATTTCTGGAAGCGGTGCACTCTTGATGAGTTCCTTTTCGAGAATGGATTCGACCTTTTTGAGTCGCTGCCGTAGCGCACCCTGCCCTTTCAACCGATCTTCCAGGTTGCGGATCTGATGACTGACACTAGATCCTGACCGTAAATTCAATAAATCAGCCACTTCGCGTTGTGAATACCCCGCGTACTTCATCAGCACATGCGCCAAGATGGCCCGAGGCAGCACGTCCCGAGCCCGAGCGCGCAATTGCTTTATATCATATAATAACCATTTCCTGTTCAAGGACCTCCAGCACCTGCTCCTCGCTCGCATGTTTCATGCTCCGCCTCAGTGTCACATTCTCCTTTCTCTTTCTCTCCATCAATTCCCTGAGATGCAATCCGTCGATCCACTCCAGAAATTGTTCGGTGCCGATTCCACGAGGATGAGCTTTCAGCGCTTCCACGATTTCCTCGTCACGTTCAATCAAACCGGACTCCACATATCGTCGATAGATCCTCGACCTTTCACTACGCTGTTTCGCGCCGATCATTTCCAGAACCGGACCATATTCAACAAAGTCAAGTCGTTGGGCTCGGTCAATGTAGCCTGGAGAGCTGCTCCACCGGTATCGCCTCAAGAAATCAACGCGTTCCTTCAAGTCCATTGCTTTGATTGCCTTGGTCTGGACAGGATTTAGGTGGATATAACGGCTCAGTTTCGACAGGTATTCGTCGCCTTCGACAAGCTTCGCTCCGTATCGTGCCTGGGTCACGTGACCACTACGATTGTGACGCCAATTGTAGTAAATACAGTAGCCGGACAATAGCCTGGACATGAAATTGCTGAGATTGGCGATCGGAGTTTCTGCGAGCAGATGAAAGTGATTCTTCAGTAGACAGAACAGGTAGAGGCGTACATGGAACTGATCCACTGCCGCCTCGAGCTTCTCCAAAAACTTCCGGTAGTCAAAATCGTCATCAAAATCAGATTCCGACGATTTCCCCGCACCGCGACATGATCGATAGCGCCGGGATACTGCACTCGTAAACGCCTTGCCATGGAAGCACCATAGCTTGTCCTCGGTGAGCAAACAGTCCTAATTGCTATTTCAAGGGGTGACCCTTCATTCAGAAAGCGCAACTGATATCGCGATTTTCTTGTCCATCTTTTGCTCCATAACTTTGTTAAACTTTCCGCTAAATAGTTATTTCTCTGCTGCCAGGTTGAAACGGACCTCACTCAGGCCGTAGTAAGTGGGGTCACCCCAATTGCCGTCGGTCATATGAGCACTGATCACCACGTACTTTGCCTCCACACCGCCGAAATCCACTTCCGTATTGTATGTATAATCAGGCGAACCCGGTTCAGGTGCCATGGCAAATTCATAGTCGCCGAGCTTTTTCCATTCACCGGCATCGCTCCCGCCAGTAGTGGAATACTCAATCGTAACATTTCTCAGTCCGTAATGGACTGGACTGCCTTCCAGATTACAGTTCCATACCCATAGCGTTCCCAATTTATACACCTGTCCAAAGTCATATTTTAACCAGGTCGTACAAGGCACGGTGCCCGGGTTTGGATTCGATGCGCCTTTTCCCCAAAACCACATGCTTCTCCACGATGTCTCATGCTTGAGATCAGAGAGGCCCAATCCATCCACAGTGTGCACAGGCAACGTTGAAGAAGAACTGGCGCCTGCGGTCACTTTCATTAGCCCGCCGGGATGCCCAGGAGGATTCTGGCGGTACGGTAACTGGCGGGTATATTCATCATCCCAATGGCCGGCGCCAAGGTAATCAGTGTATTTTCCCACCGTAAAACTCCAGAGATCACCTTTCCACGGGCTGTCGGGATTGGATTTATCAATCTCATCAATCCGCCAGTAGTATGTCCGGCCCTGTTCGAGGCCTTTGGGTTCATAGACGCAAGGATCATCTTTACCTAAAGTTTTCGTCAGCTTTAATTTCTCCGGCTCCGAACCGAAATATATCTTGTGCTCCTTGGCATAATTTCCAGGCGACCATGTGAGTGTGGATTCAGGCCCGACACGCGGCGACTTATTGCCTGGGCTGGGATTCCATGCCAATCCCAGCGTCGCATCTTGTCCGGTTCCAAACGGCTCGAGGAATCTCACTCCGTATTTGTTTGCGAAGAACCGCCTCCCCCTGATGTCGGCTTCATTGACGTAATACACAACAAACACCGACCCGTCCTTGAGGTCGACAAATGAAGTATATGCGCCCATGCCACGATCCACCATCACCGGCTTGCTCCAGGTTTTGCATTCGTCGAGACTGTAACGCAAGCTGGTGTTTCTGGAATACAGATCGCGATATCCCACCAGGATGACTCCATTTTCGGTGCGGTGGAAGTATGGAGCATGGCCGGCGAATCCCATTGGCGCGGATATACTCCACGTTTCTCCTCGATCTTCGGAAATCGAGTACATCATTGGATGGTTCCCGCCGTTGCGCTGAGCCGCGTAGAGTTTCCCATCTTTCAATTCGATCACATCGGTTTCGGCATCAAGCCAACAGCCCGCGCTGTCAATATCAATAGGCTTGCTCCACGTTTCGCAATTATCGTCGCTTATGACTACCGCGCCAAATGCTTTAGTGTCACCTTTTGTGCTATCACCTTGATAGTAGATTCCCAGAATCATGCGTCCGTCGGAAAGTTCACGTATCGGCACATTGGGATAATAGCCTGGTACTATCACGCGTGGTTCAGACCATGTTTTGCCGGCATCATCAGAGTGCATCGAATAGACGTTAGCCGCAAATTCACATGTAGTGACGGCAATTAATCGTCCGGTTGTAAGTTGAATGATGGAGGCATTCCCATCGCCGAGAGGGCTGTCATACATTGTCACCGGTTTGCCCCAGGTGCGCCCCTCGTCGCTTGAGATGCAATAAACACTTCGCGAGCCGTCAGGCCATTTTTCAGCAGCTTCTTTGAATTGCTGGAGAGTGAAGCCGGACATGCTCTTGAGCCATTCATCGCCATGCGCTTCAGCCTGTTGGAGTTCGCTTTTGCCAAGCGATACGTGGCCGTATCCGGCCATGAAGGAGCACATAAGCCTGCCATCCTTGAGGCGGCAAATGCGCGGAAATGCTTCGTACCCTCCCGCTCCCGCATCTGTGCAAATCTCAACATAATCGGCCCCCCGGGCAACGGCAACTTCCGGCCAAACGACCGCGCAGGTGAGCAGCACAACAACACCGGCGACCCTTGCTGCCCGTGTGTTCGAAATCACAGATTTTTCAAGCATCTTCTGGTCTCCGGTCACCGTTCACAGGAGGCCCTGATCCAGGCACCATTCCAGGGAATTCGTCAGGCCCTGTTCCATGCTGTATTGAGGAGAATAGCCCAACATCCGCTTTGCCTTGCCAATGTCATAGCAGCAATGCTCCACCAGGTACCTGATCCCTCCTTCACTCGTCTCATCGGGATGGCGACGGACAATTTCCTCGTTCGATACGTGCTCGACCGGGGAAGTGCTTTTTAGCACCTCCCTGGCCACGTTGAAATACTGATCGAGGGTGATGGATTTTTCACACGAGATGTTGAAGATCTCACCAGAGATCTCCGACCCCATGGGAATGGCATCCACGAAAGCTGTGGCCAGATCGTCATTGTATCCCGACTGCAGAAGTGCATTGCCGGCCAGCGGAATCTCAACCGTCTTCCCCTGCCTCATCAACTGGAAATAAAGGGTGCTTCGTCCGCCCCACAATTCGAGAGGAACTCTTCCGGGACCGATGATATTGGTGGGGCGAAAAATCGTGACCGAAAACTTCTCTTTTTCCCACAAGGTCAGGGCCACCTCATCTCTCAGGGATTGGTGATGAAAATTCACTTCCGTCTTTTCCCGCCATGGATGGTTTTCGTCGGCGGGAAGATAGAGTAGCGGCGCGTAGGTTCCCACGGAACTGCACATGAAATAGTGCTCGATCCTGCCGGCAAAATACTTGTGCGCCAATTGGACATCCTCGGTCTCCGGAATTGAATCGATAACGACATCATACTCGTTTTTTGCGAGGACCGTTTTGTAGAATTCTTCGTCGTTCTTGTCGCCGGTGATGAAATTCACGCCGTCGGTATCGACCCGGTGGCGATCGTTCGTTCCCCGCGTGACTCCCGTCGTCTCATGACCCGCGTCGACCGACCCGCGTGCGATGCGGCTTCCGATTTCGCCGGTGGCGCCGAAGATGAGGACTTTCTTGCGGTTATTAGTCATGAGATCTCCTTTGAATATTTCAGTAATGGTACTGTCTCTGCTCAGCGCGATCCAGCCCCACCGAACTTGTTCGGTGGGGAACAGGATTTTGCACTACGACGAAAAAGAGCAAACAGAGCCCGATTCGAGCGAGCATAGCGCCAGTTCCTGCATCGCTCTCATTTGGGCTCCTTTTCTTCTTTGATTGGCGTAGTGCAGAATCTCACTCGCTCCACCGAGCAAGCTCGGCGGTGGCGCTTCAGTACGCGCGCTCCGTGCCAGCTTGATTTTCCAGACTCTCTTACGGGTCAGTACAGCTTAACAACCTCCACGTCGTCGAACCACACCCAAGCATCTTCTTCCATGTAGAATGGCTCGAGCGGAATTGACAGTCCGCATGGATTCTCCAGGGTGAAGGTCTGGCTGACATACTTCCATTCTCCGCCGGTGGGCTCCCATGAACGGCGGAGGAACTTCAGATACAGGTCGTTTTCGATGGCCCGTACACTTTCCGGCGACGTCAGTTCCTCCACGTGCACTTCCTCACCCAGTTGGAAAACACTCACGTCGACCGAGTCTTTGCGATTGACCGTGCGATACCAGAAGCTGAAACGGTAGCGTCCCGACTCAGCCTGGACAAAGGTACGCAGGCCGGGGTACAGCCCCGGGCCGCAGCCGATCGCGTACCCGCCGTTGCGACCCTCTTTGTTGTTCCAGTCGTACGTCGCCCTGGAACCAAGAACCATGCCGACGCGATCATAGAACCACCAACCCGGAAGATGCGGGGGATTGCCGGGCTCAAGCGTCCCGGGAGTTCCCTTTTCAAAATCACCATTTAAGACGAGGTTCCGGTGTTTGATCCCCTGAATTCTGTCTATCTCGGGCCTGATGAATGGACGCAGTTCGGGTCTCTTCTGGAGCTCCTTTTCCCAGAAAGCCACTGCCTTCGTTTTGCCGCCCGCCACGTTCCCTGACATCTCCTGAAGTGCGAGTCCCGTCCCCTTTCCGATATCCGCTTCGATTTCGGCTCTTATCGGCTCGACGCAGAGCGAATCATAGAACCGCTCTCCCCTCTCCACGGCGGCCACGAGCCCGTGCTTCTGATTCAGCAGCCACCCGGTCCGGTCCTTTGAAATGCTCTCGTCCCAGATTTTGTCGAACTGCGCCGTGAGCGCCTGGCACTCGCCGATCGTGGCGAGTACTTCGTCGGGAGATTTCGAGGCCACCCACTCCGGATCCCGGATGTCCTGAGCCATGAGGTATTGGACCATGCTGCAGCGGATCCATTGATAGTAGGTTGAAAAGTAATCGAACCGCGTTTTCTCCTGCTCCGTCATGGAGGCTTGTCCGGCTGCATCGAGGGCTGCGTCGAATGCCTCTACGTCGCCCCACTTCAAATATCGGAATTTCCTGATATGATCGCCGTTCCAACGATAGATAGTGTCGTATGGATTCGGCAGCTCGTCCGCTTCCCGCTGCCAAACCTCTTCCCACCAGTCAAAGTAGGCCCGCATGGGCTCTGCCGCCTGTTCGCCGAACGCCAGGCGCATGTAGCGGTCGAGCAGGGCGTCCACGTCGCTGTTCACGTCCCACAGCAGCTGGGCCAGGACGTAGGTCTTCGGCCCGCCGGCCGCCCAGTTATGCTCGATCTGGGCGTAGTAACCCATGCCGCCCGCTTTCTTCGATTCTCGCAGGTATCGGGCGATTGTGTGGGGGTAGTGACGGATGGTGGGAAAGGCATTATCCAGATGATAGTGATAGAGCGCCGAGCTTCCACCGGCCGCGGCATACTGGCGCGGATTGGCCCCGGTACTGATGAAGACGCAGATTCGATCGTGGATCTTCGTCTCGAGAGGCAGCACTCCGGTGGGGCCGTAGCCAAGCACGGCAACATATGCGCTCGGCTCGATTTCCAGAACCCGTTCCATCACCGTGTTGTAAAATCGGAAGTAGCGGTCGCTGCGATTCGGGTTGAGCGGATCCTTGAAAGCGTCCCTCGCGTCCATGGCACGGCAAAGGTCGCACATGCAGTGATTCGAGTCGCCGTCGTTCACGCTCAGACTGACGCTTACCGTACTCGGCTCATTGGCAAATTGGTCCAGTACATGTTTCGTGGCGATCTCCACCGATCTGGGATTGCCGACGCACGGCTGCCAGCCCTGGGTTTCCACGTAGCCGGGTTTTTTCCAATCCGGAATGTAGCGTTTGCCTTCAATCAAGGGATAGACATCAGGGTCTGATTCCCCGTACTTCGCGGGCGAGAAGATATATCCCACGGCATGGTGAAAACCCATACGCGGACTTCCGGCGAGGAGCGGCCGGGCATTCTGATACAAGCTGTCCCCCCAGTGCCTCATCTCGAAGTCGGGATTCTCCAGGGCATAGATTTCCCTGGGCATTCGCCAGTCCGGATCGGACGGAACGACCTCGCCGGTCTCGCCGGGCCCCACCCAGTCCACGCCCATAAACCGGCGGAGGAAGTGGTAGACCGGGTAATCGTAGCCGTGCGAATCGTGCGAAACCAGCAGGCAGACTTTTTTGCCGTCGACCCGGTAGGGATATTGAATCAGGAACGCATCACCGCGCTTTCCGTCGAGTTCTCGCGCGATCTCTTCCGGCGCTCGACTTGCGTCCATGATCAGGAACAGGTTGTCGCCCTCCGCCTTCTCCCACGGTGCGGTCTTGATTTCCGTTCCCAGGACTCTTCCCATGTACCGTGACAATACGTCCGCGGCGTGCGTCACGGTGTGTTCAGGCCGCCCCTCGATTTCACCCTTATATGTGATCGTCCACATGTCATCCTCTCCAGCGTAACTTGGCATCGCAGAACCCATCACCGCGACACACGCGGCGCTCAACAGATACAAACATATTTCTTTCATTGTTATCTCCTCTTTCCTTGTTCATTTCTCTCAAGGATTCTGCCCCAGCTCAGGGTTAATCAACGTTTCATAAGGAATTTGCAGCGAATGGGTTTTTCTCCCCTGGTTTCAGGTTTCAGGTGCCATGGCCGCTTCGCGGGGATTCTCGCCTTCCCTGCGCCTGCGCCCGGCTCTGCATGACATCAACGCCAACAACTCCTTTACTGACTTTCCCTCCTGAAACCTGAAATCCAAAACCTGCCTGCCCGCCGTAGCCCGGAGGGCGAAGGAGGGACACCTCATAGGCATGGCAGCACCTATCGGCGTTTTCATTTTTCATTAACCTTATGACAGTACCGCATGTTCAAGTTTGCGTTCCCATTCATGAACAAATGCATCTATTTCATCCGCCCTTCAGGCCCGGTGATCATTGGCGTGGTAGTTCAGACAGACGGGAGTCAGTCCGAGGTCGTCCAGCATCACCTTGAGCTCGGGGGATGTCGGACTGCCAAAATTGAAGTGGAAACAGTAACAGAAAAAACTGGCGATCGCGATTCGCCTGAATCCTCGCACCGCCATCCGGGGCAGCGCTTCGTAGAGCGTGTAGTGCGCCCACCCCAGCGAAGAACGTGCAGTGACCTTGGGCATCTTACTTATTCCTCACCTGTTCTCTTCGCCCTACAGTGAAATCCACCCGGGAGACCTTGCACGCTCCATTGATGTCCACGTCTTCGCCATCCGGGTCCAGGACAATTT
>Ga0310121_10001885_pt1 | contig 20642 bp, 12 predicted proteins | sample CB27_Tmax_986_MG_FD_203504 | JGI IMG/M metagenome (GOLD analysis project Ga0310121, IMG submission 203504) | Marine microbial communities from Western Arctic Ocean, Canada - CB27_Tmax_986 | ecosystem: Environmental > Aquatic > Marine > Oceanic | place: Canada: Western Arctic Ocean | collected...
CAGGACGGGGAATCTCGAATTGGCTGGTTTTTGTTTTTTCATCAGGCCGATCCGAGGTGGGATCGGCCGCCAGCCACCCATTAATACCTCAGTCTATGGGATGGCTGTGCATCGGCTTCGTCAATGGTGATACCCCCGCCAGTCTGCTCCCGACCCAAGAACTCCAGTCCGGGCTATTGCAGTGCGCCACCCCGGTCGGAGTCTCGGCGGGTGTGATGCGATGGAATTTTCTCAAGTTCCTATCGACCTGGCGGCGGCTGCGGTCCCTTGTCATTCCGGACCGCAATGGGCGGCTTTCACGAGACTTGCCGTCACTTCGAGGTCGTCGAGGTACCACCCGGCCCGGAAATCGAAATCGTCGGAACTGAAGCGAAACTCGATCTTGATGGCCTCCGTGAAGGCCTCAGTTGGCAGGCCCCTTGAGAATTCTTCCCAGCCGGCGGTGGCGCCATCGATGGTCGACTCGACCACCGCCAGTTCCGAGTCGTCGGAGGCCTTCAGAATGTGGATCGAGCCGAAATCGAAGCCGGTCTCGATGTCCTGGTAGTGCTGGAAGCGCAGGGTGGCGCTTTGATACGAAGTGAGGTCGATCTCGGCTGTGCGCAGCCAGATCCTGGAGTCGGTCCCGTAGTCTGCGGCGAGATTGGTGCCGATGCAGTTGATGGGACTCGGGAGCGGAATACCGGGAGGCACGGGGCCGACGATGGAAGGGGATCCCAGCTCCCAGGCGGTTTCGAGGAGGAGGTCGTCCTGGCCCGTGGTCCAATCGCCCAGTCCCGTTTCGAAATCCTCCCAAAGGACCGTCACCGGCGGGACGGGGAACTCCTCGATCACAAAGAAGCGCACCGCCTCGGCGGGAAGCGGAAAGACGAGAGTGTTCTGCGGAGGGGTGGCCTCGAGGTCATGGTGCCCTCCGTAGATCGGCCAGGTCTCAGGGGCGGTCGCCAGCCCGGTGGCGCTGCGAAGGTTGTAGAGCATGCCACTCCGGCTATCCCAACTCATGGTGAGATCTCCGCTGCCGGGATCATAGGAGATTTCGGCGCGGACCGGCTCGGGAACGACGACCGCGGCGTTGAGCTCCTCCTCAGTGGGCATCTGACCATCGGGCACAAACGCGAAGCCGTCATGCCGTATGCCCCCTTCCCGGCTCATGAGCCTGAACCGCACCGTGCCGCCCGCGGTTGTGTAGGACGCCACCGGATCAACTGTACCTGAACTCGGGCCCAGACCGTTCAAGTCGACGCCATCGGTCAGATTGATCCACGCGTAAGCGTCGTGGACATTGGCTCTTGGCGGGGCGCCCAAACCGTCGAACCTGCCACTGCTTGCGAACCCGTTCCCCCTGTCAAGATCGACGGCAGGATCGCCACCAAAGGTAAAGGGCACGAAAAAGCTGTCGCTCTCGAAGGCAGCGAGCGCATCGTTGGAATCCGGATCGTCACTGAAGTCGGGGTCATAGGTGAACAAGGTCGGACAATAAATTCGCCCCCAAAGATCATAGGTTCCCGCCGGGAGCGCCAGCGAGTACTCGCGGTAGACGGCAAAATCACCAAAAGGATCCTTCGCGTCACGGTGGTCGGTATCGATGTACTGGCAGCCCAGGGCGTTTTCATCATTTTGCACCCGGTAGGCGTCCTTGCCCGCCGGCGTGCTGCCCGCTTCCGCCTCAAAGCCGACAATATCCGCAAACGCCGGGGAAGGAAGCAGCCCCGCGACTGCGATCGAAGTAAGCCATGCCTTGGTTCTTTTCACTTTCATCGTGAGCCCTCCTGAGGATGCCATTTCAGAGTTGTCCCCGGATACCAACAAGAAAAATCCTATTTCAGGCCGGGATTCCGAATGGCTCAGGGTCCGGGGTTGGCGGGGGTGGGAAAGAGAGAAAGGACAGTCAGGGAAAGGAGAAGGGGGATCAGTCAGAAGGATTACACATTCCTGCCGGTTCCAATCCCCCTGAGCTGGTGACGACGAGTCCGGCAGATTGGAAACCACTTCCTCGAGAGTGGCGTCAACCGCGTCCGCCAGAATTGTTGAGCCTGTCTGCCGCCAAAACTCTTTACCTACTGCGCTGCGACCCAGGCGCTGAGGGTGGAGTTGTCGTAGAAGAGGAGGGTGCGGTCGAAGGAGAGGATGCGCTGCGCATCCGGCTTCAGGAAGCGGTCTTCCTTGAAGGACTCGATCTGATTTTCCATGATTCCGTCGACCACCGCTCCGTTTCTCAAGTCGATCATGGCGAGCGACTGCTGTTTGTTGTCTTGGACGATCTTGAGGAAATGGTCGGTGCCCACCCGGACCACGGGGCCCTGCTTGTTGCGGGCCGACTTGTCGGATTCGGGGATGTTGAGGAACTGCTTGGTGTTGAGGCCGGCGATGACGAGCTTGTTCCGGGCGGTGATGAGGCGGTCTCCTTCGATCACGATCTCGCCGTGGCGGCCGTGTTCGATCTTGGGAGTCAATTCGAAGCGGTAGTTGGGGTCATCGGAGCGGCGGAGCACGAGCTTGTCTTGCACGGTGAGGAGGGCGTAGCGACCGTGCATGCTCTGCAGGCGGGCGTTGTCCTCGACGAGGGCGGCCTGGCCTCCGAAGCCGTAGCGGAAGACCCCCAGGTGAGGCTTGGGGTAGTTCCGGGCTTCGAAGAAGAGGCCTTTCGGCCCAAATTCGGCCTGGTTGACGTTGAGGCGGTTCACGAGGACGCCTGCTGCGACGGGTTTGCCCCAGTCCTGCATATCTTCGTGCACGTTGAACTCGTAGTCGCGGATCATTCCGTTGTTGTTGATGATCTTGGCGGGCAGGTAGTGGAAGCCCGAGACGGTGTAGCGGGCGCCGAGGTTGATGAAGACGTCGTGGGGGTGCGGGGGGATGGCGCCCATCCACTGCGAGTGCCACCAGGAACTCCGATCGCCGTCAATGAGGTTGAGGGGCTTGGCGCGGGGTCCGGCGTTTCGTTCGTGCTCGGCCTCGACCAGCCACTCGCCGCGGGGAATACGTTGACCGGTTTGGTCGAGGACGTGGAATTCCGCGGCGGAGGCCCAGCCCCGCCCGGCAACGTCCGAGAGGGTGGTGAAGCGCACGAACTGCGCCGGTTTGGGATCGAAGCGCACTTCGTAGTAGCCATTGGCGACGGGCCGCCCGTGGGCGGGCGCGCCTCTGCCTGTGGTCATCATGATTTTCTGGCGCGACTTGCTGCGGCCGGATTGAGGATCGAGAACGAGGTGATGAGGTCCGTGCCAGAGCGAGGCGTGGAAGACATGGAGTTGCTGGCCGTCCCAGAAGGGTTTGAGGACATTACCCTCGCCGAGTTTGCGGTCCCAGATTCTCCGGCCGCTCTGGAGGTCGAAGGCGCTCATCGTTCCACGCCCATCGTGGTAGAGGAGATTGGAGGCGAAGCGGTAGGAATGTCCGAGGTTGGCGGGGAGGGGGGGTTCCCAGAGGAACTTGCCGTCGATGGCGTTGAGGGAGATGGCGCGGTTGGGGCTGTGCTTCGACCGGCCGCGCTCGACCAGGATCAAATTCTCGTCGGCGAAGGAGAGCGTGGCGTTGTGGGCATCGACGAAGCGGCGCCAGCGGATCGCACCGCGCGGGCTGAGGTCGAGGCACTCGAGAAGGCCGCCGGAGAGGACGAAGGCGTTGCCGGCCAGGCTCGAGCTGGCGGGTGGGAGGGCGATGAGGGCGTCGCTGCGAGGGAGGGTCCAGGTTCGTCGCAAGGGCAAGGTGAGGGGAAGGGAGGCGGTCGGGGAGTTGGGACCGAGGGGCGTCCCGACCTGCTGGCGGAGGTCGGCGGTGGGGCGGTCGGAGACGACGAAGAGGTTGTCCCGGGAGATAGTGACGTCGTTGATGGTGCCCCACTGCAGGTAAAAGAGCATGCCATCGCCCCGCACCGGATCGCCGGTAGGAACGGCGTAGCGAAAGCGGGGTTTGCGCTTGGAAGTTACTTTCGTGTTGAGGCTGGACCAGAGGGGCTGTCCGTTGGAGAGGTCGAAGGCGGCGAGTCCGCTGGGCAGGGAGGTGATGCCCCAGCGGGTAAAGAGGGTGCCGGCCTCGATGAGGGGGCGGTAGTAGCCGGGATGGTATCCGGTCTTGCGGTTTTCTTCGGCAGGATGCCGTTGAAGTTGCGCCCAGCGGGGTATTCCGGGGTTGGTGGTGTCGTAACTGACGAGCATGTTGCGTCCGCTGGCGATGACCTGCTGACCCGCCACCTGCAAATCGATGCCGAAGCCGACGGTGGGCGTATCGGTAGGCCAGGGCGCCACGGGGGGCAGGTGGAGAAGGTGCTTCCGGATCCCCTGCAGGGACGGGGGGCTGGCAGGGACGGGAGGGGCGATCCCCTTTAAAAGGGTGGCGCGAATTTCGGCGCCCTTGGCCTTTTTCCCCATCCACAGCAACTCTCGGGTGGGATCGAGTTCGCCGCCCAGATCACGAAGCGTTTGGCCGTGCCCGGACAGGGCGAGAGCCGTCCATAATCCGACCTGGGCTGCATCCTCGATGGCGGGGTCATTGGTGTGCAGGAGCAATTCCTCGAAGCTGCGCAAGGGCGAATTGGCCCGGCCGTCCCAGAGCGCCTCGTTGGCCAGGTCGAGGAGAAGCTTCTGAGCGGATGGCGCCCAGGCGAACCGCCGGCCGATCCGAAGGACATCGGCATCCGTGAGGGTGTTGGGCAGGATCTCGCGTGCGAAGTTGTCTTCCTGTTCTTTTCGCAGAGCATTCAGTTCGGGAGCGGGCCTGCTGAGGAGGTGCAGGTCGAGGGCGTGGGTCGGGTCGGTGAGCCCGCTCATGTCCTGCCAAAGGACGATCTGGTTGGGCACGAAGGTGTGGGAGGCGAGGCGGTCGACTTCATCCGGAATGTCGGCGGGGGAGCGATCCGTGACTCTGCGCCAGCGTCCGTCGGGATCGTCGGGATCCATCAGCATCATGAGACTGCCCTTGGGGATGGGGAGGAGGGGCTTGGGGAAGTTGGTCGAAGGTGGCCAATTCCTTCTCGACCGCCTGCCAGTGATCGCGAGTCTCGGCGTCGGGGTGATCGGGGTCGAAATCCTGCTTGAGCTCGTTGTAGAGTCCGCGGGCATCGGCGAGGTCCATGCTGCCATAGTTGCGAGCCTGCCGCATCCGCCAGAACAGCTCGTGTTGATTTTCCTCGCGGAGGCGGTCGATGGTTTCCCGCACTTCGAGATGGCGGCCTTCCTGCAAGCCGTGCTCGACCACGTTGTCGAGGGCAGAGCGCACGATGGAGGTATTGGCGGAAATCGCGCCGATGTGCTCGAGGGCGATCAGGCGTTCCGAGGCAAGCTGCGGCGGGGCGGGCGCCGGCGTCCACCAGGAATGGCGAGGTGGACTCTCATGGCGCCCTGAATTCGATAGGACTCCCGGCGGAGTCGGTCAGGCGGAGCCGCACCCACCAGTGATGGTCGATGTTCGCCGTCTTGACGAAAAAGCGGTTGGGGCCCTCCTTCAACTTGAGCATAATGTCGCTCTGGATCGCGACGCAGGGACTGCGGCCCTTGTAAGGAGCGACCTGTTCTGCGATTTTTTCGTCATTGAACCAGACCCGGAAGGCATCGTCGCCGTCGATATTCAGAATGACATCGCATTCTTTTTCGACCGTGATATCGGCGACCGCGTAGCCCACCGCGAGGGATCCGGGCGGGGGGAGGTGGGCGGACAAGATGAGGCGGCCGTCGGTCTGGTCCACGATGCCCTCGGTCCAGGAGACTTCGCGCTCGATGGGTTTGTCCGCCGCATTCCGGTGGCCTTCCACGACCCAGACATACTTGGCAAGGTAGGTGGCTTCGAAGTCGACTTTCTCTTCGGGCGGAAAGACCTGGTCGAAGGCGCTGTTCTTTTCATCGTTGAGAAACGTTCCGATCACTCTCCACTTCGCGAGGTAACCCTGCGCCTGCACTACTTCGCCGATCAGGTCGAGCGGGGCGATGGCTCCGAGCGCCTTGGCGGCTGCGGCACGGAGCTCGTCGTCCTTGCCGCGCAGGAGTTCCGCGAGCGCAGCCATGGCGGGCCGGAAATCCGCGGTGCTTCCGGCGTGGCCCAATAGGTCGTAAGCGAGGCTACGGATGACCTCATCAGGACTGGAGAGAGGACTCTGCAGGTAGTGCACCAGGCGTCCACGCGGGGCGTTCCGGACGGGGGCACGCTTCAGGGCTCCAAGGGCGGCCTGGACGACAACGGGCTCCTGGTCGTCGAGGCTCGGCTTGAGGGCGTCATAGAGATTGATGTTTTGGCAGTGCGCCAGGCAGCGGATGGCGAGGGCGCGGACGCTGGGATCTTCGTGACCCAGATAGGAACTGAACAATTGGTGGTGCTGGTCGGGCTCCATCACGGAAGAACCGAGGGCTATCAATCCGGCCTTGATGGTCTCGACGTCGCTGGCCTTGGCGAGAGCGGCGCGGAGCGGTTCTCCAAGTTCCGGAGAACGGGTCAGGACGGTCATGACCCTGGCTCCGGTTCGGACGTTTGTTTCGTTACCGCTCTGCAGGAATATGGCCAGCCCGGCGATGACGCTTTTCCACTCGTGGTTCTGGAGGGCGGTGAGGACGGCGCCATAGCGGAGAGTGTCCTCCTCGGCGAGGCCCGCGAGCACTTCGAGAAGAATGGGGATCAGGGCCGCGTTCGGAATGTCGCTGATACCCCGCAGGCCCTTGCTGAGGTGATCGTTGTGGGCGAGGAGGGCGGCCAGCCGCTGGTGAGCATCCTCATTTCCCACCCACGCGAGAGCCCGGGCAGCGAGGCGGGCCTGCTTTGGATCGAGGTCCCGGGTGAGGGGATCGACCACCGGCCAGGCGCCGGCCTTCAGGCGGCGGGCGTAGGCGGCGGCGGCCTGGTGCCGAACCGTCGGGTCCTGGTCCTTGAGCAGGATAGTGATCCACGTCTCGGCGGAATTCCCTCCGTGGAGCTCGAGCACTTCGGCGGCCGCGGCGCGCAGTTCCGGGAGGTCGTGGGCCACCAACTTTCCGAACTCGCCCGGCTCCACTCCGGCTTCGATGGTGGCCAAGGCCACGAGGGCGCGGCCGCGAATCCATGGCGTGGACTTGTCGTCAATGAGAAGGGCGCGGGCGGGCTCCACGGCATCCGGGACGCGGTATTTGCCCAGGTAGTGGAGAGCCTCGGCGCGCTGGATCCAGTCCCCGGTTTCGAGTTGTTGCAACATGCGTCCGGTGCCGACCGGCGCAGCCACCATCAGCGGGGCGCACACCAGGGTGGCGCAGACGAAAACCCAATGCGGAATGCGGGTGGGCATAGTGAGTGAGTTCTCCTGGGAGGCCTGGACCGAGTGTGAGGATCCTTGGTCCCCCAGTTCGAACCGGCCGCAAGGACTGGTGTCCCGACGATGCACTAGCGCTGGTAGATCGGGAGGTAGCGGTACGGGACGCCGAGGATGAGGATCGAGAGGGAGGTGCCATAGGCCTGCCCATGAGCGCCGGCCCAGGCTCCATTCTGCTCCTGTTTGGAGATAATCGTGGCGGCGATCTTGGGATACCAGGCCTGGAAGTCGGACTCACCGGACTGGTACATGGCCTGCACGGCGTAGTAGTGCGAGTAGTGGAAGCGCGGGTAGTTCTTGTCGAACTTGCGATCGGGGTAGGCCTTCAGGAAGGCGAGCCCGCGCTGGGTGGCCTTGTGGCGGCGCTGGCCGCACATGATGAGTGACATCACGCCGGCGGCGGTCCGAGCGAATCCAGGCTCGCCGCTCTTGGGCATGTAGCGGAAGCCGCCGCTGGACTCGTCTTGGCAGGAAAGCACGTACTTGGTGGCCTTGTCGATGGTGGTGTCCGGCACGGCGATTCCGGCTTCGCGCGCCGAGTTGAGAGCGACCAGTTGCATGACAGTCATGGAGAGGTCGGCGTCGCGGGGTTCCGGGTTGTAGCGCCAGCCGCCTTCCGAGTTCTGGGAGCGCAAGATGATATCGACCGAGCGACGCAGGGTGGTTTTGAGGCGTGGGTTCTTGCTCTGCCCCCACGCTTCGGAGAGGGCGAGCACGGCGAGGCCGTGTTCGTACATGCCGGCGTGATTGTTGGGGGTTCCGAGGAAGCCCCGCTGGTCGCGCCCCTTGTTGATGAGGTAGGTGAGGGCGTTGTCCATGGCGCGTCCATAGCGGCCGCCCCGGCCGGGGACGTAGCCCTTCAACATGAAGGCCATGAGACCGAGAGAAGTCTCTGCGACGGGGTTGCTGGCATTTCCCCAGCTTCCGTCCGGATTCTGGACACCATCCTTGGCGAGGAATTCGAGACCCTTGGTGATGGAGGCACGGACCTCGGGGGTGAGGCGTGCCACCCCGACAGCCTGTGCGCCCTCTTCCTGGGCATGCGCGAGAGGCAGCGACGAGGAGAGGAGGGACGCGCCCGCCAGGGCTGCGACAAATGTCTTGGATAGGGGACGAGCGTTCATTCGGCGAGGGCTTCGAAATATTCGGCAACCTGTGTCCGGAATTCGGGCGGCAGTTGTTGCACGTAGTTTTGAATTGCGGCAGAGCGTTTGCGCCTGGTGAGGGCATTGCGGGACTGGCGACTGCGGGTCACCTTGTCGCCCTTCGCCACGGTGGAAGAGCTTCCGTCCGCGTAGCTTTCTTCGAGATCCTTGGGATCGCCGGCAAAGGGGGTGGGCTGTCCCCGGCCTTTTCCTTTCCCTTGCCCCTGGCCTTGACCCTGGCCCTGGCCTTGCCCTTGACCCTGGCCTTGCCCTTGCCCCTGGCCTTGACCTTGTCCCTCGCCAGCTCCCTCGCCGGCCCCTTCACCAAAGCCTTCTTCGCCAAAGCCTTCTTCGCCAAAGCCTTCTTCGCCGAAACCTTCTTCGCCGAAACCTTCTTCGCCGAAACCTTCCTCGCCGAAACCTTCCTCGCCGAAACCTTCCTCGCCTGCGCCTTCTTCTCCAGCCGCTGCCTCCGCACCGGCATCGGCCGCGGCGAGGGCCGCTTCGAGGGCTGCAATGACATCCGACTGTGCCGAAACCGCGGCGGCCTGGCTACCGGAACTCAACTCACCGGCGGCCCCGGCGGCGGCTTCGGAAGCCTCGGCCAGGGCGTCCCCGAGGGGATCGCCGCTTTCCGGCAGCTGGCCATCGGCGGGGTCGGTGGAATTTTCTGCGAGGTCCGGGACGAAGGTCGCTTTGACTTCCGCAATATCGGAACCGATCTCGAGTTCCCTCGCTTCGAACTGCGACTGCTCGGTCTTGAATCCTTCGCCGTCCGACTCGATGACGTCTTGCTGCAGGTCCTTCTGGTCGGCCAGGATCTGGGCGATCTCGGCCACCAGGTCGGAAATCCCTTCCTCTGCGGCCGCGAGAATTTTTTCTGCTTCCCGCAGGGCTTCGAGGGCCTTGTCCTGATCGCCGACTGCGCCGATGGCCTTGTCCTGGGCGATCTGGTCAATGGCGCGCGCCAGATGGGTGACCGGCTTGCTCTCGAGGAGAACCAGTTCGGCTCTTCCGAAGCGGCTGAGGGTTTCCTCATCGACGGCTTCCTTGCGGGCCTTGACCAGCAATTCGAAGAACGAGCCGAAGTGGTCGATAACAGATTGCTGGGCGCGGGAGAGCCGGCCCTGGTCGAGCTGGGCGGCTTCCGGGCTCAGGATGATTTTCTTTCCCCACTCCGCGGTTTGGCGGCGCAGGAACTCCTCGTTCTTGATGATCTCGCGGATCTGTTTGAGGAGGAGATCATCGACCAGGACGGTATTGGCGCCCTCGATGATCTTGTTGAGTTCGTCCACGATCGTGACGATCTCCTTATCGGCTCCGTCGAGGTGGGGCTGGGCTTTTTCCAGGTCGCTGCGTGCCTTGCGCAGGAGCTCGGTGGCGGTCGGGACGCGGCTGGTGCGCAGCGTGTCGAGGTCCTTGCCGGTCTTGGCGAGCGTGGGGGCTCCTCCTTCGGAGTCGAGCTCGTTGGACTTCAGGTCGTCCAGCAGGAAGGCCATGCGCCGAACGATGGATGTCATACGGCGGCGCACGTCCAGTTGGCGCCGTTCCTCGGTCAAAAGGCGGTCGCCGGTGAGAAGGATATCATCGAGGCCCTTGGTCCCGACCCCGGCCGCGGTCTTCGCTTCGGCCTGGGCTGCGGGCTTCGGTTCGGCTTTGACCAGGGCCCCCGCTTTGTCCGCGTCCTGGGCCAGGGCAGCTGATGGCAGGAAGGCCGGGATGGCGGCGGCCAAGAGGATCGATTTGTAATTTGGAAGTCTCATTTCGATTGTCCGTCAGGGTTTGTGTCGCCCTCTTGGGCTTTGATTTCTTTGACCTTGGAGGAGGAGATGACCTCGGAATCGCGGGAGCGCTTGAGTTCCTCGTTCTGGGCGGCCAACTCGGCTCGGTACCATTCCAAGTATCTTTCAGGCTCAACGATAGTCAACTGTCTAGTGGCGGAGCGGCGCAAGTGGCCCTCGCGATCCGGGTGGTGGTCCGCCACCTCGAGAGCAAAGGTGACCTGGGTCCCGGGTTTGAGATCTTCGATGGCCTTTTCCATCTTCCACGGGTAGCCGATTTCCTGGCCGGTGGCCCCTTTGAAATCGTGCATGGGGAGCCGGATTTCGTCGCTGCCGTTGACCGAGTAGACCAGCCAGGCCTCCGAGAGACCGTGGTCGTCGCTGGCGCGGGCCGCGATCTTGAGGGTCTTTTTCACGGTCGCCAAGCCGTTGGTGGTGGGGCGGAGGAGTTCCACTTCCGGGATGGAGTCCGGCACCACCCGCACGGCGTACTCCACGTCGTCGTACTCGAAGCCCTGTTCCCGCTCCGTCCAGCGGAAGGTGTACTTGAGGGCCTCCGCAGCAGTGAGTTCGAAGCTGAGCTTGGTTCCGGAGTCGTCGATGGAGGCGTCGAAGGTCTTCTCCCCGGAGGTGATCTGGCAGGTCTTGACGGGAGGATCGCAGGTCAGGTTCCAGCGGAGCTTGGTTCCTTCCGGGACCTCCAGGTTGAGCTGGTCGCTGCGGCCGGCCTCGCGATTCATGTAGCCCGGGAATTCGAGGGCGACCTTGGCGGAGACGACCTGAGGGGCAGAGATGACGCGGATGCGGTGTTCATCGCTGCGGTCGTCCCCGAGGCGCACGTAGTAGAGGAGGTCGGTGGAGAGGCCCTTGAGCTGGCGGGAGAAGGCGGTCTCGTCGTCGCCCGGCTTCATGGGAAGTTCTTTCCAATTCGCGTCGCTGCCGGCCGGCTTGGTGAAGAGGCGGCCCTCGTCCGGGAGGACGCCTGCGGCGGTGGCGTTGATGGTGGCGAAGGCACCGATCCGGACCGTCATGTCGCCGGTGACTTTCATGACCTGGGTCTTGGTGGGATAGCCGACATCTCCCCCGGCGAGGCGGTGGAAGAGAACGCCGACGTGGTCGCTCCAGCGCACGCTCAGGATTCCGAAGAGCAGCAGGACACAGCCGGCCACCGTGATCAGTTTCTTGATCTGGGCGAAGTCGACGATCTCGCGGAAATCGAGGGGGCGGGCCCATTCCACGGCCTGCGCGCGCATGGCCTGGATGAGCTCCACCGACACGTTGGGCTGGTCCTCGGAGGGCTCCTTCAGCTGGGTGTAGGAGACCAGCAGGGAGGTCAGTCCGGGGTGTTTCTTTTCGACCGCGAGGGAGACGTGGACCGGGTCGAAAGGCTTGAGATAGCGCAGCCACTCAAACCAGAGGACCCATCCCAGGACTCCAACGTTGATGAGGAGAAGCACGAGACCGATGTTGCCGGTCATGCCGCTCTTGGCGAAGAGCCCCCAGTCGATGAGAAAGTCGATGGCGAGGAGCGCGATGAGCCAGATCACGAAGCGAGAGACGCCGCGGATAGTGTAATACCGGCGCTGCTGGTGCCAGGCTTGGCGCAGCTTGCTCTCGATGGAGAGGTCGTTGTGTTCGTCCATCAGTTCAGGTCTTTATACGAGGTTGTCCTTCCTTCGGAGGTACCATTCCGCGCCCGCGAAAGCAACGATCAGGAGGAACCAGATCGGCACGTCCCAGAGATCCTGCTCGTTTCGGACTACGTTGGTCAATTTCTCTTCTTGGCCCAAAGTGGCGGGGAAGCCGCCGAGGCTAGCGAGAGTGAGGGATTGGCCGCCGGAGATTTCGGCGATTTGCCGCGCCACCTCGGGCGCCATGGCGGTTTCGCGGTCTTCGATGGGCTCGGTGGCCACGACGAATTCGGCGCGATTTGAGACTTCGGCGTCCTGGGCGCGGGTCCGGACCACGTAGCTGCCGTCCTTGCCGGCCAGGTGGGTTGCGGAGTACTGGCCGGGACTGCCGGGAACCTTGGGGAGTTCGATGGTGGTGGCGGAGTCGGCGTCGTCCTTGGCCTCCAGCACCACTTCATAAGATTCCTGCAGGACCGGCTCGAAAGACTCCGTCAGCACATTGGCAAAGATGCGGACCTGCTCTCCGGTGCTGAAGGTGTTGCGGTCGGTCTCGATCTGGATCTGCTTGTTGGCGCCCAAGAGGCGGGAGAGGGTGAGGAACTGGATGGTCTGTCCCCAGAAGCGGGCGTGGAAGCGGTCGCCGACCTCCAGACGCATGCGCCAGAGGTCTTCGGTGGCGACGAACATGCTCTTGCCGGTGCCGTGACGGTGCCAGGCCACGAGGGGATAATCGGGAAGCTGGTCGTTGGCCTTGGGAAGGCGCAGCAGGACGGTCGCCCCGGCCTTGGCCCCGCCGAGTTGTGGGAGGGCGAACATGGGCCGGACGTGCGACCAGATGCGGTTGCTAGTCTCCGGGGTGAGCGAGAGGGAGGTGGCGAGGCTGGCCTGGCCGGCGGGGGTCACCTGCGGGGAGTCGCCGGGAGCCACGGTCTGGTAGCCGCCGGTCCCGATGTGGACCGGGAGCAGGTCTCCGATGGGCGTGTCGCGGTAGGTGGACGGGGCTGCCATGGGGCCTGCGATCATGAGGAGCGACCCGCCACGCTCGTTGATCAGCTTGTGGATGAGGTCGGTCTGGGCGGTATTGAAGTAGGAGGCCGGGACGTCGCCGAGAATGATGAGGTCGTATTTGAGAGCCTCCTGGGGGTCCTGCGGGAAGCGGCCGATGTGGTTCGGGGAGGAGCCGGCCAAGGCGGGGTCGCCCTGGGTCATGAGGAACTTCACGTTGAGCCGCGGATCGCGCAGGAGGACCCAGCGCAGGTAACGGTATTCCCAGCGCGGCATGCCCTCGACGTAGAGCACCTGGATTTTCTCATCGATGATCCGGACCTGGTGGCTGGTGCTGTTATTGAGGTCGGTGGTTTCCCCGGCGAGGGAGGCGATCTCGAAGTCGAGCTGGATATTGCCGGACTCGCGCTGCGGAATGAACATCATCTCCTGGAACTGCACGCCATCGGCCAGTTCCACCGGCTGGCTGGTGGAGCGCTGGCCGTCGATTTTGAGGACCAGCTCGACGGTGCGGCCGGCAAAGCCGCGCGAATCGACTTTGACGCGGAGCGGAACGCGGTCGCCCTTGAACACCACCTCGGGAGCCACCACGCCGCGGACATGGATATCGGGTGGGGCGGGGAGACCGACCGGGACGGTGTGGACCGGGATGTCGCGGTCCTTGAGCTGGCGGGCCACACGGAGGGGATCCTTGCCCTCCACCCAGGCAAAGTCGCTTATGACGACGGCACCGGCCACGGGTTGTCCGTTGAAGCGAGCCACCGCTTCCTCCAGGGCGGAGCCGAGTTGGGAGGACTCGCCCTTGGCCTCGCGCCGGGCGAGTTGTGCTTCCTCGTTCTCGTCCGGGGTCCCCGCTTCCGGGCGGAGCTGGCCGTCGAACGTGAAGAAACGCACGTCATATTTTTCTTTGAGCTGTTCGATGAGCTTGATGTCCGGGTGTTCCAGGGCGGAGCGGGCCAGGTCGATGCGGCGGGCGGGGCCGAGGCCCTGCTTGACCGAGTCGGCGTCGTCCCCACGCAGGATTCCGTCCAGGGGGAACTTGTTGAGGGCCTTGGCGGCTTCCTCGATCTCGGCGGGGGCGTGCCGGGGATCCTCGATGGCCATGCTCCGGGAAGTGTCCAGCATGACGAGCATGTTGCGCCGGAAATCCTTGGTGGTGCGGATCTTGGCGTAGGGGCGCATGATGATGAGGATCAGGACCAGGAGGGCGGCGGCCTGGCAGATGGTCATGGCGATGCGGCGGGCCTTGGGCAGATTTTTCTCGGAATGGTAGAGAAAGATCGCGAAGCCGATGGAGGCCACGACCAACACGGCGGTAATGACGAACTGGAGAATATCCGGGAGCGGTTGGAACACTCCGCGGAAAGCGAGTTCGACGCTATCGACCTCCTGGGTCGGATCGAGATTCAGCAGCTTTTTGAGCATGTCAGCGATTGTTCGAGATTCTTGTTACGTCCGGCGGGCGGCGGCGACCTTGCCCAATTGCAGGGTGGCGGCGAGGTCCGGGGCGTCGTCGCGGTCCATCTTGTTGGTGAAGTACCGCGCGAGAATGCTTTGGAGCAGGAAGATGAAGACGGCGAGCCAGAGCAGGAAGGTGGCGAGTTCCCGGCCTTGGCGGGCGTCCTCGATGGCGGCGGTCAGGGCGGTGGGGTCTTCCTTGGTGATGACCTTGACGCCGAGGGACTGGAGCTGGCCCTCGAGGGCTTCGCCGTCAACCACGCGCACGTTGGACTCGGCGGCATCGACGTTGGCGGCGACCACCACGGCAGGCTTCTGGCCGTCCGCCGCGATTTCATAGACGCCGAGGTGATCGAACTCGATGGCCGCCACGGTCTGGTCGCGGTTTTGCGTGACCCGCAGGGCCGATTTTTCTCCGTCCGGAGCGAGGAGAGCGACGGAATCGCCCACCTCCCGGCCAGCGACCGGCAGGGCGATCTCTTCGCCCACCGTGAGTTGCAGGGCGTCGGGGTGACTGGTCAGGTTGGTGGCGGCCTGCTGGAGCAGCATGGCGTAGAGGGGGTGGATCGCCAGGTCGTTCCAGGTGCGGTCGGCGGAGGTGGTCAAGAAGAGGACAGTGCCGGACCCGATGTCATTGCGGGCGAGGAGGAGGGGTGCGCCGGTCTCCGCGACGGAGAGAATCGTTTCGCTGCCGGGGGCCGGCACGACCGAGATCGTCTTCGTGATGCGGGCGGAGTCGAGCAACTTCTCCGGGAGGCGCGTCACCACGCCGGCGAGGAGATGATCGGACTTCGGCTTCGCGATGGTCCACCCGATGCCGTCTCCCTTGAACTCGGCCACCTCGCCGAGGGCGGCAGGGAGGAGCCCGTCCGGTCCGGAGCCGAAACGCTCGTTGTACTGGGAGGCCTTCACGCGGTCGCCCGCGAAGACCATGAGGCCGCCGCCGCGGTGCACGAACTTCTTCAGGCGGTCCACCATCTCGGGAGCGAGGTCCGCGACGTTGGCGAGAAGGACCACGTCATAGTCGCCCAGGTTCTCGAGGGAGAGATCGGCGGCTTCGATCTGCTCGACATGCACCGGGCTGTCCACTCCCCGGTCCTTGAGGCGCAGGGCGCGAAGGGCGTAGTAAGCGCCGGTGCGGTCGGTCGTGTTCTGGTTGGGGGAGGAGCCCTCGACGCACAGGACGGTGATCCCGCTGCTGATGTGGGCTATCAGGTGGCGGACGTTGTCGTCGACGAGTTCGTCTTTGCTGAGCTCGGCCCTGAGGCGGACATCGCCGGGCTTCTCGAAGTTGGCGAAAAAGGAGATTCCGCGCACTTCCCCGGGGTCGAGGGAACCCACCGCACGGCGCTTGCTGAGCTTGCCGTCGACGAAGAATTCGACGTTGCCGCCGTCGGAGACGCGGCGCCCGGTATTGCGAATCTGGGCGGAAAAGCGGGCCACCCCGGACTGGCGCAGCGATCCGGAGGCGTAGCTGAGGCGCCCGAGGCTGAGGTTCTCGTCGCCTTCCGATCCGGCCGGGATGACGAAGACGTTGGCATCTTGGGTGAGGCGTTGGAGGGAGTCGCGGGCGGTCTCGGAGAGCTTGGCCCAGTCCAATTCCTGCGAATCGGTGATGAGGTAGCACTCCTTGCCGGGGGTTTTGAGTGCCCCGACCAGCTCGTTGAGCAATTCGATGTTGCGCTCCAGACCGAGGCGGTAGGGCGTGGAGGCGGTCTCGTTATCGAGCACGTCCTCCACCTTGCCGGGCACGTATCCGGCACCGCGCAGGAGGACCTGGGGGCGGTTGCTCATCAGGACGATGCTCATGGGGTCGCCCTCCTTGGCGGTCTGGGCGACGAGGCGGGCCTTGTCGAGGGCGCGCTCGAAGCGGGAGTGCTCCCCGTGGTTCATGCTGAAGGAGGCATCAATCGCCACGACTATGCCTACCTTCTTGTTTCCGAGCGAGAGCGCGGAGTCGGAGCTCATGGTGGGACGCAGGAGAGCCCAGGCGAGAAGGAAGAGGGCGAGGCAGCGCAGGAAGAGGATGAGGTAGTCCTCCAGCTTGACCTGGCCGGAGCGGATCACGAGCGCGCGCCGGAGCAGCTCCATGGCGGCCCAGTCGGTTTGCCTGCGATGCTTGCGATAGAGGAGGTGGATGATGATGGGCACCGCGATTCCCACGGCTCCCAGGATTCCCCACATGGCGAATGAATTGAGTGCGCCCATCTGGTCAGTTAGGTTGTTTGGTTTGGCTTTCGATTTGCGCGATGTTCAGCACGTGAGCGTCGCGCAGGTCGATTCCGCACGGAAAGGCCAGCGGGCCGTCGAATTGCACCTCGATGGTGAATTCCTCCGCGTTGGAGAGATCGAGAGAGAGCGGAATTGGTTTGCTCCCCGCCGCGACGCGCTGGTCCCAGAGGGTGGCCCCCCCGGCGAGGATGGTAACCTTCAGGTCGGCCCGGCTGCCCGGGACGGCGGAGAGCTGGGTGCGGAAGAGGCCGTTCCGATTCGGGCCGGTCTTCAAGGCAAAGCGCACCACGGTGTGCGGCATGATGCGGAGGGCGTGCAGGTGGCTGTCGTCGTTGGCTTCGTGCCACCGCGGGGGGGGCGGGGGAAGGGCCGGACCGATACGCTCCAAAACCGTCATCTTGGCCTGCTCCAGCCAGGTGAGTCCGGCGACTTGGCGGCGCAGGTAGCGGACCGCGTTCCACTCCAGTTTCAGATCGCCGAGAGCGGGGTGGGACACCAGGACCTGGTTGCCTTCGAAGGAGGTCCCGCCGTGAAGCACGCCGCCGTCCATCAGGCCGATGGTGTCCACGGCCAGCTCCGCCGGTGGCTGGGGGTCGGCGAACACGAAGCGCTCCACCGTTTCCCGCGGGATGGGAATGACGCCGAGGGCGCAGTCCACCGCGATGTCCTTTTGCCGGATCCACCTCAGCTTGCCGGGAATCGGTTCGCCGCCGATCCGGTAGAGATGGCCGGCTTCCCGCGGATCGGACGGGCTGCCGACCATGAATTCGATGCTGGCGATGGCCGAAAGGGGCACCTTGCGCTCTCCGAATAGCTTGCTGTTGATAGTCAACTCCCGGCCTTCCAGGTTCCGGATTTCGGCGTGCCAGGTCTCCCCGTTCAGCAGGCGGAGGGCGCCGGTCGCGGTCTCGGCAATCGGGGCCCGGGCGTTGAGGGCGAGCAGGAGGTGGTTCTGGGGCACGGGGGTGCGGGCCGAGACGAGCTTTCCGTCTTCGATCTTGAGAAGGCCGTGCTGCAGCCCCCCGGTCGTGAGGGCCAGGCCATCGGGCGAGATAATGGGGGCCGGCTTGGCATTGATGACGCGGGCCCCCCCGGCGTCATTGGTCAGGACGATGCGGTCGAGGTTGAGGTGGCCCCACAGGCCGCGGTGCTGGTCGAGGAGTTCCAGCCGGGCCATCCGGCCCCGGAAGGGCCGCACGTCGAAGGCGACCTCATCAAAGTAGTCGTCGTTCTTTCCCGTGGCGGTGCGCACCAGCTCCTCCCCGATCAAGAGGTTGGCGCATACGCGCTGAGGAAAACCGCCCCCGCTGATCGTGAGGGAGAGGAAGTCCAGCTCGAGCGGGAACTCGGGAGAGAGCAAGCGTCCCGTGCCCTCGTCGGACGTGGTGAAGGTCGTGACGAAATACTTGCCGCGGTAGGGCCCCACCCGCTGCTTCATGAGGCGCGTGCCGGCAGCGAGGTCACCCTGGAAGGCCTTGCCTTCGTTGGTCCAACCCTTTGCATTGCGGTAATTGTTGTCCTCGAACTCGGCGACGATCACCTCGCCGTTCGGAAGAATCGGCAGGTAGGGAAGTTTTCCTTCCGGCGGGGCCTGCTCCCCCGGGGGCTTCGGCTGCAGGGCCTGGTATTCTTCGAGGGAGAGATTTCCGTTGCTGTCCTTGTCGGCCTCCGGGTGCTCTGAAAAGGCGCGCCGGAGGATCGGATGGTTGCCCGACGTCACTTCCGGGGCCTGGCCGCACACCGGGAGGCAGCACGCCACCATGGCAGCAGTGGCGAGGGGTTTGTAGATTTCCGAAAGCATCAATTGTCGGTTAGCGCGTTTTCGCCAGGGCCGTGCGCTGAAGGAGATAACTCGTGATGACGTGTTCGATGGGTTCCGCGGTATTGACGAGGATGTAATCGACCTGGGCGCGGGCGCAGGCCTTCTTGATTCCGCCTACGAATTCCTTGAGTTCATTGAGGTAGTTGGCGCGGACGCGGGCCGGTTGCGTGATGATCTCCCCTTCGCCTTCCAGACCCAGGAACTTCCACATCCCGGAGAGTGGGAACTCGATCTCGTGGGGATCCATGATGTGGAAGAGGATCACGTTGTGGCCGAGGAACCGCAGGTGGTTGAGCCCGTCGATGAACTCCTCGGTATTGTCGAAGAGGTCCGAGAAGAGCATCACGAATCCACGCCGCGACATGCGGTGTGCGAAATCGTGCAGGATGGCGCCCACGTTGGTGCGCGGTTGCGGGTTCACTTTCTCGAGTTCGCGCGAGATGTCGTGCAGGACCTGCATGTTGCCCTTCGGTTGGATGTAATTCTGCAGTTCCCCGTCGAACACCCCCACCCCGGCCGAATCGCCCTGGTCCACCACCAGGTAGGCCAGGCTCGCGGCCAAGTACTTGGCGTACTCCAGCTTCGAAGTGTTTCCGGAGGCGTAGGTCATCGACTTGCTGGCATCCAAAAGGAGGTTGGCGACGAAGTTCGTCTCGGCGTCGAAGAGCTTGACGTAGTAGCGGTCGCACCGGGCGTAGGCTTTCCAGTCGATGTGGCGGGTCTCATCGCCCTGGGCGTACTGCCGGTAGGCGTTGAACTCGCTGCTGATGCCGCGTACCGGACTCTTGTGCTGGCCGATCCTGATGCCTTCCACCACTTGCCGGGCTACCACTTCGAGGGAACCGATCATGGTGAGCGTGTCGGGATCGAGGTACTTGGCGCGGCGCGGCTCCAACCGGGGGGCCTCCGGCTTTTCCGCCTTGCTCTTGGAAAACAGGGAAGCGGAGGATGGGATGGGTTCAGGGTCCATAAGGTAACGGGGCTGGGACCGCGACGCGGGTCCGGCGGAGGCGGGGCCCCCGCCTCGGGACGGTTCAGGCTTCCCGGCGTCGCGGCTTCATTGGTTCCTCCGGGTGTCGTCTCGGGGCGCGGCGGTCAGGCCGTCGCGGTCTCCCGGTCGGCACCCTCGTAAAGCGATTCGTCGCTTGGGATCTCCTCAAGAAGGCGATCGACGACGTGGTCGGTATCGACTCCTTCGGATTGGGCAGCGAAGTTGAGACCCATCCGGTGCCGCATGACGGGATGAGCGAGGGCTTGCACGTCCTCCACCGCGACATTGAAGCGGCCGCGCAGGATGGCGCGGGCTTTCGCCCCGGTAATGAGGTTCAGGCAGGCCCGCGGCCCGCAGCCCCAGGACACGAAATCCTGGATGAAGCCCGGAGCGTTCTCCTCCGAAGGACGGGTTGACCGCACGAAGGCCGCCACGTACTGGAAAATATGATCCGCGACCGGAACGCGGGAGACAAGGTCCTGCAGGGCGAGGATATCCTTCTTGCCGAGGACGGCAGCCAGATCCGGAATGGCGCTGCCGGTGACGGTCCGCATGATATCGATCTCCTCCTGGTGGCTCGGGTAGTCGACGTTGATCTTGAACATGAAGCGGTCGAGCTGTGCTTCGGGCAGCGCGTAAGTTCCCTCCTGTTCGAGCGGGTTTTGGGTGGCGAGCACGAAGAACGGCCTGTCGAGTTTGAAGTCGTCGCCACCTGCCGAGACCATCTTCTCCTGCATGGCTTCGAGGAGGGCGGCCTGGGTCTTGGGCGGGGTCCGGTTGATCTCGTCCGCCAGCACGATGTTGGAAAAGATTGGCCCCTTGCTGAACATGAAGTGGCGGGCGCCGGTGGCCGGATCGTCCTGCAGCAGTTCACTACCGGTAATGTCGGAAGGCATCAGGTCGGGGGTAAACTGGATGCGTTTGAAGGTGAGCGAGAGGGTCTGCGCGATGGAACTCACCAGCAGCGTCTTGGCGAGTCCCGGGACGCCCTCGAGCAGTCCGTGACCGCGAGAGAAAACCGCGATGAGGACTTCATCGATGACCTGGTCCATCCCGACGATCGCTTTCCGCAGTTCCGCGGTGATGTCTTCCCGGGCCTGGGTGAGCCTCTTGACAACCTCGACGTCGCTGACGCTCGGCTCGCCTTCGGGTTTGATAATGGACCTCTTGGCGGCGGCGGCGAGATGTTCAGCAGCTTCTACATTCTTGGAACGAATCCCCGCGGACCCCCTCCGAGTGGACTTCTTGGTCGTTTTCTTAGCCATTGCTTACCCTCCGGGAAGTTTATTTGTTCGGAAACATCGAATTAG
>Ga0310121_10001886_pt1 | contig 20629 bp, 19 predicted proteins | sample CB27_Tmax_986_MG_FD_203504 | JGI IMG/M metagenome (GOLD analysis project Ga0310121, IMG submission 203504) | Marine microbial communities from Western Arctic Ocean, Canada - CB27_Tmax_986 | ecosystem: Environmental > Aquatic > Marine > Oceanic | place: Canada: Western Arctic Ocean | collected...
CCAGCACGTCCCAATGCGCCTTCAGAAACGTCGGCCAATCCACCGTGCACTTTCGACTTGGCGCTGGCTGGATACCGTGGTCTTTGAGAACGTTGCCAACGGTTTGGTCCGAGATATCATGCCCCAAGTTGGCCAAGGCTCCTTGTATTCGATCATATCCCCAAGACGGATTCTCGCTGGCCATCTGGACCACAAGATCGACGATTGTTTGGCTGGTCCTTGGTCGCCCCGGAGACTTGCGCCGCCTCGAGCAATCCCATTTCCGAGCGACCAACTGGCGGTGCCAGCGAAGAATCGTATCGGGAGTGAACAGGGTACCGATTTCCAGGAGCCGTTGTCGCCCCAGAATCTTTCCCTTGACCGCCAGCCTCCGTCGCTGGTCATCGTTGAGCAAAATGCGCCCGCCACCCAACTTCTCTTTGAGGACTTGATTCTCCATTCTCCGTCATCACGTAGTCAATCAATTCCTGCTGAAGCTTGGTCATCCAGGCGGACAGGATGATGACCAACAGCTGCCATGGCTGCAAAACAAACGACATGGGATTTTCTTCCTGAAACACTTCAACCGCGGCCAAGATTCTAGCATTTCAGACTACGTAAGTCTTGCTCGCGGTGCCACTTCCACATCGGCCGAGTATTTTGACCCTACAATAACCCAAAAACGGCGACTACGTGCTTGCAACGCCCCACCAGGAGAATTAAAATTCCTGCCAATTATCAATGGCAAAAAAGGAGAGGCGATGCGACGTACTTTGATCAAACGACATCCGGGCGCTTGTCTTTTATTGATAGTTTGCGCGACGCTCGTCGTCGGATGCGGGGACGCGTCGGAGAATGACGATGGAACCGGCGACGACCCTGCGCCGGCGTCCATGACCTTTAGCGACTTCCTTATCGCCGACGCTTCCGCCCGTAGCCTCTCCGTTCGTTTTACGACGAGCGCTCCCACCACTTGCGAAATCGTCTACGGGCTCTCCGAAGACGATTTGTCGAAGAGCGCGACCGACCCGCCGATGGGCGACGACGAGTACGATATCGAATACAATATCGAGTATGATGTCCTCGTTGAGGACTTGTTGCCGGAAACGACGTATTTTTTTCGCGCGCGGGCCGCCGATGCGAATGGCGATACTTTTTCGTCGGAGCTGCAAACCTTTACCACGCCTAAGGCAGAAACGAATTCAGCGCGGACGAATGCGGCGACGTTGTCGATGGGAACGGTCTTTGCGCGGGTGAGCAGTAATTTTGGCGGCGCGGCGAATTACGAAACGTGGGGATTTACAAAGCGATTGATGGCATGATGGCGACCGAATGGGCCTCCGACGGCGACGCCGCTTTTTTTTCATCCTTGAACTGGGGCAGGCGCGCTCCTTGAGCGGATTTGGCCCTCGAAGTCGGCAAATGCCCGACGGGTTGGCGCGAAGTTTGTCACCAAGGAGTTGAAATCCGTAATGTCGACGTCGCCGTCCAGTTCGAAATCGGCAGTAATCCAATCATTCTAGGAAGGAATAACTTTGAGGCGATCCGCACCAGTGACGTTATCGACGTCGTGACACTAACGGCAAGACCAACAAGGCCAGGCCAACCAAAATGAAGGATGCCGGTTCGGGCACAGCCGCCGTGCTGGAGCCCATTTCATTCCAGTTGAACAAAACCAAATTCAACTGATCAATGCCAACGACTTCGGCGTCACCAGGACGTTGATGTGCCCAATCGGCAGGTAAATTGCTTCCCACTTCATTCCAATTGAACAATACTAGATTCAGGTCCTCGGAATCGACCAAATTGCTGGCATTGAAGTCTCCAGACGGCAAAACCACGCCGCCGCCGCCACAACTGCCGATGCCGATGCAAACAATCGATCCATCCACGGTCAGATTCGTGATGTCCCAATTGGCGATGCCGCCCGGCAAAATGAAGTCGGAAAAATTGCCGCTGACAGAGGTATCGAAGTCGAGCAGATCGAAAGTGTCGCCGTTGTTGGGCGTGAAGTCATCTTTCAGTGTGACCTCCAAGGTGCCATTGAGATCGGCAGCGCCGAAAATGACCAGATGGTCATGATCGACACCCGACACCAAGCCACCAAGTTCAAAGGCTAATGTGCCGTTAGCACCCTGGGTGAAGCCGCCTTCAATCGTCAGGATGCCGCTATTGCTGGGGGCAACCGTCCCGCCGCTGTTGTTGACATCTCCGCCGATCGTTCCTCCGCCACCGATGACGCCGCTGTTAATCATGATCGTGCCGGCGCCCGTGTTGAAGCTGTTGTTGACCAGTAGTGTCCCGTCACCGCTCTGCGTAAGCGTGTTACCATTCAACGTTAAACGATTGATAAACTCCAACGACGCTCCCGCTGCAATGTCGACCGTCACATCGTCGTTCAGTTGGACGGCGGTTTGAAACTGGTGCGATCCCTGAGCAACAGTTACGCCACTGGGTGGCAGATCGGGATCGTTCCCGGCCGACAGTCGGACGGTGCCGTTACCGGCGACGATATAGGTTGCCGAATTATCAAACTGAACATCGTTGACAGTCACATCCGTGTTGGTGAAAACCGTCTGGAGGGTCGTGATCTTATCGCCGAAAACAGCCGACTCGCCCGAGTTATCAGGCGGCGCGCCGAAGGCGGCGTTCGTCCAGTTGAAGGGGTCATTCCAATCCCCGGACCCTGCATTTACCCACTCAAACTTGATGGCGTCGGGCGGAGGTAGGAAATCAGCGAGTATGGCGATCTGCTGCGCGGGTAGTTCCTCGTCATAGATGCGAATGTCATCCAGCAAACCATGGAATGTCCGATTTTCAAACTCGTCGTCCGTTCCAAATCGCAGTGTATTTTCGTTGGAGCTGGATGGGCTAATCCATTCAGTTTCCGACGTACCTTCGCCTGCTCCATCGATCGAATGCACGCTCGCAAGAACGCCGTCAAGGTAGACTCTGTTCAGGAGAGTATTGTCGCCACTGTACGTCACCGCAACGTGATGCCAAAACAGGTCGTTGGATTCATAACTCTCAATGACCGAACCTTCGCCCGCCGAACGACAGCAATACACCATGTTGGGCGTATTGTACGCCCCGAACTGGAAGGCAAGTCCCTTGCTGCGATGCCCCTGGGAAAGGGGAACGTGGAGGGATGAATTGTTATACGCTTTCGACTGGTCCTGACCACTCGCCACTAAGAACGCGATGGTACGGGGCCCGAATTCTGGGATCGTAATTTCGTTCGTATCTATATTGGAATCGGCCTCACCAGAAAAACTAAACGCCTGCCCGAGGTCGCCGAATACATTGTGAACCACGCTGGGGGCATAGGATACTCCTCCCGCCTCGACGCCGTGATCAGTACCGACCGAATCATCAGGGTTGCCTTCGGCTTGGTAATGGTGGATCAGCGCGGCTTGCGCCATATCACCTACGAATAACACGCCTGCGACGGTGGAGAGAGTCAGCACGTGAAAAGCGCTGCTCCGAACTACATCAAAGGACAACATAGTAGTGTTCTCCAAATTGAAAGGACTAACGATTCCGTAAAATTGGGCAGCCTCCATATTAAGGAGGCATTGAGAAAATGTCAACGGTCTGGAACGGGCTATTTTCCGTGACACGTCGGGTCAGTAGTTGGTTAATTGGGGGCAAAACCGAGCTGATGCAGGATGGTAGTGTGCAAGTCATGCACGGTCACCCGGAATATTGATACGTCCGTCGTGCACGAACTGGAAAGTCTCCAAAGGTTGAGGCGTTGCCACCCCAGCAACAAATGGAAAGTCGATTTGCTGGACCAGACGAGTCGCGGCCGTCGGATCGCTTGCATCCTCTCTCATGCCGTCCACCGATAGGGCAACGATCTGGATTCGCTTCGCTCGAATCTCGTCCTTCCGTCGGGTTAGCTCGTTCAATTCCGCAACACAGGGACGGCACCAGTTGGCCCATGGGTTTACCAGCAGCGGTCTTCCCGTGTTCGTGCGTAGCGGCACGTCGAGTCCGGTGAAAAAACATCAAAGCGTGTGCCAAACGGGGGTTTGCCACTACAAAGAGCTCGAATGGAACCCCCATGGTTGAGCTGGTATATTACTTCTTACGTATCGGCTTACCCGATTGCGGCGGGAATGAATTGCGACTAGACATTCCAACGCGGGGGAACACCCCCCCCCCGTTGGCGCGCAGTCTGCTCCATTCGGCGAAGCGGTTACTTTCGCGAGTTGCCCCAACACTCAAAACACGGAGATGTGATTTCCCGTGCGAAAGCGAAACAGACCAAAGACCACAAAAAAGACCACAAAGAAAACTCAGCCTCAAACACGGCGACTTCGTGGCCTTTTTCTTCTCGCGGCGGCGGTGGTCTTGGCTGCCGGCAGCTTACTCGCCGTAGCCTTTCGCGACCAGACTCCAGAGCACCCCATCCAGCCAAAGACAAATCTGGTCGAGCAGCCGCAGGCCCCGACGCGACCCATCACCGACGACACGGCCGTCGACCCGGTTACCACGGTAACCCTCTCCTTTCAGGGTCACCAAAAGACACCCGCCGACGAGCTGGTCGAAAAATACGATCCGACCGCCGATGATTGGGATACGGAGGTTCTTAGCGATGCGGCCAAGACGCAACTTGAAAAGGTGAGTGAGCTGATTCGTGATCGGATGGCGAATGCGTCCGGCCGGCAAGCAATCCATGCGCTGCTGACCGACGACTTTTCCTGCTCGACGCTGGGAGGCCTATCCACGTCAGCACTCAACGACGTGTTCGACGACGGAACGTTCCACGTTTGGCGACTCGGTGACTCCGTCGTGCTCCCAACGCCGGCGGGAGAATATAATTATTCCGGCGGATCACGAAACACGGTACCCCAGCCGCACCAGGGCGCTGTGGGCCTGTCCGAGGCCCTGCGGCAACTGATTCGCGGTTTAGGTCAAGGCCCGCACGTGCGAGCGAAATTGAAAGTGTTTCAAATCAACAAGTTGCCCGACAGTTTCATCACCCGGGTTCTTGTCGAGGCCAGCAATCGTTCGGACCAATCCGGTGTGCAGCAGAATGCGACTTGGCGGTGCCACTGGAGCTATCCGGAAACGGGACAAAATCCCCGCCTTACGCGGATCGACCTGGAGGCCTACGAACATGTGGAAATCCACGCTGCGAGGGGTACGCTCTTTACGGACTGCACCGCATCGGTATTGGAGGATACAACGGCCTACGAACAACAGCTGCTGCGGGGCATCGACCACTGGTTGCCGCGGTTGGGTCGTTACACGGGAACAACGTTGCTGGGCCACCACGGATTGGCGGTGGGCGACGTCAACGGCGACGGGCTCGATGATGTCTATGTGTGCGAACCAGGGGGTCTGCCCAATCGTCTCTTCATGCAGGACCTCGACGGGACAGCGACCGATCGCTCAAGCGAAGCAGGCGTGGACTGGCTGGAGGAGTCCAAGTCGGCGCTGCTGATCGATCTGGATAACGACGGTGATCAGGATCTGGTGGTGGCGATGCCTGGGCGGATCCTGTTCGCCGAAAACGAGCGTCAGGGACGTTTCAAGCTGAGAGCCAAGAATTATGACGCGTCGGACCCAACTTCGCTGTGCGCAGCGGATTATGACAGCGATGGCGACCTGGATGTTTTTGTGTGCGCCAACAAAGGCGGCAAAGATCGAGGCGGGCTGCCGACGCCGGTGCCGTTCCACGATGCCAACAATGGTGGAAGAAATGTCCTGCTGAGGAACGAAGGCGGGTTTCGTTTCGTGGACGCCACCGACCAAACGGGACTCGGCGACAACAACTCACGATTCAGCCTCGCGGCAGCATGGGATGACTACGATGACGACGGCGATATGGATCTTTATGTCGCAAACGATTTCGGCCGCAACAATCTCCACCGAAACGACGGTGGACGTTTTACTGACGTCGCCGCCGACACGGGCGTCGAGGACATTGCCACGGGCATGTCGGTTTCCTGGGGAGATTACAACCGTGATGGACTCATGGATGTGTATGTTGGGAACATGTACTCGAGCGCCGGGAACCGGGTGACCTATCAGCGGCGACTGAGCGAGAAACATTCCGGTCGGGTGGTGGCGCAGGTGCAGCGGATGGCCCGGGGCAATACGCTGTTTGCCAATGTAGGAGATAACACGTTTCGGGACGTCAGCGAAGCGGCCGCGGTGACCATGGGCCGCTGGGCCTGGGCCTCCAAGTTCGTGGACCTGAACAATGACGGCTGGCAGGATCTGGTCGTCAGCAATGGTTACGTGACCAATGCAGACAGCGGCGACTTGTGAAGTTTTTTCTGGCGGCAGGTCGTGCCGCGCTCGCCTGACGATTCATCGGAAACATTGGCTACAGACGACGACTACCTGGCCGCCTGGAGCGCCGCGAATCGGCTGCTTGAAAGCGGCAAGTCCTGGAGCGGTCACGAGCGGAACTGTGCGTTTCTGAGCTGTCCCATTCCTCGCTCCGACCCCCGGTTCGCCAACGTATCGGCCTCCAGTGGTCTCGATTTTCTCGATGACGGTCGCGGCCTGGCGGTGGTGGATTGGGATCACGACGGCGACCTGGACCTGTGGCTCTCCAACCGCACCGCTCCCCGTCTGCGATTCATGCGCAACGACATCCGGTCGCCTTCACCGTTCGTGGCGCTGCGGCTCACGGGAACGACGTGTAACCGTGACGCGATCGGGGCCAGGGTCGAACTTAAGCTGTCGGAACCGACCCAAGGCAGGCTCGTTCAGACACTGAGCGCTGGTGACGCGTTCCTCTCGCAATCGAGCAAATGGATTCACTTCGGCCTGGGTGCGGGTCGCATCCGGCAAGTGATGGTGCGGTGGCCCGGCGGCAAGACGGAATCCTTTACGGGTCTGACGGCAGGCCGAAGATTTGAACTCGTGCAGGGAAAAGGGCGCGCGGTCGAGTGGCGCCCACCGAAACGCGCGCTCGCACTCACGCCCTCGAACCAGGAGCCAGTCGAATCGGTGCCCAGCAGCTATGCGCTGATTCCGATGCGGTTTCCCCTGCCAGTGCTGCCTTTTTCCGAATATGAGCGTGCCACCCACCAAGTGATCCAGACGAACGCGCAGCCGCTGCTGGTCAACTTTTGGGCGAGCTGGTGCACGCCGTGTGTCGCGGAACTCAAGGAGCTCATCGAGCGGAAGCGCGACCTGCAGGCAGCTGGACTGGACGTGTTGTCGCTCAGTGTGGATGGAATGGGTGCGGACGACACGACGGATCCGGCCACTGCCCATGCCCAAGCCCAAGATCTTCTGGACCGGTTGGGTTATCCGTTCCAACACGGCATGGCGACGAGGGAATTGTTGGAGAAGCTACAGCTGGTCGAAAGTCTCCTATTCGATAGGACGACCTTTGCGGTGCCCGTAAGCTTGCTGCTGGACCGCAACGGGCGGCTCGCCGCGATTTACCGAGGACGCGTCTCGGTGGAAAGGCTGTTGCACGATGTGGAAAACCTCACTGCGACCCCCAACGAGAGACGTAATCAGGCGGTCCCGTTTCAGGGCACATGGGTAGACGTTCCCGGCGAGATTGACCTGAGCCAGGCTGCGGGACAGTTTTTTGACCGTTATCCCCTCGACACGTTGATGTATATGGAACTAGCCCTGAAGCAGCAGGAGCGAATGGGCGATTCGGTGTCGGACGAGAATCGCAAGCAGGTCGACCGGCTGCGAACCGACGTCCATCGCCGGATGGCGCTGGAATTCAAACAGTCGGGCCGGCTTGACGACGCCATCGAACAATGCCGGAAATCGTTGAGCATTGAACCGCGGCAGGCGACGTTACAATTGCTGCTGGGAAATTTGCTGAGTGACACCGGCAAACCGGAAGAGGCGATCGCGGCCTATGAAGTCGCCCAACGGATCGACCCGGCGCTGACCGAAGCACAATTCGGTCTGGGGTTGGCCCACGGACAACTGGGGCATTTCGAGCAAGCGGCCGCATGGTTTGAAAAGGTGATTTCCGCTCGGGAAAACGATGCGCGAGCACATTTTAATCTCGGCACGGCATGGGAGCAACTCAGCCGCTTGGCGGAGGCCATCGAGAGCTATCGCCAGGCGGTGACCCTCGATCCCGATTTGGCCGACGCGCACAACAAACTGAGTATGGCGCTTGCTAGAGGGGGCCAATACGATGAGGCCATCACGCATCTGACAGAGTTCCTTCGTCTGCGTCCCGGCGCATTTGATTGGCATTACGCGTTGGGAAGGCTGCTGATCCAAGCGGATCGCGGCGCCGAGGCCCTTGAACCGTTCGCGCAAGCCGAACGACTGAAGCCCGACTGGGTCCCCCCACTGAACGCACAAGCGTGGATTCTGGCTACACACCCGGATCCATCGATCCGGGACGAAGAGAAGGCGTTACAACTTGCCGAACGGGTGGCGGCGTTAACGGAACATCGAAACGCCGAGATCCTGGACACGCTGGCGGCGGCGTACGCCGCCGTGGGACAATACGACCGCGCCGTCAACGCCGCCCAGCAGGCGATCAAACTGGCAGCGGACATACCTGAGCTGGCCGACCAGGTGCGCGCGCGATTGAAATCGTACCAACAAGAAAAGCCCTATCGAGAAGGCGAAGCGAAGCACCAGGAGTGAGGAGCCTCGCGGCGATTGAGTATGACCACCCACGTGACCCCTCGCTTGCACGTATTGTAAGTTCAGAACTCCTGATCTGGGCGGAAAATGTGGTGACACCTAAATGGCGGGAGAACGCCCCCTGCCAGGCAAGCGGTCTGTTGATTTAGTCGCGCGTAGGCGAACGGGGGCCGTTAGGCCCGCGGTAGAGCTGCTCACCCGCCTTCTAATCTTTTCCGTTTTCACCACCGGCCCGTACGCCACCGATTTTGAGCTCACACAGCGTTCGGTTTCGGCGAAGCGTGTTGGTGATTCCACCGCGGGCCTAACGGCCAGCCTTTTAAAGGTGGCAATCGATGCGATGGAGGCAATGCCAGCACGGATGTCCAATTTGGTACTGCAAAACATGGTATTTTCTGATTGTGACACAAAACTGGCGACACAACGCGCCAACAGTCGATCGACGAAACTCGCCGCTGGTACCGTGCATATTGTCGTTTTTCTCGGGGTTTTTGCAGCATGCAGTGCCACCTTTAAAAGGGTGGGCCTAACGGCCCCCGTTCGCCGGACTAATTCAACAGACCGCAAGCCGGCAGGGGTCTCATGTTATTTTCCGGTTGTGACCAATACTGTTCGGCACTGTTTTTGCTATGCCGACTCCCCACCGAGTTTATTCGCTGGAGCGGTGATTCTTCACTAAACCTCACCGCACGCGGAACGACCACCTCCGAGCTTGCCCGGTGGAGTGGTGATTCTTCACTAAACCTCGCCACACGCGGAGCGGCCGCCGCCGAGCTTGCTCGGTGGAGCAGCGATTCTTCACTAAACCTCGCCACTCGCGGAACGACCCCCACCGAGCAAGCTCGGAGGGGGCGCTGGTGAGCACGGGTCGCGTTAGTGAAGAATCTTGCACTCCACCGAGCAAGCTCGGAGGCGGCGTTGGTGAGCGCGGGTCGCGTTAGTGAAGAATCTTGCGCTCCGCCGAGCGAGCTCGGTGGGGGCGGACCCAAGCACATTTCGTGCCGAACAGTATTGCCCTCGCCCTGCGTTTCTAGGGGGCGATACGATGGTGAATGCGGTAGGGGCGGCCCCCTTTTGTCGAGCCCGACCGGAGGTCACATTCTGCACGATACCGCGGGATTTCCCCAAAAATACGCTTCAGTCGGATGAACCCAAATTGTCTCATCGTGGTTCCTTTCGGTTGATTCAGGGATTTGTCATGGGGAAGCGATCAAGAACAGCTGCTAGCGAGCCAAAACTGCCTCACGCCTATCATTGGCCTGTATCCCACGACGAAAAACCAGCCTCCGTTCAGATTAAGATTAGGATTAAGATTAAAAACGGCCTTCTCCGTAGCCGTGAACGGTTACCTGCACAAAGATATCTACGCTCACATAGGATTTTTCGTAAACCCTTTGTACAGAACCGATTTTTCCGGTCGGTCGACCCCCAATTTCGGCTTGGTTCAAAACTGGCCTTTTAAGGTAACAAGCTTGCCCATGTCATTTAGAGTTTTCGCGGGAGCCTCGCCCTCCCGCTGAAATTTCCAACCTGTTACCCAGTTTTGAACCACGCCCCAATTTCAAACCAGATTTAGCTCGAGATTCTTGAGGGGCCATTCCAGACGATTGGAATCGGTCATCATCGCGTCTTCATCAACTCTCGTCCTTGCGATTCGCCAACGCTCGAACTATTCGACCCTTCGCCGCGGCCGGGCCAACATCGCTTTCGCATCGAGTGCCACGGCCAGCAATGTTGGGACTAAGATCAATGTGAATAAAGTTGATACTAGCAAGCCTCCCAGCACGACACTCCCCAAGCCTCGATACAGCTCGCTGCCGGCGCCGGGGAATACGACCAACGGCAACAAGCCAAGTACCGTGGTGATGGTCGTCATGAAGATTGGGCGGATTCGCGTGCGAACGCTTTCAAGAATCGCTTCGCGTGGTGGCATACGATCGTCACGGAGATGGTTGAGCGCCTGGTGAACAATCAAAATGGGATTGTTTACCACGGTTCCGATGAGCACCACGAACCCAAGCATCGTTAGTACGTCCAGTGGTTGGAGCACAAAGAAATTGAGAACCCGTAGGCCGAGGATGCCACCTACGGCCCCCAGCGGCACGCTGAGAATTACCACCAGCGGATAAAGCCAGCTCTCAAACAAGGCTGCCATCAACAGGTAGGTTATTAAAAGGGCCATGAAGATATTGAAACGCAAAGACTCCCATGTTTGCCGGAGCTTGTCGGCCGTACCGGCTAGGTTGATGCGATAGTTGTCTCCTAAAGCGTCACGCTCTCGCATTGGTGTAACGATTTGATCTTCAATGTTGATCATGGCGTCTTCGAGCGCCACTTCAGGTGGCGGCGAGACATTGATGGTAATCGAGCGGACACGTTCACGGTGGTTGATCTGTTCGGGACCGCTGGAAAGCTTGACATCCGCCAAAGCGTTTAGTGATACGAGTTGCCCGATTGGAGTCGCCACCGGCGCGGCACCAATCAGGTGCGTTTGGTCAGCGAATCGGGACTCGCCTTTTAACGTTAGGTCGATCTTTTTACCTTCGTAAAAGTAGTCGCCGATATAAGCACCATCCACCAAGGAATCGACGACAAAACCCAGCTCTGAAGAATTAATGCCCATTTCAGCTGCCTGCAGCAGCTTGGGTTGTATATGCACCTCCGGACTCGAAAGGTCTAGACTGGGAGTGGGTCGGGCTTGTGCGCCTGGCACGACTTGCATGACCTGGTCGAAGACCTGCTGGCCGAGGCTGACCAGTTTTTCAACGTCGGGACCAGTGATCTCGACGTCAATCGATCGCCCAGCTCCCAGACCGCGCTCGAACAAACTGGTCTGTTGAGCAAAGGCAATCGAGCCAGGTAGTTTGCTTCCGACACGGAACACCAGCGGTACAAGTTCGGCAGAGCGCAACGGATCACGGGCCCGCACTCCTAGAAAGACACTGCGGCCGCGAACGACAAAGAAGAAGTCTTGGATCGCGGGAGCATCAAGTCCGCTGTCCGGCGTATTGGAATCGATATCCCAGTAGGGGCGGAGTTCGTTCTCGACGATGGTGCCCAGGCTCATCAGTTGATCGGTGTTGTATCCGGGCGGCGGGATCACAAATCCGATGACCAGATTGCGGTTGCCGGTGGGCAGATACTCGACGCGAGGCCAGAGCAGCCAACTTAGCCCAACCGATACACCGACCAAAGTCATGATAGTGGCTGCCCGCCGTAGCGCGCTTTGCTGAGCCCAGTTGTTGATAGCAACAACGGTACCCACCAATCCGCCTCCCAACGCTCTCGCTCCGCGTGCAACGGTAGTTTCCGAGTCGTAAACTCTTACGGAGTCCGCGTCACTTCCGTCATCAGGCGTAATCGCGGCATCTTTTCCAGCGCGTCGACGACTAGACCCAAAGAGTCGAGCGGAGGCGGTAGGAATCACCGTGACCGAAACGATTAAGGACAACCCCACTGCCGCGCTGATTGCCAGAGCAATGTCGCGGAACAATTGGCCCGCTTCCTGCTGCACAAATACCACTGGCAAAAAAACCGCAATCGTAGTCAAGGTCGAAGAGAGCACGGCACCGGCCACTTCCTGTGTTCCACGTACGGCGGCAGTGAAGGGCGGCTCTTCCAAATCCGCGAACCGGCGGTAAATGTTTTCGAGGACGACTACAGCGTTGTCGACCAGCATGCCCACGGCAAATGCCAGGCCAGCCAAGCTGATCACATTCAGCGATCTACCCAATGAGTTCAGCACGAGAAAAGTTCCGATAATGCTGATCGGAATGGCCAGTCCGACCACCATCGCACCATGGGCAAACCAGAATCCAGCTCCAAGCATCACGGCCAGCGTGATGGCAAACCACCAGGGAGACAAATAAGCGGCCGCCAACGCGGTGGCCAGCAGCAAGGGAATTGCTACGAGAGTTCTCATGCCGAAGTGAAGGAATGCCATGAGGACAATCATGGTCAGCGCGCCGCCGACAAAGATATTCTGCTGCACTAAGTTGACCGACGAATTAATGTAATCGGTTTCGTCGTACACTTGGGTAAGTTTCAAACCACGTGGTGCGAGCAGCGTCCGATTGAGTTCCGCATTGACTGCCCGCAGCCCCTCCATCACATCAAGCACATTCGCGCCTGTCTCGCGGATGCAATTGATGGCAATGCTTGATGAACCAAAACGTCGGACCAAGCCGTCTGGCTTTTTATAGCCGTGACGGACCTCCGCCACATCTCGCACAAAGACCGGCGCGCCATTCCGGACAGTAAGCAACTGGTTTTCAACCTGTTCCGGCGAGCGGAACTCGCCGAGTGCTCGAACCACATACCTCCGCTTGCCTTCTTCAAAGAACCCGGCCGAAGTATCCTTGTTTTGGCCCCTTAGCACATCGCGGACTTGGCCCAACGTGATACTCCGAGATGCCAGTTTCTCCGGGTCAACGACCACTTGCATTTCATCTTCCAGTCCGCCAATGACATTCGACAACGAGACTCCATCCACACGCTCGAATCGGGCTTCGATCTCATCCTCGGCAAACCGTTTCAATTTGGGGATGTCGAGCTCTGGTGGCGGCAGCAAGTCACTTACCCGTGGATGGTCGATCGCCAACGTTCTTAGGCGAAGCATCATCAGCCCCGGATTCTCCGCGCTGCGTGCCTTGCTGAGCTTCGACTGAAGTTCGGGATGTTCAGAGACAAAACGATTCAACCGTTCTAGACTGGGCGGCAGCGCGCTTAGTATGAACCATGCGATCGCGCCGGCATTAGAATTACTGGTTGAGATCACCGGCTCGTCGGCATCTTCTGGGTAGACAGGAACTTGATTGAGACGACCGTCAACCTTTGAGCGGAGTGTGTCAATATCCGCGCCGACCGAAAACTCGAGCGTAATAACCCCTTGCGAGTCTGAGCTTGCCGAGGAGAGTTTTTGTAAACCTTCGACGCTTTTGAGCTGTTCTTCCTGCTCGACTACAATTTCTCGTTCCACTTCCTGTGGGCTTGCCCCGGGCCAGCGAGTTGTAACCGTGATGGTAGGAATCTCGACTTCCGGCGTCAGCTGCATCGGCATCTGCCACAGCGCAATCGTGCCAAAGAGCGTCAACAGCAAGACTCCCACGGCAACTTTGATCGGATTGTGGACGAAAGTGTCGATCAGGTTCATGCAAAGATAGTTCGGCAGAGCGCAAAGCTGGAAGTCGAGGCCAAAGTTGGTGGGAAAGCAATAACTACTTCCGCGCCGTTTTTTTGCCGGTTGTGCTCAGCGGATCGTGTATGGGAAGTTCAGGAATCACGTCAAGTAGTTTGACTTGCGCCTCGGGCCGCAAGCGTTCGTTGCCTTGCACCACGACGAATTCGCCGGACTCAATCGCACCGAGGATTTGAATCCAGTCCCCTTGGGCCACGCCTAGTTCAACCGTTACTGCCTGAACTTTGCCTTCATCGCCCACGCTGGCGACCTCTGAAACGGTAAATACCATCGGCTGTATTCCGCCGAGTACAATGGCGTCCTTTGGCACGAGTAGCGCCAATTGTGATTTGCCGACGGGCAGTGCCGTACGGGCATACATGCCTGCTTGGATTAGCGGACCGGTGAGAGACACCTCATTCACCAATCGGATCTTGACCGGGAAAGTACGCGAACGCTGATCTGCCTGGGGCACAACCGCTTGCACTTTGCCGGTAAACACGTGGCCTGGCAAAGCAGGGATGTCCACCCGAACATCATCGCCAATTCGAATGTAGGGCACACTTTGCTCAACGACTTGGACGACGACGTCGACTTCATCAAGAGCGGCCACCTCGGCCACGGGGTCACCCTGGTTGACCCACTGTCCCGCCTCGGTATGTTCCTTCACGACGTAGCCAGCGAATCTTGATATGATCGTATGCTTCTTGATTTGATCACGCAATTTGTCGACAACGGCTTGTTGAAATGCAACCAGTGCCCGTGCCTGAGAGATCACTTCGGGCCGAGGACCCGCTACCGCCAGCTCGTGAGCCGCTTTCATCTCCAGGAAAAACTCGCGGGCCTCGATCGCGGCTGAGCGAGCCTCTTCTAGTTGGTCCTCAGTGATGGCCCCGCGAGTTCGATTGGCGCTTTCGCGCCGGTCCAGGCTTGCTCGTTTGAATTTACTCCGCGCTTCCGCGGCCGCCATGCGGGAGCGGGCTTGTTCGACCTCTTCTTTCCGTGTCCCGTTTTCCAACTCTTGCAGTTTCTCTTGACGATGCCTGAGATCTGCCTCGGCTGACGCCAATTCTAGCGTGATCGTCTCGGTTAATAGTTGCGCTAACTTTTGCTTTGCTTCGACCCGATCTCCCTCTTCGACTGGAAACTCAACGACCCGACCATTGACTGCACTGCCAATGATCGCATGCTTTTGTGGCATTACAGTGCCGACAAAGGATTGGGCAGCTGTCACTCTCCGCTCAGCCACCTTTGCGACGACAACCGGCGCGGGGCCGCGCTCCGGCTGGGCTAGTCCGGTATTCGAGGCACACAGTATCAACAACGCAAACAAACTTCTCAGTACTCGCGGTTGTGAAGAGGATTCACGAAGCTTTGACATTCTCGTTTACCTTATTCAATAGTCGTTTCAACTGCTTGACTTCGGCAGCAGACATACCGCGAACAGCCTTGGAGCGAACTTCCCGCGCGCAGTCCGCGACCTGTTGCCACAGTGCCTCGGCTGTCGGCAACAGATGAATCAATTTACGCCGACGGTCATCAGGACAACCCTGCCGCTGAACAAGACGGTTTCGCTCCATGCGATTCAGGACACCAACCAGGCTTGGCGGTTCGATCATCATCCGCGCCGCTAGTTCTGATTGGGTCTGGGGGCCATCAAGCTCCAGATACCCCAAGACCTGAGCTTGGCGGAACGTGATCCCATGCGGTAAAAGCCGCTCGGCAATGGCTCGGCTGTAGCTTTGATGAGCTAACGTCAACCAAAACCCAATACTTTCTTCAAAATCGTATTTCATTGGACCAACAACCAAATTAGTTAGCGCATTAACTATCTTAATCAGAAACCAACCGAAGGCAATCCACGAGCGCCTGGTTTTAAGAGATCTACAAAGCAAGCGGTTAGATTTTGCGGGACGCCACGCGCGAGGCCTTCGGAAGTCGTGCGTGTACTTTGGCTCACGCGAGTGCCACGCAGGTCGAGTCGTTTCCAGTCGACCTTGGGTGTGACACCCCAGCGGGACTTTATCAGGCACCGTCTCCGACCCCAAGACGGGGCAATGACACCTTCCACGTTGACGTTGGCACTTTGCGCCTTAGCGCCTTAGCGGCTTTGCGCGCGAATTAGGTCGAATTCTCGCGCCAAGACGCAAAGGCGCAGAGTACAGGATCGCCTTTGCTGGCTATCGCTTCGATTGTCAGCTACTTGAAGTCGTGCTAGGCAGAATTGAGACGATCCCATATTCGCCGAACCCGTGGGTGCTCATTTGAATCTCGAAATCCGATACAGATAAGAATAACCCAAATTCAAAGGATCCAAACGTCGAGTGCACAGTAGGTATTGGATATTACGGGGTTTTGAACATTCGAGTTTTGAATTTGTTTCGGATTTCGGTATTCGGATTTCGAGACTTCTCCCCGTCGAACCGGACAAGTTATTTCTCAACACCGCAATCTCAGCGATGTCGCGATCGTGCGAGCGAACGATCGAGCCGTGGCAACCGTCGTCGCCGAAAGGGCACATCATCATCAGATAGTTCCCGTACAGCCGCGTCGATTACCGGGCTGCCACTCGTTGTCCCAATCGCCGAGGTTTGTGCCGCGGATGGGGACACAGAGGACGTCGATGTGCCGATGTGATTTCGCCAGATAGCATAGTCAGCCGCGTCCACCTGGTTGTTGTTGTCTCCATCGGCGGCAAGGCCTTGACCGGTCTGTCCAAACGTCGACTTCCACGGTTCGTAGTCATCGTCTTCTACGACTTGATTGTTATCGTAATCACCGGGTAGCTGTGAAAGTGTCACGGCAATTCGCTCCAGGGCGCCCAGATCGACGAAATTCGGCACGCCGCTAACTGTATTGACGATATTCGGGTCGTCCGACCGAGCGTTGCCAAGGTGGTCGGTCGTCGGAGCACGGGTTCCGGTGCCTGCGTCGATGGCCGGTGAGCCCTGGCTTAGCTCAAAATCTCCGTTGGCAGCGCCGACGTAAAGCGGATCCACTGACAGATTTCCGGACGTACCCGTTGGATCGGTCATTCCGACGAAATTCATTCCCATGGAATTGAACACGTTGGTAAAACTCGAGCTCACGGTTCCTCCGTTCGATACCACGATGCCGTTGAGGTGCGCCGTAACAAGACTATTGGTCAACTCGATCGTCGTACCGCCACCGTCGGCAACGACACCTTGGCTGTTGCCATGAATCGTGTTGTTTATTGCGACGACGTCGGCATCGCTGCCGGCAAAGATCCCTTCGCTGTTATTTCCGACGATAATGCTGCCGCGCACTGTCACCGGAGCGCCGTTGTCGGCGGTCAGACCGTCCGTTATGCGGTGATCGCCGCGTCGACCAAGCACCGCGTTGCTAAAGTACGATGACAGTATTCCTCCAGCAGATCGGGGAGTCCATTCAAGGGCTCTGCGTGAATAGACCGACGGCAAGAAGCCGAGACATGTGACGCCACACACCCGGCGGCCGGGCTGATGAAAAAGGCCGGAATACGGACTATTTAGAGCAAATGGTATGCTTCGTGTTTGTTGCGCTGCAGGGGAATTGGAAAATGCAAAATGAGAATTGAAAAATGCAGATTTTTCAGGAATTATTTTGCATTTTGCAGTTCTCATTTCTCATTTCTCATTTCTCATTTTTCAATGCTATCGCGCTACAATAAGACTCTACGACGTATGAGGTTTTCATCAGCTCACCCGGCGGCCGGGCCTATCAAGCAGCCATTATACGACCGGCGCATTCGCGGTGCAAACAAAACGGTCACGAAGAATCTGGGGTCACGTCTTGACCCATAACTTTAGCAATCGGTAAGCTGCTGTCCTGCCGCGTTCGCTTCGCATCGAGATGGAGAATGGTCTCTACCATGTAACCTCCCGTGGTTGGGGGTTATCGAATGCTAATCGTTGCGGAGAAAATGGAAGACGGTCGCTGGCGATTTCGAGATGGTGGATCATGATGAACAAACGGACGCGTTATCGGGAAATCAACGTCAGCGGGCCACCGCGGGAGCTAGGGCGGCAGATCGGCGAGGCGGCCCGAGAGGAGACTCGCGGCTTTTGCGAAGTCGCGCTGGAGCGTGTCAACAAGACCGTTAATGTTTCGCGAGAGCGAGCGTTCGACATTGCGCGACAGAGCACCGAGTTCGCGGAGAAGTATCGGCCGGATCTCGTTGAAGAGCTCCGTGGTACCGCGGAATCCGCTGGCGTTACACTGGACGAACTGATGCTGCTCCAAGTCCGCAATCAGTTCACGCCCGAGGAAGGCGGTTGCACGTCGTTCGCAACTCAAAGTTCTGCGACCGTCGGCCCGGTCGTGGCTCAGACTTGGGACAACGATCCGGCGCTTGACGAGTTTACGATTGTCCTGACGCGGCGTCCCGAGGGCAGACCGGCCCTCATGTCGTGTACTCAGGCTGGACTGATCTCGTATATGGGATTCAGCGAAACCGGTATCGGAGCATGCGTGAACACGCTGCCCGCTCCGAGTCGGGCGGCCGGGGTGCCGCATTACTTCACATTACGGGAACTCTTCGAGGCTGATTCGCTCGACATGGCTGTTCAGTCCGTACGCCGGGCTCATCGCGCGATTCCGGCCAACATCATGCTCGCTACACCCGATGGTCCAGCCGACCTTGAGGTGACGATTGACGAAGTCCATGTACTTCGTCAGGACGACCGCGGTTCAATCACGCACACCAACCACTGCGTGCATCCGGATCTTCTTCCGGTCAACGACGAGTTTCCAGAACTGATCCAGTCCCACGCCAGAAAGCGGCGAATCGAAGGTCTGGTGGGATCGATGAGCGGGGAGATTGACGCACTGAAGTCGATCCTGAGCGATCACGACGGGCACCCAAGATCCATCTGCCGCCACGCGAACGATGATCCGGTCAACGGATTCTGGGTGACCGTCTTTGCACTGATCATTGAGCCCAGTCAACGGCGCATGCACGTTGCGCGTGGCACTCCTTGCAATAATCAGTTCGAGACCTACAGACTCGAGTGAATCGAACGGCAAGCCGTGGCTGAGTTGGCGAGTACACCTACTGCCATACGTTGGAAAGGTTCCTAGCACCAATTGGGATTTTGATAGTTTCGCGTTCACTTTGATATACGACGCTTTACGATACGGGAGGGCGAGGCTCCCGCCGAGCTTTTTCGCGGATAACGCGCTGTTGCCACGAAAAAGCTCGGCAGGAGCCTCCGCCTATATGCCCGGCATCTCAATCCTTTTTCAACGATGACCGACTCGCCTCGTATTCATCGCTGGTGTAGACTAGAAATATGCAATAGACGATGGGAGGCATTTCATGAAACATGAGTTTACAGCGGTCATTGAAAAGGACGAAGACTGGTTCATTGCCTGGTGTCCAGAGATCCCCGGGGCAAATGGACAGGGGCGCACGCGTGAGGAGTGCAAGCAAAATCTCGCAGAAGCGATCTCGTTGATACTGCGGGACCGCCTTGAAGACGGGTTGCGCGGCGCACCGGAAGAAGCGGAAAAGGACGTCGTGACCGTCGAATGAAACGAACGGCGCTTCTAAAACACTTACGAAAGCATGGTTGCTATCTGAAACGAGAAGGCCGTTCGCATTCACTTTGGACCAATCCGCAAACAGGTGATGTGGAGGCGGTACCACGACATACTGAAATACCGGACAAGCTTGCAAGAAAGATCTGTCGCTGTTTGAGCATTCCAGAAATCTGATGGGGTCCCCGGCGGAATATTAAAGGTTCCTGACGGGAATGGCACTGCCGTGACTCGGCATCGGGGTTAAATCGTAGGTGGGTCACGGGTTGCGTGGGCACACCATAAAATCTCTCGGATTGCACGTCCGCGCGCACGTTTGACCTCGACATCCGCCGGACTTTTTCGTGGATTCCCGTGTCGTCGTGGATTTTTCGTGTTGCAGCCAAGGCCCTCCACGACCTAGACTTTGCGACATGTTGAGGCCCTCCTACCGTTTGCATAACGGCCATGGAGGGCCATTTTATGTCATACCAAGATTTCGCTAATCGAAGCCAGAGCTTTGACATCGTCCGTCAAGGGTTCTTGCGGCACAATGTGGTGTGGCCGACCAAGACGTGTGTGCGATGGTTTTTCTAGAATTACGTAAGTGCGTGCCATCGACGCGCGATTGCACACGGTATCGGATCGAGACAGTCAGTAGCAAACGCGAAGGCCAGCGGCAGACTCGCTGCATTTATCGAGCGGGCCAGTGTTTAGAGCGACCCCCGCGGGCTGGCCCGCGGGTGAGCAAAGGTTGGCAGCTACGAGAAGCATGATCATTATTCGATAGAACCACGCGAGCTTGCGCGCGAGTGAATCAGGCAATGTGGCCTCCGCTTCCGTAAATAGGCAAACGCCCAATCAACAAAGATCGTCGGAATACAAACGATCGTCAAACATCGGCGAGATGACACAAACCTCGACGAGGAAGTTGACGAAAAATAGGTGAGAATTTTTTTCAAAGTCAGCAAGCACCCGCGAAACAGCATCGCTTCGTATCGGATGGCCTATTTCCCGCGGATGACCCAGAATGCTTAAGCTTCTGCGCCTTGGTCTGTGTCTTGCTTGGCCTCTGGAGCTGGATGCTGCCTACTCGAATAGCTCCATTGGCTCACCAGACCAAGCCGATCCATCGCAGGAGCTGACCTACGTCGACATCGACACGTTCCTGTCGAGCTTCGGATCGTCACTGACACGGGTCGGCATGGGGACGTTGCGTACAAGATGCGCGAACGAGGCTCATTTTGCGTTCATTGCCTTGCATTTTATGCTCACGTAGGCACCAACTTCGCACAACATCGCAAGAAACAGCCGGGAGGACAGTCGTGCAAAGGGGGCCATGGCCCCTTTGCA
>Ga0310121_10001887_pt1 | contig 20604 bp, 18 predicted proteins | sample CB27_Tmax_986_MG_FD_203504 | JGI IMG/M metagenome (GOLD analysis project Ga0310121, IMG submission 203504) | Marine microbial communities from Western Arctic Ocean, Canada - CB27_Tmax_986 | ecosystem: Environmental > Aquatic > Marine > Oceanic | place: Canada: Western Arctic Ocean | collected...
TGCTCCTTTTTGGCAGTCCCTAAAAAGCCAAATATAGCTAGCAAATCTCCTGCCAAAACGGTCGCGCAAAATTCGTACCGAAACGCGTTGAAATCCTAAAAATATCCAAAGTAGATGGCATTGGCCTCACGGCCCCCGTTCGCCTTCGGTGCGACTAATAGCGATCTCGGAAACTCAATTGCTGGTAGATTCAAGTGACGTCACTACGTTTGACCGTTCGCACACTGGGCACGTCTCTACGTATCAATTATTAATTAGCGCGCGCCAATCGATAGATCGGTTGACCCGTGGATGACTCGGTCATGACGTAGATCTCACCTTCGGCGTCTTCGCCGATTGCATAGACGGGCAATCCCGTCGATTGGATGGCCATGTTCTTCACCACCGATTTCGTGTCATGGTCATATTTCAAGGCCCATATTGACCCCGAGACGTAGTCACCGTAAACGTAATACCCTTGCAGCTCGGGCAGCTTCTGGCCTCGGTACACCGTTCCGCCCGTGATCGACTTACCGACTTGGTGATCGTACTCCCAGATGGGATCGATCCATGGGGATGCTGGTTTGCCATCCCTGTTTCCGAACGGATGCGAGCCCTCGCGGATCGACCAGCCGTAGTTGCCGCCTCGCACCACCAAGTTGAGTTCCTCCCACAGATCCTGCCCAACGTCGGCGGCCCAAAGGTCTCCCGTGGCTTCGTCAAAGTCGATCCTCCAGAGATTGCGAAATCCGTAGGCGAAGGTTTCTGGGCGGGCCGACGGATCATCTAAAAACGGATTGTCGGCAGGAATGGCGTAATTGAGACCGTCTTGCGTGCTGTCCACATCGATGCGAAGTATCGATCCCATTAGACTCGAGAGGTCTTGAGCTAAAGCCATGGGGTCGTCGCGATATCCGCCATCGCCAAACGCGACGTAAAGGTAGCCGTCAGGACCAAAGGCGATTGCCCCGCCATTGTGGTTGGGGAACGGTTGTTTGACTTGGAGAATCACCTCTTCACTGGACAGATCCGCTCGGTTCGGATCGTCCGCCGAAACACGGAAGCGACTAATGACCGAGGTACGGGGATTAGCACTGGATGAGTAATAAACAAAGAACTGTCCGTTGGTGCCGAAACTCGGATGGAAGGCAAGGCCCAAGAGTCCTTCTTCGTTTGACACCAAGTCCTCGCTCCAATCTTGGGAGATCTCACTCATATCAAGGAACAGCTTGGCATCGCGTGACTGTGTGCCATCTTTGAGGACGTAAATGCGGCCACCCTGCATGGCGAAGAATATGCGTTTCGATCCATCACCAGACGGAGTCATGATCAACGGCCGCATTTTTTGGATCCGCCCGCGTTCGTCGACCGAGTCCCAATTCTCCCAATCCAGATCGGCAAAGACCACTTCAGCCTTAATCGGAAGTTCTCCATCAACGGGATTCGGCACGCCGCCTTGCAGGTCCAGCTCACGCAACTTGATGTTACGGAAGCTGACCTCGTGACCGTGGTCTTGAAAGCAGATATGCCCTTCATCGGCTGTCCCAAATTCTGGGAATTTGGCGAATTTGCTCTTGGCAACGCGCTGGTTCCAATCGTCGCTTCCACGGTTGAAATACATGTAGTGGACACCGTTGATCGCCACTTCGCCCTGTTCAGCCACCCGCAGGTAGAGATGATTCCATTGGCCAGCGGGTCGAGTGGAATCTATCTCTTTGGGCGCCTTGAATCCCACGGATTCTTCAAACGCCCGAGCCCAATTGGGATGTTCGGGACCGTAAAGATCGTACAACCAACCCGTCTTCTGGTCGCCCGAGTTCGTGGCGATCGCATTATCCAGAATCTGGACCTCCGGCCCCGTTTGATGGGACTTTTCCAGTGCCTCAGTGACGTGAAACATGACTCCGCTGTTACCACCGGGCGCAATCTTGTATTCAAGCGACAGTTCAAAATCGCGATAAGTTGCTTTGGTAATGAGGTCGCCGGCGCCCTTCGAAGATCTGGTCAGTGCACCATTTTGCACGGTCCAACCATCACTTACATCGTCCTGGCGATAGCTTCGCCAGCCAGAGGTTGTCTTGCCGTCGAATAGCATGGCCCAACCACCCCGACGCTCTCCGTCGGTCAGCGCATTGGATGGCGGCTTGGCGATCAATGCGTTGCAGACTCCGAAAATGGCAACGATCGCCGCGATGGAGCTATTCCAGTGATAGGTATTCCTGTGACAGAGACGGGGCATTGGTATCTCCTGGAGTTAGTGTGTCTGGCTCGCGCGAATCGGACGCTGGATTTAGCTGCAGAATAACAACTTATCGAAGGAAAGTGGATGGGGCCAAGCGGGATACCAACGGGTCTCTACCAGTTGGCGACCTGATAATCTTTTAGAAATTGCCCCCAAACGTGAGTACCTGAGAGGAGGCCCGCAAAGATTGGGTCGCAGATCCTCGCGGCCGCATCGATCAAATCCAGAGGAGGGTGGAATCCGTGCTCTTGCTGCTTTCGCTCGGCAATTTCCACTGGATCTTCGTCAGTGATCCAACCCGTATCGACGCTGTTCATGTGGATGCCGTCGACAATGTAGTCTTGGGCGGACGTGCGCGTCATCATGTTGAGCGCCGCCTTGGCCATATTGGTATGCGGGTGCTTGTCAGTTTTGAAAGCTCGATAGAAAATCCCTTCCATGGCGGACACGTTGACGATGTGCTTGTCGCGAGTCGTCGTTCGCACCATCAACGGTTTTAGTTGGCCGTTAAGGATAAACGGAGCAATCGCGTTGACCAAATGGACTTCCACCAGTTCCACCGTAGATACCTCCGCCAAGCGTAGTCGCCAGCTGTTGATCGCGCGCAAGTCGATCTGTTGGAGGTCCACGTCTCTTTCACTGGCCGGAAAAAAGTCTCCAGTAGGCTGGCGATCATCGGCGACCAGTGGAATCTGTGAAAGTTCGGCGGCCCTCTCAATGCCCAACATTCGTTCGACCGTTTCGGCTGGATGTTGGCATTCAACAGGTACCAATTGCCCGGATGAACGCAGTTGATCGTACGCGTGCAGTATCGGTTGGGCCGCCGTTGGAAGTGATTGGTTAGCCTGGCGTTCGGCCTCCATTAAGTGAGTATAGAATCCAGGTGGGCGGCGGACCGTTTGGCAGGCATTGTTGATGATAAAGTCCAATTGCGGCAAGCTGCCGACCAGGTGATTGGCCAGCGCTTGAACGCTTGGTGTGTGTCTTAAGTCGAGACCGTAAATCTGCAGACGTTGACTCCAGTTCGGATGATCGGTCTCAGTAAGAAATCGATGGGCTGCGTCGCGCGAAAACCGAGTCGTGACGACCACGTGGGCCCCGGCTCTTAACAGCTTGAGAACGGCCTGATAGCCGATCTTGACGCGACCGCCGGTCACCAGCGCGAATCGTCCTTGCAAATCAGTCGACTGGTGTCGTTTCTTCCAGTTAAGCGCGGCACAGTTTGGGCAAAGAGCATCGTAGAACGGGTGCAGCCGGTTAAAATCCTGTTTGCAGATATAGCAATTGCGAGGCTCATCAAGTCGCGGCTGTGACTCGTATCGCGCTGAATCGACCGGGGCTGCTGACTCGACCTGGAACGGCGCCGACGGACATTGCTGTTGGCCCTTAAGTTCATTGAACTGTTTTCGAATGCCAGTTCGCTCCAGCGCGCGTTGATCGTTAAAACGGGCCTGTCGTGATTCGTCGCGACGTTGCTGGCGACGAGCCCGAGTGAATTGGCGACGCGCCGTGCGCCCCGGGAAGACCAGTTTTCCGGCAGCTTCCAACAGGCGGTGGCGGTCTGCCGCTGGAATCGCCGCCAACAGGCTTCGGTCTTCGACAATTCGCTCCAAGAATCCAATGGCCGATTGGAATTCCTCCGTGGAGAAGGATCGCAAGTCGACGGGAGTGTCAGCTGTTTCCGGCAAGAGCGAGTTCCTCTTTGGCGGTGGATTTCGGACGAAAAATGTAATTGTCGGTTAGACTAGCAAAGAATAACAAGGGCGAATGGCCTCGCAACTGGCTCAACCGCCGATGATTCGTACCGATAAGTCAGGTCCGAGGGCCGCGGAACGTCGACGACTACATGGCGTAAAACTATGAGGCAGTTGTGTTTCCATTCCAGGGGTGTAACCCGTGAAATGCAGCGGCGGGATCGAGTCACTCGGTCGGAGGTCCATTGTAGGTGATTTGATTTAACGGCGCGGTTTACTCGCCGATCACCTTGGCCAGGACCCTCTTCGGGCGGCGACCGTCGAATTCTCCGTAAAAGACCTGCTCCCACGGGCCGAAATCCAGTCGGCCCTTCGTAATGGCCACTACGACTTCGCGCCCCATGATTTGCCGTTTGTGATGGGCGTCGGCATTGTCCTCGCCCGTACGGTTGTGGTGATATCGCTCCGGCGACGCATCGAAGGGTGCCAATTCCTCCAGCCACTTTTTATAGTCGCGATGGAGCCCCGGTTCGTCATCATTGATGAAAACACTGGCCGTGATGTGCATCGCGTTGCACAGCAGCAGACCCTCTTGGATACCACTCTGCTTGACTATTTCCTCAAGGCTGGGAGTGATATTTACGAAGCCCACCCGCTCGGGGATGTTGAAAGTCAGATATTCCGTATGAGAATTCATGTGTACGTCCCGGGTTTGCTTGGCGGCACTATTCTAGCCGGTTCCAAGCCCGCGCGAATCGCCGTGGATGCGAGCCAACGGCCGGTGTGCGATTCGCAAGCGGTTGATAGGCAGTCTAATGTTGACGTGGCTCACATCGCCTAGCCATGCGACGATCGGAGACAGCCTACTGCCAGAGCTTCACTATCCCTCAGGCTTGCCCCGGGTCGATGAAAGCCTCATACCTCGTAGAGTCTTATTGTAGCGCGATAGCATTGAAAAATGAGAAATGAGAACTGCAAACTGCAAAATCATTCCTGGACAATTTGCATATTGCAATTCTCATTTTGCATTTTCCAATTCCCCTGCAGCGCAACTAGCACGAAGTACACCATTTGCCCTAAGTAGTCTATATTACGGCCTTTTCATCAGCCCAGGTTAGGGGAGGGCGCGAGGCGCGATCGTTGTCTGATTGAGCCGAGCTAGTCGCCCTGCCTGCGCTGTCTGGAACATGAGTGTGTCTTTGCTTGGGTCCAGGTCAATCGGTGTGAAAGTTACAAAAACCCTCCCCTAACCCCTCCCAGCGTCCTGGTGAATGGCACCTTAGAGCGAAATGATCGGTCTGCGCGATAACGATTCCCGTAGCCTGCACGGCATGTCAGGTCAAGAAGGGGACTCCGGCAGTCCGTCCAAATCATGGTCCTGAAATGGGTTGTAGCCGAGCCGTTCAACGCGTCTCCAACTGGTGAGTCAGCTCTGGGCCAATCGCATGGTGCGCTACGCGTCTCTACGTGCGGTTACTGATTGACCAACGTCTTGGCCTGGGGAACCAATTCCAAGAACTCTCCACGATAACCAGATTCATCGACTCCTGCCGATGCTTGCGCGATCTCCAGTACCGCTGCGTAAGTCGCATTGCCTTTGTATTGCGAGTCTCGCAATAACATGCCGAAAGAAGCCACGGCCGCCGCGAAACGAAAATCGGAAGATGCCTCGCCGAAACCCTTCTCTTCGTCTCGAGCTGGAAAACTTAGCAACGCACTCGTGTCTCCGTCGGGCTGCTTGTACCGCATCTTTAAGGTGAGTAGTTCGCCCGACTCGGCCGCTCCCGTCGGCTGAGATGACGATTGGTACTTCGACTCATCCGTTGACGGCGGCTCGACGTCACTGCTCACTCCGGGGGGCACGATCTCGTACAGGGCGGTGACAGTATGACCCGCACCGATTTCACCAGCATCCTTCGTGTCATCGTTGAAGTCCTGGGCCGCCATCACGCGATTCTCGTAGCCAATCAGCCGATATTGAGCGACTTCCCGTGGGTTGAAGTCAACCTGGATCTTGACGTCCTTGGCAATCGTTACCAACGTCCCTTGGATCTGTTCGACCAACACCTTCCGCGCTTCGGAGTCCGTGTCAATAAACGCATAGTTGCCGTTGCCACGGTTGGAAATCTGTTCCAGCATGGAGTCGTTGTGGTTCCCCATTCCAAAACCTAACACCGACAGGAATATATCGGATTTGGCGTTGGTTTCCGCCAAATGCACCAGCTCGTCCGTGCCAGTTGTCCCCACATTGAAATCACCGTCCGTGTATAAGATCACGCGATTGACCCCGCCGACGATGGAATGGTCCAGTGCCGTTTGGTAGGCCAGTCGAATCCCATCCCCACCGTTCGTCGAACCGCCGGCGTGTAACCTATCAAGTGATTCACGCATCACTGACTTTTTGTCGCCAGTGGTTGAATCCAGTACCATACCAGCCGCCCCAGCATAAACCACGATGGCGACTCGATCATTTTCGCCGAGTTGGTCAACCAACATGCCTACGCCCCGCTTGAGTAATGGCAGCTCGTTTTCGGGTTGCATCGACCCCGATACGTCCAAGAGGAACACCAGGTTGCTCGACGGACGCGCAGCCGGTTCAATCTGGCGACCCATGATGCCGATGCGAACCAACCGGTGCTGGGGACTCCATGGGCACTCGGCGACTTCGATGTGCGCCGCAAACGGTGCGTCGCCATCGGGACCTTCGTAGCCGTAAATGAAGTAGTTAACCAACTCTTCGATTCGCACGGAGTCCCGCCGTGGCAGCATGCCGTGCTCGGACAGGTACATCCGCATCTTCGAGTAACTGGCCGTGTCCACGTCAATCGAAAAGGTAGACAGTGGATGGCTGGTTACGAGTTGAAAGCTGTTCTCCGTAATCGGGGCGAATTGATCGCCCCGGCTTTCAGGGCCGAGACCTTCGCCGTCGAGAATGACTTGACTCTTATCGCGAAAAAAACCCCTCCGCCGCCCATTCCGCCCTGACGAACGCCTTGCCCACCACGGCCTCTTTCCTCACCATAGCCCAGCGCCAGTTGATTTGTCCCATGGCCCCGAAGAGCTTTCGATCGCGCAAGTCCGGTGTCGCCCCCCGTATTCGGTGCAATAATCGCGTACGAGTGCGCTGGACGCGCTGAAGTGACCGCTTGTGTTGACAAAAGTTGAACTTCATTTTCTCCACTGCTATCGCGAACCTCTCCTTCCATCGCAGTGACGTCTCCGAAACGGGTCAAATCCGCCAATTCCTCAATCCTTCCATCAGATTCTGGCAAGTTGGTCACTGGATTCCCGCGAGGATTGTTAGGTGGCGGCACCGAATCCCTGCGAGATCTGCTTCTTGTTATTGTGACGTCTTCATAAAAATGGGTTGACGGATGCATCGTAGCTGGCTCAGTCGTAGTCTGGGTGGGCAAAGGTAACGCATTCAGCCAACTCGTCTCTTGTGCTGAGTCCGGGTGTTCTGGATGGTAGCCAATATCGTCGACGATCGCGAAGCTCTCCGGCTGCGTCCGCTGGCGGTATGAGATCGGGATTAGCAATATACAGACCACCGATGCGGCCAAAACACCAACGCCCAAAACGCGACGCCAACGTCGACGACGGCCATCCTGAGTCGATTCAGGGTGCAATTCAGCCAAACCGGAAACGTCGACGATTGCCATGCGCTGTCGATCACTAAGCCGCAGTTCCGGCTCCCGGGCCAACTCATCCTGGATGCAGCCAGTCGTAACCCGCGTCTGGTCAACCAGCTCACGCAACTCCTCCGATGCGGCCATCTCCGACTCGAACGTCGACAGCTCAACTCCAATCAACTCATCAAAAACGTAGGCGGTGATACGCGGATCGTCTGATCTTAAATTCATCTCTATTTCCTCGCTTTACTCCGCGAGCTTTTCGCGAATGCGCTTGATAGCTGTGTGCAATAAGTAACCCACATTCGAAACACTCAGCCCCGTTATCTCGCTGATCTCCCGGTAACTGAGTCCGTTTTGAATCTTCAACCTCAGCACCTCCTGCTGGTTCAACGGCAGCTGCCCCATGCATCGTTGAACTTGTCCCGTCTCTTCGGCCATCGTCGCCGAAGGCTCGACGGTGGGTTCGCGCGAGGCGCAATCCTCCGCCGTTTGGTCGGTGAGTGCCGTCATACGCTGTTCCTTTCTGCGCACATCCAATGCTCGATTTCGGCAGACTGTGAATAACCAGGCAGCCAGGTTGACATCCAGATGGACCGGATCCTGGTCACACAACTTCATGAACGCATCCTGAGCCACGTCGCGAGCACGGTCTTCGTCCCCCAGTAGTCTGGTGGCATAACGAACAGATGGCCCTCGTAACGCTGGACTGCGTCACTCACCCAACTGGCCCCGTTCCGAGGCGGTTGACTGTTCATGCATCACCGTCACGCGTGAAAGTAAATGTTGTCTAAGGGTACTACGAACGAGATTGAAATACCTTAGGGCGAATTCAGCGGAAACCGTCGGATGGATGCGGTGGGCCGGGGAATGGCCGGTTGCGAGGCAGGGTTTCAACGAAATACTCCGTCGAGAACACCGACCATCCCGAGGCTTGGGGCGGTGGTTTTTTGGGAACCCGACGCGTCAGCGAGGGAGATACGCGTGTTCAGTGCGTCCCTCGCTTACGCGTCGGGTTCCCATTTTCCGAGGAAATCTAACATTGCGCAACTTCAAAATTCTCGGGCGGCGGCGTTTACAACGCTCTGATCGAGGGTGGTTTGCGTCGCCGGGTGATGTTTGGTCTAATCTTGCGCTCTGCCGTGAGCCGCGAATTAACCCACAAATACAAGGAGTTACACGATGCATTTCCTTTTGCGAACCTCACTTCTAACTGCCCCACTTCTCTGCTGTCTACTCTCCGCGGGTGCTGTCCGCGCCGCGGACGGCGAGTGGGTTTCCCTCTTCGACGGTGAAACCATGGATAATTGGGAGAAAGTTGGCGGGGATGACAGCAAGTGGGAAGTCTGCGATGGCGCGCTTTGCGGGTCGGGAAATGGCTCGATGCTCGTCTGTACCAAAGGCCCTTACAAGAATTTTCGCTATCGCGCCGAAGTTATGATCAATGACAAGGGTAATTCAGGACTCTACTTTCGCACGACTCGAAGACCTGGATTCTCCGATGGGTACGAGGCACAAATTGACAGCACCCATGGCGATCCGATTCGCACTGGATCCCTCTATGGGATGTGTCATGTCTATAAACGCCTCGTTGAACCCGGCACCTGGTTCACGTATGAGATCGAAGTGCGCGACAACGTTTGGCGCGACCGAGCCAACACAAGAATCAAGGTTACGGTTAATGGTGATGAGCTTTATGAATTCCTGGACTTTGAAATGCTGTTCAAGGAAGGGCACTTCGCATTCCAGCAACACGACCCAGGCAGCAAGGTCAAGATCCGGAACATTGAGGTGATAGAACTCGACGACTGAGACCGCCGCCGTGTGCCGCCGATGGAGCTCCAGTCAGATCCAATTGCCAAGGGAATGGCCAGCCCCATTCGTAGCGGGTTGACCGCTTCGCTAGACGATTAGCTCGCTGACAACCTTGCCGTAAACGTCGGTCAAGCGAAACTCACGCCCCTGGAATCGGTAGGTCAAACGTTCATGGTCCAATCCCAACAGATGCAGGATGGTCGCCTGTAGATCGTGTACGTGCACACTGTCGGTTGTTGGATGAAAGCCAAAATCATCCGTCCCACCGACGCTGATTCCCGGCCTAATGCCGCCTCCTGCCATCCACATCGTGAAGGCGTGAATGTGGTGATCGCGGCCGATATTGGCGTTTTCCTGTGGTTGAGCGACCGGCGTTCGACCGAATTCACCACCCCAAATCACCAGCGTGTCCTCCAAGAGTCCACGTTCCTTGAGATCCCGGACCAATGCCGCACAGGGTTGGTCAACCGCCTTCGCGTTGGCTGGTAACTTCTGCACGATATCACCGTGATCATCCCAGTCTCCATGATGCAGCTGCACAAAACGTACGCCACGTTCCACGAGTCGGCGCGCCAAGAGACAATCGCGATTGAAGCTGGGTTCGTCCGCTTTAGCACCGTACAGGTCCAAGGTCGCCTGGCTTTCGTCGCTCAAATCCACTAGCTCCGGTGCACTGGCCTGCATGCGATATGCCAATTCATAGGAGCTAATCCGAGCCGGTGTTTCCGGATCGTGGGTCCGTTGGTAGCCAATCTCGTTCAGCTTGTTGATCGCCCGGATGACCTGTTCGGTGTCCTGGGAGCTGACTCCGGGCGGATTTTCGAGATTTAGAATCGGTGCGCCCTGGTTCCGCAGCTTCACGCCGTGATAGGCGGACGAGAGGAAGCCATTACCGTGAAGCGAATCATGGGCTTGCGGAATGGCGCCGCGCCCGTAGGCAACGAAAGCTGGTAGGTCGTGCGATTCACTGCCCAGTCCGTAGGTCACCCAAGAACCGAGACTGGGGCGTCCATGGTCACGGTGACCGGTGAGCATGAGCAGTTGAGCGTGAGGATGGACCGTTTCGTCGGTGGTGACCGAACGCACAAAGGCAATGTCATCCACGATCTCGCTCATGTAGGGTACCAATTCCGACATCGGAGCGCCGGACTCGCCACATTGCCGAAATCGCCATCGGCTGCCCATGACCTTGGGTTGCGAGTCGCGAATCTGTTCGAACCTGACTCCCTTCATAAGCGACGGTGGAATCTCCTCTCCATCGTGCCGACGCAGCGCCGGCTTGTCATCATACATATCCAATTGGCTCGGCCCACCTACCATGAACAGGTTGATGACGTTCTTCGCGCGCGGCGCAAAATGGCTGACTCGTGGCGCTAACGGAGCACTCCTCTCCGCGGCGGCGTCGGCGGCCTGCAGGGCGGCCAGTGCCAGGGACCCGAGTCCAATCCCGCTACTAGAGAGGAAGTCACGTCGCGTCTGATTCAATTCCTGAGTGGTCACGGCTATTTCAATTCCGATTGATGAATTCGTCGAGGTTAAGCATGGTCCTGGCCATCGATTTCCAACTGGCTAAATCAGCTGCGTCCGAAGTTGCCTGTCCATGATCCAAACGCAATCGCCTGGCGTTCCGTTGCGCGTCCAGCAACTCCCGCAGTATTGCGACTTCGTTGTCGGTCGGACGCCGGGACAGGCAAACGCTGAAGAGCATTTCGATGCGATGTTTATCGGTCGCACCGGCCACGGCGAGTATACGCTGGGCAAGATGACTGGCGGCTTCCGCGAACCATGGGTCATTTAGCAGTGTCAAAGCCTGGATCGCCGTGTTCGAATGGCCGCGGCGTGTACAAGATTCCGACGCATTGGGAGCATCAAATGCGCGCATAACCGGATGAGGCGTGAGTCGCCAGAAGTGAACGTAGAGGCCGCGGCGATATCGATTCTCGACCGAGTCCATGGACCAAGTCGACTTGTCCGCGCGCCCCTCCATGACTCCAGCCTCTTGGAAGGGAAAGACGCTGCGGCCTGTCATCTCACTCGAAAGCAGGTCGGCCACGGCCAGCGCCTGGTCACGTATCACCTCGGCCTCCAGTCGCGGGCGGGATTGCCGTGCCAGCCAACGATTTGTGGGGTCCACGTCCACCAGCTCGTCACGAACATGCGAGGACTGGCGATACGTTGACGATGTTAGAATCAGCCGATGGATCCGCTTCATACGCCAACCGCCACGAATCAGCTCGCTGGCAAGCCAATCCAGCAGCTCAGGATGCGTGGGCGGCTCAGCCTGTATGCCGAAGTCGTTTTCCGTAGCCACGATTCCTCGTCCGAAGTACCGTTGCCAGATACGGTTCACAATCACACGAGCGGTCAGCGGATTGTCCGGAGACGCGAGCCAATGGGCAAAGTCAAGCCGTGTTGGGTCGTCCGCGGACAAAGAAGGAAAGACTTGTGGGACGGAAGGCCGAACCTCATCGCCCTTGCTCGTGAAGACGCCGCGAAGGAAGATGTGGGTCGGTGCAGGGGCTCCAGGCCGTTGAGAGACGACCAACGTCGAGTCTAACGGCGGGAGCTGCACAGTCGTCTCATCGATGGCCGCCTGGCGACGCCGGTACTCTTCGTCGGCATCGCGATAAGCGTTGAACAGCTGCGTACGCTGGGCGCCCGTCCGTATCGAGGCGGTAACCTTTAGGATCGCCTGCAAGTCTTCGCTGAAGGATTGCCGCTGTTCTGTCGCAAGGTTGGCCTCCCACTCTCCCTGCCCTTCGCGCAGCACCGTTTCGTATTCGGTGAGTGATTGGCGCAGTTTGGCAAGCTGGTCCCGCAACTCTTTGGCGGTGGCTTTTTCTTCTGGTGAACCGAACTCTAACGTCTCATCGATCATGTCATCGAAAAAGGCGTACAGCTCATAGTATTCCTTATGGGAAATTGGGTCGAATTTGTGCGTATGGCACTGCGCACATCCAAGAGTCAGCGCCAAGATACCCGTGCCGGTGGCATTGAGGCGGTCGATCACAATCTGTGGTTGTATATGAGCGACGTTGTTACGATGAAAGCCAGTGGCAATACGGTCCGACGGAGTCGCATCCGGCAACATGTCCCCCGCAATCTGCTTTACGATAAACTGGTCATACGGCAGATCCCGGTTCAGTGCGCTGACAACCCAGTCCCGATATTTCCAGACGGCGCGGTAGGGATCCTGCTCATTCCCGCCGCTGTCGGCGTAACGAGCCGCATCCAGCCAATGTCGGGCCCATCGTTCGCCAAAATGAGGCGATTCAAGCAAGCGTTCAATCATATTGTGATAGGCGTGCGGCGAGGAGTTCTTGACGAATTCGTCAACCTCTGCCGGGTTCGGTGGCAATCCGCCGAGGTCCAGCGACACCCGCCGTATTAGCGTGGCATCGGTCGCTGGGGCCGACGGTGCCAGTTGTTGCTTTTCCAGTCGCGACCAGACAAAGGCGTCGATTGGATTACGGACCCAATCCGTGTTTGTGGTTTCGGGGATGACTGGCCGAGAGATGGGTTGAAATGCCCAATGAGATTCGGCGCGGACGCTCGGCGCCGCGCATACGAATATAGCGAAGATTGCAGCTTGGTCTCGGTAGTTATGTCGTCGTGGCACGGGGCTGTTGTTCGAAGCGATGGATTGTTAGTGGAATAGACTCGGGCTGATTATGAGCCATATCTCGATTGAATTCAACAGAATTACCCACGTCCGGTTTGCTCCCATACGACGACTCAAGACCCGGTGACCACCAGGCAAACTCCCCGTGGATTGTGAGATCCACGACCTCTAAGCCGGGTCTAGGTCAAGTAATGGCGTCGAATCGTCACGATCCGATCGTTCATCCGTTGCCAGTTTCGCGTTGATGAGCCTTTACGGCCAACTCCGATTACCGGGTGAATATCCCGAATTCTTGCTCGCACGATTCCAAGAAAGGCCTCCCGCAGCCGGATATCCAAAACCTATCATCCCGTGCGTTCCTGACGGAGAGCGGCCCGGCGTTGATGGCCCGGATCACCAGATAAACGGTCAAAGCAATCCAGGGTGCGTGAGCGATGCCAAGTAGAAATGTTCCCACCGTCGCGGCGACGGCAAGACCGAGACTCCAATATCGCCTGGCCGCGCGGCGTCTGCGATTGACACTGTAGACCAACTGACACTCTTTCATTGACACGACGACTCGCAGTGGAGGTGCCCATTTGAGACGGCGACCGATGCGATCAAATTCGGTTGTTTGTTCATTCGTCACAACGCAACGAGCAGGAAGAATCGCTTTTCGTCCAAGGACGAGGTATCTTCCATCGACACGAATGTAATTCGCGGGAAGTTCGCTGGGAGAATCGACGCGGGGTGGATCGTAGGGATTGATGTGCCCATCGCCAATGGGTGCAGTGCAGTTGTCGCCATTCATCGGAAAATGGTCCAAAAGTGATCCTCGATGACATGACGGCATTGTACACCCAGTTCCGGGGATCTACATCACCGATAAACGCTCCCCGACGGAGTTTGCCGGTGGGTCGCCAACTCGTTTTGCCAACATTCTTGCCGGCAAACTCCTTTGGGGAGCGGTTAAACGACGGCATGCAGTCGCCAGCATGCAGCCGCCAGCATGCAAACGCCAGCATGCAAACGCCAGCATGCAAACGACGGTATGCAATCGACGGTATGCAAACGACGGTATGCAAACGACGGCATGCAAACGCCCACCAGCCTTTCCTCGGCTTTAAGTCGCGCACGTTCAACGATAGACTGGGCGCGAGTGAACGCCCGCAACACGGCTGGCCAAGTGGCCCATGGTGTGGCGAGGCACGACCAGCGGTTTCGATCATCCACGCTCGCGGAGAAAACATGAATCAACACAATGACTCCAAGATCTGGCCCAGTTTGGTGGCTGGTTATTCCCTCGCCCTGGCCTTTGGTTTTTCCTCCTACGGCTTCTGCGACGATTGGGCTCAGTGGCGTGGCGCTGGAGGCCGAGGCGTCTGGGACGAGACCGGAGTCCTCGAGGAATTCAGCACGGAACAGATGCCCCTCGTGTGGAGCGTGTCGCTCGGATCGGGATATAGCGGGCCTACCGTCGCGAAGGGTCGAGTGTATGTCACCGATCGTGTGGTCGATCCCGAGCAGGTCGAACGCGTCCATTGCCTTGATTGGAAGAACGGTCAGACCATCTGGAGCCATGGTTACCCGTGTGCGTACGAGGATGTGGGATACCTGGCTGGACCGCGAGCCGCCGTTACTGTCGTCGATGGATTCGCGTTATCACTGGGCACGATGGGCGACCTGATCTGCTTTGACGCGGAGTCTGGGAGCGTCCGTTGGCATCATCGATTGAACGTGACCCATAAAATCCGCATGCCCATTTGGGGCATTGCAGCTTCACCGGTCGCGTACGGCGGTTTGGTGATTGTGCAGATCGGCGGCGAGGATGCCTGCCTGGTCGCATTCAACATCAAGACCGGAGAAGAGGTTTGGCGGGCATTGGGTGACAATGCGTCGTATTCGACGCCGATCGTCATCGAGCAGGGTGGCCAGGACGTACTGTTGTGCTGGACCGGGGACAACATCGTCGGCGTGGGGCCAACCACCGGCGAGGTGTATTGGTCCATTCCCCATCCGCCCACGGCGATGGTTATCAATGTGCCGACACCGGTCGTTCATGGCGATCGCGCTTTCTTTAGTGGCTTTTACGATGGATCGACGCTCATACAATTGGGGCAGACTGAGCCATCGGCAGAAATGCTATGGCACCGCCAGGGCGCCAGTGAGAAAGAGACGGACGCACTGCATTGCATGATTAGCACTCCGATCTTCGCGAGCGACTTTATCTACGGTGTGGATAGCTATGGCGAATTACGATGTTTAGAGGCCAGTACGGGTGATCGCATCTGGGAAGACCTGACCGCCACGCGCACTGAGAGATGGAGTAACATCCACATGGTCCGCAATGCCGGCAAAGTGTGGATGTTCAATGAAGAAGGGTATTTGATTATTGGCCGACTGACTCCCGTGGGATTTGAAGAACAGAGCCGGACCCATCTGATTGATCCCACGGAAGAACAGTTGCGACAACGGGGCGGTGTTTGCTGGGCCCATCCGGCCTACGCTTATAAGCACGTGTTCGCCCGCAACGATCGGGAACTGGTATGCGCCGATCTCAGCGCCCAGCCGTGAGTCCTGACGGTGACGGTCTCGCAAACTATCGCGGCAATCCTGCTAAACGCCGGAGAGTCGGCGTTGGCTCTCGCCAATCTCAAGGGGAATTGGTAGGCTGGGAGCTCCTGGAGCTCTACCGAGTGAAGGGTTGGTCGCACTGTCGTTGGTCCGATGCATGGCAGGCTGACCAGTGGATGGCAGGATCACTGACGTCATTAGGGACTAGCGTAGGGTATTGGGCTCTTCCAACCACGACCGATCGGCTGCGTAGTAGGTTCGTTTAATCTGTTGATATGGCGACCGGCGATAGGACAAAATGACTGAATTGGTTTCGCTTCAAGTGACGGAAACCATGGCGAAAGGCACCTATGCCTTTGTCAGCCTGGGTTGCCCTAAGAATCTCGTCGACAGCGAACGGATGTTGGGGCTGTTGCAGCTGGATGGATACCAATTGGTCACCGAACCGGATGGCGCTGATTTCGTCGTCGTGAACACATGCGGATTCATCGAGTCGGCTCGCCAGGAGTCTTTTGCCGCCATCCGCGAGATGTTGGAACTCAAGAAATCCAATAAGACGAAAGGCGTGATCGTCTCGGGATGCCTGGCTGAGAAGCAGAAAGAAGAGCTACTCGTCACCTGCCCGGACATCGACCATCTCGTGGGAGTTTTTGGTCGCGAGGAGATCACACGCGTCGCCGATCGATTGTTGGGTGATCTTCAAGAACAACAAACCGTGTTTCGCCCCGCTCCGATCCGCGCGCTGCCTGACACGCAGCGACTGAGAATCACCCCGGAACATTTCGCATATCTCAAAATCTCAGAAGGATGCGACCGACTTTGCACGTTTTGCGCCATTCCGCAAATGCGGGGGAAGCATGCCTCCAAGTCGATCGAAAATGTGATCGAAGAGGCCCGCGAGCTGGCCGCGTCCGGGACTCGCGAACTGATCATTGTGGCGCAGGATACGACCTACTACGGTATGGATCTCTACGGCGAACCGCGATTGGTGGAGCTGCTAGCCGAGCTGGAACAGGTCGATGGAATCGAGTGGATTCGGTTGATGTATCTCTATCCGATGTATGTCACGGATCGACTGATTGATCAAATCGCCTCGAGTGAAAAAATAGTGCCCTATATCGATATTCCGTTGCAACACATTAACGATCCGATGCTCAAGCGAATGGCCCGGCGGGTGACTCGCGAGGAGACGGAGTCGCTGCTACGGCGGCTTCGCGATGGCATTCCTGATTTGGCGATTCGGACGACGTTTATCGCGGGATTTCCCGGCGAAACGGACAGCCAATTCGCCGAGTTGGTCGATTTTGTTCGGCAGCAACAGTTCGAGCGGATGGGTGTATTCACGTACTCGTTTGAGTCCAGTACTCCGTCGGCCTCGCTGCCGGACCATGTACCAGAAGAGATCAAAGTGGCTCGCCGAGATGAGCTCATGGGCGTCCAGCAGGAGATCGCGTTCGAGTGGAACCAGCGGCAGATTGGTCGGCAGTTGACGGTATTGGTGGATCGTCCGGTGCCTGACGAACCGGAAGCTTGGATCGCGCGAAGTTACGCCGACGCGCCGGACGTGGACAGCGTGGTATGGTTAAGTGGCGAGGGCGTTTCCCGCGGCGATTTTGTCAACGCGGAAGTCGTTGCCGTGAGCGACTATGACCTGGTTGCCGCGGTGGTGTGAGGGCTCCATGAACGATTCAAGCACAGCCCCGTCCGCCCCTGTGTCAGAGACTTGGAACCTTCCCAACCAAATCACTGCCACACGGATTGTACTCACCGTGGTGATGTTCGTGACCTTGCATTTTGGCGTATACGGTCCGTCGCTGGTGCTTTTCGTGATTGCCGCGGGTACCGATTGGCTGGATGGTTACATTGCCCGCAGCCGAGGATTGGTGACTCAACTGGGCCGGATCCTGGATCCGTTGGCCGACAAGCTGATTATTTGCGGTACGTTCATTTTTCTCTCAGCCAATCCCGATGCGGGCATTCCGGCCTGGCTGACCGTCGTCGTTGTGGGACGCGAGTTGATAGTCACGGTTGTCCGGAGCTTTCTCGAACAACGCGGTCACGATTTTTCCGCTAATCTTCCGGGAAAGTTGAAGATGGTGTTTCAGTGCAGTGTGGTGATCGCCAGTCTGGCGATGTTGTGGCTGCGCGCGGACGGTTACGGCAGTCACGATTGGTTGGGAGCGGTTGTGACGGTGCTGTTATGGTTGGCCGCGGCCGTCACTGTTTATTCTGGCGCGATCTACATGCGAGTCGCCGCGCAGCTGCTTCGCGACTCATGAACCGCTGGTTCGATTAACCCATCTGGCCTCCGCCATGCAAGCCGCCGTTGACGCCGTGAATGCCTTGGCTCTCTTCGTCGTAGTCGGTTCCGCGCTCGGATGGTGCGTTGCCGCCAGTCGACTTTGGAGGAATCAGCGGTTGATCGAGCACCAGCCCCGCCGTTTGGTTCCGTGGGGACTGGTCGATCTAATCGTCATCGTTGTTCTATTGTTGATTTCGCAACTGTTGGTCTTTGGGTTGTCGGAGTCGATATTGGGTGTTTCGTTGGAGGGCGGCTTGCGCGAGCTCCCTCCGCGAGAACAGGCTTCGGTGATGGGGCTGTTTTCCTGCTCGACCTTGATGACATGGGCCATGAGTGTCATCTGGCTTCGCCTGCGTCATGCCGTGAGCGCGATCGATATGGGGTGGGCCGGCGGTCATGCGGGCGAAGATACGCGCGTCGGCTTGGCCGGATACGTGATGTTGGTCGCCCCCGTTTTCACGCTCCAACATGCACTTACCGTCTGGATGGGATTGGAGACCAAGCACCCACTGGTTGAACTGCTCATTGACTTTCCGGATCCAGTGTTTTTCGTGCTCAGCACATTTGCGGCCGTATTGATTGCTCCACTCGTGGAAGAATACTTCTTTCGCGTCTATCTCCAAGGGTGGATGGAGAATCTGGCCATCATGTGGTCGAACCGTTGGCAGTCCGGATTGACGGCCGAAACCCGGCGCCGGGGAGCGGTCGTGGGTCCATTCTTGCCTGTCACAGCTGAGATATTGGCTGGCGATGCTGTTGATAGTCCGCCCATGCCGGTCGACCCACTGCCGGACGCGAGCCTCGTGGCAACTGAACCGGGAGGCTCCGTTGAACCACTCTCAACCCTGCAAAACGCGGTGTACGAAGCCGAGTCGCTGCGCGAACTGCGCCCGGGGCCAGTCTGGTGGCCGATCGTGGTCAGCTCGCTCTTGTTTGCCCTGGCACACTATAGTCATGGTCCCGATCCCATCCCGTTATTCTTTCTGGCAATGGGGCTGGGGTACATCTACCAGCGGACACATCGGGTGTGGCCGTGCATTCTAATCCACATGCTGGTCAATGGGTTCAGTCTGTTAACACTATGGTTGACAGTCAACCAGCCAAGTTAGCGGGAAGATAAACAGCAATCACATGGAACAGTCCTTCATCGAATGGCTTCGTGCGACAATTCCCAGCGCTCAACGGACTCGTGTGGGAATTGGTGACGATGCGGCCGTATTGAATTGGTCGCCACACAGCGATCTGGTCGTCACCTCGGACTTGCTGGCGGATGGGACTCACTTTCATTTGGCTGATGACCATGCGGAAGCCATTGGCCGCAAGGCGTTGGCAGTGAATTTGAGCGATCTGGCTGCCATGGGAGCGCGACCCGTGGGTGTGACGGTTTCGCTGTTGCTGCCGCGGGTCGGAGCGAGCGATTTAGCCCAGCGTCTGATTCACGGCATGTTGCCTCTTTGTGAACAATTCGGCGTCGCGATCGTGGGCGGCGACACGAATACGTGGGACCAGGGCTTAGTATTGGACGTGACCGCTTTCGGTCAGATGGACGGTCAACCGCCGCTGACGCGTGCGGAGGCCCGACCAGGAGACGTGATCTTGGTGACGGGAGAGCTGGGGGGGAGTCTCATGGGGCGGCACATGCTTTTCGTGCCCCGGATCGACGAAGCGATCCTGCTTCGCAATCATTCGGCCCGCGCTTGCATGGACATCAGTGATGGTTTGACTCTGGATTTGTCACGTATGATGGCTGCCAGCGGCTGCGGTGCGGAGCTGGACCTGGACGCGATCCCGATCAGTCCCGACGCCGTAAAGATGTCACTGCAGGCGGAAAACGAGCGAAGTCCGCTCGAACATGCCCTGGGAGACGGAGAGGACTTTGAGTTGATCGTGGCGATCCCGGCTGACCAGGCGGATCGATTGATCGCCACCCAGCCAATGGCCGTGATGCTAACCCGCATTGGCCAGTTCATCGAAGAAGAGGGGTTATGGGGCTACCGTGAGATGGGCGACAGGCGTCGGCTTGAGCCGGCCGGTTACCTGCATTGAAAAGCCCAGCGACCGAAAAGTGAGACGATGGTAACGAAGATCGAAGAATGTGAAATTGAACTGGTGGACGAAGAGGCAACCAACGCACTGGGCCGGGTACTGGCGCAATGTCTGCCTACCGGGACGACCATAAATCTCCGCGGGACACTGGGGGCTGGCAAAACGCGATTGGTCCAGTCCATTGCGGAGGCGCTGGGAGTGCCGCGAGAGCTGGTCACCAGTCCCACGTTTGTGCTGTGTCAGCACTATGAGGGCAGCAAGACGATTCACCATCTGGATGCCTATCGGCTAATGGACGACGATGAGTTTTTCGAGATAGGAGGGTACGAGCTCATCGAGTCCTCAGCGCTCACGTTCATCGAGTGGGGAGACCGAGTGGCGGACTGTTTACCACTGGAGCGCATGGAGATTGAGCTTGAAGTGGTTGGCGAGACGCATCGCCGCGCGAGAGTGGTTGGCATAGGCGAGGAATTGGTGAAGGTCGTGGCGGCGATTCGCGACTCGTGATTGAGCCGGTTGACCAATCCACCAGCCAACTAGGTCGTGGGGCGTCTACCGTTGATGTAGATCAGCCCAGGGTTACCCAGGGCCGGTGTTTTGAAGTTGTCGTGACGAGTTAAATCCGTAGTTGTTGGAATTCGAGAATGGTTAACTCGATGAAATCAATTAATGTCATCCAGGAGGTGAAAATCCTTCCGAGGGCAAAGGCTAACCACCAG
>Ga0310121_10001888_pt1 | contig 20597 bp, 15 predicted proteins | sample CB27_Tmax_986_MG_FD_203504 | JGI IMG/M metagenome (GOLD analysis project Ga0310121, IMG submission 203504) | Marine microbial communities from Western Arctic Ocean, Canada - CB27_Tmax_986 | ecosystem: Environmental > Aquatic > Marine > Oceanic | place: Canada: Western Arctic Ocean | collected...
AACAACCAGGCATCTCCGAGGCGAACGAGGGGGCGACCGTCGCAGACATACATATCGTGCCGGGTCAGCATCCAGCGCTGTAGCATGGGTAACTGTTGCGCTCTCCAGCCACGTTGATTCCACAAGGCAAACGAATCACACACGCCGGCAATTCTCGCCGTAAGCACAAGATAGGATTGTACGGAGGAGTCGTGCATGATATCCTGATGCAGTCCCGAGTCCGGCGGCGCGAACGCATTGAGCACAGTTGGATGCGCCACGTCGTCAGGCATCAGCTCCACGTTGAATCTCGTCGTCGCCTTTTCCCGCGGCGCATGGGCCCCAACCGTGCGTGCCGGCGCACCATAATCGGAAAGAACTTGCGAAAGTCTGCTGTGCCTTGGCCCGACTTCAAGAATCGGGTTTGGTAGCGACTTCAGAACATCGGAGAGCGACTGAACGAATTCCTTGCTCAGCCCGAGACGAGTGTCTTCGTTTTCGCAGGGAAGCATCCAGTTCGATCGCAGTGGGGCTTGCTCGATTTCACCCTGTATAGAGTGAAAAGACGGCATCTCAAGGACATGGACCTTGGCCTGTCCCCGGACTTCCTCAATGCCCGTTGCGTATCTGCTACTCACATTATGTATCCGCTGCGCGTAGGGAGGTCTCTCGCACCGTTTGTGGCACGCGAATTCCCTGGACCACCGCGCGAATTGGCACTCAACCGTGGCGCGTTCTACGCCAAGCCAGCAGGAATGCCATGGCCAATTTGGGCATCCGACATTCGCACTCGCAGGACCTTTCGGGCCTCCTTTTCTGCGAGCCGATTTGGCCGGATGTTCGCAAAAATTGAACCGTTATCTAACAGACCGTTTGTGCGTGCGCAAGGGTTTGATGGAAGCTTTTTTGATTTTGATTTTTGGTTTTTTTTGGGGGGGATCACAGGGCGGTGTCCTCACGGCTAAGTGAGTTGTCCTTAAGAAATAGGAACCCCTCGACCGTATCGTGCGAAATGTATGTTTGGTAATAAGGTGGTGGGTCGTAGTGTGGTCGCGAATGCATGCGCTACGTTTGTGAGTGCAGGTTTCAGTCTTCCAGTTTCAGGATCATAACACGCTGGCTGGCAGTGATGTACATCCTGAAACCTGACCCCATTATTGCTCTGATGGCGTGAAAAATCTGGCCCAGCCAGGGGCCCTGCTGACACCTGAAACCAATTCCGTCGCTCACAGTTTGAACACTCCGATCCCGAACCCCACGGCCGGAGGCCGCAAGGCCATCACGAAACTCCGCCCAGCGACACATGCTTGGTTTCCAGAAATGCGTCTATGCCTTCGGATCCGAGCTCACGGCCCCACCCGCTTTCCTTGATACCGCCAAATGGGCATTGACTGGTGGAGGGGGCGCCGTCATTGACTCCGATAGAGCCGGCGTCCAGACGTTCGGACACCCGGAATGTCCGGTTGAGATCTTGCGTAAACAGGTATGCGGCCAGTCCGAAGCACGTGTTGTTCGCCCTCTGTACGCCTTCTTCTTCCGTCGAAAATGCGGCAAATACCGCCACCGGTGCGAACGTCTCCTCGTGCATGCAAACTGCACTTTCCACGACATCGGCAAGAACGCCCGGTTCAATAAAGTTGGCGGGCAGCCCTTTGATTCGTTTTCCGCCGCAGAGAAGGCGGGCTCCCCTGGCAACGGCGTCATCGATGTGACGTAGCGCCGTGTCCACGGCCGCTTCGTCGATCAGCGGGCCAATCTCGGTCCCGTCATCCAGTCCGTTTCCGACCTTCATGGCTTTGGTCTTTTCAACGAATTTTGCAAGGAACGCCTCGTAGATTTTTTCCTGCACGTAGATCCGGTTGGATGCGATGCACGACTGGCCGATGTTGCGGAATTTTGTGATCAGCACGCCCTCCACCGCCTCGTCGAGATCCACATCGTCAAACACCAGCACCGGCGCGTGGCCGCCAAGTTCCAGGGAAAGCGGTTTCACCGTCTCGGCAGCGCCTGCGATCAGTTTCTTGCCCACCTCCGTCGAACCGGTGAATGTGATTTTTCGGCAAAGTGGATTCTGCAGGAACTCTGCGCCGATATCGGAAGCGGATCCGAGAATCAACTGGTAGACCCCGGGAGGAACACCGGCCGCCTCGACGCATTGAGCAAGCGCAACCGCCGAAAGAGGCGTGTAACTCGCCGGCTTATGAAGAAACGTGCATCCCGCAGCTAGCACCGGACCCATCTTCCGGCAAGCGAGGACGAGCGGAAAGTTCCAGGGACAGATTGCGCCGACGACGCCCATCGGCGTCTTGATGACGAGATGCCGTTTTCCCGGCACCTGGTGGGGGATGATCCTGCCGTAGGTGCGTCGCGCCTCCTCGGCGAACCAGCGAAGATGGTCCGCCGCCATACCCACTTCGCCTTGGGCCTGGGGAAGCGGCTTGCCGTTTTCGAGGGTGATGGTGCGGGCGATTTCATCTTTGCGCCCCTCGAGATGGTCCGCGACCGCAAACAGATATTGGCCTCGCTGTTGGCCGGTGAGGTTCCGCCATTCTTCGAATCCTTTGTGAGCGTCGGATACGGCGTTCGCAATTCCCGGTCGGTCCAGCGCGCAAACGCGGCCGATCAATTCATGGTTCGCCGGATTGTGGACGTCAATGGATGCGTCGGTGGTGATCCATTTGTTGTTCAGATAGAGAGGATGTGTCGTCATTTGAATTCTTGATTTTCGATTTTTCGATTGGGGGCAGGTGAGCAGGACGCACGTTTCCTGATACATACAATCAAAAATCAAAAATCAAAAATCAAAAATGCCCCAATGGCTACTTTGCCGACCCTGCAACTCGCAGGATGTGGCGCATGGGCTCTTTGATTCGTTCAAGAACTTCCCTGGAAACCCGCCAGGGGTGCCCGGCGTGTTGATTCTCGGCAATGACTTCCCCGGTCAACTCCACGTACCTCGTCCGGATCAGCGTTCCCAGGTTCACCTTGGCCAGTCCAAGGGATATACATCGTCGTACGACTTCATCCGCCAGACCGGTCGTGCCGTGCAGTACCAGCGGAATCGTACAATCCTTGGACAGCCGTTCCAGAAGTTGGAAATCCAGTTCCGGCCGGCCCTTGTAGAAACCGTGCGCCGTACCGAAACCGACCGCGAGCATATCGATGCCGGTCTCCGTGGCCATTCGTTCGACTTCTACGGGATTCGACAGATTTTTCACCTCCGTCACGCTTCCATCCGGGTTGAGCTTTTGCAGCTCTCCGACTTCCGCCTCCACGCTGACGCCGGCCGCCCCGGCTATCTCTACGACTGCACGGGTCTGAATCACATTCTCGTCGATTGGCAGGTTGGATCCGTCGATCATCACGGAGGTGAAACCTGCCTCAATGGCACGGCGGCAGGCTTCGATCGATGAGCCGTGATCCAGGTGAATGGCCACCGGAACCGATGCCTGCTCTGCGAAATACCGCATCGCAGTCCCTGCATACTCGAATCCGCGATAGGCGAGATTTGCCTCGTACGCGCCGAGGATGACGGGGGCCCGCTCCTCCTCCGCCGTTTCTACGACGGCGCGGATCAGGTCGTAGGTTCCTCCGTTGGTGTTGAGTTGTACGATGGCGTTACCGCGTTTGTAAGCGGCGTTGACGATGGATGCGGAGTCGACGAGAGGCATGGGAGGGATTTTCGATTTCGGATTTTTGATTTTCGATTTGGGGCATGTGCCCTGTTCCGGCCACTTCATACAATTTAAAATCAGAAATCCGAAATCAAAAATCACATCGGACGGATCGGTCAGATCGGTCCCATCTGCTTTACCTTGCCCGCATTGTGCCCATCTCGATTCGGATTGCGACCTTTGCGAGCGCAGTAAAAACGAACAGTCCGGGCGCCCAAATACCCAGGGGCACGAAGATTTAGACCCAGGTTGGGCCGTATTCCGCGGTTTCTGGATTTGGATTCCGAGTTGATCCACGAAGAGTCGTTCACGCTTGAGCATGACCTGGATCGGGCGCAGCTGCGATGGATTGGCGATCGCGTCGAGTCGATCATGGGGCGCCAGGCCGTGACCTGGGGCGCGGGGAGTTGATATACTCACACGTGAGGGAGAGCGACCAGCGGGACTACTGGCGCGAAGTGATCTACGGTCGTAGCAGAAAAAGTGTGAGATACGCGGGCCAAACGGTCGCTTCAATGATCCAGCCGGTCACTGCTGGTGATGGAGCGGTTTTTGAAATAGATACGCCGCGACTGCTTTGTAATTGTACCCTGACCGTCTACATACTCGATCACGACCGAAAGCCTCCAGATATCGTTGATCATTCGCGCCCTGGAGAATTTCGTGACCTTGCCTTGGAATCCGGCCCGGCTGTTTGATGCTACGTATTCCACAATGGATGGATAAATACCGGTGAATGGGTAATGGTACGGCTTTGGATTCAGCGGCGGGCTGATTCCGATGATTTGCAGGCCCTGTTCCCAGATCGAATATCCTTCCCGAACACTGTAGACGGTTGCGAATTCCAGGACGTACCCCTCCCCGTTGCAGGTAGAACAATCTTCCTCGAATTGAAGTGTGCCCTTGCCTGCGCAATTCGTACACAACGGCTTGCTCTTGCCCAGGCTCGATTTCACCAATTTCCACTCCTGCCGCCCGGAGCCCTTACACTTGGGGCAGCTTTCTTCCCGATGTTCGACCCGGGTGCCCTGGCAGGTTGGACATTCATTCCGAGCGTCCGGGACCTCCCTCGAAGTGACTTCAACCGCCCGCCATTGGGCGGCCGTGTACCCGATCGCGGCGATACAGGCCACAAAAATCGCGATGATGACTATCTGTTTTACGCGTTCCATGAAGGACAAGTCTCCGCCGTTTCTCCGCTATTGAATCCGCAGTCGGCCCCTAATCCAAGATAATCCGGAAGCAGTGCCACATACCCGTCCGAGGCGTAGGCAAATCCCAGGATCGATTCGAAGCCGAGGTTGGATGGGGCCCGCGCGTCTTCCGTGAAGGTCCCGTGATGATAGACGGCCAGCGGCGAACGTTCGTTGGACTCGATAGGCACGCCGATGAATCCGGATGCCCCCGTTGCATTCCCTCGTCCGTCGATCGCATGATAGACGACACGCAAGGCTGCGACTTCGTAGCGGGTCGGCACGAGACTACCGATAAGATCCGCGGGAAAATCAGAGGCAAAAGCGGTAACCTGGGCCGCAATGGTTTCGGGCGATCGAATTTTGAGTAACTCGACGGAGATCACATCGCCGCGATTCTGGGCCGCCGCCGAGGGCATCCAGAGGGCCGCGAATATCAGGAGTAAAAAGATGTACTTCATGTTTTCCGGAGATCCTTTCGCTCAAGTCGGGCAGCACTGTACTCCTTTTTTTGAGGCGTGGCCATATCTGAGCGTAAGTATTTCCGACGAAATGCGTTCGCTACGAAAAGCTCGAAGTTCTCTCTTCAGCCCAGATCGCCCGCATTTCTTCACAACGGCCGAGCAATTCCTGGAGGGTCCCGATGGCTTCGATTTTTCCGTCCTTAAGGACGACGATTTGATCCGCCCGGCGAAGAGCCTCCTTGCGATGTGTTGCTACCAGGCACGTCGTGTTCTCTACGGCAAATAACTGGCGCCACAGTTTCTGCTCCGTCTCCACATCCAGGGCGCTGGAGAGGTCGTCTATCACGTTCAGGGACGCTTCCCTGATGATCATGCGGGCCGCCGCGCCCCGCTGAACTTGTCCGCCGGATAATTTGACGCCGCGGGTTCCGACCAACGTGTCGAGACCGTCCTCCAGTTTGACGATGTCGCTTTCAAGCACCGCTAACCGCACCGCCCGCTCCAAGGCATTCGGCTCATCGGGAAGACCGAGTTGAATGTTGTATCGCAGCCGGTCGCTGAAGAGTCGCGGCACCTGCGGCGTATAGGCGCAGTGCGGCGGAGTCATGAATGTGGACGGGTCTTCGACTTCATTCCCGTTCCAGATAATTTTTCCCGAGTCTCTCGGTATCAGCCCCAGCACGCTTTTCAACAGGGTTGATTTTCCCGCGCCGATTCTACCGGTAACTACGGTCAGGGTGCCGGGACGAATCGACATGGAGATATTTTCGATTCCCGATTGGGTAGAGGGGTATAGGGAGGTGAGGTTTTTAATTTCGAGGGAATGAAGATCGGCGGAGGGTTTTCTGGCCGGGTGTTCAACCTCGGGGAATTGTCCATTCAGATAGAGGGGCGCCGTTTTCAGCAGGTCTCGCGGGTCAAGACCTCGGACCAGCTCGCATAAGCGGTCGAAGGAGACGCCGACCCTCCGGTGCTGCGCAAGCATACGCCCGAAAAAACCCATGCCAGTGGATATCCGCGGGAGGAATGTGACGAACAGGGAGAAATCACCGACGGTGAACGTTCCCGACCGCATGCTTGCCGCGACCATGAGCAGGGTGATGCCGGTGGCCACGTGGATCATATTCACGTTCACTGTTTCGAGCAACTCGGTGAAGAGCGTGTCGCGAAGCGCGGCGCGGCGCCTGGATTCATTAAGCACCTGGAAACGGTCGAGAACCGGTTCCTCCGAGTTGGTCACTTTTACGGCCTGGATTGCGCCGAACAATTCGCCGATGTATCCCGTCACCCGGCCTGCGGCGCGGCGTCGGGCTTTACGGTAGTTCCGGATGCGGTTGCTCATCGACTGAACGATGATCAGGATCAGGATCATGGGAATCAGAATGATGGCGGTGACGCTCGGGGCGATGGAAAACATGATGCCAATCGAGACCAGCGCAAACAGCGACATCCCGGCGAAATCAGTCCAGAATTCCAGGTATGCGACGAGTTCCCGGGTGTCTCCCCGCAGACGGCTGATCGCCTCGCCGGGAGAGCCCGGCAGTGTCCGCACGCCCGGGCCGCCCGCGACCCACTCAATGCTATTGCGTCGAATCAGCGAATTGAGTTCAAGATCCACGGTAAACCGAACCCAGTTTCCTGCGGCCATGGTCCCGACGCCTCCGATGCGAAGGCAAACGAGAATTGCCAGCAATGTCCAGGGGCCCAGTTGGACCGCCGCCTGGCCGGTGATGCTGTTGAACAACTCCCGGATCACAAGTCCGGTTCCCAGTGGCCACAAGTGAATGATCAACCACAGGGACGCACAGAGCGTGAAGTACCAGGGACGGTACTGAATCATTTTTCCAAGAATTCGGAACGTGTTCATGAGAAGAGCACCTCTGATCCTGTCCTGAGCAGTTCCGAAAACCTGGAGGACGGGTCGCGTTCAAGCTTTTCCCGCAAGTCGTATTCTCGAATACGCCCTTCTTCCAGCACCAGAATGTCGTCCGCGCGCCGCACCGTGGAAAGCCGGTGGGCAATGAGGATGCCGGTGCGGTTTTTCAGAAGGCGGAGCCATGCGCTATGCAGTAACGCCTCGGATGCCGGATCCAGCCTTGACGATGGTTCGTCGAGGATGACAAGGCCTGGATCCTTCATGAAAACCCGGACGAACGCGAGTAGTTGGGCTTCTCCGGCCGACACACCCTGGCCTCCCGAATAGAGCATGGTATCCAGTCCGCCGGGCAGACGATCCAGCCATGCCCGGATCCCCAGTTGGCCCACGACGCTCTGAATTTTCTCATCTGATATGTCCCGGTTGAAAAACGTAATGTTGTCGCGGACGGTACCGTGAAACAACTGAACATCCTGGGTGACCAATCCGATTCGATGCCGGAGATCGGAGATGTCGACGTCCTTGACGTCGTGACCGCCCACCCGGACGGCGCCTCGCTGCGCGTCGTACAGACGGAACAGCAGTCGGGTGATCGTGCTTTTACCGCTGCCGGTCTTACCGATGATGCCGAGCACCCGGCCCGGGGCCAGGTTCAGGGTGAAGTCCTGCAGAACCGGCACCGATTTCCGGTACTCGAAGGTGGTGTGGTCGAATGCGACGGTCAGGGGGCCGTCGGGCAACGGTTTCCCGCCGTTTTCCGGCAGAGCGCTTCGCAAGTTCATGAGCTCTTTGATACGGGCAATACTGGCGCCGGCGTTCTGCAGATCCTGGAACTGGCGGGTGAGCTGCATGACCGGCATCCGAAGCATTTCCGTGTAGATGTAAAAGAGAAAAACGGTTCCTATGGATACTGCAAAGGCGCGGTGCAGATAGATCCCGACGCCGATTGCCAAAACGTTGGCGAGGGCGAACAGGAGCATGAGGGCGAGGTAGATGCACGACCGAAGCATCCAGGCCTTTCGGCTCAGGTGAAAGTTGGCGTGATTCCTCCGATAGAACCGGTCCAGAACGTAGCCGCGGCCGCCATTGGCCCGCAGGTCATCGAGAGCGGCCAGCTTTTCCTCCAGGAACCCGAAGAATTTCGCCCGGGCTTCCTGCTGCTGCTGAAACACCGGCATGGCAAGATTGCGAAGTTTGATCAGCAGGTAGAAGGTCACCACGGCGAAGATGGCAAGACCTCCGCCGACGATGAGACTCTCCCTGACGAGTAGAGTGACAACGCCGACGCTCAGCAGGATGCTGCCGAGAATCTGGATCAGGAACTGGGAGAAAAAATTGGATAGATTGGTTACATCGCCGTCGATGCGCTCAATCAACTCTCCCGGGGTCCGGTCATTGTGAAACCCCATATCGAGGCGAATGCAGTGTCCCGCAAGATCCCGGCGCAGCTCATTGGTGGAGGACCAGCCTATGTCGGCGCCGAGATAGGTGGCGCTGGCGGAGAACACCTGGTTGGCCACCGCGAGCACGAGGTAGGCTAGCGCGATCCATCCCAGCAGATCCAATTCGATGCCGGCCTGCGCGGAGTCGATGTAATAGCGCAGAAATTGTGGACCCGCCAGTTGGAGTCCGATACTGGTGAAGAGAGAAAAGGCGAGCAGGGCCGCTTTGATCCTGTGCGGCCGCAGGTACCGGTCTAGCAATCGGGCATAGTCGAGAAAGTCCGTATGGGCTTTAACAGGCAAAACAATCGTGTCGACCAAGCGGGACGAAAGACGAGCCTTACGTCAGCGTGATGCCGCCGCCAGCGCCGGGCATGGAGCCGGGCTTGTCTATGGACGGGACGACGATTTTGGAGGCTTCCTGCCTCTGCATTTCTCGCGCTTCTTCAACCATCCGGTCCACCGCTTCCTTGACGGCTTCAGGGAATTTCTCGATGGCATCGGCAAGGGACTCCGCTTCGATGTGGGCCGTCACCGGGAGCACCCCGGCGCGGGACATCAGTTGAGTCTGCGCGACAAACTTTTTCTGCCGTGTCTCATCCACCGAGCCGTCGACCTTGACCGGAGTCAGCACCTGCATCGAAGCAGCTTTCAAGTCGGTGATCATCTCTTCGCGATACAAGCCGGCTGCGTCGACGGAGATGTTATCCAGGTTGATTTTTTCTGCTTCGCTCATGACGGAATCCTTTGTTCCTGTAGATTAAAGAGCCACTTTATACAGGATTCGGGCGTGCGGCGATAGTTTAATTTCGTAAACTAAGAATCTGGTGGCGCTTCGAGCGATGTGGGCTCACACTTGTCTGTGAGTACAGGTTTCGATATTCGACATTCGACATTTTCTGACGAACGGTTCCCTGACCCCAATTTTGACTCTTAACGTTTGAAGAATCCGGCCCAGCCAGAGGACCCACTGGTTCGTGATGCGCAAGATCTTCTGATGCCTGTGACCCGACATTTTTTGGGATACGACCGGCCGCAGATTCAAGCGGTTTGCCGGTTTTTGCTGCCGGACCGGATCAGGACAGCGCCTGAGTTGGACCCCCTGTTGCTGGTCGTACCAACCCGGCGGGCGGGAAGAAGGATCCTGGAGTGCCTTTCTGGCGTTTGCGAGGAGCATGGAACCGGGTTGTTTCCACCATCGATCCGACTTCCGACGGAGTTGGTTCGGCTCGATACCTCCCACCTCGCGTCCCCCGCGCTGGTGCTGGCGGCATGGGTCCAGGTACTTCGAAATGCCGATTTGCGGAGGTTTCCGGCGCTCTTTCCCGATTGTCCACCAGATCAGGGGACTTCCTGGGCGCTTTATGTCGCAGATGTAATTCAACGGCTGCGCAGCGAACTTGCGGAAGGCGGGTTCCTGATTTGCGATATCGTGAAAGACGTAGGCGAAGATCTAACCGAACTAGACCGGTGGCGGAACCTGGCGAGCCTGGAGTCTGCTTACCTTTCGGTCATGGACCGGACCGGGCGAGTGGATCCGTGCACCGCGATGATCACCGCGGCAGCGGATCCGGTGTTGCCGCCCGGCATCCGGCAGATCGTGGTTGCCGGGGTCCCGGACTTGTCCCCGGTGGTCGCCCGATTCCTGATGCGGCTCGGCGATGAGCATTCGATCGACCTGCTCATCCACGCACCGGACTCTCTCGCGGATCTTTTCGATCGCTGGGGCCGTCCGATTCCCGGCGAGTGGGCCGGTCGAACCCTGGAGATCCCCGACGCATCCCGCCGTATCTGTCTGGCCGCGAACGAATCAGCACAGGCTGGCGCGGTGGTCCGGCTTCTTAACGATTCCGATCCCGAATGCAGCGTTGCTATCGGAGTTCCGGATTCCAACATTCTTTGCCCTCTGCGTGATGCGTTGGAGCGGTCGGGATACACGCCATTCGATCCGACCGGACGTGCTTTTCGGGACCATTCGCTCTTTCATCTTCTGGATGCGTGGCATGGGCTGCTCTCCGTCGGGGACTACGCAGCACTCGCCCGGTTCATGAGGCACCCCGATTTCATCCGGTACTACGAACAGCGGGATATCTGTGTTGCCTCCGTTCTTGAACAGCTGGATACCCTGCAGAATCAGCACCTCCCGGCGGGTCTTGATGAGGTAGTCCGCGTCCTCGATGACCACGAAGCGTATTGCGGTGAGACGGGGCGGGAGAACACGTATCCTGAACTGATCAAGGCCATCCGGCTCCTGCGTGATCGCCTGCACGATTTCGAAGAGATGCCCGGTGTCGAGTCGGTGAAGACCTTTCTCAAGGATGTGCTCGGTGATTTCGCCCCGGGACCTGATTCGATGGACGCCCAACTCTTCTCGGATGCTGCAGATCTGGTTCTGTCTGGCCTGGAGGACGTCTCCGAGGCCGAGCGGGCGAACCTGATCCAACCCGGGCAGGACGGGCTACGTTTGCTCATTCATTGCTTGAAAGATGCCGAAATGTTCGCCCGCCGGGTGGATGAGGAGCTTGTGCTTGAAGGTTGGCTTGAAGTGCCCTGGTCGGATGCCCAGTGGCTGATTCTCGCCGGGATGAATGACGAAGTCGTACCGTCGGGATTTCGGGGAGATCCATTTCTGCCTGATTCGCTTCGCAGCAAAATCGGCCTGAAACACGGCGAAGAACGTCTCGCACGCGATGCCTTTCTTCTCGCGGGCCTGATTGCATCGCGTCCTGATCCGGGCGGCGTGACTATACTCTATGGAAAGACGGCCCGGTCCGGAGATCCGCTCAAGCCATCCCGGCTGCTTCTGCGATGTTCGGACGAAGAACTACCCGGGCGTGCGCGGCAGCTTTTCGGCGAAGCGGAGGTTGCGCGTGATGACGTGCCGCCGTCTGTCTCATTTCCGCTGGATGTCCTTGCCGCCCTTGGCCAGGAGGCCGCGGACCATCCGGATTCCCTGCATGTCACCGCATTCGGGACGTACCTGGATTGTCCGTTCCGATACTATCTTTCGCACATCCTCCGGATGCAGGAACTGGACGACCGCAAAATGGAATTGGATGCCCTGGACTTCGGCAACCTGGTTCACTATGCGCTCGAACAGTTGGGGCGATCCGAGGAACTGCGGGTCAGCACCGATACCGAGAGAGTAGGGGCATTCCTTGCGGAGTCCGCGGAACGTTTCGCGTACGGCAGATACAGCTCACACCCGCCTTTGTCGGTGGAAATACAGCTTCGTTCCGCTACCGAGCGGCTTCGAAAGGCGGCGGAGGTTCATGTCGCCGAACTGGCGGCGGGGTGGGAGATCCTCGATGTTGAACGGCGCGTGCGGGGCGAATTCGAGGGCTTAACCATCGTGGGGAAGATCGACCGGATTGACCGGCATCGAGTGACGGGCGCCTGCCGGTTACTCGACTACAAAACCTCCGAGACAGCTGAGCCCGTTGCCAAGGCGCATATCGGCCGGCGCGACCCGGAGAGTCGTCCCTACGCGAGCGTCACTATGGACAAGAAACAGGGAACCTGGACCGGCCTCCAATTGCCTCTCTACCGGATGCTCCTGGAGCAGGATGGGTTTGGCGAAGGCGTGGAGATTGGCTACTTCAACCTTCCCAAGGCGGCGATGCAGACCGGCGTATCCATGTGGGAGAATTTCGATGAGAAGCTGGTCGACCGCGCCGGGCACTGCGCTCGCGGGGTGATCCGCGACATCAAATCCGGCCGATTCTGGCCGCCGTGTGAGTCTGTAAAGTACGACAATTTTGAACGATTGTTTCCCTCGGCCTACGCGGCTTGCGTGGACGAGATTTCCCAGGCGAAGTTGATGCCCGGACAAGAAGGCGGTGCAGCGAGATGACTGTGGGCGAATCCGGAGAGCCGATAGTAGGGCATCTGTCCATTCCCGCATCGGCGGGTTCCGGCAAGACGTTCCGGCTCGCTCACCGGTACATCCAGCTTCTTGCGCTCGGTGAATCGCCGGAGCGTATTGCTGCCATGACCTTTTCCCGGAAAGCGGCGGGAGAGATTTTCGATACCATAGTAAAGCAACTCTGTAAGGCGGCCGAACGGAAGGAAGACGCAGAGGAAGTGTCCGGGCACGCGGACATTTTGAACCACGGACCCGGCGAATACCTGGCGCTGTTGCGGTCGCTGCTGGACTCCATGGATCGTCTTCACGTCGGAACGCTGGATAGTTTCGCGATTCGGATCGTGCAGTCCTTTCCCCTGGAATTGGGCATTACCATGGATTTCGAAGTGATGGAGACGGGCGGTTCGGTTGCCAGGGCCGCGAGAAATGAAGTGCTGCGGGGAATCCTCGAGCGGCGGAATCTGGACGCGTCGGCGCAGGAGGCATTTCTGCAATCCTTCAAGCAGGCCACGTTCGGTCAGGAACAAAAAAGCCTGGGCCGGTCCCTGGATCGTTTCGTGGATGATTTCCATGCTGAGTTCAGGGCGCTACCGGAGGAATCCGGATGGGGCGTAGGGGAGACGATATGGCCCGGTTCCTCCCCCTGGTTGAACCCGGCCAAAGACTTCGACGAATGCGGCCGGTTCCTGCGGGAGTTCACTGCCGCATCGGAATTCCCGGACCGGGTTGCGCAGAAGTGGGTTGAGTTTATCGACGAGGCGGTCGCGTACCTGCCGGGTTCTCCCTGGGTCAATGCCATCAAATACATGATGGAAAGGCTCTTGCCGATCAGCGCGGAGCTACGAGAGGGTCATGCCACGGTGCGGCTGTTCACGACCGACTGCGCACTCAATGCGGAGGTGTGCCGGGCATGTCTTGGCCTCGTGACGCACGTGATGTGGTGTGAGATTCGAAAGAACCTGGAAACCACCAAGGGCATCTTCCAGATCCTCCAGAGATTCGAGGCAATCTACGATGAGCGGGTGCGGAAGCGGGGGAGGCTGACGTTCGACGATATCCAGTTTCTGCTGAGTCCGAACACCGCATCGGGCGGAGGAAAACCGCTGAGCGGTATTCCCGGGGAAGACAGGCTCTATATCGATTACCGTCTCGACGCCCAGCTTGACCACTGGCTGCTCGATGAGTTTCAGGACACCAGCGATATTCAATGGAGCGTCCTGGAGAACCTGATCGATGAAGTAGTTCAGGATCCTTCCGGCCAGCGCACATTTTTCTACGTGGGGGACGTCAAGCAGGCGATCTATGGTTGGCGGGGAGGGAATGCCCGCCTGTTTGACCAGATCAAGAATCGATACCGGGAAACGATCGGCGAGGAACTCTTGAAGACATCGTACCGCTCCTGCGCCCACGTTATCGATTGCGTCAACACCGTGTTCTCCTCGCTTCCCGCGGATCAGTTTTTGAAGGAAACGAGGATCCGGTGGGCGGAGGCATGGGAGGATCATGAGATTGCCGGGGGCAGCGTACCGGACAATGGCCACGTTTCGTTGCTCTCCCCCGCGGCGGAGACGGATCGGTTCGATGTAGCGGCCGGGATTGTGCGGGAGATCGATCCGGTTCGCCGCGGTCTCAGCCTTGCCCTGCTGGTCCGAACCAACGACGAGGCCACGGATCTGGTCAAAGTTCTTCGGGGGAGTTGCGAAGGGGTGCCGGTGGTTCACGAGGGGCATGCGGGGGTACTGGATAGCCCCGTAGTTACCGCGCTGCTATCGCTTTTCAAGGTCGGCGCGCATCCCGGCGACGCCTTTGCGTGGAAGCACATCCTGATGACGCCCCTTGGCCGGATTATTCAGGAGCGCGGATTGACGCGGGAAACCCTGCCGCAGGCAGTGCTCGGCCAGATTCACGTGACGGGTTACAGGGGATTTTTTCGGGACTGGGGCGACGCGCTGGCGCAGGTCGTCCTGCTGGACGAATTTGGTCGTCGCCGGCTCGATGACCTTGTCGATGCTGCAGGTGAGTTTGACGCGGGTGGCACGAGGGATGCCGGCGCATTTCTGGATTTCATGGAAAGTTTTACGTTGAGGGAAGGGTCCTCGAAAAACGCGGTGCGAGTGATGACGATTCACCAGGCGAAAGGGCTGGGTTTTGACGTCGTCATCGTCCCGGCACTGCAGGGGCGGCCCATTCGGGGCGGCGGCGGGGCAGGTGTCATCACCGCGTATGACTCCGAATCCGAGAGACCAGTGTGGACGCTACAGATGCCCCGGAAACTCGTGGCCGAGAGTGACGAAGTCCTGCGCAAAGAGCTCCAAAGGCACGAGGAGGAGAAAAGCTTCGAAGCGTTGTGTGTCCTGTATGTGGCGATGACCCGGGCGCGGCATGCAATGTACATGATTGTCGATCGTCCGAAGCCCACCTCCACTGCTTATCCATCGGCACAATTTCTCCTGGATCAACTCGAGAAGCATGGCGTGGAAGGAGGCGACCCTCCGACCACCTTCGGAGACCAGCCCGCGCATTGTCATTTCGCGCGGGGTGAGTGGGGCTGGTACCTGTCTACATCGGAATTGGAGGCGACCCCGGCGCATGAAGTCCAGGAGCCGGTGCGAAAGCGCGATGCGTCCGCGCGAGCGCTGCCTGCGCGCGCGGTGACCTGGCGCTCCGTGCCTGGGAACCCGTTCACGGACAGGGCGGCGGACAGACTGGAGCTCGGTTCCGCAATTCACAATCTTTTCGAACGGGTAGAGTGGCTTCCGGAAGCCAATCCGATACAGGCGGTTGAATTGTGGAAGGAGACCGCGCCGTTCCCCGATAATGTCCGCGAAGCCGCGGCGAATCATTTTCGAACTGCCTGCGAGGCGAGCGCGGTCCAGGAATTGTTTGCGGAGCCGCCCGCGGGAGCGATCGTGTGGAGAGAGCGGGCATTCCAGGTCATGCTGGAGGAGGGGCTGGTGTCCGGTCGCTTCGATCGGGTCGTCGTGGATGCGGATGACGATGGCATCGCGCGTCGCGCGTCGATCATAGATTTCAAAAGCGATTCGGTTGACGGTTCGGAAGACTTGTCAAGGAAAGCAGAGTCGCATCGCTCCCAGTTGCACCTCTATCGGCGCGCATTATCCAAGCTGCTTCCGCTGGATGAGACGAAAATCGATTGTTTTGTCGTTTTTACCACGGTGGGCAAAGTGGTTGAACTTTATGCGCTGCCTTGACTTCGTGCAGGGCTTTGAAGACAGTCTGCGCCGATGATAAGAACCAAGGTCATAGGCGCCGGTGGATACGGCGGGGTGGGGATTACGGAGCTGCTGCTGCAGCATCCGGAAGCGGATCTTGTCTGTTTCGTCGCCAAGAACGACGTGGGGATGAAGATGAGCGACCTCTATCCCCACCTGACGGGGTACTGTGATCTTCCCATCCTGTCGCCCGACAATCCCGATGCCTGCGAGCCGGTCGACCTGACGATCTTTGCGACGCCGGACGGCATCGCGATGTCTTCGGCGACGGAAGTATCGGCGCAGAAGAGCAGGATCATCGATTTCAGCGGCGATTTCAGATTCCCGTCGGCTTCCTGTTACCGCGAATATGCGGAGCGAATCGGGCGGGATGTAGAGCACAAGGCGCCAGACCTTCTCCCGAACACGGTGTACGGCCTGCCCGAATTGCGCCGGAAAGAAATCAACGAGAAGACCCCTGTCGTCGGTAATGCGGGATGTTTCGCGGTCAGTTGCATCCTGGGTCTTGCGCCGGCGGTGAAATACAAGCTGATCGAGCCCGATACGATTATCTGCGATGCCAAATCGGGGATTTCAGGGGCGGGCAAGAAGCCGAATCCCGCCTTTCATTTTCCTGCGCGATACGACCAGATCAACGCCTACCGGTTTTCCGGGCACCAGCACGTGGTGGAAATTGAGCAGGAGCTGAGTACGCTGGCGGGGTCCGAGATCGCGATCACGTTTACGCCCCAGGTGATTCCGGCCTGCCGCGGTATACTTTCGACGCTCTATGCGCGGCTGGGGGAAGGCGTGAATCTCGCCAAGGTGATGGATGCGTACAAAGTTTTCCATAAGGACAATTACTTCGTGCGGATTTTCGACCGGGATACCCCAATTGGAACGATGCATGTTCGGGGGTCGAACTACTGTTTTCTCACCGTAGATGTCGACGAGCGGACGAGCCGGCTGCGGGTCGTTTCGCACATCGACAACCTGGTAAAGGGGCAGGCCGGTAATGCAGTTCAGAACATGAACCTGATGTTCGGATTCGATGAAAAGGTCGGTCTGGACCGGCCCGGGCAGTATCCCTGAAGGAGGATTTTACTTCATTGGGCACACGATCCCGGTTCCGACCCGAAACGGGGGAACTTGGTTTCGGTTTCATGGGGCGTATGCCCGTTCATCGTGTGAGCCGGTCTTTCACAGGCGCAGGTCCCCGAGCAAATCAACTACCAGGCCCGACTGGAAATCGACGGGCAATTCGTCACGACACGGGGGTGGAGGTCATATTTCGCCTCTATGACATGAGTTCAAACGGCAACCTTCTCTGCGACGAAACCTAGGCCGTGGATGTTGTGGAGGGCGTGTACGCCACCGGCATCGGCGCTTCCAATGGCGTACCCGGTTCACTGACCGCCGCGATCGTCGGAAACTCGCAGGTATGGCTGGAGACGGAGGTGGATGGCCAGACCTTGTCGCCGCGGGAACGCTTGGTGACCGTGCCCTACGCAATGACGGCCGGGACCGCTCTATTCGGCGATGAGATCACAACCAACGAGTCAAATTAAACACCTCGTTGATGCTGGACGTCAATGACTTGAAACTTACGGATGCCGGCGGCGAACTCAGCGCTGATCTCAGCGGTCTGATTAATGATGCGGATGCGGATCCAACAAATGAACTCAACGTTGCCGTATCGTTCAACTCCGGGAACAATCAGGTGTCCCGTGCAATGATGAATCGTGCGATCGCCGCGAGAGGATCGGGATCGCCTGAAAGTCCATCCAGCTTTTTGATGGCGTTTTCTACGAGAGCGTTGGCCATTTCCCTTGCCTTGGGAATCCCGTGTATTCGGACGTAGGTATTTTTGCCGCGCTGGTCGTCGCTACCCACGGGTTTGCCGAGCGTCATTTCGTCGCTGGTAGCGTTGAGCACGTCGTCGGCAATCTGGAAGGCAAGCCCGATGTCGGCTCCGTACCGGGTCAAGGCATCGAGTTCTGTCGGTTTCCCGCCGGCCTCGATGCATCCGATTCGAACGGCGCCGCGAATCAGCATGGCGGTCTTATGAATATGGATGAATTGCAGGTCATCCTCATCGAGGAGACTGCCTTCGCCCGCAAGATCCTCCACCTGCCCCGCAATCACGCCCTGGTGGCCCGCGGCTTGGGCCAGTTCGAGCACCAGTTGCGTGGGGGGGTAGGGGGAGGGCGCGGGGGCGGCGGCGATCCACTCGAATGCGAGCGTCAGCAGGGCGTCGCCGGCCAAAACGGCGATGTCTTCGCCGAATTTCACATGGCAAGTGGGCATGCTCCGGCGCAGGTCGTCGTCGTCCATACAGGGCAGGTCGTCGTGAATCAGGGTGTAGGTGTGGAGAATCTCAAGTGCGCCGGCGCTGTGCATGACTTCATCAACGGATCCGCCGACGGCCTCCGCCGCGGCGATACAGAGGGTGGGGCGGACGCGCTTTCCACCCGCCAGCGTGGAATATCGCATGGCCTCGTGGAGCGTGGATGGACGTTCCCGCTCGGGGGGCAGATGCAGGTCCAGGAATCTGTCCACGAGATCGCGCCGTTCCTTGAGGTATGTCGTCAAATCGATCACTTGCCTAGAATGTAAGAAGTAGATCGAACAATGAAGAACAATGTGCAGCAAAGCCCGGGATTCGTGAAAAATCAGCTTTCCCAACTCCGGCGGGTGCGCCACATTTGTTGTCGCCATGAAAAATTTCATTGTGACGTCCGTCGTGGGGAAAGACCGCCCCGGTTTCGTGAACCTGATTACCAGCCGAATTCGTGAAATCGGCGGAAATGTGGAACTCCAGCGATCCACGCGGATGGCGGAGGAATTTGCCGCAATTATTCTATTTTCTGTTGAAGGCGGAGATTCAAACGTGGCGGCGGCAGTGGAGGCCGTGCAGGGAATCCGTGCTGAGGACACGCTCATTCATGCAAGATCGGCGGTAACCCAGGGCGGATCAGGCGGAGTGAGTGGGACCTCGGCGGAGCTGACCGCGGTGGGAGCCGATCAGCAGGGTATTATCGACGAAGTGACGCTGCTCCTCTTCAGGCGGCAAATCAACATCGAGTCGATGAATTACGACGTCGACAGCGCACCTATGACCGGCCAGAGCCTGTTTCGGATGGAGGCACGCCTAAGCATACCCGACAGTGTCGATATTGACGGTCTGAAGGACGAACTCCGCCAATTGGAGCAGTCCTTGAACTTTGACATCCTGTTCCGGCATCCGTCCGGCTAAAATCGATCTGGCGATCCCGCCCGCAAGGGGGGGATTCTAGGGGAAGGCCTGCCAGTACTCCGATGGGATGTCGTTTTTTTCCCGCCATCCGGTGTGGCCGTCGACGAACACAATATCCGTGCCCTTGTTATGACGATCCGCGACCTTTGATTTTTCGGTTTCGTTGATGTAGACGGGGCGATCATCCGCCACATCTAAGATCAAAATTGTCGTGGATGGATTTGGGATCGTGTTCATTCGCAAAGCGCTATCGTTCAGGTCCTCATTGGAGCCGAAGGAACTCTGCACATTCGCGCCGCCAGGTAATTTATTCTCTGACGGGCAGAGAAGCGTCGGGTTACAAATGCCGGGACCGCCTTGCGAGCCCGGCGACCAGGCGAGCCATGCGGGAGGTTTCCCGGCTACGGAATATCTGGCGGCGACCATGTGGACCCAGTTGCTCGTTGCCTTGTCTACTGCCTCGGGAAACTTATCGTCGTGTGCCTCGGCATGAAGTTGAAACGCGGTCCCGAGCTGCCTCAAGTTATTCATACAGGTGGTTTGTTTTGCCTTTCCCAGAGCTGAGCGGACGGCCGGGACAAGCAGGGTCGTGAGGCCGAAGATAATCATGATGACGATCAACAGCTCGGTCAGGGTGAAACCGAATATTTGCGCGTCGAATTTCGAGGGTTTCCCCTCGATTGGTTTCCGGCCGGTGCCGGAGGCTCTACGAATCAGCATGATTGCCTCGCTCTCCATGGTCTATAGGCTTCTACAACGATACACGGAATGGGGGAATTGGGCAATTCGGGCTGCGGCCCCATTGGCTGGAATGAGGCCATAAAACTGGCGGGAGCGACGGGGCTCGAACCCGCAACCACCGGATCGACAGTCCGCTGTAGGATGTTGGAGTGGGCGTTTTACTTAATGTTTTTGAAGTTCCTTGGCGGCGTGAAACAGGGTGAAGCAGGGTGAGTCGTAGCTTTTTCGTAGCAGTAGCAGCGTGATCATTACCGGGTTAAGAGAAGAGAGAGAGGGGGTATACCCTTGCCCACCCCGCCCCCCTGTTCTCACATTGTATATGTCTCCGGAATTTTTTGGCTTCCGACCGTGGACGTGGGCCAGTGGGGATCATCCTTCTCTGCTGGTTGGGGCTCGTAAAACTGGCCCATGAACGGTGTTAGTCTGCGCACCTTAACCAAGGAGGCAGGCGAATGAAGGGAAAACGCCGGACGGCGGAAGAAAAGATCCGCATATTGAGACAAGCGTACGGAGAACGAACGATCCTGTAACCTGGTGCCCGGACTAACATAACTACTGGGCCAGTTCGGTAAGCCCGGCCACCTTGTGGCCAGTTCCAGCGAAAATGAAATTCGAGTTTAATTTCCGGGTCTTCCAGCTACCACTTCTCGACAGCGCCCAGCAGTAATTTCTGTTCATCTGTACCGTGCTCACGAAGATGGCGGGCCTTGGGCCCTTCGAAAGACTCTCGAGATTTCATCCAAGCGTTTTGGTAGCACATCAGGCACACGCGTCTACGCATGGCGTTGTTTGCCACCCCACGATGATAGATCCAGCCGTCGAACATCACAGCCTGACCCGGCCGAGCCATCACATGTAGCTCATCGGGAAAACGCGGATGACCCGCAGGTGGACC
>Ga0310121_10001889_pt1 | contig 20597 bp, 14 predicted proteins | sample CB27_Tmax_986_MG_FD_203504 | JGI IMG/M metagenome (GOLD analysis project Ga0310121, IMG submission 203504) | Marine microbial communities from Western Arctic Ocean, Canada - CB27_Tmax_986 | ecosystem: Environmental > Aquatic > Marine > Oceanic | place: Canada: Western Arctic Ocean | collected...
GCGGCACCCGGCCCAACCATCCTAGCATCCTCAGGATCACCCGTCACCGGCTGGCAATGCACGGACGGCTCACCACGATAGAGGAGTGTCCAATGAGCGACAACAACTCCGGGAACGACAGCAAATTCGGAATCGATCGGCGTGAGTTCGTCCGCCACAGTGTCGGCGTGGGTGCGGGCGCTCTTGCGTTGGGCCGCCTCCCGGAAGGAACTGCAAGGCCACAGCGGCGAGCGGCCGGCCTTCCCATGATCATCACGAGCCATTCGAACGACACGGGCGAAGATGCGATACGACAGGCGTGGGGCATTCTGAGCCGTGGCGGCACGGCGCTCGACGCCGTCGAGCGGGGCGCCAACGTCATTGAGGTCGATCCCGAGGACTCGAGCGTCGGCTACGGTGGCCTTCCGAATGAGAACGGCGTGATCCAGCTCGATGCGTCGATCATGGATGGGAAGACGTACAATGCCGGCGCCGTGGCAGGGATCGAGAACATCAAGACACCCTCGTCAGTGGCCCGATTGGTCATGGAGCGGACCGATCACGTCATCCTTGTCGGTAAAGGGGCACTGGACTTCGCCCGGTCGTTCGGCTTCGAGGAGGTGGATCTTCACACTGAGAAATCGCGGACCGCGTGGTTGCGCTGGCGGGAAGAGCACAGTGACCGCGACGACTGGGGCCCGCCCGATCACCTGAAGAAGCCGCGGGGTGAAGAGGACACCGAGCCCCTCGACTTTCACTACGGTACGACGAACGTGTTGGCCGTCGACTCGAACGGAGACGTGTCCGGTATCACGACCACGAGTGGGCTGAGTTGGAAGGTCAACGGCCGCATCGGGGACTCCCCGATCATCGGAGCTGGACTCTACGTCGACAACGACGTCGGCGCGGCCGGGGCCACAGGTCGCGGAGAAGACGTGATCAAATCCTGCGGATCGTTCTATGTCGTGATGCGCATGGGCCAGGGCCGGTCTCCGCAGCAGGCCTGTGAGGACGCCATGGAGATGATCGTGCACAAGTACCGGAACGTGAACCCGAACTTCTTCCCGTCGGAGAAGTTCGTGGCCATCAACAAGGATGGAGAGTACGGCTGCGCCTCGATGGGCAACAACCGGGGCCGTCCGCAAATGACCGTCCGCACGCCGGACGGTCTGGACATCTACGAGGGGACGACCCAGTACACGGGGTAGCACGCTCCGCCGGCTAGTCGATTCGGCAGGTCGATACGAAACGCCCCCGGATCCGGTCGCGAGGCCAGGTCCGGGGGCGTTTCGCATCACGCGACAGCCCGCGAATGCTATTCCGCTCGAAGAGCCTCCACCGGATCCACCTTCGTAGCGCGACCCGCCGGTAGCCAGCTCGCCAGAAGGCTCACCAACACGAGAAGCACTGGACCTCCCGCGAAGGTCCAGGGATCCGTAGCCGATACCCCGTAGAGAATCGCACCCATGAGACGCGTGAGGCCGAAGGCTCCTGCCAAGCCCAACACGACACCACCGATCAGCACTCCCACACCCTGGCGCACGATCATGCGCTGGACGTCCTCACCTCGGGCCCCCAACGCCACGCGCACCCCGAGCTCGCAGTAGACTCGTCCCCGCCAGCTTCTGACTCAGGACACCTGACTCCCGGACTCACGGCACCTGGCTTCCGGTGAAATCGAACGCGACTTCGCCCTCCCCGCCCGGCTCGAGCTCCACCACCTGTTCCCGGACACCCAAAAAAGGATGCCACGCCGTAATCGTGTACTCGCCAGGTGGAATACCGTCGATCCGGAAGCTTCCGTCCTCGTTCGTGGCCACGGCATAGGGGCTGTCGGCGGCGTAGATCCATCCCTGCATGAAGTCGTGAGCATCACATTCCAGCCGGATGCGACTTCCACGTCGCGGCCGTAGCGCCTGGATGATCACCTCCCTTTCGGGGGGCTGCCCGAGGTTGAACAGCGTTCGTCCTCCCTCGTCCATCAACTCCCAGGCGTGAATATTGTGGAGGACCGGGTCGCTGTTCACGATGCTCATCTCGGTCCACTTCGGGATCACCTGGAGGTTGGGTTGGAAGATACAGTCCCGTTGATCCACGACGTGGCCTGCGGCGGCGTCCGGCCACGCTTTGCCCTCCGTTACGCCCTCGACCACCACGACGACTCCGGCCAGACCGCCGCCGGCCGCAACCGAGACGTCGAAGCGCTCCTGATAGCCGAAGCCACAGATCTCCTCGTCTTTCGTGACCAAGAGCCTCGTGGGTGCGGGCACCTCACCGGCGAACGTGACTCTGCCTCCGAGTACGGCACCATCGGCGGTCGGGACGACCCTATAGTCGCCCTGCGCGGCCAGCGCCTCCGGACGCGAAGGCAGCGAGACTGCAACCACGCTCAACGCGATCGCCACCGCGCGAACCCTCGGACATCGAGCCAAGCGAACTCCCACGCATCGAGCCAGGCGAACCCCGAGGCGACGGCGGCGGTGAACCCCGAAGCGCCTAATGCGGTATAGTGAGCGATTCATACGGCGTTGGACCCCCGTGGGAGCGGGGGAGGTCCCTGTCGCCGCTGGCGTCCTTTCGGGAGAAGTGACTTGAAGGCCATCCTAGGGTTCTCGATCTGCCTGACACTCACAGGTGCACCTCTCGTCACTGGAGCGAGGAGGCCTCCCGTGCCGCCCGCCGATACGCCGGAGCGCTCAGGCGTGTCACACGCCGCCGAGGCGGCCGCCGTGTCCTACGACGAGGTACAAAGGGTGCTCGACGCGAAGTGCGTCAGTTGTCACTCGGGTCCCGAGGCCGCCCGAGGGCTCCGTCTCGATTCCTGGCCGGCCCTGACCGCGGGCTCCGACCACGGCGAAGCGATCATTGCGTTCGACGCCCGCCGATCGCTCCTTGTCGAGCTGACCACCAAGCTCGTCGGAGGGCCGCACCCAGCCGAGATGGGCGCCAGCGTACTCGACGACGGCGAGGTGACGCTCCTGAGCGACTGGATCGACGAGGGCGCCCCGTCCGAGGGTGGGGAGATCCCGTTTGCGGATGCGGACCAGCTGCTCTATGCGGCCAACCAGAGCATGGCGGTCGTCTCGGTGATCGATATGCAGACCAACATGGTGGTGCGCACGGTGGACCTGCAGTCCATCGGCCTGCGTGAGAACGCCTTCCCGCACCACATCGCCGTCGAGCCCGATGGTTCTCACTGGTATTTGTCCCTCATCGCTGCCAATCGGATCCTGAAATTCGACCGGAACAACGAGCTCGTACAGGGCATCGATTTCGTGCGGCCCGGCCTGCTGGCGCTCGATCCGGAGGGAGAGAATCTGTTCGCCGCCCGTTCGATGGCCGCCGTTTCCCCGCCGCAGGCGATCGGCGTGATCCGTCGCTCCGACATGAGCTCCGACGAGGTGGGGGTCTTCATCCCGAGGCCGCACGCGTTGGCGGTACGGCCGGGCACCGGCACCGTCTACACGGCGAGCCTGGCCGCGAATCAGATCGCCATGTTCTACCCGGAGGACGAAGCGGTCGACCTCGGCACCCTCGAGGGCGACCGCCCCCACACGCTCATCGGGTTCGCGATCTCACCGGACGGTCGTTGGATGGTCGGCACGACCGAGCTGACTGCTACCGTGTTCGTATTCGATCTCGATCGCGAGCCGGACATGACGCCGGTAGACACGATCGCCGTGAACGCGGCGCCGTGGCATCCCGTCTTCACTCCGGATGGCCGCTGGGTGTACATCGGCAACAATTGGGACAACACGGTTAGTGTGATCGACATGGAGACACGGACGCTGGCCAAAGTCATCGAGGGTGATGGCCTGGCGCAGCCGCACGGTGCCGCCGTGTCGCCGGACGGGCGCTTCGCCTACATCTCGAGTCGCAACCTCGAGATGCCCGAGGGCCACAGCAAGTACGAACACATGTACACGCCGCGTTACGATCTGGGAGACAACGCCCGGGCCGGTACGGTCGTCGTCATCGATACGGAGACCCAGTCGATCGTGAAGGTCATCGAGATCGAGGGCTATGGGGCTGGTTTGGGGACGGCGGCTCGCAACTAACGCATCGACCTCGACCACTCGCCGATCACCCTCGATTGCGCGCGGATCACTCTCAACGGCTACGGCATCACGCCCAACACTAGGTGTGACGGGCTCTCCGCCGACCGATACACCCTCTGGGTCGCCGTCTGGTAGTCTTCGGGCTGCGCGTGGTAGATGTCCACGAAAGTCTGCGGGTTGCGGTCGTACGCCGGGAACCACGAGCTCTGCACGTGCACCATGATGCGGTGCCCCGCACGGAAAGTGTGGAATCGATCCTTCAGGTCGATGTCGATCCTGGTCACATCTCCCGGGACCATCGGCTCCGGATTCTCGAGGCTGTTCCTGAACTTCCCGCGCATGATCTCGCCGGCCACATGCATCTGGAACCCTCCCATGGGCACGGTACAGGCTTCGCTCGGGGGAGCGTCTCCGGGATAGACGTCGATGAGCTTCACGATCCAGTCCGAGTCCGTGCCGGTGGTCGATACGAAGATATTGGCCAGGATGGGGCCGGCGATGGTCAAATCCTCCGTCAGGGGCTCGGAGACATAGGTGACAACGTCGGGTCTCGTCGAGGCGAAGCGCTGGTCCTCGACTTTCCATAGGTGGCCCAGCGACGTACGGATCTCGGCCGAAAACGGAACCGGATGATTCGGATCGCTGAGGTACGAGTCCGAAACGTCTGTTCGCGAACGGTCGGCTTGCGACACCGCCGGCTCTTCGAAGGAAAGCGTTCCGTTTTCGCGGAGATAGAGGTTGGTCGGCTGCACACCGGGCGGTGGCCAGCGATCGAAGGACCTCCACTCGTTCCGGCCGGTCTGGAAGACCACGGCCTCCTGCGCGTCCCATCCCCCCTTGTCCTTGAGGTGATACTCGAAGAATGGGAACTGCAGTCTCTTTTGGAAGTCGAGCGACGTGGGCTGATCGAATTCGATGCACCCCAAACTCTCACCCGTCATGCTCCTCCACCCTCCGTGGAGCCAGGGGCCCACGGCCAACGTGCTCTGATTGTTGGGGTTCATCTCTTCGATGGTCCGGTAGACCGACATCGGGCCATAGAAATCCTCGGTGTCGAACCACCCGGCCACGTTCAGGACCGGGTGATCGATACCGTCGAGGTGGAGCAGCGCGTTCTGCCGCTGCCAATACTCGTCGTATGTGCCGTGCTCCATGAAGTCGTTCCAGGCGATCACGTCACCGTTGAAATATTTCTCGTCGATGTTGGCCGCCGAACCCGCCTCCAGAAAGAACTCATAGCCCCACGGGGTCCCGTAGTCGAAGCGGCCCGATCGCGCCTCGGTCGGACCCGAGCGCACACGCGCATTCGACGAGAGCCAACTGAAGGCGTACATGATTCGGAACGCCCCGTTGTGGTGCCAATCGTCCCCGATGAACATGTCGGAGGGGGACGCCTGCGGAGATGAAGCCGCGAGCGCCGGGTGTCGATCCACCATGCCCATAACGGTCTGCCATCCTGGGTACGAGATGCCCCATTGGCCTACGCGACCGTTGTCGTTCGGGAGATATTCGAGCGCCCACTCGATCGCGTCGTAGTTGTCCGTGCTCTCGTCCGTTTCGGGCGATCCGGGTCGATCCCGCGAAAGCGGCTTGATTACCTCGAAGTCACCCTCAGAGCGGAACTTCCCGCGCACGTCCTGGAAGACGTAGATGTAGCCCTCGCGATCGAACTCGGCGGTCGGACCGAGGGGCGTCCGGAATCGGTCGAGCTCATACGGCCCGACGGAGTAGGGCGTGCGGAAGAGCATGACTGGATATTCCCGGCTGCGATCCTTGGGTGCGTAGACGATCGTGTAGAGTCGAACGCCGTCCCGCATGGGGACCATGTGCTCCGACTTGTCGTAGGTCTCTCGGAGAAAGCCCTCGTGGCTCTGCTGGGAAGTCCGAGCGCCGTCTCTGGCGCTCCAGAGCACCGAATCAGAAAGAAAGGGCACCGAGCCAAGGGTTGAGAGCACCAAGGTGGGAAGCAAGAACAATGAGGCCGACGGGAGTGGGTTGGGGATTCTCATGATAACCCTGTCCTTCCTTCGCTGAGGTCACGAGTCTCGTGCGGTCGTCTTTCTCGCTTGGCGGATCGTAGCCTCCGACAGCTTATCACCCGCCAACGCGACCCAGCTAGCCCGAGGACAACGCGATCAGTCTCATTCCGCCATGGACAGCTTTGGCGCCTAGGGTGGTGGGGTAGTCCGGGACTAGGTCGGGATTTGGACGTGGGCGCGCCCCTGTGCGACTACGACGCGCCTCGTCCGATCGACCGGACTTGCTTTTGACCTGGCGACCCCTGTTCAGGCCTTCCAGGGGGTACTGAACGGCCGCTGAACCCCTCGTTATATTTCAGCGTAAGTCATTGATGGTATTACAGATGACATCCCCGCAGACCTCATCCTGCGGGCGCTCGAGCGGCTGGATGACCTGGGGCCCGCGGCGTAGCGGGCAGGTGGGCGCAATCCCGCAGACCTGTGCGCTGTCAGGCTTCGCGCCCTGCCCTCGCATCCTTGACGATCTCGCGTGCCGCATTGTAGCCGGGCACACCCGTCACGCCCCCGCCGGGATGTGTACCCGCTCCGCACAAATAGAGGCCCGCGACGGGCGATCGGTATCGGGCGAAACCTGGGACCGGACGCATGAAGAACAACTGATCGAGCATGATCTCACCGTGATAGACGTTGCCCTCGGTGAGGCCGTAGGTCTCCTCGAGATCCAGGGGGGTCATCACGTGCCTCTGTAGGACCGCAGACTCCACGTTCGGTGCGTACTCCGAGAGCGTGCGAACGACCGAATCCCCCAAGGCGTCTCGACGGGCGGAGTCCCAAGTGCCGTCCTTTAGATGATAGGGCGCGTATTGAGCCAGGATCGACACTGCATATCCACCGATTCCGTTCGTGCCGGAATCGGTGGCCGATCCGGACTCCCTCGCAGACCCGGGATCCGTCAACGAAGGGATCGACACCTCGAGATAGGGCCTCCGCGAGGGCTCCCCGTATTTCGCATCGTCGTAGGCGCGCTCAAGGTACTCCACACTCGGACTGATGGACACCACACCGTTCAGGTGGATGCCACCCGCCGGCAGCCCGTCGAACCTCGGTAACTCACCGAGGACCAGATGCACCTTCGCGCACGTCCCCTTGAAGCGAATGTTCCGGACTTTGCGAACGAACTCCGGAGGAAGGTGAACTGGGTCCAAGAGGCTCATGAAGGTCCGTCTCGGATCGGCGTTGGATACCACGCGCCGTGCACCGATCTCTTCTCCACTCTCCAACACCACCCCCACGGCTCGGCCCTCTTTGACGATCACCCGCCCCACGGCCTGACCGGTTCGAACCTGTACGCCATGCTCCTTTGCGGCGGCGGCCAACGCCTCGGTCAGCACCCCGACGCCCCCCCTTATGCGTGTCGTAGGCCGCAACACTCCCGCCTCATGACCCACATGATGATAGAGCAGCGAATGAGCGGTTCCGGCGGCCATCGGGCCCTGAAATATGCCCGTGATCCCGCTCGCCGCGAGCGTGCCCTTGAGGACGTCACTCTCGAACCAATCGTCGAGGAGCTCGGACACGGACATGGGGATGAGGCGCATGGCCTCGACCATGTCCTTCTTGCCGAGCCCACGCAGCCGCGCTCCCAACTTCAGCATGGCCCACAGATCGCCGGGGTCGCTACCGGTTACGTCGGGGGGAGTGACCGACCCGGCTGCCTGTAACAACCCGGCCGCCTTCGAGATCAAACGCCCAAAGGGAACCCACGCCTCGGCATCGGCCTTGGACAGCTTACGGATCTCCTCGACGGACTGCCTGGGATCACGCCACAGCAGAAGGTGACGCCCATCCAAAGAAGGCGAGAAGACCGTGGGATCGGCCTCTACGATTTCGACTCCGTGACGTCTCAGAGCCAGATCACCGACGAGCGCCGGGTGGAGAGAGCCGATGCGGTGCGCTCCCGTGTCGAAAACGAAGCCGGGAAAGATCTGCTCGGTCACCGCGGTCCCGCCCACGAGCTCCCGGCGTTCAACCACCAAGACCTCGAGGCCGGCCCTGGCCATGTAGGCTGCAGCAACCAGCCCGTTGTGGCCCGCTCCGATCACGATGGCGTCGTAGGTGCTCGTCATCATGCTCGATCCTTGAGGACCCGTAGCGCGGCCATCCGGCCCGACGCGCCCGTAATGCCCCCGCCAGGATGTGTACCGGACCCGCACTGGTAGTAGTTCGCGAGCGGTGTCGTGAAATCCGCCCACCCCACGGCCGGTCGCAGACAGAACAGCTGCTGCAGCGTCAACTCTCCGTGGAAGATGTTGCCCTCTGTGAGCCCCATGACGCGATCGATGTCCCAGGGCGTCAGCACCTGACGGTGGAGGATCGCACCGGGCAAGTTCGGCGCGTACTGGGCGAGCGTGTCGACGACCGCATCGCCGAACGCCTCCCGCTTAGTCTCATCCCAGCCACCGTTCAGATCCGACGGAGCGTATTGCACGAATATCGACATGACGTGCTTGCCCGGCGGCGCCATTCCTGGGTCGATCATCGATGGAATGATGATGTCCATGTAGGGACGCCTGGAAAACGCCCCGTACTTGGCATCGTCGTAGGCGCGCTCGAGGTACTCGACGTTCGGGCTGATCGAGATCGCACCGCGAAGGTGTGGCCCAGGCCCGGGGAGGCACGTGAAGTCCGGCAACTCGCTCAACGAGAGATTCACCTTCCCCGAGGATCCCCGAATCTTGAAACGTCGTATGGTCCGAACGAAGTCGTCGGGCAGATGCTTCTCTTCGAGCAGGCCCAAAAACGTGCGCTTCGGGTCCAGTGCCGATACGACGACGGGCGCGCGCACCTCATCGCCATTTTCGAGCGCCACACCCACAGCCTGGCCATTCTTTACGATCACCTCGGCCACTCCGGCCTCGGTCCGAATCTCTGCTCCAAAGCCCCGAGCGGCACTCGCGATCGACTCACTGATGCCGCCCGTGCCACCCCGTGCGAAGCCCCACGCGCGCATCGCCCCATCGATCTCGCCCATATAGTGGTGCAGGAGCACATACGCCGTGCCGGGTGAGCGGGGGCCTAAGAACGTCCCGATGATGCCGCTCGCCGCCATGGTCGCCTTGAGCGCGTCGGTCTCAAACCACTCGTCGAGATAGTCGGCCGAGCTCATTGTCATGAGCTTGAAGAGCGCGTGGAACTGCTCAGACCCCAAGCCCCGGAAGTGCTTCGCGAGCTTCGCGAATCCGATGAGATCCCTCGGGTGGAGCGAAGTCGGGTCTGGCGGCACCATGGACAGGATCGGCTTGACCGCCACGGCGAGCTGGTACATGAGCTTGCTGAAGTCGTCGTACGCGTCCGCATCCTTGGGCGAGTGCCGATAGAGCTCCCGGCGAGTCTGGTCGTGGTCCGACCAGCGTGCCAGATAGTCGCCGTCGGCACAGGGTGTCATCGTGCTCTCGAGGGGGAGGATCTCCAAACCGTGGCGGGGAAGATCGAGCTCGCGGATTATCTCGGGGCGAAGCAGGCTCACTACGTACGAGCAAACCGAGTACTTGAAGCCCGGATAGATTTCCTCGGTCACCGCGGCTCCTCCGAGAACGTGCCGCTTTTCCAGAACGACGACCCGCTTTCCGGCCCGCGCCAGGTAGGCCGCGTTGACCAATCCGTTGTGGCCACCTCCGATGACGATCGCGTCGTACCGATTGGCACTCATGATCGGCGTTCCTCCAGTGTGCTGTCCCGGAAGTACGGTGACGCACCGAGGGGACCGAAGCGCCGCCCTGGCAAGGCGAGACGACGAGGAATAGCACCGCTATTTCGAGGAGGACCAACGCGGCCAGGGTGGATGCAGCGGTTCACGAGCCGATGCGCCGGCCTGCTCGGGGCCAACCGCAATGCCCACCGCGAGACGATCGAGCGTAGCGAGATCAATGCTAGTGTATTTCCGGGACAGCACACAAAGTCGACCACGCCCTGGCTCGTCAACTCAGGCATGTCAGCGCCGCCCTGGCCCACCCCTCCAGACATGTCAGCTCCGCTTCCGTTCGGGGTCGAAGAACGGTGTGTTCACGACCCGAGCCGCGGCCCGCCGCCGATGGTGCTCCACCGTGACCTCCATCTCTAGGGCCGTATCCAAGGTTGCATGACTCGATTTCAAGTGTGCGAGGGCGATGTAGGTCTTGAGAATGGGCGACCAACAGCCACTGGTGGCGTAACCGACCTGCCTTCTTCCGGCGTATACGGGCACGCTCGAGCGCCACGCCACAGAGGGCAGTTGGGGAGGCAGGCCCACCTTCCCGTAGACGTGTTCCAAACTCTCCCAGTCGATCTCCAGTCCCCGCAGCTGCCACTCCGCGGCGCGACTGTGCTCTTCCACGAGGGCGTCGCGGCCGTTGAATGCCCCCTTGTCCAGCTTCACCGTCCACCCTAGACCGAGCTCGAAGGGAGACGACTTCCGGTCCTCGATGACCGCCCTATGGGCAGGCACATAATCGACGTCGAGCAGGATCAATCCGGCCTCGATCCGGGCCACGTCGAGCGCCAGGATACCGGCCGGCGTAATACCGTGGGGCTTTCCGGCGGCCATGAGGCCATCCCAGATGGGCTCCGCTCGATCCGGATCCACCCAGATCTCGTAACCCAGGTCCCCCGAGTACCCGGTGCGGGTGATCCGCACGTCGATGCCGGAGATCCGCCCTCGAGTCTGGCGGAAGAACCCCAGGTCGTCCACGGCGCCGTCGGTGGCGCTATTCAGGACGACGCGAGCGTTCGGTCCTTGTAGGGAAAGCGAAGCGATGGAGTCGGAAACATCCTCAATTGTCACGTCGAATCTCAGCACGTTGTCCGACAGCCACCGGAGATTCGGCTCGGCCGAGGTGAGGAAGAAGGCGTCGTCGCTCAGCCGAGAAAGTGTTCCGTCGTCCATGACCTTTCCGAACTCGTCACACCAGGGGGTATAGAGCACCTGATTCGGCTGGCACTTGGACACGTCACGCGTAACGATGCGGTCGAGAAAGGCCACGGCGTCCGGTCCCCGGATCTCGTACTTGAAGAGCGGGGATACGTCGAAGAGCGCCGCCGAGCTACGAACGGCGTAGTACTCCCGCTCGTGATGGACCTCGTAGGATCCGGCCGTGAGATATCCGGCCCAGCGGCGCCAATTCTGCGACTGGCAAAGGGGAGCAGTTCGCGCGTGGAAGGGTGTCGTCCTCAACATGGCCAGCAGTCTATCAGGCGACCAGACCGGGAGCAATCAGCGTATCGCCCACCAGCCCATGACCACTCGAGCTCGCGGACACGTAGCCCGCAGAGGTCGTCCCCTCCGACTACGGGCCGACTGGCGGCACTGCCTCCAGCAGCAGCTCGAACGCTCGGTCCAACGCCCGGCCACCGGCTCCCGCCCCCGTGTACTTGCCGAGCCTTACGACCACGAGCTGGTGCGTCGGAATCATCGTGGCGCTCTGCCCTCCCGCCCCTCGCATCGAGTAGGCGTTCTCCGGCACCGGTCGACTGCCGTTGCCGTTGACCCACATGAACGCTCCCCCGTACTGAAAGCGACCATCGGCCAGGGGGTGGTCGCGGCAGGCGGAAGGTTCCGCGCCACCTCAGTCGGCGTGAAGTACACCGAATCCTCCCCGATCGGGAGCGTCGCGCATCCCTGACTCTTGTACCTCCTTGCAGTTCGTGTGACACCGTCCGCCAGAGTGAGGCTCACTTGCTGGCGCTCGAAATCGACCACCGTGTCCACTACGTGATGCCGCTCGCCGAACGGACCGCTGAACCCACCCACATTCGCCGCGGCATCCTCTGGGTCGAGGCCCGTGATGAAAACGGCCGAGCACAGGGTCTTGGCGAAGCCTGACGTGTTGTGGTGAAGCGCCTCGCCAGGAGGCGGAGCGTACTCCGTGTCGAGTTCGAGCGGAGCCGCCCGTGCGATCAGTGCGTCATTGTCCGCGATGGAGCTCGATTCGGATTGGTCCACGGAGCCACCGCAGGCGGTAATTCCGAGAAGTGTGACCAGGAAGACGTCTTTTATGATATCGGCCTCTGTAGTTGCCCGATCTCGTAGCCCTCAGGCGGCTCGGCTCCGAGAAGGTGGCGCACGAAGTAGTCCCACCGCCGGCGCATCATGTAGGGCTCGTTCCCGAATCCATGGCTCCGGTTCGGGAGCATGATGAGGTCGAAGTCCTTGTTCGCCTCGATCAAGCGGTCCACGACGAGGAGCGTGTTGGACGGCGGCACGTTGGTGTCCATCGTACCGTGCGCGAGCAGGAGCTTGCCCTTCAGGTTGTCCACGAGAAGCTGGTTCGCCTGGTTGTCGTAATTGGTCGTGCCGTCGGCGTAGGTCTCTAGTAGCCCCTGCCACTTCTCGCCCCAGTCGTCCTCATAATTCCGGTTGTCGTGATTCCCGGCCTGAGACACCGCCACATCGTAGAAATCAGGATAGCGCATGATCGCATCCGCAGAGGCGAAGCCTCCCCCCGAATGGCCCCAGATGCCCACTCGCTCGAGGTCCATCCAGGCGTAGCGACCGGCGAGCTCCGTGATCGCCGCCATCTGATCCGGAATGCCGTTGTCGCCCATGTTGCCGTAGTAGGCCGCGTGGAACGACTTCGATCGCCCGGGCGTGCCCATCGCGTCGACCTCGACGACGATGAAGCCGAGCTCGGCCAGAGCCTGCTTGTCACCCCGGGAGGGATTGAAGCTCCGACTCCCCACACTGCCGGATTGGGGCCCGGGATACAGGTAATTGAGGATCGGGTAGCTCTCGTCTTCATCGAAATGCGATGGTCGGTACATCAGTCCGTGGAGGTCGGTGACCCCGTCGCGCGCCTTGACCTGAATCGGGATGGGTGCCTGCCAACCGGATAGTACCAGCCGGCCGACGTCGGCCTCCTCGACCTTGATCAGTATCTCTCCATTCTCCGTCGAACGCACAACGGTGAGCGGCGCAACGATCGGAGTCGAGTAACTGTCGACAAAGGAGTTTCCCGAAGGTGACAAAGTGACCACGTGGTTCGCGCTGTCAGGCGTGAGTAGCGTGACGTTCCCGCCATCGAATCCGACCCGGTAGAGGTACTCGAAGTACGGATCGCCCGGTTCACGTCCCACGCCCGTGAAGTAGAGCGTGCGGGTCTCGCGATCCACACGCCGGACCTGGAGGACGTTCCAGCTCCCTTCGGTGATGCGACTCTTCAGACGGCCCGTGGCGAGATCGTAAAGGTAGAGATGGCCCCAGTCGTCGCGCTGCGAGAACCAGATCGCCTCACTCGTCTCGGGGAGCACGTGCCAATTCACCATGCGGTTGCCGGACTCGAAGAAGGTCTCGACGGTCTCTTCCATGACGTCACGCACCGCGCCGGTCTCCGGATCGGCCATACGGAGCTGCGCGCTCTTATGGTCCCGCGACGACGAGACGAACGCGAGCTGTGAGCCGTCGGGGCTCCATTCCACGTCCGCCCACCCGACGCCACGGCAGGTTATGTGATCGCAGATGGTCGAGCGGTGCTGGTCCGGCGGCATGTCGAACCGTACGACACGTGGCCCGTCTACATGCACCACGACACGCTCGATCATGGGGATGATGCTGTCGCCCGGAAGCGGATACTTCCACGCCTGCAGAGTCGAATGTCCCACTCTGGTGTCGACCAGATACATCTCCCCGACGCCGCGTTGATCCTGCTGGAAGGTCGCGATCTTTCTGGAGTCGGGCGACCATAAAACCACGGCTCGATCGCTTCGGGTCCAACCCGCGTTGTCCGTCGCGTACCCGTAGTCCTCGACTCCATCCGCAGTAAGCGCCCGCTCCTCTCCGGTGGCCAGATCCCGTATCCATAGGTTGTAGTCGCGAATGAATGCGGCGGCCGTGCCGTCTGGCGACGTCACCGCGAACAGACTCCGATCCCAGATCTCCGACGCACCATCGGCACAACTTTGCCCTCCGACATCACAGACGTAACGGCGGCCGTCGAGCTCGAAGCTGATGGACTCCCCATTCTCGACGAACTCGAAATCGGTGAACGGCAGGTCGAGGCCGCCATAGGTCACATCAGTGACGGAGGAGAGCGCCCGGCCGAGGCCGAAGTGGTCAAAGGCTCGCTCGCGCGTGCCCTGGTCCGCGTCCACGACCACGAACTCCGTCCCGCCTACAACAGCGTTCCGATACCAGAATCGCTCGCCAGAAACCCACGTCGGCTGTACCGTAGCTCCGAAAACCATGGGCGTGGTATGGCTCCCCAGCGTCCGCTCCGCCCGCGCATAGTCTGCGGCGGTGAGTTGACGGGCCGCACGCTCCTGAGCCCCAAGCGGAGGAGAAGTCAGCGGTAGAGTGGTCAGTAGGATCGCGAGAAAAGCCGCCCGGTTCTTCATGGAAAACCCCTTGTGAGTCTACCGGCCGATTGCTTCGAGTCTACCGACCGATGGTGGGGAATCGTACTTCGGGAACGGTCGTATTGCCAAGGCGACACCGAGCGTGTCTTGTGAAGACCGCAGTCTCTCGGAAGAATGCGCAAGGGGAATGGGGCTGAATGGGCCAGATCACGTGAAAGCAAAGGTCGCCAGAATGATCATGCCACGCAGAGTGCTCACGGCGTTTCTCCTCCTCAGCCTAGGACTCGTCTCCTGCGGTGGTGTCGAAACCACACCGCCGGATCAGGAGCGTTCCAGCGTGTTGGACGCCCCACGCCCCGAGAGGTTCGGCAACTACCCGTGGGCTCGCCACGGGGGCAACTACATGTACAACTTCTACTTTCCGCCGGCACCTAGCTCGACGCCGTGGGCGCCCGCATGGTCGCCGGACGGCTCGGAGATCGCCGTCGGCATGGGGGGCTCCATATGGTCCATCGACCCCGCGACCGACATTGCCACGGAGCTCACACGCGGCGCGAAGTACCACTCCTCGCCGACCTGGTCACCGGATGGTCGCTGGATCATCTACACGGCCGACGACGGCGGCAATACGATCCAGCTGGAGATCCTCAACGTCGAAACCGGGGAGAGCCGACCCCTCACGGACGACGAGTTCGTCTACGTCGATCCGGTGTTCTCGCCTGATGGAAGCCGCGTGGCCTATGTCTCCACCGCGCCCAGCGGCTACTTCAACGTATACATTCGATCGATTCAGGGCGGCGCGTGGAGTGGCAACGAAATCGCCGTCTCATCGGACAACAATTTCGGTCGCTCACGGCTCTATTTCGGTGATCAGGACATGCACATCAACCCGACCTGGCTGCCGAGTGGCGACGAGCTACTGTTGGTCTCGAACCGGGATGTCGCGTTGGGATCCGGCAATGTGATCCGCGTTCCCGCAGTGGCAAACGGGATGGCACGCCGCCAGACCGTGCTCGCCGAGCAGACCCTCTACCGGGCGCGGCCCGACGTGTCGATCGACGGCAAGCGGTTCATCTATTCCTCGACGTCGGGCACGGCCGACCAGTTCAACAACCTCTATGTCCAGCCGACGGTGGGCGGAGAGCCCTACAAGATGACGTTTTTCCAGCACGACGCCTTCCATCCCCGCTGGTCCCCGGACGGCGAATGGATCGCCTTCATCTCGAACGAGGGCGGCCTACCCCAGCTCGAGCTCCTGGAGACGTATGGGGGTGCGCGCCGCCGGATCAACATCACCGAGCGCCGATACAAGGAGCCGATGGGCACCCTCCAGGTGACAGTACGAGCCGACGGGGCACCCACTGGGGCCCGCGTGGCGCTGACGGCGGCGGACGGCAAATTCTACGCTCCGACGAACGCATACGCCCGCATCACTCAGCAGAGCGGCGTCCACATGTTCCATACGACCGGCAGCTTCACCGTCGAGTTGCCGCCGGGATCGACGGACCTGACGCTCATGAAGGGTTTCGAGCTGTACCCGGAGCGCCGACAGGTCGACATCAGGGCCGGAGAGATCACTGCGGTGGACGTGACGCTCCGACGCATGGCCGACCTCTCGGACGACGGATGGCACAACGGCTCGACCCACGTCCACACGAACTACGCCGGCAACCTCCACAACACGCTCGAAAACATGATGATGATGTCCGACGGCGAGGATCAGGACATCGTCGTGGAGCTGATCGCGAACAAGGACAACCGGATTCTGGACTACCAGTTCTTCATCCCCGGGGGTGAGGCGCACCCACTCTCGACGCCGGACCGCGTCCTCATCGTGGGCGAGGAGTACCGGCCGCCCTTCTACGGTCACGTGTTCATGTTGGGCTTGGAGGACCACCTGATTTCGCCCTTCACGACCGGATACGAGGGCACGGGCATCGAGAGTCTTTATCCCTCCAACACCGACATGTTCAGGAAGGCGAAAGCGCAGGGCGCCACAACCGGCTACGTGCACGCCTTCGGCGGTAACGCCGACCCGCTCCAGGGCAATCTCGGCGGAGCGAAGGGGTTTCTCGTGGACGCCCCACTCGGGACCGTCGACGCGCTGGAATGGTCGAGCGCCGGCTCCAGCCCCTTCTATCCGGTTTACGCACTTTGGAACAACGACATCAGGATAACGGCCGTGGGGGGTGAGGACGCGATCAGCAGCCTGCATTGGACGGCCACCCTCGGTGCCATGCGGACTTACGTCCGACCCGACGACGGTCAGCGCACGATGGACGGCTGGCTCACAGGGCTGCGGGACGGTCATGCGTTCGTCACCAACGGGCCCCTGGTCGAGCTTACCGTCAACGGAAGGATCGCCGGAGAGACGCTGGCGCTGGCCGCCGGCACCGGAACGGTCTCGGTGTCCGCCCGGGTCCGATCCATTACGCCGCTCACTCGGGCGTTCATCGTGCACAACGGGGAGGAGGTGGCCGAGGTCCCACTGTCCGAGAACCGCCAGAGTGGTGACTACGAGGGCGAAGTGGAGATCACAGGAAGCGGCTGGATCCACCTGCGGGTGGTGGGCGCTCCCGAGGAGAGCTTCCCATTGGACGCCCGCTTCGCCCAAGCCTTCACAAACCCCGTATGGATGGTAGTGGGGGGTGCGGCCATCCGGGACCTGGCCTCGGCCGAATACGGCATGCAGTGGATCGACAAACTCACGGAGATGGCGCTCGAGTGGCCGGACTGGCGCTCACAGACCGAGATCGACCATGTGCTGGGGCAGTTCCAAGAGGCCCGGGCCGTGTACGAGCGACTGGCGGCCGAAGCGGGCGGAATGTAACGCGAAGAGGATCACTGACGATGGCCAAGAAAAGCTCGTTCGATGTCTCCACCGGCGTCGACCTCCAGGAGGTCGACAACGCCGTAAACCAAGCGAGGAAGGAGGTCGCCACCCGTTACGACTTCAAGGGCACCGACTGCACGATCGAATTCGACCGGAACGCGGGGGCCCTGCAGCTCGAGGCGGACGACGAATACCGACTCGGAGCCCTTCTACAGGTCGTCCGAGAGAAACTTTCGAGGCGGGGTGTGCCGGTGAAGAACCTCGACGAAGGAAAAGTCGAGATCGGCACGCTCGGCCGGGCTCGCCAAGGGATCGGTCTCAAACAGGGGATCGATCAAGAGACGGCCAAAAAGATGGTGAAGGCGGTCAAGGATCACGGCTTCAAGAAGGTGCAGGTTCAGATTCAAGGGGACGAGCTTCGGGTTACGAGCCCCTCAAAAGACGACCTCCAGGGGGCCATGGCCCTCCTTAAGGGAGAGGACTGGGGGGTGGAGCTGCGGTTCGGGAACTATAGATAAGCTCGTCCGAGTCATCTATTTGACGACCGACGACAATCCATCCACCCGCTCCGCGGACTGGTCTTTTTCCACAATGATGCCAGTTCGGGCCAGGGGGTGTGCTCTTGGACTGTTTGCTGGATCGAGGCCTACTGCCTCTTTCTCAACGTCCTAACGGGTATTGTCAACTTCAATCGGTACCCTCAGCACCGTCCCCGTTCTCGGTCATCTTTTGACTAGCCTCCGAACCGTAGTCCATTCCCGCTGGTGGCCATCCGTATGGAGTAGGGTCGGCAGAGCCTACGTACAGCGTGGGCTAGCTCCCACCTCTGAGCCGGACTCAACCCTGCGGAACACTCCGGCCGCAAGCTATGTTGAACCGTCATGAAAATCCTCGCCGGCTATCTCCCGCCCGCCGCCTTGGGTGTCGCCCTCGTCGGAGGCCTCCTCTCCAATCCGACGAGTAGCCACGCCCAACACGACCTCCGGTGAATTCTACTCTCGTCCTCATCCTGGTCTATTTGGTCGGGCTCGTCGGGCTCGGTCTCTGGATCGGTCGGCGGGTGGAAGGCAGCGGTGGCTTCTTCGTTGCCAACCGAAAGCTGAGTGGCGCGCTCCTCTTCTCCACCGTTCTCGCCGCCAACATCGGGGGCGCTAGCACCGTCGGCGCCGCCGGGCTGGGCTATCAGGATGGGCTCTCTGCTTGGTGGTGGGTGGGCTCTGCCGCCCTGGGTACGGCAATCCTCGCGATCTGGGTCGGCCCGAGGATCTGGCGGGTCGCCACGGAGCACGGACTCTATACCGTGGGAGACTACCTCGAGCACCGCTACGGAGCACCCGTGCGGGCTCTCGTCACCAGCCTTCTTTGGATCGCCACACCGTTCATCCTCGCGGCTCAGTTAATCGCCCTGGGGAAAATTCTGGACTTCGTCGCGGGCGTCCCGCCCTGGGGAGGTGTTCTCATCGGGGCCGTGGTAATGACTGCTTACTTCACGGCCGGGGGCCTGCTAACGTCAGCGTGGGTCAACATGGTACAGCTCGTGGTCATCGTGCTGGGATTCTCGGTTGCCGTACCTTGGGCCCTGGCGAGCGCGGGGGGATGGAGCGCCGTGGTCGCGGCCGCCCCCCCCTCAGCCGACTACATGAACTTTTGGCACGGACCCGAATCCGGTCTGATCCTCCTCGCCCTGCTTGCCCCCAACTTCATCGTGTCGCCCGGCCTCATCCAAAAAGTGTACGGTGCGGTGGACGAGCGAGCGATCAGGATCGGCCTGGGCGCTACAGCCGTGGCGCTGCTGATCTTCGCGGTGGGCCCACCCTTGTTCGGGATGATCGCCAGGGTCTATGACCCTGCCTTGGCCGACCGAGAGCACGCCCTGATGCTGGTGCTGACCGCCGGACTACCCACCGCACTAGGCACCCTGGGCCTGGCGGCGGTGCTGTCGGCGGAGATCAGCTCGGCGGACGCGGTCCTCTTCATGTTGGCAACGTCACTCTCCCAGGACTTGTTCAAGCGCTTCTTGAGGCCAAACGCCAGCGACGCCCAGGTACTTCGGGTGGCTCGCATGGCCGCCCTGTTCGGAGGCGGCATCGGTGTGCTTCTCGCACTCGTCTTGACCACGGTGATCGGCGCCTTGAGCATCTTCTACGCGCTGATGGCCGTATGCCTCTTCGTGCCGTTGGTCGCCGGACTCTACAGTCGCCGACCGGCAACGCCGGAAGCGCTGGCGGCGAGTGGCGTGGGGGTGGCCGCGCTGATCGCAGCCAGGTTGGCGGGTGTGGCTGCGATTCCACACCTGACTCTGATCGGAATCGCTGCGTCCGCCGTCGGGTTCGGGCTGGTGTACGTCTCGAGATTGTCGCGGGGTGATCGGGCTCAGACAGGCCGAGAGTGACGACCCCTCAGCAGGACACGCAGTTGTGGTTGTTGATCGCACCGAGGCCCTCTAACAACGCGATGGTCGCCGGGAACGGCTGAATGCGCTGCACCGGCCCATTGGCCATGTCCACGGTCGTCTGCCCTCGCCTGCTGACCACCATCACGTCGGCGCCCTGCTCCACGAGGTAACGGATCAGCTCGTTGTCCCCCCGCGCGGCGGCATGGTGCAGCGGCGCGTAGCCGTTCAGATCCCGTGCGTTCACGTCCAGACCGAGCTCCTCGACGAGGTACCTGGTAGCCGGAAGCCAGCCGTCCGGCACATGCCGGTGGGCGTTGCCCGCGAAGCCCTCTCCATAGCCCACTCCGGTCGCTGCATGGAGGGGATACACACCGGGACCCCCGATCGGAACAGGCGGTAGCCCCGAGAGATCCTCCTGCGGGCCCCGGCGGCGCCTTCGTGCCGGCGCCTTCGCGGTCGGGATGCTCGGATCCGCACCGTGCGCGATCAGAAGTTGCATGGCCGGCACGTCCGTGGCGTAGGCCGCCCTCCAGAAGGCGGTGGCTCCGGTCGTGTTCACGTTCAGTTGATCGAACGTGTAGCTCATGTACCACAGGTGCTTGGTGAGGCGCACGTCGGGATCGGCCCCCGCCTCCAGCAGGGCCTCCATGACATCGAGATAGATCGCCTGCTGCTGCCGGTAGGCCTGCTGTTGCGGATATCGAGCCTTGGGGGCCCACTGCACGTTCAAGGCCGCGAACAGGGGCGTGGCACCGGCGTCACTGGCCAGGTTGGGATCCGCGCCCTGCTCCAACAACAACATCGCCGCATCTAAGTGGCCGTTGATCACAGCGATCAGGAGCGGGCTCGAGTGATCCCCAGAGCTCAACTGGTCGATGTCTGCCCCGCCGTCCAGAAGCGCCATAGCGGCTTCCACGTTTCCTTCCCGGGCGGCGTGGATCAAAGCCGTGAAACCACCTTGGCCTCCCACATTGTCACCGTACCCGAGGGGTGCCTCTGGCGCCCTAGCGTCCTCCTCCTCCGGGGCG